>Ga0335085_10002396_pt1 | contig 35180 bp, 30 predicted proteins | sample Lox_Sample_45_FD_206712 | JGI IMG/M metagenome (GOLD analysis project Ga0335085, IMG submission 206712) | Soil microbial communities from Loxahatchee National Wildlife Refuge, Florida, United States - Lox_Sample_4.5 | ecosystem: Environmental > Terrestrial > Soil > Wetlands | place: USA... | reverse complement strand
AGGCCGCTTTCGTGGGTGTAATCGAATCCGCCCTGCGCGGCCGGGTTGCGATTGGTTTGCGTGAGCCCACGGAATATGTACTGGCTGAAGATGCCGAAGTTACCGGTCAAGGTGTACGGCGGAGCCGGCTCGGCGGGAGTGGCCGTTTGAGCGAACGCTGACAACGGCAGGGAAAACGCGGCGGAGACCGCAGAAGCAAGCAACAGTTTGCGCATGGCAATACCTTTCAATGGTTGAGGAGATGTTGTTCGAGCGAAGCGTTGTCACAATCCAGGCCAAGCTGGGATTGCGATCGCCCATGTGGCGGGTAAATCGAGTACATTCACTGGGCGTCGACGTCGATAGTCTTCACTATCTTTCCCGACGTTCCGTCACACAAGACGATCCACCCTTTTCCGCCGCTCTGTCTGATATGGACCTCGATGCGAATAGATTTCTCGCCATACACCACCGTTTCGCTCTCGACCTTTCCGGGGTGTCGCGCAAGCGCCTCGTTGCTGCAGATTTCTGCGGCGATCTCGACCGGAGAGCGGAAGGGCCCGACCGCAGCAGCCGGTAGCGTCACCGCCGCCAACGCCAGCGCGGACCACGTTCCGGCGCGCGCGGCGCGTTCAATTATGTTGCGCATTGTGCGATGGTGCTATCGCGGTCATAAGCGAATCTGCTTCATTTGCGTGATGACAAGGGGACGACAGATATGGTCAGAGCGCGAGGGCAACCCGTCCCAGTTCACCCGCTTTGATCGATTGCATGATGCCTTGGATGGTTTCGGCGAGCGCTCCGGCCTGGAGTTCGATGATGAGCCGGACCCTCATGGTCTTGCGAATCGGCACGCAGCGCACGATCTCGACCATGCCGCCTGCGGACTGGATCACGGCTCTACGCACCTGCAGGACATCGCGTTCGTCCACTACCAGCGGCAGCGACAGCCTGTGCTGGCGCGGTTCAGCGCCGTGCGCGGGGCGGTCTGCGTGCGCAAGGGCGGCGCGTCGCGCTAGGGAAAAGGAGTAAATCATGTCCGGCCTGCCGGTGAGGTCCGTTTGCATTTAACGCAAGGCGTCCAGCGCCAGATTCAGGCGCAGCACGTTGACGCGTGGTTCGCCGAGGAACCCGAGCTGGCGTCCTTCCGTGGCTTCCGCAACCAGGGCGCGCACCTTTTCGGCGTCGAGGCCGTGGGCCTTGGCGACGCGTGCCACCTGGTATTCGGCGGCGGCGGGGCTGATATGCGGATCGAGTCCGCTCGCCGAGGCGGTGACCAGGTCCGCGGGCACCGGGGCCGTATTGCCGGGATCGGCATCGCGCAGCGCTTTGACGCGCGCCGTCACGGCATCGGTGAGCGCCGGATTCAGCGGGCCCTGATTGGAGCCGCTGGAGGAACTGGCGTTGTACGGATAAGGCGAGGTCGCCGACGGGCGGCTCCAGAAATGCTTGGCGTCCGCGAACGGCTGGCCGATCAGCGCCGAGCCCACGGGCTTGCCGCCGGCTTCGATCAGGCTGCCGTTTGCCCTTTCGGGAAACGCGACTTGGGCGACCCCGGTGACGACCAGGGGGTAGGCAATGCCGGTGACGACGCTCAATACCAGAAGCAATACGGCAGCGGCTCTAAGTTCTCGAATAATCATGGTCAGCTCCTCGAATCGGTGTGTTGCAAACACGGGAATTTGACTTGCCGCGCAGCGCAGCCGCTATCCGCCGCGGCGACTGACGTCGGACGCTTCGCGTCCGTCGCATCGCTATGCAGGTAGGCGTAGGCCGCGACGCGTGCGCTTAGGCCCAATGCAAGCACCATGCCAAGCACCAATGCTGCTTTTAGAAAATCTTTCATTGTTGCACCCGTTCCCAGGATTTCGACACTCTCCACTTTAGGCAAATTGCCGTAAAAAAACGGTAGGGAATGCGTCATAACGCGTAAACAATCCATAAGGATTACGCCAGGCCGAGTCCGGCAATCAGCATGTCGATCAGCTTGATGCCGATGAAAGGCGCGATCACGCCGCCGACGCCGAAGATCAGCACGTTGTCGCGCAGCAGCATCGCTGCGCCTACCGCGCGGTAGCGCACCCCTTTGAGCGCGAGTGGGATCAGCGCGATGATGATGAGCGCGTTGAAAATGACCGCCGACAGGATCGCGCTCGCGGGGCTTGCCAGTCCCATGACGTTGAGCGCATTGAGTTGCGGATAGGTGGTCGCGAACGCGGCCGGGATGATGGCGAAATACTTGGCCACGTCGTTGGCGATCGAAAACGTGGTGAGCGAGCCGCGCGTGATCAGCAGCTGCTTGCCGATCTCGACGATCTCGATCAGCTTGGTCGGATTGGAGTCGAGGTCGACCATATTGCCGGCTTCCTTCGCCGCCTGGGTGCCGGTGTTCATCGCCACCGCCACGTCGGCCTGCGCCAGCGCCGGCGCGTCGTTGGTGCCGTCGCCGGTCATCGCGACCAGGCGCCCCTGGCCCTGGGTCTCGCGGATCAACTTCAGCTTGGCCTCCGGGGTCGCCTCCGCGAGGAAGTCATCGACCCCGGCCTCGGCGGCGATGGCCGCGGCGGTGAGCTTGTTGTCCCCGGTGATCATGACGGTGCGTATGCCCATGCGGCGCAGTTCGGCGAAGCGCTCCTTGATGCCGCCCTTGACGATGTCCTTGAGCTCGATCACGCCGAGTACGCGCACGTGTTCCGCAGTGGATTCAGCTACCACCAGCGGCGTGCTGCCGCGGCGCGCCACGTTGTCGATGATGACCAGCACCTCGGCGGGAAACCGGTTGTGCTGCGCCTCCACCCAGTCACGGATCGCGTCAGCGGAGCCCTTGCGTATCTGGCGCCCGCCGATGTCGGCGCCGCTCATGCGCGTGTGCGCCGAGAACGGCACGAACGTGGCGCCGAGCGCGGCGACATCGCGTTCGCGCAGGTTGAATTTCTGCTTGGCCAGCACCATGATGCTGCGGCCTTCTGGGGTTTCGTCGGCAAGCGAGGCGAGCTGGGCCGCGTCGGCCAGATCGTGCTCGCTGACGCCGCTTGCGTGCAGGAAGGCGGTGGCCTGGCGGTTGCCCAGAGTAATGGTGCCGGTCTTGTCGAGCAGCAGCACGTCGACGTCGCCCGCGGCTTCGACCGCGCGGCCCGAAGTGGCGATGACGTTGGCGCGCAGCATGCGCCCGATGCCGGCGAGGCCGATCGCGGACAGCAATCCGCCGATAGTCGTCGGAATCAGGCAAACGAGGAGTGCCACCAGTACGGTGATCGTCACCGGGTTGCCCGCCTTGGCGAGTTCCACGCCGTAAATCGAGAACGGCAACAGCGTCACCGTCGCGAACAGGAACACCAGCGTCATCTTGACCAGCAGGATAGTCAGCGCTATCTCGTTCGGGGTTTTCTGCCGCCGGGCGCTCTCCACCATGGCGATCATGCGGTCGAGAAACGCCTCGCCCGGGTTGACTGTCACCCGTACGATGAGCCAGTCCGAACGCAGGCGCGTGCCGCCGGTCACCGACGAGAAATCGCCGCCCGACTCGCGGATGACCGGCGCCGACTCGCCGGTGATGGCGGACTCGTCCACCGAGGCCACGCCTTCGACCACCTCGCCGTCGGCGGGAATGAAGTCGCCGGCCTCGACCAGGAATATGTCGCCCTTGCGCAGCGTGGCCGAGGTGACCAGCGCCCAGTTTGCGTCCTTGCGCGGCGCCTCGAGCTTTTTCGCCATGATGTCGCGCTTGGCGCCGCGCAGGGCGGCGGCCTGCGCCTTGCTGCGGCCTTCAGCCACGGCCTCGGCGAAATTGGCGAACAGCACGGTAAACCACAGCCAGACCGTCACTGCGAGGATGAAGCCCGGGGACGCTTCCCCATGGCCGCCCAGCGCCTGGACGTAAAGGCCGGTGGTGAGAATGCTGCCGAGATACACCACGAACATCACCGGATTTCGCCACTGATACTGCGGCAGCAGCTTGACGAACGATTCGACGAGCGCTGCCCGCAGGATGCTCGGCGTGACGAGCCCCCGCGAAATCGCGGGGGTCGGGGTAAGGGCATGGGTTGTCATAGACTGACTCCTGAAATCTGCAATGACTCGGGTGGCGCTACTTGATGCCGTAGAGCACGAGGTGCTCGACGATGGGGCCCAGCGCGAGCGCGGGGAAGAACGTCAGCGCGCCGATCACGATCACCACGCCGACGAGGAAGAAGATGAACAGCGGCGTATGCGTTGGCAGCGTGCCGGCGCCGGCTGGCACCCGCTTTTTCGTCACGACGGAGCCTGCCAGCGCAAGCACCGGAACGATGATCCAGTAGCGGGCGAAGAACATCACGATGCCCAGCGCGGTGTTGTAGAACGGCGTGTTCGCCGACAATCCCGCGAAGGCGCTGCCGTTGTTGCCGCTGGCCGAGGAAAACGCGTACAGGATCTCGGAAAATCCGTGTGCGCCCGGATTGGCGACGCCGGCCTTTCCTGCGTCTATCATGACGGCGATGGCAGTGCCAAAAAGCGCCGTGAACAGCGGCACCAGTACCGCGATGCAGGCCATCTTGACGTCGAACGCTTCGATCTTCTTGCCCAGATACTCCGGTGTACGGCCTATCATGAGGCCGGCCACGAACACGGCGATGACGACGAACATCAGCATGCCGTAGAGCCCCGAGCCGACGCCTCCGAAAATGACTTCGCCGAGCTGCATCAGCCACATCGGCACCAGGCCGCCGAGGGGCGTGAAAGAATCGTGCATGGCATTGACCGAGCCGTTCGATGCCGAGGTCGTCGCAGTCGCCCACAGCGCGGAATTGACGATGCCGAAGCGCGTCTCCTTGCCTTCCATATTCCCGCCGGCCTGGCTTGCCGAAACGGTCTGGTCCACGCCCAGCTTCGCGAGAGACGGGTTGCCGGCCTGTTCCGCCCCCGCGCACAGCGCGAGCAGCACGACAAATACGAAGGTCATCGCGCCTAGAACGGCCCACCCCTGGCGCGTGTCGCCCACCATGCGCCCGAAGGTGTAGCACAGTGCCCCCGGAATCAGCAGGATCGCCAGCACTTCGAGAAAGTTCGCGAGCGGCGTCGGATTCTCGAACGGGTGCGCCGAGTTGACGTTGAAGAAGCCGCCGCCGTTGGTGCCGAGTTGCTTGATGGCGATCTGCGAGGCGGCGGGGCCGACGGCGATCACCTGCTCCTTCTGCGTCGCTTTTTCCGTCACCGGGTTGCCCTTGTCGTCCTTGAGCGGCTGGCCGGCGGAGTCGAGCTTGGGATTGTCGTATTCGACCGATTCGACCAGAGGAACGGTTGCATAGGCAGAAAACGTCTGCACCACGCCCTGGCTCGCCAGCGCGAGCGCGAGCACCAGCGCCAGCGGCAGCAGGATGTACAGCGTGGTGCGCGTCAGGTCCACCCAGAAGTTGCCGATCGTTTGCATACTCTGGCGCGCGAAGCCGCGAATCAGCGCAATCACCACCACCATGCCCGTGGCCGCGGAGAGGAAGTTTTGCACCGTGAGCGCGAGCATCTGCGTCAGATAGCTCATGGTGCTCTCGCCGCCGTAGCCCTGCCAGTTGGTGTTGGTGGCGAAGCTGATCGCCGTGTTGAACGACGAATCGGGCGAAACAGCGGCCATGTTCGCGGGATTGAGCGGCAGATAATTCTGCAGCCGCTGCAAGCCGTAAACCACAAGCGCGCCGAGCAGGTTGAACAGAAGCAGCGCAACCGTGTATTGCACCCACGCCATTTCCTTAGCCGCATCGACGCCGGAGGCGCGATAAATCAGCCGCTCCAACGGAGCGCCAATGCGGCTCAGCAGCGCAGGCTTGCCCTCGTAGATGTTCGCCATGTAGGTCCCGAGCGGCTTTGCCAGCGCGAGCAGGACGACGACGTAAAACACAAGCTGCAGATAGCCGTTGGCGCTCATCAGAATTTCTCCGGAAACAGCAAAGCGATAATCAGATAGACGAAAATCGCGAGGGAAAGCACCCCGCTCAAGATGTAGAGCCAGCTCATTGCGGCCTCCTGAGTTTTTCCAAGGCATAGACGAGCGCCACGCTCAGCGCGAAAAACGCCACCGTCAGTCCAAGATACAAAAGATCGTCCATGTTCACCCCCTGCAGGTATATCAAGCTAAATAGGCTATGCTGAACCCGCCGCGCGATCGTGACATCCGTCAAGCAAGCTGCGCGCGGCAGCTGACGTAAATCCGGACCGAATTATGGGCAGCGGTGCGTAAAAATGACGTAAAGAATGACGCGGCCGGCGTAAAACGCGTAAACGTCCGATGCCGTTCACGTCAGATAGGCGATCATGAATAGGACGAGCATCCCGACATAGATCACGCCAATGAATGCATCGGACTTGCTGATATCTTTCTTGTCGCTGTCCTTGCAATCCGTTTCGGTATCATCGAGCATTCGACGGTCTTGCCAGCCGAGAATCGTCCACTCGACTTCGTTGAAGTGCCGCATGCCACGGTTCTTGCGTAACATGATTTGATCCATGTTAGTACTCCTTGTTCACCGGTTCGTCGATTCCGCGCCCGCGGTCCTGGCGAGGCCTGTAACTTTCATAGGCACAGCATAGAAAATGCGACATAAAAAAGCCGTAAACACTTGCACAAGCACCATATAGATTGCGTAAAGAGCAGATTGAGCCATCCCCGGTCTTATGAGAGTCAGGCTGATGAGCCTGGCGCCAACGAAGCCGACGTTGAGCGAATGCGCTTTGATGCTTCTTGGGTCGCTGCTGCGGTTCGCACTTTGCTGTCGGCGATAGGAAAGACTGCCTCCGGGAGCGTCCGCCCTCGAAAACCGCTAACTGATACGTTTAGGTCACGGCGGACGGATGGAATTCCGAGAAACAGGCGCTTGCCGGCGCTCGTAAACGAGCGGCAGCAGGTCGATGCTCAGCCGCAAGACCGAGCCCTGTGCAACCGATGGGATTTCGTTGAGCTCGAGTACCCACAGGTTGCCAATCCAACCGAGGAATGGCAACAGCGGCGCCTGGGCGGCGCTTTTGCGTCGCGTCCAAGTGTCACAGGAAATTTACGGCCTTTTTATACGGCCACTCTAGATAATTACGCCGACTTTATGCCTTACGGACTCTAATAGCGGTGCAACAGGATCTTTCACAGAGGAGATTGATTGTGAGACAACACGCTTACCGATCAGACTACGACCGCGCGAATCGCGCCATCGATCGCGCTCTCAAATCAGTTCGATCACCTTCGAGCACTGCGCCAAATTGAGAACCGCCATGCAATCCGTATCGTTGCGTCGTCTAGGTGAACTCGATTCCTTCGATGAACTTACCGAAATGTTACACCGCGCCTTCTCCCGCCTACGGCAGATGGGTTTGAATTGCACCTGCATCGATCAATCTGTGGCGGTAACCCGCGAGCGCATCGATAAAGGGGAATGTTACGTTGCGGTGTGTAATGGCCGTCTCGTGGGCACGATCACACTTTATGGGCCTGACCCCGCATCGGAGAGTGCCTGGTACCATCAGCGAGCAGTGGCCAGCATCCATCAACTCGGTGTGGATCCGGAATTTCAAGGCAGAGGCCTTGGGTCGGAATTGCTTAGATTGGCCGAAAGATGGGCTCGAGACCACGGCTATAAGGAACTCGCCCTCGACACCCCACAGCCCGCAAAGAATCTTGTCGCATTCTATCGAGCCCACGGATACCGATTCGCCGAATCCCTAAGGTTCAAGGGCAAACAGTACCGCAGTGTCGTTCTGAGCAAAGCCATCGTTGAACCATCGATCACTCATGTGAGGTCGCCGTCGCTCCAATACACTTGCGCTGTCGATCTTCGATCCCGCCCGCTAGACCAAGGGGAGATGCGCGATGCCGCGTTTCCCATATCCAATTCGCGCCCTGTCTCGCGACGAATCCGCGTCGAGCCGGGGTTGTCAAAACCTCTTCTACATCACCGCAACTAACGCGCGATCAAGACAAGAATTGCACCATGTTAGACCTGCGCAAACGCTGATCTCACCATGCGCGCCCCAAAGCGCCCGCTGTCAGAAGACCAATTGCCCGCATCACACCTGATTAAGGAGTAATGTTCATGTTACTCGACGTTGCAATGGGACTGTTGGCAAAACGTTGGCCGCGAGCTAAAAATGGTATACGGGCCAATCGAGCGTGCCACGTTAGTGAAAATGAGACCGAGAACAATGACTCAGCCGAGCGGCCACGCATGAAAACCGTTGCCCAATTGCTGTCACCCGATGACGTTCTACTCGACTTGGACGTTTCTACCAAGAATGGCGTATTTGAAGAGGTGGGGCGACACTTTGAACGGCGCCATGGGATTTTGCGGACGGAGGTCGTGAACAAACTGACTGCGCGCGAAGAGTTGGGTTCCACTGGATTGGGACAAGGAGTTGCGATTCCTCACGCACGCATCAAAGATCTACCGCGGGCGCTGGCGGCATTCGTGCGCCTCAAGCTGCCCATTCCGTTTGATGCACCCGATGCGAAGCCCGTATCGGACATGTTGATACTTCTTGTACCCCAGAACGCTACTGAGCAGCACTTACAGATGCTCGCAGAATTTGCGCAGATGTTCAGCGACAGACATTTTCGTGAACAGATTCGAGTTTGCGTCGACGCAGGCGCTGTATGCCAGTTATTTTCTGATTGGCCACAATCCTGAGCAGCGAGTCGCCGCGCATGCTTTCCACCTCAATCGCAATGGCGCGCAAGGCGCAAGTTTTGGCGGAAGCTCTCCCCTATATTCGAAGTTTCCACGGAAAGACGTTTGTCATCAAATTTGACGGCAATGCGATCACCTCCGCCGCGCTCAGATCGGGGTTTGGGCGCGATATCACGTTGCTCCAGCTGGTCGGGATGAGGCCGATCGTAGTGCAGGGAGGCGAGTTCGAGATTGCCGATTTGCTGAACAGAATAGGTGTAAAAGGCGAGGGCCGACGCAGGTCGAGTATAACCGACGGGAAAACCATGAACCTCGTCACGATGGCATTCGCTGAACTCAATAAAGAAGTCGTAGGTCTCATCAACCAACATGGCGGTAAGGCGGTGGGGTTGAGCGGGCAGGATTCACGATTCATCCGGGCTAAGAAGTCCTTGTTGCCGTCCGCGGTCGACGAAAAGGGCGCCGTCGACATTGGTCTGACGGGTGACGTCGAACGCATTGATCCGGAAGTCCTTGATCTGCTGCGCTCCAACGATTTCATTCCGGTTGTTTCACCCATCGGAGTGGGTGCAAAGGGCGATCTCTACAACATCAATGCCGATATTGTAGCGGGCAATCTTGCACAAACCTTAAAGGCGGAAAAATTAATAATTATGACGAATACTCCGGGAATTCTCGACACGCAAGGCAGGCTCATTACCGGATTGACGGTGAGCGAGATGGAGCCACTGATTGCGGGAGGCGCCATCCACGGAGGCACAACGCCGACGCTCAGCGCAGCGCTTGAAGCCGTCAAGAACGGCGTCAAAGCAGCTCACATCATCGATGGACGAGTCCGCAATGCACTTTTGCTTGAAGTGCTCACTGGTGAAGGCGTAGGAACGGCGATCCGCTCGAATGCAGGTCCGCACTTCCTTGCGGACACGCAACGCTATTTTTCAGAGGCCGTATGAGCGTCCCACTGCCTTCCATCTCCTTAATCGTCCGCATTGCTGCGCCGATCGCTGCCGGCAAGAAGTCCTGATCCAATATTTGCGGAACTCTAATCTGTCATCCAGACGCGCCTCATCTTTAGCCCAAAGCCGGTTGGTGGCAGAAGATAATTCCGAGGCAGTGAATCGGAGGCTCTTCAGATGGAAGAGAAAACCTTCTTTGAATACGAGGATGTCAAAGTAACGAGCAGCCAGTTCATGGTTGGAACCCAGACCTTTACCATGCGCAGCATTGCTTCGGTGAGGGCCTTGAAAGTAGGACCTGAGCGATATTGGCCGATTGCGCTAATCACCATCGGGATTATCCTGTTCCTCGGAAGCGCGATTTTCGGGTTTATCATTGTTGGTGCTGGTATTCTGTGGTTGGTTATGCAAAAGACGGTGTTTCACGTCATGCTAACCACCGAAGAGGGCGAGTCGAGCGCATTGAGCAGTCATGGACGCGAACACGTAGACAAGGTTGTTCAAGCTCTCAACGATGCGATCGTTGCTCGTGGCTAAAAGCCCATTCCAAAATGACGGTTTCAAAAGATGTCATTCGGAGTCCCCCTGCGGGGATAAACTTCGCGAGGAATCCGCTTCATTTCCGAAATGGCGTAGGGCCTGAAGTTCTTCACCAACTTGGTTGATCGCGGTGACTTCGCCAACGGCGACATCGCGCGGGCAGCCGGCGCCAATCCGCCCGATTATGGCCGGCGTGCGTTCCTACGCAAGATCCGGAACAGTGGTGTCGGCGGCGAAGAAGCCGAGGCCGACCTCAACTGACCCGCCGGCGCAGTTGATTACAGCCACGTCGTGGCGACGGTGGAAAGCGTTTCCACGCTCGACGCATTCAATCCCGCCCCCTTTCCAAACACCCGCGCACGCGGTTCATGAAGCGAGGCAATTGCGTTTGGCTGCACATCGGAAATTTCGGTGACAACGCCGACCAGGAGCTTATGAACGATTACAATTTCCGCTTCCACTGAGAATTCTGAATCGCGCGGACATTCGACCATGAACCTTTCCATTCTGAAAGAACTTTTCGCGGGCTTCGTTCGCACGCGCGGCATCGGACGCCACTTCCGCCGTCTGTTCCTGCTCGACGGCTTGGCGGGAACGATTGTCAGCCGCGAGGTGCCTGCGACTCTGTCCCAAACGTTGATCGCCGCCGCCAAGTGCGATGCCGAGGCGGTGCTCAAACAACTGGATTCCCACCCTCACGGGCTGAGCGAGGCCCAAGCCGCTGCCGCGCGGGAACGGTTCGGCCTGAACGAGATCGAGCAGGAGAAACCGCTGCCCTGGTGGCGGCACCTCTGGCACTGCTACAGGACTCCGTTCGACCTTCTGCTCACGCTCCTGGCGGCGATTTCTTACCTCACCGAAGACATGAAGGCGACCATCGTCATCGGCTCGATGGTGGTGCTCTCGGTGATGATCCGCTTCTGGCAGGAGAGCAAATCCAACCGGGCAGCCGACAAGCTGAAGGCGATGGTGAGCAACACCGCCACCGTGATTCGGCGCGACCCGGCTGAAGATGTGATGGAGGTCGCCCGCCGCTATTTCGACATTCAATTGCACCCGAAGCAACCGCGCAAGGCGGAGGTGCCGATCAAACAACTCGTACCTGGCGATCTGGTGGTGCTGTCCGCCGGCGACATGATTCCTGCGGACTGCCGTGTGCTCTCCGCCAAGGATCTGTTCGTCAGCCAGGCGGCCATGACCGGGGAGTCATTGCCCGTGGAGAAATTCATCCGTCAGCCGCACACCGACACGGCCAGTGCCCTGGAGCTCGAAAACATCCTGTTCATGGGCACCAACGTCGTCTCGGGGTCGGCGACCGCGGTCGTGGTCACGACCGGCAACCGCACCTATTTCGGCGCTCTGGCTCAGCGCGTTACCGGCGCCGACCGCACGCCCACCCAATTCCAGGCGGGCGTCAACAAGGTCGCCTGGCTGCTCATCCGCTTCATGTTCGTGATGACGCCGCTGGTGCTGTTCATCAACGGTTTCACCAAGGGCGACTGGGCGGAGGCCTTCCTGTTCGCGATGTCCGTCGCCGTCGGCCTGACGCCGGAAATGCTGCCGATGATCGTCACCTCGACTCTGGCCAAGGGCGCGGTGCTGCTGTCTCGCCAGAAAGTGATCGTCAAGCGCCTGGACGCGATCCAGAACTTCGGCGCCATGGACGTGCTGTGCACCGACAAGACCGGCACGTTGACCCAGGATAAGATTTTTCTGGCGCGCCATACCGATATTTGGGGTGAGGATTCTGATGATGTTCTGGAGTCGGCCTACCTCAACAGCTACTACCAGACCGGCCTGAAGAACCTGCTGGACGTTGCTGTCCTGGAGCACGTCGAGGTGCAAAGGGAACTCAATCCGGCAGTCAACTTCCGCAAGGTGGATGAAATTCCGTTCGACTTTCAGCGGCGGCGCATGTCGGTCGTGGTAGCCCAACACGACGAGCATCACGTGCTGATCTGCAAGGGCGCCGTAGAAGAAATTCTCGGCGCATGCGGCCGGGTCCGCCGCGGTGATGCCGACGAACCCCTGACGCCGGATTTGCTGGAACGCGTTCGCGCTGTCACCGCCGAACTCAACGAGGACGGTCTGCGCGTGGTGGCGGTGGCCTCCAAGGAAATGCCGCCCAACAAGGACACCTACGCCGTTGCCGACGAGACCGACATGACCCTGGTCGGCTATGTCGCCTTCCTCGATCCCCCCAAGGAGTCCACCGAACCGGCGCTCAAGGCATTGGCCGGACATGGCGTCGCGGTGAAAGTGCTGACCGGCGACAACGAACTGGTGACTGCGAAAATCTGCCGTGAGGTGGGTCTGGATACAGACAAGGTTTTGCTCGGGTCCGACCTGGAACGAATGAGCGACGCGGATCTCGGGCAGGCCGTGGAAATCCATAACATCTTCGCCAAACTGACGCCGTACCACAAAGAACGCATCGTTCGCCTGCTCAAGGCCAACCGCCACGTCGTAGGCTTCATGGGTGATGGCATCAATGACGCGGCTGCATTGCGCATCGCCGACATCGGCATTTCGGTCGATACGGCCGTGGACATCGCCAAGGAGGCGGCCGACATCATCCTGCTGGAAAAAAGTTTGATGGTACTGGAGGAAGGCGTAATCGAGGGCCGCAAGACCTTCGCCAACATGCTCAAGTACATCAAGATGACCGCCAGTTCCAACTTCGGCAACGTCTTCTCCGTGCTGGTGGCGAGCGCCTTCATCCCCTTCCTGCCGATGCTGCCAATGCATCTGCTCGTGCAGAATCTTCTCTACGACTTCTCTCAGATAGCCATCCCCTTCGACAACGTCGACGACGAACTCGTGGCGCAACCGCAGCGCTGGAATCCCGGGGACATCGGGCGTTTCATGTTGTTTTTCGGACCCGTCAGTTCTGTCTTCGATATCACGACCTATTGCGTTATGTGGTTCGTCTTCGGCGCCAACTCGGCCGAACACCAGACCCTGTTCCAGTCCGGCTGGTTCATCGAAGGGCTGATGACCCAGACCCTGGTCGTGCATATGATCCGCACGCAGAAGATTCCGTTCATCGAGAGTCGTCCAGGCACGGCGCTGCTGGCGACGACCTGCCTTATCATGGCTGTCGGCATATTCATTCCGATGGGACCGATTGCTTCCTATTTCAAACTGCAGGCATTGCCGCTCGCCTACTTCCCCATCCTGCTGACCATCCTGGTCGCATATATGGCGCTGACGCAGGCAATGAAGCGCTATTACACCCGGCGCTTTGGCTGGCAGTAAAAAGGGCAACGATCAAAGCGATCCTGAATCGAAGACTTCCGCTTGCGATCCAGGTTACCCGGTGAATGCGTTCGATCGCTTAAGCTATCCTGCAGTGGCCGGGCGGGTGACATATATGCCGTGTAGCCGAGGTGATAGCAGCGATTTACATGGGATAAACTAGCAAACTTCAGCGGAGGCAGGCATGTGAAGCACATTCTGATCACCGGCGCCGCGGGCGCCATCGGCACGGCGCTGCGCGCCGCCTATCAGGGCAGGTACCGGCTGAGGCTGACCGACATCGCGCCCCTCGGAAAGGCAGCGGCAGGCGAGGAACTCGTGAACGCCGACATCACCGATCTCGCCGCGTGCGTGCGCATGATGGAGGGCGTGGACTGCGTGGTGCACCTGGGCGGGACCGCGGTGGAGGATGCCTGGGAGAAAATCCTGCCGGCGAACATCGCCGGCTGCTACAACGTGATCGAGGCGGCACGGCGCGCGGGCGTGACGCGCGTGATTTTCGCGAGTTCCAATCATCGTCGTCTACGGCGTATCCAACAACCTGCGCAGCCGCTGGGACAACAGCAATGTCGAGTTCCTCGGCTACCGCCCGCAGGACGATGCCGAGATCTACGCGGCGGATATCCTCGCGCCGGGCGAGGTGGAAAACGAAATATCGGCGCAGTTCCACGGCGGCTTTTTCACGCCGATGGAATTTGCCGGAGATGCAAACAAGATCGATTGAACGCCAGCCGATCGTACAGCGGCGCAAGGCGCCGGATTACCGGCGAGCGAGGCCCGTCAGGAGCAGAGCGATGAGCGGCAAGGACAAGGGCCTGCGCAAGGGCCTCACCAGCTACGGCGACAGCGGCTTCTCGCTGTTCCTGCGCAAGGCCTTCATCAAGGGCGCGGGCTACACCGATGACGCGCTCGAGCGGCGCATCGTCGGCATCGTCGACACCGGCAGCGCCTACAATCCCTGCCACGGCAACAGCGCGCAGCTGATCGAGGCGGTCAAGCGCGGCGTCATGCTCGCAGGCGGCCTGCCGATGGAATTCCCGGTGATCTCCATCCACGAGAGTTTCGCCTCGCCGACCTCGATGTTCCTGCGCAACCTGATGTCCATGGACGTCGAGGAAATGATCCGCGCGCAGCCGATGGACGCGGCGGTGCTGATCGGCGGCTGCGACAAGACCGTGCCGGCGCTGCTGATGGGCGCGGCTTCCGCCGGCCTGCCCGCCATCACGCTCGTCACCGGCGCCATGCTGACCGGCTCGCACGACGGCGTGCGCGTCGGCGCCTGCACCGATTGCCGCCGCTACTGGGCGCGTTTTCGCGCGCAGGAGATCGACGAAGACGAGATCGCGCGCGTGAACAACCAGCTGGTGGCGAGCGTCGGCACCTGCTCGGTGATGGGCACGGCCAGCACCATGGCCTGCGTCACCGAGGCGCTGGGCATGATGCTGCCGGGCGGCGCCTCGCCCCCGGCGGTGACCGCTGACCGCATCCGCATCGCCGAGCAGAGCGGCGCCGCCGCGGTGGCGCTGGCGGATTCCCAGCTGCTGCCCGCGCGCATCATGAGCGCGCATGCGTTCGAGAACGCGCTGCGCGTGCTGCTCGCGATCGGCGGATCCACCAACGGCATCATCCACCTCACCGCCATAGCCGGGCGCCTCGGCATCAGGCTCGACCTCGACCGGCTCGATGCGCTCGGTCGCGAAACGCCGGTGCTGGTCGACCTGAAGCCTTCGGGCCTGCATTACATGGAAGACTTCCACAAGGCGGGTGGCATGCCGGCGCTGCTGCGCGAGCTGCGGCCGCTGCTGCACCTCGATGCGCTCACCGTCACTGGACGCAGCCTCGGGGAAGAACTGGAGAGCACCCCGGCGCCGTTTGCGCAGGACGTGATCCGCGGCCTGGCCCATCCGATCTATCCGCAGGGCGGCATCGCCGTGCTGCGCGGCAACCTCGCGCCGAACGGCGCGCTGATCAAGCAATCCGCGGCCGACCCGAGACTGTTCGAGCGCGAAGGCCGCGCGGTGGTGTTCGAATCGCTGGACGACCTGGCCGCGCGCATCGACGCGCCCGATCTGGACGTGAATGCGGACGACTTCCTGGTGCTGCAGAATGCAGGGCCGAAAAGCGGCTACGCCATGCCCGAGGCCGGCTATCTGCCGATCCCGACCAAGCTGTCGCGCGCCGGCGTCAAGGACATGGTGCGCATCTCGGACGCGCGCATGAGCGGCACCGCGTTCGGCGCCATCGTGCTGCACGTCTCGCCCGAGGCCGCCGTGGGCGGGCCGCTGGCGCTGGTGAAGAACGGCGACCGCATCCGCCTGTCGGTGTCCGCGCGCAAGCTCGAACTGCTGGTGGACGAGGCGGAGCTCGCGCGCCGCCGCAGCGCGCACGTCCCGCGCAAAGTGGCGGCCGAGCGCGGCTATGCCAGGCTGTACATGCAGAGCGTATTGCAGGCCGAGGACGGCTGCGACTTCGATTTCCTGCGCAAGGCCTGAGCGCCGGGCCGCCGCGCCAGTATTCAATCATTAGTTTGGAGCACGCATCATGAGCCAGCGCATCACCGGGGTGCTTTCCCCCGTCGTCACGCCGTTCAAGGCCGATCTCAGTCCCGACGCCGAGCGCTTCCTGCGCCAGTGCAAATGGCTCATCGCAAACGGGGTCGGCCTGGCGGTGTTCGGCACCAACTCCGAGGCGAACTCGCTGTCCGTCGAGGAGCGCATGCAGTTGCTGGACCAGCTGGTCGAGGCCGGCGTCGATCCGGCGCGCATGATGCCCGGTACCGGCTGCTGCGCGCTCACCGACTCGGTGCGCCTCACCGCGCATGCGGTGAAGCTCGGCTGCGCCGGCGCACTGATGCTGCCGCCCTTCTATTACAAGGGCGTGTCCGACGAGGGCCTGTACCGCAATTACGCCGAGATCGTCGAGCGCGTCGGCGACGCGCGCCTGCGCATCTACCTGTATCACATTCCCCAGGTATCGCAGGTGCCGATCAGCCTGAAACTGATCGAGCGCCTGCTCAAGGCCTATCCGCAGAACATCGCCGGCACCAAGGACTCCTCGGGCGACTGGAGCAATACCAAGGCCACGCTCGATGCCTTCGCCGGCGAGGGCTTCGACGTGTTCCCGGGGAGCGAAACCTTCCTGCTCGCCGGTCTGCGCGACGGCGCCAAGGGCTGCATCAGCGCCACCGCCAACGTCAATCCGGCGGCGATCCACAAGCTCTACGCCGATTGGACCTCGGACGGCGCCGAGCGCCAGCAGGCGGAACTCGACCGCATCCGCAACCTGTTCCAGAAATACCCGATGATCCCGGCGATGAAGCGCGCGATCGCGCACTGGAGCGGCCATGCGGCCTGGGCCACGGTGCGCCCGCCGCTGGTGGCGCTGGACGCGAAACAGTCCGCGGCGCTGCTCGCCGATCTGGAGCAGGCCGGCTTTTCCATGTCCGCGCTGAAGGGCTGAGCGTGCGTCAAGGCGCGCCGCGCTTTACCAGCTTGTCTCGCTCGGACTGATATTGATCGTAGTTCTGGTGCTCGGGATTGCAAACCGGCAGGCCGACGCGGTCAATGCAGCCCTTCTGGTACGCCGCCTCGTAGGCGGCGCGCTTGACGTGATCGGACGTGCACGCCGACCATGCGAGCGACAGCAGCACGGCGGTGGCGGCAAGGAGCTTCTTGTCCATCGGTTCAGCCTACGCCAAAAACGGCGATTGCTCAACGGCGGCCTGCCCGGACGGAACTTCGGCTACGCGATTTTCGCGCCCCACTCCATCAGCAGCGCGCGCAGCACCGAGCGGTGGCAGCGCGACTCGTCCTCGCAGTAGCAGCCGACGGAGAAGTTCGCGTGCTGCGACAGCGCCGCGAGCACATCGAGCGTGCGGCTGTTCTCGGGCGCAGCCATCTCCGCCCGGTATTTCTTGCGGAACGCCTGCCACGCGCCCGGCGTCGTCGCCGCCTGCGCCGCCTTCATCGTGGGCACGCTGGGCGCGAGGTTCGGAAACCATACGTCGTACCAGTTCTGCGACGCGAATGCGGTTTTCGGCACGCCGCGCGGCGGGCGGCGCACGGTGCCGATGCGGGTGCCTTCGTCCTGCAATCTTTCGCTGCCCAGCCTGACGACGCGTATGACCATCTGAACCTCCTTCAAGTCCAAGTGATTGCGCAGCGCTGCCGCGCCGCAGCTCAACTGCTGACCCGGTTCCGTCCGCCTTCCTTCGCCCGGTACAGGGCCTTGTCCGCATTGCGCAGGACCTGGGCCGGCGAGATGCCGGGCTCGTCCGGTTCGGCGATGCCGACGCTGACCGTCACCGACAGCGTCTTCTCGGGCGAGCGCAGGCGGCGCAGCTTGGTTCCGGTTTCGGCATCCTTCGGCCGGTCGTCGCGGCGCACCGCCATCTGGTAGGCGGCGATGTCGGCACGGATTTCCTCGATCCGCGGCAGCGCTTCGGCCAGCCTGATTTCGGGAAATATCATGCAGAATTCTTCGCCGCCATAGCGGTACGCGGTACCGACGCCCTGAAGCCGGGCAAGGCGCCCGGCGACCAGCTTCAGCACCTGATCGCCGATGTGGTGGCCATGGGTGTCGTTGAACTTCTTGAAATGGTCCACGTCGGCCATGGCAATTGCGTAGACCGGGCCCAGGCCATGCAGCCGCTCTTCCAGCGCGCGGCGGCTGGGCAGGCCGGTCAGCTCGTCGCGGAACGCGAGGCGGTGCGACTCCTGCACCAGCGACACCAGCAGAATGGCGCCTGCAGCTCCCATGAATGCGCCAAAAGCACCGGTGGCATCCGCCCATTCGCAGGCGATGAAAAACGCCAGCAGCGCGCCCACCATGCCCGTGTCCAGCGGCCGCGTATGCGTGCGTGGCGGTCTCGGCCAGGCGCGCCAAAGTGCGCCGAGGAACGCGGCGACGAACAGCAGCCGGCCGAGTATGGGTGTCGGCGGCGAGCGCAGCAGCCAGTGCCCGAGCAGGTCCTGCCACACGGTTCCGGACAGACCGCTGTGGCCGGCGCTGGCGACCCAGGCGACAAACACGATTTCCACCACGGCCAGCATGAGCCAGCGATAGTTGAAGTGATGCGAGACCCCGCGCTCCGCGAAAACCAGTGCCAGCAGGATATTCAGCGGCACCAGAATCGCGGTCCCAGTAAACACCGCGCGCGCGGCGAAGCTGGCGGCGCCGAAATCGAGTGCCAGGCTGTAGCCGCCAAAGGCGGCGAGCAGCGATGCGAGCGCGATGAAGGGGCGGCCGCGATTGAACCACACGCCCATGCCGGTTCCGAGCAGCAGCAGCACGTAGGGCCCCAGCGTCCTCAGGCCGGTGAGCGTAGGCGGCAGCGTCGGGCCGGCAAGCAGCGCCAGCGCCGCGCCCAGCAGGATCGCCGCGGGCACGAGCGCGGGCCGGAACGCGCGGGTCAGCGGGGGGTTCACCGGCGTGCGCGGCCTGTGGATTGGAGCGTGCCGGGCGTTGCAGTCATATCTATCGCGGCAGGCCGCCGGAGCGGGTCCTTGCGGTGACTTCGATCTCGATCAGGATGCGCGGGTCCGCGACGCCGGCGGAAATCATGGTGGCCGCCGGGCGAATGTCGCCGAAATACTTGCGCAGCACCGGCCAGCACTGTTCGAATTGCGCCGCCTGCGGCAGGATGTAAGTCACGCGCACCACGTCGGCAAGCGATGCGTCCGCCTGCTGCAGCGCATGGACAATGTTCTTGAGGCACTGCTCCGCCTGCGCGGCGACGTCGTCCACGATGGTCATGGTGGCATAGTCGAAACCGGTGGTTCCGGAAACGAACACCCATTCGCCGTCGACCACGGCGCGCGAGTAGCCGATCTGGGCTTCGAAGCTGGAACCTGAGCTGATGAGTTTGCGCGGCACGCTGTCCTCCCGGTGATTGGTCACGGCGCCGACAGGCTACGCGAATGCACCCGAATCCTCAACCGGCGCGGCTCAGCGCGCCGGATTCAGATACTCGAACGCCCAGTAGTATTGCCAGGTGGTGAACGCCGCGCGCTCGCCCAGGCCGGCCGCGAGTTCAAGCAATTCACGCTCGGACGGGAAATTCTTCAGCACTACGTGCGCGGAGCCGTCGGCGAGGCGCCGGGTCTGGAAAGTGTTGCCCTCGGCATCCGTTGCGCCGAGGGGCGTGCTGCTGCCTTCGACATAGCGGTTGTCGAGCAGCACCACCTTCGCGCCGGGCGCGAGCCGCGCGGCGAGGCCGAGCAGGAATTCGCGCCAGCGCGCCTTCGGCACATGCGAAAACCAGAAGCCGGCGAACGCGGCATCGAACTTCACCGTCCCCTGCGGCAGCGCATAGGCGTCGCCGAGCACGAATTCCACCTTGTCGGCCGGGACGCGCGCCCGGGCGATGGCCAGGGTTTCGGCCGCGGCATCGAGCGCGAGCACGTGCGCGGCGACCGGGGCGATGAACTGCGTCCAGTAGCCGGTGCCGCAGGCGATTTCGAGCACGCGCGCGCCGGCGAATTGCCGCGGCAGCCATTGCTCGATCGCGCGCAGGTCCGACTGCCGCTCGGGCTTCAGATAGACGCGATCGTATTCCGTTGCCCTGGCGGCGTAATAGGACCGCATGGGTTCATTGTCCGGCATCGCAAGCTCCGATGTGGCATTCATCGGCATCGGACCGCGCGTGCCGCAATACGAACAGGATCGACCTCATGGATTCCATCGATACGGGTAGTCCATCTGTGCGGCGATGCGCGTGCGCGCCTCCGCGCCGGCGAGACGCTGCACCACGTGCAGGCCCGCGTCGATGGCCGAGGTGACGCCGCGCGCGGTGATCACATCGCCCTCGTCGACGACCCGATCGTGAACGACTTCGCGACAATAGGGCTCTAATTCCTTGTAGGCGCTGGGATGTGTGGTCGCGCGCCGGCCGCGCAGGAACCCTGCGGCGCCGAGCAGCAGGGCGCCGGTGCACACCGATACCTTGAGCGGAACTTCGTCAGCGGTTCTGAGCCAGTCGATGAATGCCGGGTCGCGTTCCAGGCTGCGCGTGCCGAATCCGCCGGGAACGAACAGCAGGTCATAGCTGGCGAGCGCTTCGTTCACCGAGTCTGCCTGCATGCGCAGCCCGCGGTCGTCGGTGACATTCGGCGTAGCCGCGCAGACGCGCCAGTCGAAACTGTCGTCGATATGCATCGACTTCAGTCGCGTCACCGGGTCATAGAAACCGATGAAATCCAGCGAGGTCATGCGATCGAAGACGACGAACGCTACTTTCATGCGCGCAGTCTGCCACAAGGCGCGGAAGCCCGTGACGACCAGTCCCCGGCCGCACAGCTCATGCGGTACGGCGCGCGCGCACGCGCCCGCCGAACGCGGCGAGTTCGTTCAGCAGCAGCGCCGCGATCACGAGGGTGCCGCCCGCCAGCGTCGCGGCGGCCGGCACCTCGCCCGCGCCGAGCCAGACCCACAGCGGGCCGAGCACGACTTCGAGCATGGCCAGCAGGGAGATCTCCGGCGCCGACAGTTGCGGGCTGGCGCGCACCAGCAGCATGCACGGGAAGCCGAGCTGCAGGCAGCCGAGCCCGGCGAGCAGGAACAGGTCGTGCGCGCTCGCGTGAAACGGCAGCGCGAAGGGCAGCGCCAGGGCGGCGGAGAGCGCGGCGCCGATGAACACCGCCGGGATCAGGTCGACCGAGCGCCCGGCATGTTTGAGCGTCACCAGGTTCACGGCTGCGGCCAGGGGCACGGCGAGCGCGATCAGCATGCCGGCGAGATGGCGCGGCTCGCCCGCGGCGAAGCCCGAGCCGAACATCCACAGCATGCCGGCGATGGCGAGCGCGATCGCGGCCCAGGTGCGCGGCGCGATCGGCTCGCGCAGCACCGCGCGCGCGAGCAGCGCCGTGACCAGAGGCGCGATGCTGTTGACGATCAGGGTATTCGCGGTGGTGGTGGTCATGAGCGCGAGCATGAACGCGATCATCATGATCGCCCACATCGCGCCCGACAGCAGGCCGTAGCCGCCGCTGGCGCGCAGCGCATCCCAGGCGCCGCGCCTGCCGCGGCCGGAGATCATCGCGGCGAGCACGAACAGCGCGGCGAACAGGCTGCGCCAGAAGGTCACCTCCCAGCGCCCGGCGAATTCCAGATGGCGCGTGACCACGCCGGCGATGCTCCACAAGGTCGGCGCGATGATCATCAGCACGATCGCGCGCCGGTGCGCGCCTGCATCGCGGCCGCTCATGGCGCCGCCAGCCGCGCAAGAAAGCCGTCGAGCTGCGCGGCGAGCCCCGGCGATTCGCTGTCGACGAATTCGTAACGCGCGCGCACCACCGGCTTGTTGATTGCGATCAGCGCCGCGAGGTCGATCGGCGTCGCCGCCACCACCACCTCGGCCGCGGACGCGTTGATGGTCAGGCGCAGGGCCTCGCGTTGCGCCGGCGTATAGCCCTCGGCCGGCAGCACCGGCCCGATGTGCGGGTACTGCGCGTAGACCGCGGCGATTTCCGCTGCGGCGGACGCGCGCGGATCGACGATTTGCGCGGCGCCGGCCGCGAGTGCCGCGACGTAACCCGCGCCATGCGGCATGCCGCCGTGGGTGAGGGTGGGGCCGTCCTCCACCACCAGCACGCGCCGGCCGCGCAGCGCCGCTGCGTCGTCCAGGCGCACCGGCATGGCGCCGCGCAGGATCGTGGCGCGCGGATTGGCGCGGCGCGCATTGTCGATGATCTGTTGCAGCGCGCCGGGCGCGGCGCCGTCGGCTTTCGCCAGCAGCAGCACATCGGCCATGCGCAGCACCGTTTCGCCGGGGTGGTAGGCAGTCTCGTGCCCCGGGCGCAGCGGATCGGCGAGCACGATGTGCAGGTCCGGGCGCAGGAACGGGAAATCGTTGTTGCCGCCGTCCCACAGGATCAGGTCGGCCTCGCTTCCGGCCTGCGCGGCGATGCGGACGTAATCGATGCCGGCATAGACGATGTTGCCCGCGGCGATATGCGGCTCGTATTCCTCGCGCTCTTCGAGCGTGCAGGCCGCGCGCGCGAGGTCGGCCATGGTCTCGAAACGCTGCACGCCCTGGCGCGCGAGGTCGCCGTAGGGCATGGGATGGCGCACCACGGCGGCGCGCAGTCCGCGCGCGCGCAGCTCGCGCGAAATCCAGCGGCTGACCGGCGACTTGCCGCAGCCGGTGCGCACCGCCGATACCGCGATAACCGGCACGCCGGCGCTGATCATGGTGCGCAGCGGCCCGAGCAGGGTGAAATCGGCGCCGGCCGCGAGCGCGCGCGAGGCGAGGTGCATGACGTCGGCATGGGCGAGGTCGCTGTAGGCGAACACCACCTGCTCGACTTCGCGCTCGCGTATCAGCGCTTCGAGTTCGCTCTCGGGCAGGATGTCTATGCCCTCGGGGTAGAGCGGGCCCGCGAGCGCGGCCGGATAGCGCCTGCCGGCTATGCCCGGAATCTGCGCCGCGGTGAACGCCACCACCTCGAATGCCGGGTCGTCGCGGTAGACGACGTTGAAATTGTGGAAGTCGCGTCCGGCCGCGCCCATGATGACGATGCGCGTGCGGTAGGTGGAATTCATGCCGCCTTGGCCTCGGACTCGGCGACGCTGCGCTCGGCCAGGAATTGCGCCAGCACGCGCGCGGTGTGCGAGTGCGCGCTCCGGCGCGCGAGGCCGGCAGGCGTGCCTTCGGCGGCGATGCGCCCGCCGGCCTCGCCGCCCTCGGGGCCGAGGTCGATGATCCAGTCTGCGTCGGCGATGATGTCCAGGTTGTGCTCGATCACCACCACGGTGTTGCCGGCGTCGACCAGGCGGTGCAGCACGCGGATCAGCTTCTCCACGTCGGCCATGTGCAGGCCGACCGTGGGTTCGTCGAGCACGTACAGCGTGTGGCCTTCCGCGCCGCCGCGGCCCGGGCGCGCGGCGGCATTGCCCTCGGCGTCTAGTCGCACCTTGGACAGTTCAGTGACAAGCTTGATGCGCTGCGCCTCGCCGCCGGAGAGCGTCGGGCTTTGCTGTCCCAGCGTCAGGTAACCCAGGCCCACGTCCTGCAGCAGGCGCAGCGCGTGATGGGTGGAAGGATGGGCGGAAAAGAACTCCACCGCCTCGTCCACGTTCATCGCGAGGACTTCGCCGATGGACTTCCCCTTGAACTGCACCATCAGCGTTTCCGGGTTGAAACGCATGCCGCGGCAGACCTCGCACAGCACTTTGACATCCGGCAGGAAGCTCATTTCTATGCGCTTCATTCCCTGGCCTTCGCAGGCGGGGCAGCGGCCGTCGCCGGTGTTGAAGGAGAAGCGCGAGGGCGACCAGCCGCGCATGCGCGCTTCGGTGGTGTCGGCGTACAGGCGCCGGATCGCGTCCCAGAAGCCGACGTAGGTGGCCGGGCAGGAGCGCGGCGTCTTGCCGATCGGCGTCTGGTCGACTTCGAGCACGCGCCCGACGGCTTCGGCGCCGCGGATTTCACGGCAGCCCGAGAGCTGCAGCTGCGCGCGCTTCTTCGGCGACAGCCGCGCCTGCGCGACGAGGCGCGCGAGATTGGCGTGCAGCACCTCGCGCGCGAGCGTGGATTTGCCGCTGCCCGACACGCCGGTGACCACCACCAGGCGCGCCAGCGGCAGGCGCAGCTTCCTGATCTTCAGATTGTGCAGGTCGGCGTCGAGGATCTCCAGCGCCGGCGCCCTTGCGCCGACCGCGCGCGGCGCATGCAGCGGATGCCTGAGCGGCGCCTTGAGGAAACGCCCGGTGACGGAATCCGGGTTCGCCATCAACTGCGCCGCCGAGCCCTGCGCCACCACGCGCCCGCCGCGGCTGCCCGCGCCGGGGCCGAGGTCGAGCACGTGCGCCGCGCGGCGTATGGTGTCCTCGTCGTGCTCGACCACCACCAGGGTATTGCCTTTCGCCTGCAGCTTTTGCAGCGTGTCGAGCAGTATGTCGTTGTCGCGCGGATGCAGGCCGATGGTGGGCTCGTCGAGGATGTAGCACACGCCGCGCAGGTTGGAGCCGAGCTGCGCCGCGAGGCGGATGCGCTGCGCCTCGCCGCCGGAGAGCGTGGGCGCGGCGCGTTCGAGCGCGAGATAGCCGAGGCCGACTTCGTTCAGGAAGGCCAGGCGCGACTGCAATTCCGCCACCAGGTCGCGCGCGATCTCGGCTTCGCGCCCGCTGGTACGGAGCTCGCGGAAGAACCGGCCCAGCTGCGCCACCGGCTGCGCCACCAGATCGGCGACCGAGCGGCCGCGGTAGCGCACCGCCAGCGCCTCCGGGTTCAGGCGCCGGCCGGCGCAGGCGGGGCAGGGCTCGTCGCCCGCCTCCTGCTCGTCGAGGAAGCTGTCCAGGCGCTGGTCCTCCTGCTCGCGGCTGGCGTCGCGGTCCTTTCCGTACTCGGGCTCCTGGTAGCCGGAAATCTTCACGCCGGTGCCGAGGCAGGATGCGCACCAGCCATGCTTGGAGTTGAAGGAGAACAGGCGCGGGTCGAGTTCGGGGAAGCTGCGCGCGCAGGACGGGCAGGCGCGCTTGGTCGAATAGATGGCCTGCGGCAGCGCGAGCTCGACGCGCGCCGCTTTCGACCTGCCGGCGGCTTCCGCGAGGCGGTCGAGGCCGCCGAGCACGTGCACGATGCCTTTGCCGAAATCCAGCGCGCGCGCCAGCGCCGCGCGCAGCGCAGCCTCGTTCACCGGCGTGACGCGCAGGTCGGCCACGGGCAACTCGATGTCGTGCTCGCGAAAGCGATCGAGCCGCGGCCATTTCGCCGTAGGCAGGAATTCGCCGTCGACGCGCAGGAACGCGTAGCCCTTGCCCTTGGCCCACTTGGCGAGGTCGGTGTAGTAGCCCTTGCGGCTGGTGACCAGCGGCGCGAGCAGGCCGATGCGCTGCCCTCTGTAGCTGCGCAGGATGCGCGCGGCGATGGCGTCGAAGCTCTGCGGCTCGATCGCCACGTTGCAGTCGGGGCAGTATTGCGTGCCGAGCTTGACGTACAGGAGGCGCAGGAAGTGGTAGATCTCGGTCAGCGTCGCCACCGTGCTCTTGCGGCCGCCGCGGCTGGTGCGCTGTTCGATCGCCACGGTGGGCGGGATGCCGAAGATCGCATCCACGTCCGGGCGCGAGGACGGCTGCACGAATTGGCGCGCGTAGGCGTTGAGCGATTCGAGGTAGCGCCGCTGGCCCTCGGCGAACAGGATGTCGAAGGCGAGCGTCGACTTGCCGCTGCCCGATACGCCGGTGATCACGGTGAACTGATTGCGCGGAATCTCGACGTCGACGTTCTGCAGATTGTGCTCGCGCGCGTTGTGGATTTTTATACACGTAGCGGAGCGCGGAACAGGGGCCCCGCTTGCGGGGATGTGACCGCGTAGCTGCGTGGCCGCCGACAGCGCGGAAGTTGAAGTCTGTTCGACGATGGCGGAGGCGGCTGTCGGCCGCGCGCGCAGCGCAGCCGACTCAGGCAATGCCTCGGAGACTCGCTCCTGGAGCCGGTCTCCGGCCGATGGCGCCAGCGCGATCTCGTACTCGCGCAGGGCCCGGCCGGTGTGCGAGCCGGCATGCGCACGCACCGCGCCCGGCGTGCCGGTGCACACGATCGCGCCGCCGGCGTCGCCGCCTTCGGGGCCGAGGTCGATGATCCAGTCGGACGCGCGGATCATGTCCAGATTGTGCTCGATCACCACCACGGAGTGTCCGCTGCCGATGAGCTTGCGCAGCGCGTGCAGCAGTTTGGCGATGTCGTCGAAATGCAGGCCGGTAGTGGGTTCGTCGAACAGGAACAGCTTGCCCTTGCGCAGCAAGCCGCCCGCGGCGGGCGCGCCTTTGCTCGCTTCGACCAGATGCCCGGCGAGTTTGAGCCGCTGCGCTTCGCCGCCGGAGAGCGTGGGCACCGGCTGGCCGAGCTTGAGGTATTCCAGGCCGACGTCGGCCAAAGGCGCGAGCGCCACCACCACTTGACGCGCAAGCACGGCCTGCAGCTGCGCATGAGCGGCGAAGAAGTCTAGCGCCTCGGCCACCGTCAGCTCCAGCACGTCGGCGACCGACAGCGCCTGTCGGCCGCCCGTGCCGGCGAGCCTGACCTCCAGCACCTCGTCGCGGAAACGCCGGCCGTTGCAGTCGGGGCAACGCAGATACACATCCGACAGGAACTGCATCTCGACGTGCTCGAAGCCGTTGCCGCTGCAGGTCGGGCAGCGCCCGTTGCCGGAGTTGAAGCTGAAGGTGCCGGCGCTGTAGCCGCGCTCTCTTGCCGCGGGCTCGGCCGCGAACAGCGCGCGGATGGCGTCGAAGGCGCCGACATAGCTCGCCGGGTTGGAGCGCGTGGTCCGGCCTATGGGCGACTGGTCCACCATGACCACGTCGGCGATCAGCCCGGCCCCTTCGAGCGCGCGGTGCGCGCCCGGCGTTTCGGTGGGCCGGCCCATCGCCTTCAGCAGCGCCGCATGCAGCACGTCCTGCACCACCGTGGATTTGCCCGAGCCCGATACGCCGGTGACGCAGACCAGATGGCCAAGCGGGACGGACACGTCGATGTTTTTCAGGTTGTGCTCGGCGGCGCCGAGCAGGCGCAGCTGCGGTCCCTTCGCATCGGGCGGCCGCGGCGCGATGCCCGCGTCGGCGCGCTTTCTGCCGGAGAGATATTCGGCGGTCAGCGAACCGCCCGTCTTCAATTCGGCCGGCGTGCCGAAGGACACCACTTCGCCGCCGCGCGCGCCCGGTCCGGGCCCCATGTCGAGCAGGCGGTCGGCCGCGAACATGATCTGCGGATCGTGCTCGACCACCACCAGCGAGTTGCCGGCATCGCGCAGGCGGTGCATGACTTCGATCACCCGGCCCATGTCGCGCGGGTGCAAACCGATCGAAGGCTCGTCCAGCACGAACAGCGTGTTTACCAGCGAAGTGCCGAGCGCGGTGGTGAGGTTGATGCGCTGCACCTCGCCGCCGGAGAGCGTGCGCGACTGGCGGTCCAGCGTCAGGTAGGCGAGACCCACCTGGCACAGGTAGGACAGGCGCGAGCGGATCTCGGCGAGCAGCAGGTCCGTGGCCTGGTCCATGGGAGCGCCGGAGGGCGGAGCAGGGGCCCCTTCAGGGGATGCGACCCCGGAGGCGCTCGAGGCGGCCGCTTGTGCACGCCGATTGGCCCGCGTTGCACTTTGCGCGGACGCCCAAGGCAGATGCAAGCCATCGAAGAACGCGCGGCAGCGCTCGATCGGCAGCAGCATCAGGTCGTGCACGCTGAGGCCGGGGAGCGCGGCGAGCTGCGCGTCGCTCCATTGGACGCCTTGCGGCCGGAAACGCCGGTAGCTGCCCAAGACCTTGTCCGCATCCTCCCTGGTTCCCAGGCGCCACAGCAGTGCGTCGGGCTTGAGCCGCGCGCCCTCGCAGGCGGGGCAGGGCGTGTAGGCGCGGTACTTCGACAGCAGCACGCGGATGTGCATCTTGTAGGCTTTGCTCTCGAGCCAGTCGAAGAACTTGCGCACGCCGTACCAGGTGCCGGGCCAGGACGCGCGCCAGCTCTTCCACTCCGGCTCGCCTTCGAGCACCCATTTGCGCTGTGCCGCGCCGAGCTCGCGGAAGGGCGTGTCGAGCGGGATGCCGCGCTTCCCCGCGTACTTCACCAGGTCGTCCTGGCATTCGGAGAAGCTCGCTGTCTGCCACGGCCGCACCGCGCCCTCGCGCAGCGTCTTGCCCTCGTCCGGCACGATCAGGCCGAAATCGATGCCGATGACGCGCCCGAAGCCGCGGCAGCTGTCGCAGGCGCCGATGGGCGAGTTGAACGAGAACAGCGAGGGCGTGGGATCGGCGTAGTGGATGTCGCACTCGGCGCAGTGCAGATCGGCGGAGTAGCGCCAGACCTCAACCCCCTCACCCCGGCCCTCTCCCCCGGAAGCGGGGGCGAGGGAGTCCCTGTCGGCCGCATTGTTCGCAATCGGTCGGGCTGGGGTCATCCTGCCCCCTCTCCCCTCCTGAGGGGAGAGGGTTGGGGTGAGGGGAGCCGCCTCGTCTTCGGCCGGATACACATTCACCTTGCCCCGGCCGATCCTGAGCGCTGCTTCGAGCGCCTCGATCACGCGCGTTTTCCCGGCGGACGAAAGACGCAGCCGGTCCTGCACCACTTCCAGCAGGCCGTCGCGGCGCGCGTGGATGCGCGTATAGCCCTGGCTTTCGAGCAGCTGCTGCACCTCGGCTTCGCTGAAGTTCTTCGGCACCGCCACCGGGAAGCTGATCACCAGGCGCGGGTCGCCCGCGGCCTGCGCGCGCGCGGCCAGCGCGGCGTAGATCGTCTCCGGCGTGTCGCGCGCCACTTTCCGGCCGCAGCCGCGGCAATACAGATCGGCCGCGCGCGCGAACAGCAGCTTCACATGGTCGTTGAGCTCGGTCATGGTGCCGACGGTCGAGCGCGAGGTGCGCACCGGATTGGTCTGGTCGATCGCGATCGCCGGCGGTATGCCTTCGATGCGGTCGACTTGCGGCTTGTCCATGCGGTCGAGGAACTGGCGCGCGTAGGGCGAGAAGGTCTCGACGTAGCGGCGCTGCCCTTCGGCGTAGAGCGTGTCGAACACGAGCGAACTCTTGCCCGAGCCGGACACGCCGGTGACCACGACCAGCTGGTTCAGCGGGATGGCGAGGGAGAGGTTCTTGAGGTTGTTCTGGCGCGCGCCCTGGATCAGGATGGCGTCGTCGCCCTTGGATTCCGACATTGCCGCATTTTATCGGGCGCAGCCGATCTCTGCTTTCGGGCCGCGCATGGCGGCGCCGCGGGAGGCGGGGGGCGCAAGAAATTCAGCGGCGCGGAGCCCTTGGCGGGCGTGTGCGTATTGGCTCCCCGACCAGAACAAATCTGGGCACTGGAAAGAAGTTATTTCGTTGGGCTGACCGGCCGGATCGACCCTGAGCGGCCACTGGTAAATATTGGAACCGGCCATTCGCTGCGAACACTGATAGTGAGAAAGCTGCCGCTCGCAACGCAGAGCCTAGATTTTCGTTTGGGCGGCAGCGTCGCAGCGGTTCCCGGTCATTGGCGATGTGCAATCGTGGGACGGTACCCGGCCAAAAAGAGCCTGTCGCGACTGCCAGCTATGTAGCGATGAGTATGGAAATTGTGCTTAAGCGTTGAAAAGCCGCGATCAGCGTTCCGGTATATGGCGCCCGAAAAGATCAACGATAAGCTCACCGCCGGACATTACGAGATCGGGATATTCGAGCAATTTGAAGTTCGCAAATGGATTGCCCTTTACTGCAATGATGTCGGCAGGCGCTCCGGCAGTCAGTGTTCCCAGCGGTGCCAGACCAAGTTCTTTCCCTGCCTTTGATGTGGCCGTCTGGAACAAGCCTAGTGCATCCATTCCCGTGAAATGCATCATCAGGTGGAGTTCTTCGGCGTCTATGCCCCAAGGAATGTCGGTATGCGCTATTTCGGCGCCATAGAAAAACCGTGCGCCGAGTTTGGCGAGCTTGACCGCATTCTCGCGTATGTCCGGACAATGGGACAGGGTATCAAGGGTAGTCACTATGCGGACATTCTGCCGCACTGCCTGTTGCAGCAAATTATCCGGAATCGCCGTGCAGGGAACATGCGCCCATTCATCCACGCCCGCAGCCAGCGATAATTCGACTCCCCGCTGTTCGCCGATATGGGCCGCAACCTGTTTGCCCTGCGTGTGCGCCTCCTCGACTATCGCTTTCACGGTCTCAAGGGATAGCATCGGCCAGGGTGGCGCGACGCTCGGGGCATGTCCGATAGTCCACGGTGCTCCCGCCTCGCCTCCAGGCTCAAGCGCTATCTTGATAATGGCCGCGCCTCCTTGAGCCAGCCTTCTGACCAATTCGCGCGCCTGCTCGGGTGTCTCCACGGTAGCAGCGATTTCTCCATGGCCGTGACCGGGCTGCCCGAATACGGTGATCGGATATCCGCCAGGGGCGGTGATGATCGGCCCGGCAGTCAACAGCCGCAGGCTGCCATGTCCACCAGAAGGGTGCAGCAATGCACCCCCCACGTCACGGGCCGTGGTGATCCCGTGGCGTAGCACGGTTTCGCGCGGAACCTTCTGAAAAACCAGATGCGCGTGCATTTCGATAAAACCGGGCAGGATGGTCGCATCGCCCAAATTGACTTCCTTTACGCCAGACCTGCGAATCTGTTTGCTTGGCCCTATTTTTGCAACTTTGCCATCCGCGACCATTACGGAATAATCGGTATGCAGCGCAAGGCCGTCAAACACTCGCGCCGCCGTTAACAGCACGGGAGCCTGCTTTGGAACATTCCGACCAGCGGATGCGTTTGTTCCTGCCCATGCTGGCGATGGCGGGGACACAGCCAGGAAAGCGAGCAACAGCCGTACGAGCATCCTTCGTGGCGCTATCATGGTATTTTCATTGATTGTATTCATAACATCCCCTCGTTGCATGCCCCTGCGTCCGCCGGTTTATTTCAGCCAATTCGCAGAAAATGAAACGGGCTTGCCAGAGGCAGCCCGTTTCACTGAGACAAACATAATTATCTGTGATTGCGTGTAGTCCGGATCATCAGAAACTCGCAGCCAGCCCAACCCTATAGTTCCGCCCTGGCATGGGATACCCGTGGTTATACTCGTAGCTGCGGTTAAACAGATTCTCTGCGGCGACAAACACTTCGCCTCTTTTGCCTAGACTGGGCAGCCGATACGCCAGGCGCGCATTGGCGACGGTGAATTCATCAACCGTCAAGCTATTGGGGCTCACCGCGGTGCGGCTCAGGCTCTGCACATACATGCTGCTCTGGTGCTGCGCATCGATCACGACACTGACCGCGCCGATCTGCCCGTTCACCCCGACCGTAATCGCAGTTTTTGGCGCATAGGGCAGCGTGCTGAGGCTGGAATCAAGCAGGGTCACGCCGCCGAACACTTTCCAGTTACGATCCACCTGCTGTCTCACCGACAACTCGGCGCCTTTCGTTTGATAGGCGCCGGTATTGCTGAAGACGGTGTTGCCGAAGACAAAGTTGGCCAGGTAGCGGTTTGCCACGTTATCCTGGAACAGACTAATGTCAAATTGAGACGTGTCCGACGGTGTCAGTTTTGCCCCGATTTCCGCATGATTATCAACTTCCGGAGATAGCTGGTTCCATGTGGTGCCGGCAAACATGAACGGCAGGGCCGCCTGCAAGCCCGGCCCTTCGAGGCCGGGATAAAGGATGCCCCGCGACGCATTGGCATACCATGTCACCTGTTCGGAAACTAGCGATGCACCCGCGTGGGGCGCTGTTTTTGACGCATACTGATTGTTGTCGTAGACCCTGATGCCCGCTGAAGGGATCAAAGTCCAGTCCTTGCTGAGATCAACTTTCTGGCTCACCGCCACATTGGCAGATGTGACCACAAACTCGGGCAATGTGGTGCTGGCGGCAACGCCCATTCCCCCCACGTTGGGCCCATAAATATTTCCTGACGTGCGATCCTGGTCAATGCCGGCCACCAGCGTGCCGCCCTGCCACGGTGAGAGCTGTTCTTTCCAGTGTACGCCGCTCATGCTGAAATTCGTGTTGAACGTGCCCCAGATCGCGTCATTGGTCAGATTGTTTTTTCCGTTGTTGTCATACACGCGCAACTCGCCCTGCCAGTCGCCATTGCGGTGGGTGACAAAGGCGGTGACCAGATTCGTGTCGGAGTCATTCCGGGCCACGCCGTTGGAGGGGGAGGTGGCAGTAATCGGCAGGGTGTCGTTTCCCGGATCCCCCACGCGGTTGGTGACCGAAACAAAGCTCGCGCCAACAGACCAGTTTTCATTGATCCTGAAACCCACGCGTCCCATGGCGTTGGACAGATCGCCATTCGAATTTTGCCGCCAGCCATTGGATTGCGAGTGCGACGCGGCCAACATGAAATCCACATCGCCCTGGCGGCTTTCCAGGTCGGCCTTTTCGATTGCCGTGCCGAATGACCCGGCGGAGATGCTGCCGCTGGCGTGCATGCCATCTTCGGTCGCCTGCTTGGTTTTCAGTTCAATTGAAGCGAAATTGTTGCCGTTGATCTGCGGCTGGGGACTCTTGTTGACGGTGATGGATCGCATGCCATTTATGGGCAGCAGATCAAGCAAGGGATGATCCCATACCCCCATATAGACCGGAATGCCATCGATGTAGGTCTTGATCTCGCTGCCGGGACGGCTGGCGCCCATGCCACGAATGTAAACCGCGCCGCCTTCGTTTCCACTGTATGAGCCGATATCGTCATAGCGGGAAATCTCCACTCCCGGCGTCATGCGCAAGGCGGAGGGCAAATCAACAGCGCTCAAGTCGCGTATCTGGTCTTCGGTGACTGTCGTGGAAAAGCTCGAGAATTTGTCCAGCTTATTATCCTCGATGATTGGACTGGCCGTCACTGTGAGAGTAGGCAATGTGGTTTCCTGAGCATGCGCGGTACCGGTACAGGCGATTGCAAATACAATAACTAGCGTTTTTTTCTTCATTTTATGACTCCCCTATTTCCGAAACAATTAAACTCGTCGCAGTTTGTTGCAAAAAATATCCGCGGCTTAGCTGAATTCTCTCTGTAGCATCCTTCGATACGAAGCCTTAATGGTGGTGGTGGTGGTGTTCACCGCTCATCGTGTCCGCGAGCGCGCGGGCAACCGCCTTCACTTCGACGTTTTCGCGCTTCCCGTCCTTGTTCTCGACAATCAAAGTTAGCGGAACAATGTCCCCGTCCTTGACCTGGCCCTTTAGCTTCATCAGCATGATGTGATAGCCGTCCGGTCCAAGCTCCACTATCTTGCCAGCGGGCAAATCGATCTCTCGGACGGCGCGCATCTTCATGACGTCCCCGGCCATGGCCATTTCATGGATCTCGACCATGCCGGCCACTGGCGAGCGCGCTTGTACCAGCTTCGCGTCCTTGGCGGCACTGATCTGCATGTACGCGCCAGTTGTGGTCTGTGCCGGAACGGTGGCCCGGACCCATGGATCCTTCACCGTGACTTGGGCGTATGCGGCGGAGATAGCGGCAAGCGACAAAAGCGAGGCGAATATCAGGCGTTTCATGGTATTTCCTTTCTTGGTTGAAAAAGCGGACTTCATTAGCGTGTCAAGATCGAACAGGTACTGCGCGGCGGCTTGGCGATATCCGGTCACTTCGTGTTTCCGAGAAACTCGCGCAGCGCACCGACCAGCGCTGCACGGTTCTTCTCGTACGGTAGCCAATGCGTTGCGTCGGCGATGACCACCTCTCGCGCTTGCGGCAGTTTGCCGGCAAGCGCCTTGTCAGCGAAGAAATCGCGGTCGGCTCGAATCACCAGGGTTTGAACCTTCACTCGGGAAGCGTCGTATATGGGGCGGCCGCTCCAGATTTCGAATAAATCCTGCAACGGCCCCATCGGACGCACGGTGAAGCCTGGAGCGGCGGCCGGGGCCCCCGCGCTGCAGCGCTCCGCCAAGGCTTCAATGCTGGCAATGGTGGCGTCATCGACAAGATCCTTGCGCTCGGCCAGCATCATTTTCCAGTGACCAAGTACCTTGTTTGTTTCAATCTTTTGATAGGCCACGCTAGCGGGTGCGAAACGTCTGGCGTCATCCTTCGCGGCGAACGGCTGGGTCATGATCGGGAGGTCGAACGCGTACATGGCGCCAAAGAGAGCCAGCCGCTCAATCAGCTCAGGCCTCTCGATGGCGACCATGGGCGCGACCACGGCTCCCCAGCTCCAGCCAAAGAGCGCGACCTGCTTTGCCCCCGTGACCTTCCTAACGTAATCGATGACAGCAACCACATCCTTGACCGCGTCGTTTGCTCGCCCTACGGGGGCTGTATGCGCGGGTTTGCTCGATCGACCAAAGCCCCGAGCGTCCATGGCGAATATGTCCCTCCCCGTGGCTGCGAGGTCTCGCATTAGCGAGAAGTCTGCCAAATCGTAGGCCTGCGCGCAGGGTGCTCCATACGGGTGCAGCAGCAGTATCGGCGCGCGGCCCGATGGCTTCGCTGCTGCCATGCGCAAAACGTTGATACTTATTCCGGGTTCGCCACCCGGAACGCTGACTGAACTCGCCGTTTGAGCATTACCGGCAGATGGCGTCAGTAGCAACAGAATGAGCGCGCAGCCCGTGGTTACAGCGCGTTGGAACTTCCGGAAATTGGTCATGATGATCCTTTAAAGTGCCAAAGGGGTGACTGCTTGGCGCCGGCTATCCAGCATTCCCGCGAGACGTCAGGAGATGCAGGTCGGACGCGTATTGGTCGGCGGTTTGGTCGTGGCGCAGTATCAGACGCGGCCGGCCCTGCGCGTCGAACACGTAAGTGAATGCCGTATGGTCCATGGTGTAGGAACCGCCGCTGGGTACTTTCTGGTAGAACACGCGGAATTCTTTCGCGACCTTGCGCGTGCCCTCCAGGTCGGTTCTCAAACCCAGAAACGACGGATCGAACGCGGCGGTGTATTGTTTGACCATCTCTGCGGTGTCGCGCTCGGGGTCCAAGGTGACGAAAATTACCTGTAATTTGTCGCCGTCAGTGCCGAGCAGCTTGCGCACTTCCGCCGCGCGCGAAAGCGCGGTCGGGCAGACATCCGGGCATTGGGTGTAGCCGAAGAACAGCAGCACATACTTGCCACGAAAATCCGCCAGCGTCCGCTCCCGACCGTCGGAATCGCCCAGGCGAAAGTCGCTGGCGAAATCGGCGCCGGTGATGTCAATGCCGTTGTAGGCGCTGATTCCGCGACCGCATGCGCTGAGCAGCAGCAGTCCAACGAGAGCCCAGGTGCGCAATCCGGGCATGGCTATTCGCTCCGCACGAACCGGACCGACCCGTCGGGTATGGCGACCCAGGGGCTTGGGATCGGGTCCGGCGTGCGGTATTCGGGCGGGATTTCCACACGCTGGACTGGCGTCTGGGCGGCA
>Ga0335085_10002395_pt1 | contig 35186 bp, 36 predicted proteins | sample Lox_Sample_45_FD_206712 | JGI IMG/M metagenome (GOLD analysis project Ga0335085, IMG submission 206712) | Soil microbial communities from Loxahatchee National Wildlife Refuge, Florida, United States - Lox_Sample_4.5 | ecosystem: Environmental > Terrestrial > Soil > Wetlands | place: USA... | reverse complement strand
CAGCCGAGGCTAGCCGTTTGGCAGCTTTATCTTTATTGCGTCTGGCATTCTTTGCGCCTGCCTCGATTTTGTTCATTATTTCCACGATGTTTTCCTCCAGAGGGTGATTGTTGCCCGACAATGATACAAAGAACCTGCCTGTTCAGATTGATATTCATTCCAGGCTGACCCGGCAGGATCTGGCATGTTAGATGTCGCGTCTGCAATCCGGGATCCTGCCATCGAAGCATGCGGGTAAATCATATCGTTGTCACTAGAATTCTTTCCAGTCGTCGTCCTGGTCCGCTTGGGCCTTTGTCAGTCTGGGTGCGGCATGGGTTGCCGCGGGCTTGTCAAGCCGCGGTCTTTGCCGAGTGGCGACAGGCTTGGCTGCAGGTTTGGCGGCTTTCCGCGACAAGGTCCCGGCGCCGTTCAATTTGAACACGCTGACATCCTTCAGCAGGCCTTCCGCCTGTTCCTGCATCGATTCGGCCGCGGCCGAGGCTTCTTCGACCAGCGCGGCGTTCTGCTGGGTGACCTCGTCCATCTGGACAAGCGCGGCATTTACCTGCTCGATGCTCATGCTTTGGTCCGAACTGTTGGCAGATATGTCTTTCATGAGCGATGAGACCAGCTGCACCGAGGTAACCAGGTCGCCCAGCGAGTCGGCCGCCTTTTTTACCTGCATGGATCCGGCATGGACCTTTTCAACCGAACCGCCGATCAGAAGGCTGATTTCCTTTGCCGCGGTCGCGGAGCGCTGCGCCAGATTGCGCACCTCGGCTGCGACAACTGCAAAACCGCGCCCCTGCTCGCCGGCGCGCGCCGCTTCGACGGCGGCATTCAGCGCAAGAATGTTGGTCTGGAAAGCGATCCCGTCGATCACGCTGATAATATCCTCGATCTTCTTTGAGGATTCATTGATGGAAGTCATCGTGGCCACCAGCATGTCCACATCCTTGCCGCTCTGTTCCGCGATGTCGCAGCTGCCCTGGACAAGCTGATACGCATGCCTGGCACTTTCGACATTTGCACGCACGGCGGAGAGGAGCTCCTGCATGCTGCTGGTCGTCTGTTCCAGACTGGCGGCCTGCTGTTCGGTGCGTTGCGACAGGTCGGCGTTGCCGGTGGCGATTTCCTGCGATGCGGTGGTGATGGACTCGGTGGAATTGCGTATATTGGCGACGATGGCCGAAATCCTGCGGATCATGTCGTTGACCGCGAACAACAGGCTGCTTTTATCGTTTGTCTTGATGTTGACTTCGGTCGTCAGATCGCCGCCCGCCACGCGCTTGACGACTTCGGCCGCATAATCCGGTTCGCCGCCCATCTTTCCCAAAATGCTGCGCGTGATCCATGCCGCGAGTATCATGGAGATCAGGGAGGCCAGCAAACCGCCGATGATCATCAGGCGGGTGGTCATGTCGGCCTTGCTTGCCGTGGCGGCGGTATTCTTGTGCGCATCTGCGACCTGTTGCGTGCGGAATTCCTCCAATTGCCTGGCGATGTCCTCGCTGTCCTTGTCAAACCCGGATACGCCATCGGGGCCTTTCATCAGCAGATTGCCCGCCTCGATGCCGCTATTGATATACGCCTCCGCCATGACTTTCCCGCTCGCGTAAAAGCGCTTGAAACTGTCTTCGATGGCCTGGATCTGTTTCAGTTTCGGCTCGTCGTTGTTCTTCCGGAACAGTTGCTTGTATTTTTCGACCCCTTCCAGGAAGCGGTTGGCAGACTCTTCGGCTTCCTTGTAGCCGCCACGGTCGTGGGTGGCGGAAACATCCGTCAGAAACTGCTGCACATCGGATCGGCTGAGGTCCATCACATCGATCACGAGGATATAGGGCAGCGTTTGCTCGTCAACCAGTTCCGCATCCTGCTTGAGATGCGCGAGCGATACGCCGACCACCAGGAATGTTGCCGAGAACAATGCCACCACGACTGAAACAGAGATGAGCATCAGCGTCCTGACGCCAAGATTACCGAACATGATCGACCCGAGAATATTTTGAAAGATTGATTTTACTACGATGCCAAAGGGAATTGCCGGGTTGCCGTTTGCAAATCTATACGCGCGGACAGGCTTGCTTTGGTCAACGGAATTCCGGTCACCGGATAGAAGCCTGCGATCGGTCCCCCGATCGCTACCGGTATATTCCCATTCGGCCGGGTTCCGATCAGGCGGACTCCTTTGTTCTGTGCTTCTTCCCGCGCCGATCGAGCAGATAAACCGAGAAGATAACTACGATAATAAGGCCAATAATGAGTATGGGAGCCCAGGAACCGAAGACGGCGGCGCGGACATAAAGGTCGAACAGCAGATAGGCCCAACCCACGATGGTGACGTAGGCGCCCGCGAGCACGACCGACAGCGTCAACCAGGCGGGGAAACCGAGCAGGTACCCGACGGCACTGCCCAACACCGGCCCCGTCATCCAGAACGGGAACCAGACAAAGATAAAGAGTCCCGGGACACCGTAGCGGCGCACCCTGTCATGGTTGCGCTCGGCAGCCGCATGCGTGCGATCGAGAAAGTATTTCAATCTTGGAAACTCGACCAGCTTGAGCAGGCTGAACACAAACACCGGATAGAACAACAACACCAGCACCGTCTCCACCCACATGACCACCGGTATCACGAGGGCGTGGCCGAATCCGTTGGCATAGCCTATCGACATGGACACGATCATGCCCAGGATGATGTCGGTGAAGATCATGGCGCCCATCATGCGCGAGGTTTGCGGCGACCAGACAGCGATCAGCCCCATCACGATCAGACCGGCGAGCGCGCTGGCAATCCCAAGCAACAGGATGCGCCCTTCGGTCGTCTTGAGCAGCTGACGCCAGTTTGGCTTGGGTGGACGCTCAGCGGCGGCTGCAGTCAGTGTTTGTTCCTCGTTCACGGTACGGGTACGATTCGATTTGGGCAGGAGCGGAATTATCGCAAAAACCTGCCAGGCGCATGCGAATATTCATGCGGATGATCACGGAGCTGCTTCAGTTGTATTGCCCCTTTTGATTATTTCTCAATTTATCCGTCGGGGGTGGCGGGGTTTGGTGTGTGGCCAAATCCGGCAAACCGCGACCTTTGCCACTTGGTCATCTCCGGAATATCCAGAACAGGATCGACAGCACCACGGAAATGATTATGCCGGTCGTGACCGGGAAATAGAAGCTGAATCCCTTGCGTTCGATGGAAATATCGCCGGGAAGATGGCCCAGGCCCAGTCTGGACAGCCAGGGCCAGCCCACGCCGACCAGGATCAAAACGATGCCGAGAATGACGAGCCACTTTGCCATGATCGCTAGCGCCGGTTCTGAAAGAAGTTTCCGCCACCGAAAAAATTGTCGGGCAGCGCGGCCAGTTGCCGCCGTGCGTGTTCGTAGCCGATGGCGATGATCTCCTCGGCACGGTCGAATTCCAGAAAGCGTATGTGGCCCAGCGGCGGCTGGATGACCACATCCGGTTTGTCGAGCAACAGGCGCGAGCGGGTGATGCGGGTTTCCATGATGTTGATCGAGGCCAGCAGCACTTCGAAGATGTTCGGCAGCGACTCGTCGGCGGAAGCCCATTTTCTGAATTGCGCCGAGGCGGGGTTATCCAGGGCGAGCAGTTTCTGCCGGATGTCCTGCATCGAACTGCGGTAATCGCCCACCCAGCGCGAGAACATGCCGGAAGTGTCGTCCTCTCGGCTGCTTGCCTGTTTTTCCCTGCGCAGCGGTTTCAGATTCTTGCCGGCGACGATCTCGTGGTTGAGATCGACCGCGATCACGAGGTCGGCGCCCATCGCGCGGACCGTGCTTGCCGGCACCGGGTTGGTGATGCCGCCGTCCACCAGGATGCGCCCGTTGCTGCGCACCGGCGTGAAGATCCCGGGTACGGAGATGCTGGCGCGCACCGCGTCGATCACATCGCCGTCGCGGAGGATCACTTCCTCGCCGCTGACGATGTCCGTCGCCACCGCGGCAAAGGGTATGGCCAGCTTTTCGAGCGCGTCGGCATGCACGTGCGCGCGCACCAGATCGCTGACCTTTTCGCCGTCGAGCAATCCGGATTTGGGCAGCACGACGTCGAAGAAGGAAGCGGTCGTTTTCCAGTCGAAGTCCAGGAAGGTGGCTTCCAGTTCGTCCAGTTTTCCCGCGGCACATATCGCGCCGATCAGCGCGCCCATGCTCGTCCCTGCGATGCAATCCAACTCGATGCCGGCATCCTTGAGGGCACGGATCACGCCGAGGTGCGACAGGCCGCGCGCCGAGCCGCTGCCGAGCGCGAGACCGACCCTGGGACGGCGGGGCGGATCGCGGTCAACTTTGTTGCTGGTCATCGCAGGATTTTCCATCCCGGTATATTACCCCTGTTCACGGCACGATTCCGCACATAGCGCGTATCCTTCCGGCGGTCTGCGGCAACAATCAGGTTGGGAAATCGGAAAGAAATGGCGAGCGCCCGGTATCAGCGCCCGGGCAGTCAGGCTTGGCGGGTTTCCAGCGCCTTGTCTATGCTGGCGATGAATGTTGCAAGTTCCCGGTCGATGCCGGCAAGCAACGGATCATATTCGGAGGATTCCGCCTTGTGGATGCTGTTCTCCAAAGAAGCGGACAGCTCCTGCAGCGTTTTGGCGCCCAGCGTGCCGGTGATCCCCCTCAGCGTGTGCGCCAGTCTCTCGGCGGTCTGGTTGTCGTCAGCCGCCAATGCTGCGCGGATCCGGTCGGCGATATCGCGTTCCTTGAGCCGGAATTTGTCGAGCAGCGAATAATAGAGCGCGACATTCTTTCCGATGCGGCGCACGCTTTCGGACACATTGACCCCGGGCAGGTCCGGAAGCGGTTCGGTCGCGGGATCCCGGTTCGTTTCACCTGCAGGCTTGTTCTCCACCGGCCGTTCGGGACGCACCCATTTTGCCAGTGTCGCGACCAGGCGGTCCGGATCGATGGGTTTGCCGATATAGTCCGTGACGCCCGCTTCAAAAAAATCCTTTTGTTCGCTGACCATCACATTGGCGGTCAGCGCGATGATGGGCAATTTGGCAAAACGGGGGTTCTTGCGTATCAAGCGGGTCGCGGTGACCCCATCCATCACCGGCATCTGCATGTCCATCAGCACGCCGTCGAATCGCTCGTCCTTCAGGAGCGCGATGGCTTCCTCGCCGTTCTGCGCGGTGGTCACATCGAGCCCGAACCCTTCGAGCATCTCCTGTGCGACCTGCCGGTTGATTTCGTTGTCCTCCACCAGCAGCATGCGCGCCCCGCGGATCAACGAAACGAGTTCCGGGTTCAACTGGTCGCTGATGATCTTGAACTTGCCCGAGGACAGCACGCCCCGGCCGGAAACCTTGTGTATCGCGTCGAGCAATTTGTTTTGCGTGAATGGCTTTGCCAATATGCCGTCCACCAGCTCGTTATCCATTTTCAGCATCAGCTCATCCTGGTCGCTGGAGGTGATCAGCAATACTTTCGGCCTGAAACTCAGAAATGTGATCTCGCGGAGTTTTCGCGCGACTTCGATGCCGTCCATCTCCGGAAGCTTGCAATCGATGACGACCAGACCGAAGGGTCTTCTTTCCTCGTTCGCCTTGCGTACCAGACCCAGCGCATCTTCGCTGTTGCCGGCAGGCGTTACGTCGAGAGTGAACGAATCCAGGTAACCTTTGAGAATTTGCAATCCGTTCTCGTTCTGATTTACCGCAAGCACGCGCAATCCATGCAAGTTGTCGAGCGGAACCAGGTTGTGGATCGACTGCTCTTCAACCTTTTTAAAGCGCGCAACGAAGATGAATCTGGATCCATGCCCCGGATTGCTTTCCACCCAGATCCTGCCGCCCATCATTTCGACCAGGCGCTTGCTGATCGTCAGGCCCAAACCGGTCCCGCCGAATCTGCGGGTGACGCTTGAGTCGGCTTGCGTGAACGGGTGAAACAATTTGTCGATTTCCTTCTGCGACAGGCCGATGCCCGTATCGATCACGCTAAAGCGCAGCACGATCTCGGCGCTGGTCTCTCTTGCGCGCACGACACGAACGGCCACCTCGCCCTTCTCGGTGAATTTGACGGCGTTGCCGGCCAGATTGATCAGCACCTGGCTCAGCCGCAGCGGGTCGCCAACCAGCAATTTGGGGATGTCCGGAGCGGTTTGTATCAGGAATTCGAGATTCTTCTCTTGGGCCCGGTTGCCCACGATCGTGGCCAGGTTGCTCATCACCTCCTCCAGATTGAAGGTGGTTTGGTCGATCTCCATCTTTCCGGCTTCAATCTTCGAGACATCGAGGATGTCGTTGAGGATCCCCAGCAGCGATTTTGCCGATCCATTGATCTTTTCCAGGTAGTCCTGCTGTTTGGGAGACATCGAAGTCTGCAAACACAGGTGGCTCAATCCGATGATCGCATTCATCGGTGTGCGAAGTTCATGGCTCATGTTGGCGAGGAATTGATCCTTGATCTGGCTGGCGGCTTCCGCCTGGCTCTTGGCTTCCTCGGCTTCCTTGAGTTTCTGGATCTCGCGTTCCAGTTCGTTGTTGACCACCACCAGCATCCTGTTTCGTTCTTCCACATTTCTTTCCAGCGTCAGGATCCCGCGGGTGACCAGCAGCGTGAGCCCCGCGATGATCAGCAACATGAGCGTGCCGATCGCCGCGCCCCATTGCTGGGCGCGCTGCGATCTTTCTATCGCGCTGACGACATCATTATGGTATTCCCGCTCGGTGTTGGCCTTGTAGGTCTTCGTCTCGGAAAAATAGGCATCGCGCAAACCCTTCATATTCATCAATTGCTGGGTGGTTGGCATATCCGTTCTTGTCGCCATTCGCTGGGCGATATCCAGAGCCATCACGAAGTAGCTGTTGAACTGTGTTTTCAGTTTTATGATCTCGTCCTGGTGCCCGGTGTCGAGCTTTTCCAGCACGTCGTAGCGTTTGGTGATTTCATCGGCTTTTTCCTTGGCGATATCCAGGAAGTCCACCTCGCCGGTTGCCACCGCAGCCTCAAGCGCATCCACGACCCTCCCGTAGGCGTTGAGATTTTTCTCGGCCTCGTCGAGTATCGGATAATCGACATCGCGAAGTTCAACCAGAACGTTTTCCCCGTTCGACAACACGATGGACGAATAGACCAGGTATGCGGCAAAGCTCAACGTGGCGGCGATCGGCACCAGCAATAGCTGCCAAGCCAGGGAAAAGTCGGATAGTTTTTTGATGGGCAAAGCCATATTCAGGGTTCCAGTATGACTCGGACGGTTTTGTTTACCGATTTCTTGTCGATATACCCGATGGCGTTCGGATTTCTGGCGACAGTGCGCCTGACTTCTGCGTCCCCGTCCAGTGTCTCGGGCGGACGGCCGTCCCCGGTGAATATGATCTTCGCCCAGTATGCGGAGACCTGCGAGGGATTCTTGTGGACGACTTTGGCATAAAACTCATTCCTGATGTCGCTGCCTTCGCGCTGATCGTAAGGTACGGCATCGCTGTCATCCGGGAATTCGCTGGTTTTTCCGAGGAAGATCCTCGCGGTCTGCTGAGCGGTCAGACTGGTGACGCGGCTCTTGGCGGACACGATCACGACGACTTCGGCACGCGTATTTGCAGTGAATGCCGACATGGCCAGAAGCAGCGCAAGGGCAAAGAAATGGCGCATGATTTTCTGTGGTTCCAATTGCCCGCCGCTCCTAGAATATGAAATCCAAGACTGCAGAAATCACATGGAAGGTCTGTCCGGACAGGTCTACACCCGCGGGAACATTCGCGAGAAAACCGTTCGAGTTGTCGCCGAGCTTGACCCGATCCAGTTGCAGCTTGAAGTCGGTGTCCCGCATGAAATCCCAGCGTACCCCGAGGCTGTAGGTGCTCTGTGCCCGGTTGGCCAAGACCACGCCCTCCGGCGAGGGAGGGGGAAATCCCGGCATGAAGGAACCCTGGCTGCTATTTGCGTAGGTCAGATAGGGGGTGTATTTGTTTATGCGATAGCCGCCGCTGACATACATTGCATTAACCTTGTAGGTCGATTCGCGCTGTATCCACTCCGACATCGCGAACCAGTTGCCCGGATCATATTTGATTCCGGCGGACAGATCGCTGTCCTCCACCGATAATCCGGGTTGCCCGGTCAAATAGTATCCGGAGTCCGTCTCGCGTTGCTGGTAGCCTATATGGACGATAGTCGAGCCGTATTCGATCGTATCGAAAATTCCCCACAGGTGTTCGGAAGTAAAACTGAGGGATGACATTGAATCGCCGATCTCGCCTGTAGACCGGCCGAAGAGCGCCTTGAAGTTATTTCCCGCGTCGCCGATTTGCAAACGGTAATTGACATCGATGCCGTCGCTGTGCGTGATGGACTCCTGCCGGTAAACTTCAACCGGCGGATGGACCCATGCGTAGGTATAGCCGACATCACGGTTCTCGGATTCCAGAAAAGTCGGCAGGGCGACGCGCCCGACCCGGAGATAGACATCGGGCGTGAAAGCATATTTCACATTGGCAAATTCCACCTCCGGCTCGTACGAATTACCCGTGTGATATTCCGAATCAACCTGCAGCACGACCGATACTTTTGGCGAGTATTGGGCCGCCATGTGACCCGCGATCCGGGTATCGTTGGTGGGCGACCAATTTTGACTCAGGCTCGATCCTTTGGGAATGCCGCCGTCCACAACATAATCACCCGAACCCATGCTGGAATGGTCGATGCCCAGCGATCCGAACACGCCGAACGTGACGCTGGGTTGATCGATCTCGAGCGCGGTCGCATCGGCGAGGCACGTGAAAAACCCGAGTAACGCGATAAGGTAATATCGTATGGCCATGAGGCACCCCTGCTTATTGGGAATAAACTTTTTCATCCATTGAACGATTTTTCGGGATTCCAAGTCCAACTTGGCAATTTCAGCGGATTTGCCGGCTATCTTTGACATTTAATTGTACTTTTCAAGTAGAAATTGTTTTGAAAGACGAATGCGGTACTTTCATTGCGGTGAGCGGATTGGTGTTGTATTCTGGGCCCGCATACAGGCGATACGACACACAACTTTCAAATAAATTCCAAATTTCAGCTTCAGACTCGGTGAAATTTGCCGGGCAGGCATAATCATAGTTCAGGAGAACCAGATGGAACAGAACAAGAACCAGCCCAAGGTAATGGTGGTGGATGATGCGCCCGAGAATCTGATGATAATGGAATCGGTGCTATCGAAGGATTATTCGCTGAAGATGTTCAGCGATTCCGAGGAAGCGCTGTCGTATGCGTTCGCCAACCCTCCCGATCTGATCCTGCTCGACGTGATGATGCCGAAAACCGACGGTTTCGAGTTCTGCAAAAGGCTGAAAGCCAACAGGAAGGTCTCCGATGTGCCGGTGATCTTCATCACATCCAAAACCGATATCGAGGACGAGGAGCGGGGATTTGCGGTCGGCGCTTCCGATTTCATCCACAAGCCGATCAGCGCGCCCATTGTCGCCGCCCGGGCCAAGACCCATCTCAAGATCAAATTCATGCTGGATTTCCTCAAGGCCGAGAACACCAATTTGCAGAAGAATGCAGAACATTCGTCGGTCGAACTTGCGACGCTGAGGGAATTTGTCTGGGGCAGTTCCTTCGGGAAACGCTGACCGGTATTTTCAATCCCGCTTTTTTTGCTTCTTTGCGGTCTCAGCGCTTCCACCAGTCTGCAATGACGCTTCCCACCGCTGGATTCACCAGGTAACCGTAGGAACGATGGCAATTCAGCCCCTCGTCGTTGCGGAAGAAGTTGTAGATGCCATGGCAATGGTCTTCAATGGATTCGACCAATCCCAGTTCCAGCATCGGCTGAAAACACTCCTTCAAATGCTGATTGAGCGCGGCCACATCGCCCTCGGCTGAAAAATTGATCCAGCGGCGGATCAGGCCGGGGTAACTCTTTTCTCCGTTGTCATTCATGCCCAGCAAGCGCCGCCGGATGTAATGCATGCCCATCGGGCTGCCCAGTGTCAGGAGATCCAGTTTCGACGTCACGCCGTCCTCATGCGTCAACTCCCACAAGGCGTCGTAGGCGATCACGGTGCCGAGGCTGTGGCAGATCAACAGCACGTCCTGCCGCTGATCGAGCAACGGGCGCAGTGTCTGCTTGAGCAGATCGCGTATCTTGCGCGCGACGCCGTCGCTGTTGTTGAAATAGCGGTCGATCTCTTTGGCGGTGCTGCGCACTTCTTCGGGAAGTATCCGCAACAGAAAGGGCAGGTGATCGGCCAGCGTCAACACGAAGCGGCTCAGCCAGATATTCCATGCATGGGCGTCGCGCATGTCCTGCTCCGTCGGGCCGTGTTTGTTGATCAGCGCGTCGATCCACGGGATGTCCCGGGTGATGTCCTTGTACCGGTGATAATAAAGGTAGTTCCAGCCGGCGAAATTGAATCGCTCCGGGCTTGCCTGCAGCGCAGCGGCTACGGTTCTATCGACGCGGCGCACCCCTTCCACCAGCGTTCGCCAGAGCAGTTCTCGGTGCAGCGCGGGCTCGGGCTTGGGGTTCTTCCCCGGCACGTAGACGATCTGCTTTGCCGCCATTTGGATGGATTAAAGCCGGCTAGATCAAAGCTCGTTGAGGATGCGCTCGCGCGCCTTTTTCGCTTCATCCTCGGTGATCAATCCCTTGTCCAGCAGATCCTTGATCTTGTCCAGCCGCTGCTCCACGGTTTGATTGCCGCGGGACGCGTCGCTGGACATTGCCGGATTCACTTGCGCGCAATCCAGCTTTGCTTGCAACCCTGATTTGCTTACCCCCCCGCTGACGGTCCTGGTGTAATCAAAACATCCCTCTTTCTTCAAGGTGATCCTTCCGTACATGGATTCCTTTTCCTTGGGATAAGTGTTGGGAAAGACATCCATGTGGCTGACCTCGAGAGGGGTCAGGCCGACCTTTTCTCCCATCACATAGACTTCCGCGCCCGAAGGAATGGATTCAACCTCGATGGGATTGTTTCCGGCGGGCGGAAACATGTCCGCCGTGGAAGAACAGCCCGCCACGAGCATCAGATTCAAAAGCGCCAGCACTTTTCGCGAACGTATAAATGACATGATTTCTCCAATATGCATCAAGAGTGATTAAGGTCGGTATTGCAGGGTCGGTTGGTCAACCTGAGAATCGATTCGGCACGGGTATATCAAGCGACGCTCTGTTTAGGCGCCGGCTGCTTGTTAAAATCCCGGAGCAGTTCGGCCCACTCGACGGCGCTCTTTCCGTGAACCAGAAAGAACGGATTGAGCACCGCCGATGGATCCGCATAAGAGACGGGCTCGCCGTTCAATTGAATCACTCTGCCGCCCGCCCGTTCCACCACGCATTGGGCTGCAGCGGTATCCCACAAAGAGGTCGGCCCCATGCGCGGATAGACATCGGCGGTTCCGTCCGCCACCAGGCAGAATTTCAGCGAGCTTCCCATCGGCATGAGTTCGTGGCTGCCAAGCCGGCGCAGGAATTCCGTCAACGAATCTCCCGCATGGGAACGGCTGCCGACCACGCGCCAGGGCGAACCCGCCTTGTGTTCGGCAACCCGGATCGGCACTCTCTTTCCATCGGTCCCGGACTTGAACGCCCCCGATCCTTCGGCCGCCAGGTAGGCGACCTTCAGCGCCGGGGCATAAACGACTCCCAGGATTGCACGGCCCTGTACGATCAGGGCGATGTTGACCGTGAATTCGCCGTTGTGCTTGATAAATTCCTTGGTGCCGTCCAGCGGATCGACCAGCCAGTAACGTCCGCCATCATCGGCCCCGGTAAAATCCCCGACGGCTTCTTCCGAGAGGATGGGCAACGCCGGCTGCAGATTTTCCAGGCGCCGGAGGATGATTTCATGCGCCGCCGTGTCCGCCTCGGTCAGCGGGGATTCGTCCTCCTTTTGTGTCGAGGAAAAATCGCGCATATAGATCTTCATGATCGCGGCACCGGCTTCACGCGCGATCGCCTCGACTTGTTCCAGCAAGCCGGTGCTTGCGTGCATCGTCAGTTTCCGCCCCGGCCGATCACGCCGCGCTCGCGCAACAACTCGACGACCCTGGCCACCGAATCCTCCAGCGACAGTTTGCCGGTATCCACGACCAGTTCCGGATCTTCCGGTTCCTCATAAGGCGAGGAGATCCCGGTGAAGTTCTTGATCTCCCCCGCGCGGGCGCGTTTGTAGAGTCCCTTGATATCCCGCTGTTCGCAAATCTCCAGAGGACAGCGGCAATAGATCTCGAAAAATTCACCATGCGGCACCAGCGAGCGCACTTTTTCGCGGTCGGAGCGGAACGGGGAAATGAATGCGGTCAGGGCGATCACACCGGCTTCCAGGAACAGCTTGGCCATTTCTCCGACGCGCCGGATATTCTCGACACGGTCCTCTGCTGAAAATCCCAGATCGGAACAAAGCCCGTGACGCACATTGTCGCCATCGAAGGTAAAAGTGCGGCAGCCATTCTGGTACAAATACTCCTCGACCGAATGGGCCAGTGTCGATTTCCCGGCGCCGGACAGACCGGTGAACCACAGCAGCACGCTGCGGTGACCGTTCAACGTCTCGCGCCGGTCGCGGGTCACCGTGGCATGGTGCCAGACGACATTGCTCGATTTATCTTTTTCCATTGCATCCCCAAAACAAGCGCCGATGGAAGACGGTGCCATTCATTCTTGCGGCCGGTCAGGCCCTCATCAGCGCCCGTAGATATCCTCGAATCGCACGATGTCATCCTCGCCCAGGTATTCCCCGCTTTGCACCTCGATCATCACCAGATCGACGACACCGGGATTTTCCAGGCGGTGTTTGTGGCCCGCCGGGATGTAGGTGGACTCGTCGGTGTTGATGAAAAGTTCCTGATCGCCGTTGATCACCCTTGCCATGCCGCTGACCACGACCCAGTGTTCGCTGCGGTGATGGTGCATCTGCAGGCTGAGGCGGCCTCCCGGTTTCACCACGATGCGCTTGATTTTGAAACGCGGCCCTTCTTCCAGCACGGTGTATGTGCCCCACGGGCGATGTACGGTCGTATGCAGTCTGTGTGTCTCGTGGTTTTGCGCCTTGAGCCGCGCAAACAGGAGTTTCACGTCCTGGGCGCGGCTGCGGTCGGCCACCAGCACCGCATCGGGCGTGTCGATGACGATCAGATTGTCGACGCCGATCGCGCCGACGATACGCTGGTTGCCCTGGATGTAACAGTTGCTGACATCGTGCAGCATGACTTCGCCGGCGATGCGGTTGCCATGCGCATCCGGCGGGGTGAGTTCTCCCACCGCGTTCCACGAACCGATGTCGCTCCAGCCGATGTTGCAGGGCACCACGGCGACATTTCCGGATTTTTCCATGACGGCATAGTCGATGGAATCGTCGGGCACGCGGCCGAAGGTTTCTGGCTCGAGTTCGATCTGGACATGTCCCTTGCCCTGTACCCGGCGGGACTGTTCCAGGCAGGTGCGGGTGGCCGACAGGATGTCGGGGCAGTGCAGCTCCATTTCGCGCAGCATGGTTCCCGCGGAAAAACAGAACATCCCGGAATTCCACAAATAGTTGCCGGAGTCCAGATACTCCCTGGCAGCCTCAAGCGTGGGCTTTTCGACGAAACGCACCACCTTGCTGCCCTTTGCTTCGATGTAACCGTAGCCGGTTTCGGGTGTTTCGGGCTGGATGCCGAAAGTGACCAGCTTGCCTTCGGCAGCCAGGCTCATCGCTTTCGAAACGGCCTGCGCGAATGCGGCCTGATCGGTGATCAGGTGATCCGCGGCGAGCACCAGCAAGAGCGCGTCATCACCGTGGCTGGCTTGAACTTGCAGCGCCGCGGCGGCAATGGCAGGGGCGGTATTGCGGCCGAAGGGCTCGAGGATGAAGCTGTTGGGAAGTTCTTTGTAACGGGAGCTTGCCACCTCGCGGTATTCGTCCTCCGTCTTGAAGACGAGTTCGCGGTTGGTGACGGTGAGGGTCTCGGCCACGTTCGGCAGAGCCACCCCGCGCAGCCAGGCTTTTTGCAGCAGGCTTTGCCCGTCTGCCAGACGGATGAACGGCTTGGGGTGCAACTCTCGGGAAACCGGCCAGAGCCGGGAACCCGCTCCGCCGCAAAGAATCGTCGGGATCAATTTCATACGGTAATGATGGCGCTGTTGATTCTGGACCGGGCGATTGTACTGAGTTACGCGCGGGGGGAGCAAGGAAAACATCCATCCGGCAAACCGGGCAGTTGACAATAGTTCTAATTAGAACTATTGTGCTTCTGGTCAGTACCAAAAAATTTGATCATGACCTCATCGACGTTTTTGCCGCTGTTGCGCGAGTTGTCGGGCACTTACCAGGCCTTCGAGATCTATTCGTCCGCGCATGTGCGTTCGCTTGGCCTGACGCCGGCGCAATTCGACATCATCGCCACCCTCGGCAACACGCCCGGGATGACGGCCGGTGAATTGGGCGAAAAAACGCTGATCACCAAAGGCACGCTGACTGGAGTGGTGGATCGTCTGGTGGACAAGAAGCTGGTGCGCCGGGTCGCCATGCCAAGCGACGGCCGCTGCCAGATCATCCAGCTGACCGCACAGGGAGAGAAAATATTTGCGCGCATCTTCCCGGAACATCTGGCGCACATGGAGCGCGCCTTCGCCCGGTTATCGCAAAAGGAGCTGAATGGAATGACCGAGAGTCTGCGCCGTTTGCGCGGAGTGCTCGCGGACGCCCACAGCAGAAGATCGTCGTAGCGGAACTTCCGGGAGCGGGCTTGACCCGCGATCAAACTGCTCGGAGGCATGGCCGGACCTGCAGATTGTTCACCAACAGTTGGGAATTTTTGTCAGTGTGTCTATCTATATCTAAGGAGTAGCAAAATGTCAGACAAGCAAGCAGTTATTGCCCAGAAATCCCCGTTCGTCGTTCAGGTGGAAGCCGGAAAAAGCTACTGGTGGTGCGCCTGCGGCAAGAGCGCCACGCAACCGTTTTGCGATGGCAGCCACAAGGGCAGCGAGTTCTCCCCGGTCGAATACAAGGCGGCCAAATCGGAAGCAGTCTACTTTTGCGGATGCAAGCACAGCGGCACCAGCCCGCTTTGCGACGGCACGCACAAGAAGCTTTGATTTCAAACGGGGCAACCCGCCCCCGATAGGCTGCGATTTCGAGCCCCGACAACCGGTTCGATCAGGCCGCTTACCCGGTCAAGCATTGCAGAGACCCGGTATCGATCGCGTAATTGATTTCGACTGTGCACCGGCGTAGAGTGCCGCCCCATTCTGCCCATGGATAATGATTGGTGCAATGAGCGAAAGTCAGACGAAACGAAGGCTGCCCGCACTTGTGATTGGCGCGATAGGCGTGGTGTACGGCGACATCGGCACCAGTCCGCTGTATGCGATACAGGCGACCTTTACCGGCCCCCATCCGCTTCCGGTCGTTGAAGCCAACATCATCGGTGTATTGTCCGTGATGTTCTGGACCATCATGCTGCTGATATCGTTCAAATATGTAACCCTCATCCTGCGTGCGGACAATAACGGCGAGGGCGGATCGCTGGCCTTGCTGGCCTTGGTGAGCGAACTGACCGCAAGGCACCCGAAGACAAAATGGTTGGCCACCGCGCTCGGCGTGTTTGCCGCCGCGCTGTTCTTTGGCGATGGCATGATCACGCCGGCGATCTCGGTGCTGTCGGCGGTCGAGGGTCTGGATCTGGTTTCCCACTCGTTCAAAAACTACATATTGCCGGTCACGGTTCTCATTCTGACCGGATTGTTTTTCATCCAGAAACGCGGCACAAAGACGGTAGGCATGGCATTCGGTCCGATCATGATCCTCTGGTTCGTTTGCCTGGCAGGGTTCGGCATCGTTTCCATCACGCAATACCCGCAAGTCTTGTTGGCGCTGAATCCCGTTTATGCATTTCGATTCTTGAGCGCAGACCCTTGGGCCGCCTTCCTCGCGCTGGGCGCCATCGTGCTCGTCATCACCGGAGGGGAGGCGCTGTATGCCGACATGGGGCATTTCGGCAAATTCCCGATCCGGCTGGCCTGGTTCTCTTTCGTCCTGCCCGCGCTGGTGCTGAATTACTTCGGTCAGGGCGCGTTGCTGCTGCATGATCCCCGAGCGATCGCCAATCCGTTCTATCTGCTCGCTCCCGCCTGGGCGCTGGTGCCGATGGTAATGCTGGCGACCGCGGCGACCATCATCGCCTCGCAAGCCGTGATATCCGGCGCATACTCGATCGCGCACCAATCCGTGCAAATGGGCCTGCTGCCGCGCATGGAGATACGCCAGACTTCCGATCAGGCACAAGGGCAGATCTATGTGCCCCTTACCAACTGGATACTGTATCTGGCGGTCATCTTTCTGGTATTTGCGTTCCAGAGTGCCAACAATCTGGCGGCGGCCTATGGTATCGCCGTCACCGGGACCATGACCATTACCACCATACTGATTGCTTTCGTCATTGTGCTGAAATGGCGCTGGCCATGGGGCGTCGCATTCCCCCTGATCGCAATTCTGCTGGTCGCGGACATGGCCTACCTTGCGGCCAATATCCTCAAAATCCCGCAAGGCGGCTGGTTCCCGCTCGGCGTCGCGGTGATTTCCTATACTGTGCTGACGACATGGAAACGGGGAAGGGAGCTGCTGTTTGCGGAGATCGCCCAGCAATCCGTCCCCATACAGACGATCATTGACGGCATTGACGATATGCCGAGAGTAAGCGGAACCGCGGTGTTCCTGACTCCGGCGAACTCCGGCGCGCCGTCGGCCTTGCTGCACAACCTGAAGCACAATCACGTGCTGCACGATCGCAACATCCTGTTGACCGTGGTGGTCGAGGACAAGCCTTATGTCACCCGGGGCAACCGGTACTTGATCACCGATATGGGCAAGAATTTCTTCCGCGTGAAATTGTTCTACGGATTCATGCAAACACCCGATATTCCGTATGCGCTGGAGTTGTGCGGGTCGCAAGTATTGCCGTTTGACATGATGACCACTTCATTCTTCGTTTCGCGCGCCCTGGTCGTTTCAAGCGCGAAACCCGGGATGGCCAAATGGCGCGAGCGCCTGTTCATCGCCTTGTCCAAAAATGCGATGAACGCGACCGACTTTTTCAAGATCCCACCCAACCGCGTCATCGAGATGGGGACGCAGATCGCGATCTGATCGATCCGTGCCTCCCGGCATATTCATATTCCGGAAACGCGGTTGAAGCAGCCTATGAATCAGGGGATAATCTGCGGCTGACTCAAAAGGCGTCGCAATGACTGAATATCTGCTGATCCTGATCAGCGCGGTGTTTGTGAACAACATCGTGATGGTCAAAATCCTCGGACTGTGTCCGTTCATGGGGGTATCGAAAAAACTGGAGACCGCCATCGGCATGGGCGCGGCTACCACTTTTGTCCTGACCCTGGCATCGGGATCGAGTTACCTGATCAACCATTACCTGCTTGGCCCGGAACTGTCGTACCTCACCACGCTGTCGTTCATCGTGGTGATCGCGGGTATCGTGCAATTCACCGAAGTGGTGATCCAGAAAACCAGTCCCATGCTGTACCAGGTATTGGGCATCTATCTGCCTTTGATCACCACCAACTGCGCGGTTCTCGGTATCCCATTGCTGAATGTGCAGGCGAAACACAATTTCATGGAATCGATCTTCTTCGGCATGGGCGGCGCGCTCGGATTCACGCTGGTGATGGTGCTGTTCGCCGCAATGCGCGAGCGGCTGGAAGGCGCTGACGTCCCGGCGATCTTCAAAGGTTCGGCGATCGCGATGGTCACCGCCGGATTGATGAGCCTGTCTTTCATGGGATTCTCCGGGCTGATCAAATAATGCTGAGTGCTTTGCTGGTGATGGCGGCGATCGCGATCGTGCTCGGCGCGATACTCGGGTTCGCCGCGATCAAATTCCGCGTGGAGGACAATCCTCTGGTCGACAAGATCGACGCAGTTTTGCCGCAAACGCAATGCGGGCAGTGCAGCTACCCCGGCTGCAAGCCTTACGCAACCGCCATCGCCGCGGGAGAAGCCGACATCAACCGCTGTCCGCCGGGCGGCGAAGAAGGCATACAGAAACTCGCCGATCTGCTCGGCATGGAATTCAAGCCTTTCGGCAGCGATACCGCGGCGCCCAAGCCCAAATCGCTCGCCTTCATCGACGAAACCACCTGCATCGGCTGCACGCTATGCATCCAGGCTTGCCCGGTGGATGCGATCGTCGGCGCGGCCAAGCAGATGCACACCGTCATCGCCGCCGAATGCACCGGCTGCGAGTTGTGCGTCGCGCCCTGCCCGGTGGACTGCATCAGCATGCAAGTCATCGAGGAAAAGATCGGTAATTGGAAATGGAAATATCCGGTGTACGCATTGACCACAGCGGGGAACGTCGCAGCAGAGGCGACGAGATGAGGAAGCTGTATAAATTCCACGGCGGGGTCCACCCGCCCAGCAACAAGACGCAATCCACCCGCTCGGCCATTGCACATGCGCCGCTGTCCTCCCGGTTGGTGGTCCCGCTGCACCAGCATGCCGGCGAAACCGCGAAGCCTGTGGTGCAGGCCGGCGATCACGTGCTGAAGGGCCAGATGATCGGCATGCCGGATGGCTTCGTTTCGAGCGCAGTGCATGCGCCCACTTCGGGCACCATCACCGCGATCGGCATGCAAGCGATCGCCCATCCATCCGGCTTGCCCAATCTATGCGCGACGCTGATGCCGGACGGAAGGGAGGAATGGATCGAACGCATACCCGTCGATTACCGCGAGCACAGTCCATCAGAATTGCAGCATCGGCTGCGCATGGCCGGCGTGGTGGGGCTGGGCGGCGCGGCATTTCCCAGCGACGTCAAGCTGCGCACCGGAAAGTTGAAGATCGCCACGCTGATATTGAACGGCGCGGAATGCGAACCGTATATCACCTGCGACGACATGCTGATGCGCGAACGCGCCGCCGAGATCGTGCAGGGTGCGGAGACGCTGCGCTACATGCTGGACGCGGGCGAGGTGCTGTACGGTGTCGAGGACAACAAGCCGGAAGCGATCGCCGCATTGCAGCAGGCGATCAAGGATTCCGGCCTGAAGCATGAAGCGGTTGCAATCCCGACGATCTACCCTGTCGGCAGCGTCAAACAGCTGATACGCGTGCTCACCGGCCAGGAAGTCCCCTCGGGGAAATTGCCCACCGACATCGGCGTGCAATGCTTCAACGTCGCCACCGCCGGCGCCGTGCATCGCGCGCTCGCGCGCGGCGAGCCGCTGCTGTCGCGCATCGTCACGGTCACCGGCAATGTGCTTCGCGCGCAGAATTTCGAGGCGCTGATCGGCACGCCGGTCGCCGAGCTGGTCGCGCTGGCCGGAGCGCTGCCCGACACCAAGGGTTACATCATGGGCGGCCCGATGATGGGTTTCCCATTGCCCGATATCCAGGTTCCGCTGGTGAAGGCCACCAACTGCATCATCGCCGCGTCGGAAGAATTGTTCCCGCCGCCCCCGCCCCCGATGCCGTGCATCCGCTGCACGCGCTGCGTTGAAGTGTGTCCGGCGGAATTGCAGCCGCAGGACCTGTACTGGTTCGCGCGATCCAGGGAATTCGGCCGGGCTCAGGCGTTCAGCCTGTTCGACTGCATCGAATGCGGCGCGTGCAGCTATGTCTGTCCCAGCAACATTCCGCTGGTGCAGTTTTACCGATTCGCCAAGAGCGAGATCCGCGCGCGCGAACATGACAAGCAGCTTGCCGATCAGGCGCGCGAACGGCACGAATATCATGAATACCGCATCGAGCGCGAGAAGCGCGAGAAAGCCGAGAGACTGGCCGCCAAGGAAAAGGCCGCGCTGGCATCCAGGCATGCCGGCGACCCGCCATTGACTTCACAGCAGAAGACGGAACAAGCCGAACTGGAAACGCGGCGCGCGCATATCCTCGAGCGAGCCAAATCCGAAGTCGAACACGCCGGGGAATGACTCATCCCATGCAATTCACCCCTCCAATCGGCAAGCCGGACAGCGTAGCGCAGATCATGCTCAAGGTGCTGCTGGCCCTGGTCCCGGGGATCGTTCTGTATGTCTGGTATTACGGACCGGCGATCCTGGTTTCGATCTCACTGGCAAGCCTGACCGCGTTGACCACCGAGGCGCTGATGCTCAAGCTGCGCAACCGCCCGGTCGTGCCGTTCCTCAAGGACAACAGCGCGCTGCTCACCGGCTGGCTGCTGGCATTATCGATCCCGCCGCTGGCGCCGTGGTGGCTGATCGTGGTCGGCACCGCCTTTGCGATCGCGATCGCCAAACACCTGTACGGTGGACTGGGCAACAACCTGTTCAATCCTGCGATGGTCGGCTATGCGGTGCTGATCATCTCTTTTCCGGCGCAGATGACCCATTGGCTTGCCCCCCACGGGCTGGGACCGGAGGGGATGGCATTGCCGCCGGAGCTCAACTTCATGCAGCAACTGGAATATATCTTCCTCGGTGTGTTGCCGCATGAGGTCTCCCTGGATGCGCTCACGACGGCCACGCCGCTGGACAATCTCAAGACACATCTGCACCTCGGACAGGCCGTCCCGCGCATCCTCGATATGCCGATCTACGGCCATATCGCAGGACACGGCAGCGAAATGGTTGCGTGGGGATTCCTGTTTGGCGGGCTTTATCTTCTCTTCAAGCGCATCATCAGCTGGCACATACCGGTCGCGTTTCTGGCCACGCTGTTCGTCATCGCAGGGATATTTCATCTGCTGGACGCAAGCCGGTATGCCGCGCCGCTGTTCCACTGGTACTCCGGCGCGGCGATGCTGGGTGCGTTCTTCATCCTCACCGACCCGGTCAGCAGCCCCACCACCAACAAGGGGCGCTTGATCTATGCGGCGGGAGCGGCCCTGCTCACCTACCTGATCCGCGTGTTCGGCGGCTTCCCGGACGGCGTCGCTTTCGCGACGCTATTGATGAACATCTGCGTGCCGCTGATCGTGCTGTATACGCAGCCGAACGTGTTCGGGAAAAAGCGAAAAGAGGACAGGCGATGAGACGCACGATGGCCAAGGCATCCTTGTATACCGCCCTCAACCTGCTGTTCTTTGCGCTGATCGGCACGGCCGTTCTTGCGCTGACCCATGAGCTTACACGCGAACCGATCGCACGCAGCGAGGAAAGCGAGAAACTCAAGCTGATCAACCAGATCGCGCCGGCGTCGGACTACGACAATGACATCATCAAAGATTCCAGGCAACTGGCGGCGGATGACCTGCTCGGCAGCGACGACACGACGGTCGCCTACATCGGGCAGCTGAAAGACCGGCCGTCCATCGCGGTGATACAGGCCACCGCGCCGGACGGCTATGGAGGCAGTATACGTCTGATCGTTTCGATCCGCAGCGATGCGGAAGGCAATGGAAAAATCGGGGGCGTGCGCGTAATATCGCACAACGAGACCCCGGGGCTGGGGGATTACATCGAGATCGCCAAAAGCAAATGGATCACCATCTTCAACCGCAAGTCGCTGGACGATCCCGGGGAGGACGGCTGGAAAGTTAAGAAGGATGGCGGCACTTTCGATTATATGGCAGGGGCCACCATCACCCCGCGTGCGGTGGTGACAGCGGTGCACAGGGTCTTGCAGTATTACGCGCAGCATCGCGACGAACTGTTCAAGCAGAATGAAGGAGTACGAAAATGACTGCCCGTGAATTCAGCGAGATATTCCGCAACGGCCTGTGGAAACAGAATACCGGGGTGGTGCAACTGCTCGGGCTATGCCCGATCCTCGCCGTGAGCAGCTCGGTGGTGAACGCGGTGAGCCTTGGGCTGGCTACGACCCTCGTGATGACGCTGTCGGGCGCGGCGATTGCACCGATCCGGCAATTCATCCCGAATGAGGCGCGCATCCCTGTATTCATCCTGATCATTGCGGTACTGGTCACCGTAGTCCAGTTCAGCATGAACGCCTATGTGCACGGTCTTTATCTGGTGCTGGGCATCTTCATTCCGCTGATCGTCACCAACTGTATCGTGCTTGCCCGCATCGAAGCCTTTGCCTCCAAGAACCCGGCGCTGGAATCCGCGCTGGACGGTTTCGCGATGGGTCTGGGGCTGACCGCGGTGCTGGCGGTGCTGGGCGGGACCCGCGAAATCTTCGGCCATGGAACGCTGCTGTCCGGCATCGACCTGGTGTTCGGAGACACGGCCAAGACCTGGGTCGTCACGGTCGTGCCGAACTACCACGGCTTCCTGCTCGCGATCCTGCCACCCGGCGCTTTCATCACGCTGGGCATGCTGATCGCCGGCAAGAACTGGCTCAACCTGCGCGCCGAGCGCAAGCTGAAAGGCGCGAACGCGAGGATGACACCGGTGGATGGCGGGTATGCGCCTGCCGCACACCGCGGATGAATCCCGCCAAGCGCCGCGAAATTTTTCAACGCTTTCAAGCGGCCAACCCGCATCCCGCCACCGAGCTTGAATACAAGACGCCGTTCGAACTGCTGGTGGCGGTGGTGCTCTCGGCGCAAGCCACCGACGTCAGCGTGAATGCCGCAACGCGCCGCCTGTTCCCGGTGGCGAACACGCCGCAGAAGATGCTGGCACTCGGAGAGGCGAAGCTGCGCGAATATGTGAAACGCATCGGCCTTTATAAAACCAAAGCAAAACACATCATCCGGATGTGCAGCCTGCTGATGGAGCGGCACGGCGGGCAAGTGCCGCAGACCCGCGAGGAACTGGAGGCCTTGCCCGGCGTCGGCCGCAAGACCGCGAATGTCGTGCTCAACACCGCGTTCGGCCAGCCGACCATCGCGGTGGACACGCACATCTTCCGTGTCGCCAACCGCACCGGCATCGCGCCCGGCAAGGACGTGCTGGAAGTGGAGCAGAAGTTATTGAAGTTTGTGCCGGAGGAATTCAGGCACGACGCGCACCATTGGCTGATCCTGCACGGGCGCTATGTCTGCCAGGCGCGCAAGCCGAAATGCGGCGCGTGCATCATCCATGATCTTTGCGAATTCAGGCAGAAGGAAGTTTGATGCTGTTCAATCCATCGCGCGATGAAGCAAGAAATTTTCTGTTCGAGTCCTGGCGCAAGCGCCGCGCGGGTGAGCTGCTTACGCCGCTGGAAGACCTTGCTGCGCAGCTTATCGAGAAACACCCCGAATATTTTGCCGTGCTGGAAAGCCCGGAGCGTTACCAGGAACGTGACTATCCGCCGGAACAGGGCGAGGCCAATCCTTTCCTGCACCTGATGATGCACCTGACCATCGAGGAACAGATCTCCATCGACCAGCCGCCCGGGATACGCGCGCACTTCATGCGGTTGACCCGGCAGCTCGAGTCGGAACACATGGCGCAGCACCGCATGATGGAATGTCTTGGCGAAATGATCTGGCAGGCGCAGCGCAATCGCGCGCAGCCGGAAGTGGCTGTATACTTTGGATGTCTTGAAAGGCAATGAAAAGGTTTCAGGTATTGATATGGCGAACCGGTTAAGCAAGATCGTGACAAGGACCGGCGATGACGGCACGACCGGATTGGCGGACGGCACGCGCATCGGGAAGGACCACGCACGCATCGCCGCGATGGGCAGTCTGGATGAACTCAACAGCCAGCTCGGCGTGTTGCTTGCCGAGGACCTTCTGCCGGACATACGCGCGGCCCTGCTGATGATCCAGAACGACCTCTTCGATCTGGGCGGCGCGCTCGCCTTGCCCGCGCAGGATCAGTTCGCGGAAAACAAGATCGCCTGGCTGGATGAACGGATCGCGCACTATAACGCCGACCTGCTGCCGTTGCGCGAATTCGTGCTTCCGGGGGGTTCGCGCGCCGGGGCGTTGTGCCACGCGGCCCGCACCATTGCGCGCCGCGCCGAGCGCGATCTGGTCCTGCTCGCGCAATATGACGCGGTGCCGCGAAACGCGCTTCCTTATCTGAATCGTTTGTCGGATTTTCTGTTCGTGCTCAGCCGCTGCATCAACCGGGCTCAAGGTGTGTCCGAAACCTTATGGCAGCGCGACAAATAGCCGGAGTTGCCGAAGCGATGGCTATTGTACGGGCTCGGGATAGTGGTAGTGGCGGGAATTCAGGTAACGCGCAACTTCCACGACATCGCTGTCGCCCCAAGCAAGACCTGCAACGCCCTGCCAGTGGCTGACTTGCGTCTTCAAGCCGGCCCAATCCCGGGCGATCTTCTTGTCCCGCCAGTGGATCTGTTCGTTGTGGCACGCGATGCAATGTGTCGTATACAGCAGTTCCCCGCGAGACGTTTCACCCTTGGCCTGAGCGACGGGGGAGATTTCCAGGCAGACCGCCAATACTGCGTAGATCCATATTTTGTTCATCGTGCTCTCCCCTCGGGTAACGGCTGAATTGCCGGTTGTCTCGAATACAGTATAGGTCCCGGGCGGTGGTCTGCCAAATTGCCCTGGCTTCAGCCGGCGCCGCCAAGGCGGCCTTCCTGAAAATCCTTGATGGCCTGATAGATTTCTTCTTTGGTGTTCATCACGAACGGGCCGTGCTGCACGATAGGCTCTCCGAGCGGCTTGCCTGCGACCAGGATGGCTTGGGCCGGCGCGGATGCAACGATCTCCACGCCGTCGGCTTGCGGCGCATTGGCGAGTATGCCCATGCGGTTTTCGCCCAAGGCGGTGCCGCTGATGGTAATGGCGCCGCGGTAGACATAGACGAAGGCGTTGTGCGTCGCAGGTATTGTTGTCGAGAACCTGCAGCCCGCCGGCAGGCCGATATCCAGATACAGCGGTTCGGTGTCTTCACGGCTCATCGCTCCGGCAATGCCGTTGCTGGTTCCCGCGATCACGCGCACCCTCGCGCCTCCGGCCGTCCCGTATTCCGGGATCTCGGCGCTGGGTATGTCGCGATACCAGGCGGGGATCATCTTGCGCCGCGCGGGCAGGTTCAGCCACAACTGAAAGCCTTCCATGACCCCGTTCTCCTGTTCCGGCATCTCCGAATGGATGATGCCGCGACCGGCGGTCATCCATTGCACGCCGCCGTTTTGCAGCAATCCCTGGTGTCCGGCATTGTCGCGATGGCGCATGCGCCCCGCGATCATGTAGGTCACGGTCTCGAAACCGCGATGCGGGTGGTCGGGGAAACCCGCGATGTAATCATCCGGGTCAGCGCTGTGAAAATTATCCAGCATCAGGAAAGGGTCCAGCCGCCGTTGCAGATCCTGCGTGAGCACGCGCGTGAGTTTGACTGCGGCACCGTCGCTGGTCGCCGCTCCGGCGACAACGCGTTCGATCGTCCTGGATCGTGTTACGCCATCGAGTCTGCTCGCTTGTTCCATGATCGCACTCCTATATATATGCCTTGGTTAACGGCAGACGCAGTTGGTTCAGTGCTGAAGAGTTTACATAGAATTCAAAGCATCGGGCAGACGATCACCTCGCTTCATCCACGGCCTTGAGAAACTCGGGATAGGGCTGCGCCCCGGAAAATCGTTTGCGGGGGCCGAAGATGAAATTCGGCACGCTGCGGATGCCGTTTGCAAATGATTCCGCGGTCAATCGATCGATTTCTGCATGGTATCGTGCCGTTTCCAGGGTTTCGAGTATCTCGTCGCGGGCCATCCCCACTTCCTCACCGATCGCAGCAAGCACCTGAGCGTCACCGATGTTCCGCGCCTGGGCAAAGTACGCCTTGAGCGTTGCCTGATAATAGGCATCATCCATGCCTTTGGTTTCCGCAAGCATCCCGACTTCGTGGGCTTGGCGGGTATTGGGTACAAGTGCAGGGCGATTGAGAGGAAGGCCGGCCGCCAGTGTCATTTCGCGTATGGCCGCTTCTGCGCGTTCCAGCCGGGCGGGCGGCAGTATCGAATTAAGGGGAATGCCTTCCGCGGGAATGTCGGGGCGCAGCAAATAGGGGTTCCAGTGAAAGCGAACCGATCGTTCTTTTGCCAGGCGACCCAACCGGTCCAGGCTGATGTAACACCAGGGACAGATAAAGTCGGCGTAAATCTCTATGGTCGTGGGCATCAAAAGCTCCTGTTCGCCATTTTGGGGAATGCCGCGCAGGCTGAACCGGCATTCCTTGACAGGAAGGCATTCGCGTAAATGGAACGGCTTCCATTATCAATGGTGTGCGCACGCAATTGCAAATTCGGTTGGACGCGATTTGAGGGTCAACGGTGCTACAATCCTGACCCCATTAATTCGCCAAGGAGAGCCTTCATGCGCCGCATATTGTTTGCCGTTGCTTTAGCAGGTTTATCGACTTTGACCTATGCATCCGGATTCAAGCTTTCCAGTCCGGAGATAAAAGCCAACCACATGATACCCAAGCGCTTCGAGTTCAACGGCTTTGGCTGCTCCGGGGAAAACAAGTCGCCCGCCCTAAAATGGAGCGGAGCCCCCAAAGGCACCAAGAGTTTTGCCGTGACGGTGTATGACCCCGATGCACCGACGGGTTCCGGCTGGTGGCACTGGATGGTCATCAACATTCCGTCCAATGTCACCGAACTGGCAGCAGGCGCCGGTGCGGTCGACAGCACGACTTTGCCGAAAGGAGCGGTGCAGAGCCGTATCGATTATGGTGTAGCCGGCTGGGGCGGTACGTGCCCGCCGAAAGGCGACAAGCCGCATCGCTATATTTTTACCGTGTACGCGCTCAAGACCGACAAGATCGATGTTCCTGCCGACGCGACAGCCGCACTGACCGGTTTCATGATCCACGCGAATACGCTGGGCAAAGCCAGCTTCACGGCAAAGTACGGTCGCAAGAAGTAGCCGACGCGGTATGAGGGGCGGAATCTGCCGATCCTGCCTCGAGGCGTATCGATACTGAGCGTATCGCTCATAGCAACATCGGGAATTTTGAGCATGTATTTTCAGAACGGCTGATTGGTCGCATCAGCAAAGTTGTTCCCGCTTCATTCCGGTGTACGTGATCCATGGCTGATCATGCTTTTCATGGATGCGATCAAACAAGGCACTTTCTATGGAACGCCCCGACGCTCTGTTCTGGAATCTCTCATCCGAACTGCTCCAGTCGAAACTGGAAACGACCCGGAGCGGGCTGAGCCAGCGCGAAGCGCGCGCTCGCCGGGTAAAGTTCGGCCCGAATACGCTGCGCACTCGCGGCGAACGGTCGCTGCTGATCCAGTATCTGAGCCATTTCAAAAATCCGCTGGTGATGGTTCTGCTGGCGGCCAGTGCCGTGTCCGCGCTGACCGGCGAGATCACCGGATTCGCGATCATCTGGGCCATCGTGCTGATGAGCGTGACGCTGGATTTCATCCAGGAATACAGAGCGGGCCGCGCGGCAGAGCAGCTCAAGAAATCTGTCGCAGTCCGGGCTACGGCGATGCGCGATGGCCATCCCCAGGAAATCCCGATTGCGAAGCTGGTGCCTGGCGATGTGGTGCTTCTGGCTGCAGGTGATCTGATCCCTGCCGATTGCCGCTTGCTCGATGCGAAGGATTTCTTTATCAACCAGGCCTTGCTGACGGGCGAATCCTATCCGGTAGAGAAACATGCATGCGAACTGCCGGCACCGGCGGCAGACCTAAGCCAGGCTGAGAATGCGGTGTTTATGGGCACTTCCGTGATCAGCGGGATGGCCAAGGCCCTGGTGTGCCGCACCGGGGCCGGCACAGCGATGGGGGATATCGCGGATTCGTTGCAGGCCAAGGCACCTCCCACGGCTTTCGAGCTGGGCACGCAGAGTTTCGGCATGCTCATCATGCGACTGACGATCTTACTGGTGTTATTCGTATTTTTGGTCAATGCGATGTTTCACCGGCCGATCCTCGAGTCCTTGCTGTTCGCGATCGCGCTCGCGGTCGGCCTCACGCCGGAATTGTTGCCGATGGTGGTCACCGTGACCCTGTCGCGCGGCGCATTGCGCATGGCAAAGAAACAGGTGATCGTGAAGAAGCTTTCTTCCATTCACAATCTGGGTGGCATGGATGTGCTGTGCACCGACAAGACCGGTACGCTCACCGAGGGCCGTATCCGCCTGGAACGCCACCTCGACGCGCAAGGCAACGACAGCACGCAGGTGCTGCATCTGGCCTACCTCAACAGTTTCTTCGAGACGGGGCTGAAGAGTCCGCTGGATGGCGCGATCCTCGAGCACAAGGAGATAGACGCAAGCGGCTGGATCAAGATCGACGAGGTCCCGTTCGATTTCGAACGGCGGCGCGTGTCGGTGCTGGTCGATAACGGATTGGCAGGGCAAGGATTGGCCGGGCAAGGCTTATATGGGTTGGGCAATAAACGGCTGCTCGTGGTCAAGGGCTCGCCCGAGGATATTCTCAGGCTGTCCACGCAATATGCGGTTGGTGAACTGGAAGAATTTAAACCGCTCGATGAGCAGGCGCTGGCATCGATCAACGCGCTGCACGACAGCCTCGGCAAGGAGGGCTTCAAGGTGCTCGGCATCGCTTGGCGACCGGTGGCACTGGATCATCCGCATGCCGTGGTCGATGATGAGACCGAACTGACCTTCGCCGGTTTCGCGGCCTTCCTCGATCCGCCGAAGGAGAGCGCGGCGCACGCGCTCACGATGCTGGCGGCGGACGGGGTCAACGTCAAGATCGTCACCGGAGACAGCGAACTGGTCACGCGCTATGTGTGCGGAAAACTCGGCATGCCCGTAATCGGCGTGCTCAATGGCAGCGAGATACAGCAGATGGGCGATCCCGCTCTTGCAGCCCGCGTGAGGGAAACCAATCTGTTCTGCAGAGTCACTCCGGCACAGAAGAACCGCATCATCCTGTCTCTGAAAGCGCAGGGGCACACGGTAGGTTATCTCGGAGACGGCATCAACGATGCGCCTTCGCTGCAATCTGCGGATGTCGGCATCTCGGTCGACAGTGCCGTGGACGTGGCCAGGGCTGCGGCCGACATGATCATGTTGCGGGAAGATCTGAACGTGCTGCATGCGGGGGTGCAAGAGGGCCGGCGCACTTTCACCAACATTTTGAAATACATCATGATGGGAACGAGTTCCAATTTCGGCAATATGTTCAGCATGGCGGGCGCGACGCTGTTTCTGCCTTTCCTGCCGATGCTGCCGTCGCAGATCTTGCTCAATAATCTGCTCTACGACATCTCGGAACTGCCGATCCCGATGGATCATGTGGACCGGGCGTATCTGAACCATCCCAGACACTGGGACACGGGTTTTATCCGCAACTTCATGTGGGTGGTCGGACCGGTCAGTTCGCTGTTCGATTTCCTGACATTCTTTATCCTGCTGAAAATTTTCGGGGCCGGAGAGGAGCTGTTCCATACCGGTTGGTTCATCGAATCCATCGCCACCCAGGTGTTGGTGATCTTCGTGATCCGTACCCGGGGAAACCCGTTCAGAAGCAGACCGAGTATCGCGCTGACGGCCACTTCACTGACGGTGGTCATGGCAGCAGCGGTATTGCCGTTCTCGCCTTTGGCATCACAGCTCGGCTTCGTTGCGCCACCCCCGCTGTTCTTTGTCATCCTGCCGGGAATGGTGCTCTGCTATCTGTTTGCAGTGGAGCTCATGAAACGATCTTTCTACCGGCATTTTCAAGCGGGCTAGGGCTGTTCGATCACAGCTTGCATCTGCTTGAAACAGCAGCTTGCCAGCCGATCTTTCAAGGCCGACAAGCATGGGGGAGGACAAGCCTAGTAAAACAAATACCATGTTGAATCTATGGTCTAATTCGCCATTTCAGTGTTGCCTTTTGTGACGGCTGATGGCAATATTTCCTGGCCGCGCTGCAAGCCAAATTCCGGACTTGATTCGAGAGGGTCGGGATGAAGTCTGGCATCTTGACGTTGCCGCCGTGGCACAAACAAGTCCAATAATTTTTCTTCAGGAGGTTTTGCTGTGCCGACTATTTTGGTTTTACCGTTTGTCTTTTCCCCATTTCTGGTGCTTAGCGCGATGATTTTGTTTTCCGGAAGATCATAAGCGGTATTTGTTCCTACCCAACCGGTAAAACCGGTGAAGGCCTGGCGTCGCCCAGGCCTTTTTGTTATGAATGATTGGATTGTTGCTACTGGGATCGTGAGCCATTGCACCCGCATTCAATAGATGAACGCAATGGCCTGTATCAATTTAGCGCTGCGGGCCATCCTGCTGGTGTCTGCGCCGCCCTTGCTGCGAAGCTGGGTTTCCCCGGGCGGCAGCCATCGCGGCCGCTATTGGCCCAGCTTTGCCGCAATCTCGCGTTCTGCCGCCGCCCAATGCTCGTCGGACCTGCCTTGAAAACCATGTTGCTCGGCGATAAAGTAAGCAGCGGTCTCCACCATGCGATAGCGTTCTTCGGGTGAAGGTTTTGTTACCGGCTTGTTGGCGGTGGTGGTTTTGCCGGTTGCTGCCTTTATTACGGGAGCTTTGACCTTCGCAGAAGAAGTTGAAGCCCTTTTCACTGCTGGAGCCTTGTTCTTTTTGGTTTTAGCTGCGGCGGCGGGGGCCTTTGTTGCAGCAACCTTTTTAGTGGACGCTTTGGCCGGAGATTTTGCAGTATTGGTTGTACTGGAAGCAGTACCGCCCGTCCTGGTTCTGGATTTGCCGCCGGCAACTTTTTTGGCGGCCGATTTCGTCTTTTGGTTTGCCATGATGTCATCCCTTCATATGTCAAAATCAGAAATATGGAAACCCGGTTGCCGACAATGATATGGATGCAAATCCCGGCAGTCAACAAAATACAATTAATATTTGACGCGGGCCACTCAAGCGACTATGTTTAGCCTGTCAAATTTGGGGGTGTGGGGATGATCTTCAGACCCGAAAGATAGCATCCATGTCGGCGTTGCAAATCTGGGAACTTCTTAGTTATGTGGTGACAGTGGTCGGTCTGCCGCTTGCGATCGCCGTTTTCATCTTCGAACAGCGCAAAGAGCGCGACAATGAGGAGGAAGAAGTCTATCAGCTGCTTTCCGACAATTATCAGGAATTCCTCAAGATTGCACTGGATCATCCAGATCTGCGCCTGTTTTCCCCCGAAGAGACCCCGTCGCTTTCGGCCGAGCAGCAGGAGCGCATGTTCATCATCTTCAGCATGTTGATCTCTTTATTCGAGCGCGCCTACCTGCTGCTCTACGAAGAAGACATGAAGGAGAAGCAGCTCCGGCGCTGGCGTTCGTGGGAAGACTATATGGGTGAGTGGTGCAATCGGGCTGATTTTCGCGCTTCATTGCCGGCGTTGTTGCGCGGCGAAGATCCTGAATTTGCAGGCTACATCAAAAACCTTGCTGCCGTCAGTCCGGCCGTATAGAAACAAAAGGAACGGGTGCGATGCAGACGATACTGGTCATTAATTCGAAAGGAGGCTCTGGCAAGACCACATTGACCACCAATCTTGCCAGTTACTATGCAGGCAAGAAATTCCGGACGGCGATCATGGACTACGACCCGCAGGGTTCGAGCATACAGTGGCTGCGGGTACGGCCCGACGAGGCGGTGAAGATCCATGGGGCAAACGCCGCGCCCGCAAAGGGAGCCATCCCGTTGCGCAGCACGCATGCATGGGTTCCCGCAGATACCGAAGTCGTGATCATTGATGCTCCCGCAGGGGTGAAAGGCCTGTTGCTGCAGGAGATCGTTCGCAAGTCGAATTTTATCGTGATCCCGGTGGCGCCTTCCCCGATCGATATTCACGCTACGGCTGATTTCATCAAGGAATTATTCCTGTTCGGCGGAGCGCGCAATGCCAAGTCGAAGATCGCGGTGGTTGCCAACCGGGTGCGCAATTCGTCCTCTTCGGTCTATGCGTCGCTGGAGCGATTCCTCAATTCCCTCAAGCTTCCTTTTCTCACCAGCATCCACGATTCGGAGAATTATCTCTATGCCGCTGAGAAAGGGCTGGGAGTATTCGAGATGGACACGGCAGCCACCATCGCGGAAAGACTGGAGCTCATGCCCATCCTGAAATGGCTGAACGGGCAATTCCCGGAAAAGTTCGGGTCTCGCCTGGAAGATGATGTCTCGAGCGTGGAAGCTTCAAGAAAGTTCGCGATGGGGACGCAGAACTTCACGGTCCTCAGTACCACGGGAAAATTCAAGAGCAACCCTTGATATTTCCCTGGCGCAACGTCTGACTCATTGTGAATGGATTCATTTTCGTCCGGGGAGAATCCTTCGATTAACCCCGGAGTATGCTGCCGGACTGCCCGGGGCGCTTGGCAAAATGACCCGATTGTCGTAATGCAGTTTTGCCGCTTCCCGATCATACTTGCTGGCTGCGTAACTCCACACGCTTCAGATAGGCCTCGCGCGCGATCTGCACGTCTTCCAGAAAATACGGCAATTCCTTCAGCAGCATCGCCTGCGGTCCATCCACCAAAGCTTTTGTCGGCTCGGGATGGAAGTCCACCAGCACCATGTTCGCGCCGGCGATCACGCCTTGCGCGGTGACGTGCATCATGTCGAGGATTCCATCCGGCGCGGCCGCACGCGACCCGACCGAGTGCGACGGATCGATGCATACCGGCATGCGCGTCAAGCGCTTGACCACGGGTACATGCGCGAAATCGACGAAGTTGCGGTGCGGGTCGCCCATGTTGGTCTTCATCCCGCGCAAGCCGAACACCACATTGCGGTTGCCTTCTGAAGCGAGGTATTCGGCCGCATTCAGCGATTCGTCCAGCGTGATGCCGAAGCCGCGCTTGAGCAGGATGGGCATCTCGGTCTGCCGCCCGACGATCTTGAGCAACTCGAAGTTCTGCGTGTTGCGCGTGCCGATCTGCAGCATCACGCCGGTCGGGTTGCCGGTCTGGTGCAGCGCCTCCCTGATCTCGTTAAGGTGCGATTCGTGGGTGATCTCCATCGCGATCACCTTGATGCCGTACTTTCCCGCCAGCTCGAACACATAGGGCAGGCAGTATTTGCCGTGGCCCTGGAACGCATACGGGCTGGTGCGCGGCTTGTATGCGCCCATGCGTGTGCATACCTGACCGCAGTCGTGCACCGCCTTCATCATGATCTCGACATGCTCGCGGGTATCTACCGCACACAGGCCGGCAAACACGTTCAGGGTATCCTGGCCGAAGCGCACGCCGTTATATTCGAAGTGAGTGGGACGCTGATCGTCCTTGTGCCGTCCCAGGATGCGGTACTCCTCGGAAACCCGCACCACGCGCTCGACACAGGGCAGATTCTGCATGTCCTCGATGTCCAGAGCCTTCGTGTTGCCGATCAGGTAGACCTCGGTCAGCGTCTGCTCTGCCCCGTGTTCCTTGTGCACGCGTGTCTGGATGCCGGGCAGCGAAGCGAGGTGAGACAGCAACTGCCGGTATTCCGGCGCCTGTTCAGTGACTTTGGAATTCAGAATCAATATCATTTGCTGTTCCCGATTATCTGTGCAACAAAATGGCGGACTGTGCGGCCCATTGGGCCATGGGTTCGCGCGTGAAACCGCTCTTGGCGAACTCGGCCCAGCGGCCGATCACATAGCAGACCAGCACATTCGCGTGCGCGCCGACATCTACCGCTGTCCCCATTTCTCCTTGTGTGGCGGCCATGCGCAACGATTGCTTGAGCGTGGCCTCGATGCGATCCAGCAGCTGGTTGATACGCTGCTGCAAACGCTCATTTTCATTGACCAGCGCATCCCCCGTCAGAACGCGCGTCATTCCGCGGTTCTTTTGCGCGAAGCCGAGCAGCAACGATACGATCCCTTCCACTTGCTTCACGCCGCTCTTTTCTTCCTGGGTGATCTTGTTGATCAGCCCGAACACGGTCTGTTCGATGAACTCGATCAGACCTTCGAACATTTGCGCCTTGCTGGCGAAATGGCGATACAGGGCCGCCTCTGAAATATCCAGCCGTTCCGCCAATGCCGCAGTGGTGATCTTCTCGCTCTTGGGCTGCTCCAGCATCTGTGCGACCGTTTGCAATATCTGCAGCTTTCTTTCACCCGGTTTGCTTGTCATGTTCACCTCACTTTATCAAGCGGCCCAACTCCCGCTGCAGCTGCATCACATCGCGAATCTTCACATCCACGCTGGGCGATCTTTGGTGACCTTTGTTTACCCACACCGTGCGCATCCCGAGCCGTTTGGCCGCATCAAGATTATCAAGGCTGTCCTCGATCATCACACATTGCTGCGCCTTCACCCGATGCCTTTTCAACAGGCGCATGAAGCCGAAGTGATCGGGTTTGGGGCGATAGCGCGTTTGCTCCACCGTCATCACGTCGTCGAACAAATCGTCCACCCGCAACAGCTTCAGCACCGCATGCGCGTAGTGTTGCGGCGAGTTCGAAAACACTACCTTTCTGCCCGGCAAGGCCTTCAACACGTGGCGCAATCGCGGCACGCGCAGCACCATCCGGTCCAATTCCGGAAACCGGTGCGTGTGCCACAAAAAATGTTCCGGGTCCGTGCCGTGATGTCGCATCAATCCGCTCAAGGTCGCTCCATAACGCCGCCAGTAATGCTCGCGCAGTTCGTTCGCTCCGGCCTCATCGAGATGCAGATGCTGCTGCACATATGTCGTCATGCTGCGGTTGATGTGCGGAAAGATATGCGGACTCGCATTATGCAGCGTGTTGTCCAGATCAAAAATCCAAAACCGCCCATTCATTCTCAAAGACCTCTGTACAACGTAGCGAGCGAAGCTGAGGCAAGGCAAAAAATGGCGAAAAACCGCAGTTTACAAACTAGTAAATGAGGATTTCGAGCCATTTTTTTAACGCAGCATCAGCGAGCGCAGTAGTTGTGCAGAGGTCTTTCACTTGCTTTTGATCAGCGTGCCCACCCCCTCATGGGTGAGAATTTCCAGCAACAATGCATGCTGCACGCGACCGTCGATGATGTGCACTGCGCGTACACCCCCGCGAGCAGCATCCAGCGCGGAAGCGATCTTGGGCAGCATCCCGCCCGAAAGCGTGCCGTCCGCCACCAGCGCGTCGATTTCCCTAGGTGTCAGTCCGGTCAGCAGTTTGCCGTCCTTGTCCAAAACGCCGGGCGTGTTGGTGAGCAATACCAGTTTTTCGGCGCGCAACACTTCTGCCAGTTTTCCGGATACCACGTCGGCGTTGATGTTCAGCGTTTCGCCATCCGGACCGACGCCGATCGGCGCGATGACCGGAATGAAATCGCCGGAATCGAGAAAGGCAATGATCGCCGGATCGATCTTGTTGATATCGCCGACCAGCCCGATGTCCAGCATCTTGCCCGGTTCGGCCGCGCTTTCCAGCATCAACTTTTCTGCACGGATGAATCCGCCATCCTGTCCGGTCAGCCCGACCGCCTTGCCGCCGAAGCGGTTGATCAGGTTGACGATGTCCTTGTTGACTTTGCCCAGCACCATTTCGACCACGTCCATGGTCTCTTCGTCG
>Ga0335085_10002394_pt1 | contig 35208 bp, 25 predicted proteins | sample Lox_Sample_45_FD_206712 | JGI IMG/M metagenome (GOLD analysis project Ga0335085, IMG submission 206712) | Soil microbial communities from Loxahatchee National Wildlife Refuge, Florida, United States - Lox_Sample_4.5 | ecosystem: Environmental > Terrestrial > Soil > Wetlands | place: USA... | reverse complement strand
AGCCGCACTTCGTGGTGGCGCGGGTCTCGTCACTATCGCTACCCCTGAACCCGCATTGCCCGTCATCGCGTCCGTGCAATCCGAGTACATGACCGAAGCACTTCCCGCCACTCCCCAAGGCACCTTTGCTCTGGAAGCCATCCGTTCCGGCAAACTCGCGCAAGCGGTCAAAGGCATCACCGCCCTCTCCATCGGTCCCGGCGTGAGCCAACATCCCGAAACCCAGGAATTCCTGCGCAGTGTCGTTGCAGAAACCGATCTGCCCATCGTGCTCGATGCAGACGGCCTGAACGCTTTCGCTGGCCACGGAGATTTACTCCAGAAGAAGAACACCAAATCTCTTGTGGTCACGCCGCATCCAGGAGAAATGGCACGTCTCCTCGGCACCACAATCCCGCAGGTTCAGCATGATCGCGTCAAGGTCGCTTCCGACGCCGCAAAAAAATGGAACGCTGTTGTCGTCCTGAAAGGTTTTCACTCCATCATCGCTGGTCCGCACGGCGAGGTCTTCGTCAACACTACCGGCAATCCGGCCCTGGCCAAGGGCGGTTCTGGTGATGTTCTCACCGGTCTACTAGGAGCGCTCATCGCGCAGTTCGGCACGCAGGATTTAGTTCGTGGCGTCGCCCTTGGCGTCTACCTCCACGGCCTCGCCGCAGACCTCCTCGCCGAACAGTCAGATGCCTCGGGAGTTCTCGCTGGCGAAGTGGCCCATGCCATACCCTTTGCCCGCCGCAAACTCCTTCAGGAGTTGCAATCCCGTGACTGAATCTGTCGCGGAAGGGGTCATCACCCATTCCGCCGAAGAAACCATCGCGTGGGGCCGCAAGCTGGCTGAAAAGCTACATCCGCCCGTGCTGGTCCTGCTCTCCGGCGAACTCGGCACCGGCAAAACCACGCTCACCAAAGGCATTGTGGCAGGACTCCACGCTGCGCCAGAGGACGAAGTTACTAGCCCCACTTTCACCCTAGTCCACGAATACGGCACCGGCCACAACGTCTTCCATGGCGACCTCTACCGCATCGAGAGCTTCCGCGATTTCGAGACCCTGGGCCTGGAGGACGTCTTCGCGCAACCCGCTATCGTCATCTTGGAGTGGAGCGAAAAATTCCCCCTGCAGGCGCCCTGGCCTCAATGGCGCCTGCGTTTGGAGCACCTCGGCGGCGATGCCCGCCGTATCAGCGTCCTAACCCCCAAGCTTTCAACCTCCTAGCGCTTACTCTCTCGCCACCCCTGTACCTCCAGTTCCTTGCTGGCAACAAGGCCGGCTGCTAGGTTGAACAAGAGGGTTCAGGCGGCGTATGTCCAGCGGATTTCTCAACCTTGGCGTGAATGACGCGAACCGCAACACGCTGAAAACCTACAACGTCACCTTGCCGATGAGCTCGCTCTCCATTGGCGTCGATAACATCCGGCACGACGTTTTTCTCAGCCCCAAATTTGCCCAGGCCGCCCGCGACTACCTCTTCGACCTCATCCGCCAGAACGCCAGCAACAGTTTCCTGTCCGGCGTCGAGTTCCGCAGCAGCAAGCCCGTGGACTCCTCCGCCTTCCGCAAGCTGCTCGCAGACCTGTTGCGCAACGCCCTCACCACCGCCAAGCATCACAAAAACGTCGAAATCGACCTGCTATTCCGCCTCGCCATCCTCAAATTCCTCACCACCGAACTCCAGACGCAATTTGCCAACGTCATCCTGGACGGTAAGGAATACATTCGAAAACGCGGCGAATATTTCGAGCGCAGCCAGCAGGCCCATGTCATCAAAGCGCGCCTCACGGAGATGCAGTCGGCTCGTCGCGATGTTCTGCGCCTCATCGGCCAGACCGTCGCCCAAATCGTCATCGACATCGAAGAAAACGTTGTGGCCAAAGCCCGCCGCGCCCTCTTCGGCGAAGATTACGCCGCCTATTACGAACTTCTGAAGAACCGCCTCATCTTCCTCGATGGCGGCAAAGACGACTTCTACTTCCTCGATCACTATGTTTTGCTCGGAAACTATGCTCGCGACCCCGACCGCTTCGAGGCCATGGACGCTCTCTTCCAGGAATTTCTCAAAGAGGCGGGCGTGGAATTTCCCCAGGAAACTCCGGTAACCAAAGTCGCCGAGAATTTTCGAGAGCTCACCAAACAAGCCGAAAAGGCCAACGCCGAACTGGCTTCGCTCGAAGAGCAGCGCGAAAATCTTCGAAAGAAGCTGGAACGCGGCGACGGCCTGTTGAACAAATTCTTAAGCTCCGGCAATCCCGCGGAACTCCGCGCCTCGCTAACGGACATCGAAAAACAAATCAAGCAGCTCTGCGCCAGCCTCGAACTCCTCGCTCCACAACTGGAACATGCTAAACAACAAGCCGACTTCCTGAACAAAGATCATCAGGGTAAACTCGGCGACTATCTGAACGATCCGGAAAACGCTCGTCGCCTCTTCGATCCCGCACATGGCGACGAGGCCGAACGCGCCATCCGCTCCCGCCTCCTCGCCCAGCTAGCCGCCAAACTGGAAGAAAGGGAACTCACGCCGCATATTCTTGCCAGCTACGAGATTCGGCCCATCGCCGGCGATTTCTGCCCTCCGGTCCACCTGCAACAACTAAAGAAAGCCCTGGTCTCCAAGGAAGAAGCGCTTCGCGTGCAAGAACTGCTCAAGCAAGTGCCCGCCAAGCGCCTCACAATGAAGCCCATCGACGAGCTAACCAAGCGCATCCGCCGCTATTCTCGCGAGGAGACGCAGACCATCATCCTGAAATTTGCCTGCGACTTTATGCGTCTCCGGCGCGACCTGCGCGATGCCGAGCACCTGGCCACCTGCATGGAGCGCATCAACCTCGTCAACAGTGAAAAAGGGCGCGAGCTTTCGCGCATGAACAATAAACTGTACGAGTGCTTGCTCCGTGAAGAAGCCCGCCCCGAACACGATCAGGTAGTCTCTCACGTCATCATCAAGGCCGATGTCCGCGGTTCTACGAAAATGACCCAGGATCTCCTCGCCCGCGGCCTAAGCCCGGCTTCGCACTTCAGTTTGAATCTTCACGAACCGGTGAAGCGTTTGCTCGACCGTTATTCTGCCAAAAAAGTGTTCATCGAAGGCGACGCCATCGTCCTCGCCATCTTCGAAACCGAAGCCAGTCGCGCTTACGCTCGGCCCGTCGCCAGAGCCTGTGCTCTCTCCAAGCAGATTCTCGCCGTCTGTAATTCCTATAACGATCAGGCCGTCTCCTCCCAATTGCCGTCGCTCGAAATTGGCATCGGCGTGGCTTTCCAGGGTTCCGCGCCCACGTATTGGACCGACGGCGAATCGCGCATCATGATTTCCAAAGCGCTCAATCTCTCCGATCGCCTGTCCGGCTGCACCAAACTCGCCAAGCGCATGCTCTCGAAGCAGGGTACGCTCTTCTCTATCTTTCAGTTCATCACCGCCATGGAAGGCGCCTCCGCCGAAGAACTCGACGAATTCCTGGTCCGCTATAACATGAATGGCATTGAGCTGAACGAAGAAGGTTTCGAGAAGCTTTCCGAAGAGATTTCCCTCGAGGCCATCCACACCCCGCTCGAATATCCCTGGAGCAAGGAAGAAGTCGTCCTCTATTACGGCGAAGTCCCCATGGGTGAATCCGTCGAACTGCTCGTTCTACGCAAAGGTGTAGCCCGTCAACTTCTCCCCGATGGCACCATCGGCAAGCCTTCTGAACACAACTATTATGAAGTCTGTACTAACCCTGCCCTCTACGATCTTGTCGCCGCCCTCAAACGAAACCAACTCGTCGGATTTGAAGAGACCCGCGCGTAGTTGGACTTTCTTACTCCGCTGCGCTACTGCGAGCGATGACTGGGTCCCATTTCCATTGCCTTACCGTTGCGGTGGGGCGGGACTGGGAGTGGTGGAAGGATTGGATCCTGGCACCGGCTGAACTTGCTTCTCGAGTTTATTGCGGGTCTGGCGAATTGCATCATTATTCGGACCGCTGGATTCGAGTTTGAGGTAAGAATCAAAATCCGCGACGGCGGCCCGGTAATTCTGTTGGAGTACGTGAACATTGGCCAGCACCAGATAGACCCGGGAATTTTGCGGTGCCAAGTCGCGTGCACGCAGCGCGCTGGTCTCGGCCTCGGTCGCTTGCTTTAATCCCACCAGCGAGCGCGCCAGCTCAAAGAAACCGTTCCAGTCGGAGTTATCAAGAGCGATCGTCTGGCGAGCTAAGGGCTCGGCATCCTGATACTTTAGTTGACTGTTGTAGAGATCGGCAAGGAGATAAAGAGGTTCGGCGTATTTGCCGTCACTTAATTCCATGGCTTTCTTGAGTGCGCTTTCGGCCTCGGGAACTTTGCCAAGATGATAGTTGGCGATGCCCAACTTGGTGTAAGCCTCGTAGTAAGAAGGAAACAGCTCCGCGGCTTTTTCGAATTCGGGAATGGAGGCGGTCGGATTGTTTTCATGTTCGAGGAGGCGGAGGCCTTTTTCGAAGGCTACGCGGGCCTTCTTGGGCGCCTGCAACTGATGAGCGGAGATGGGGCCGGCCGGATCGATGACCGCCGCCGAAGCCGACCTGCGGAGTGAGATCGCGACCTGAGGCACACCCGTTCTCCTGACGGCGACCGCTACGCTGGCGGAATCGAATCCATTTTTCTTCGCGGTGATTATGTAATCCCCCTCTTGTAGGCCGCGGAAAACAAATTCGCCGTTCGCTCCGGAAACTACGGGAGGATCTGTTTGACCTCCCGCCTGCGAAATTTCCAGAGTGGCAGCAGCGATCGGATTGCTGCTCCCTTCTTCGCGGACGAATCCTGAAATGGCGTGCTCGCCGAGCTGCAACGCAGGCAAAGCTCTTGCTGCAAGAACAACGAGTAGGAGAAGGGAGGCTTTCCCAAAGCGCATGGTGGCACTATTCTGACTGGTCGGTTGTTGTGAGACAAGAGCACCTGCGGTGACGCAGGATCAGTGGATGTCGCTGTTTCAGAAACGCTACGGGGTCCCCCGAATTTCCCAATTTCGAGAAGCGAATGAGACCAGTCCGCTAGGGGTGAGGTATTTCGAGCGGCCTCTCGCGGCGTAATAACACCCAATCGCCATTTTCCGTCAGAGCTTCGTGTCCAATCTGGACGACGACGCGCTGGGCCTTCTGATAGTCGTTTTGTGCGAGCAATTGTCCGAGGCGATGTGAACCATGAGCAAAGAGGGAGGCCATGCGTTCATATTGCTTCGCATACTCGGCATAACCCATTCTGTTGTTGAAGTGGTGTAGCAGCGCCGCGATAGCCAGAAGCGCTTCCAGCCCGATAACCATCTCTTCGCGATGAGCTCCGACATGCCGGACGGCACCGTAAATAAGGCCCAGTCCCAATACGACTACGGCGAGCATGGAAATAAGGCCAGAACGTTCGAAATGTTCGTCGCTCTCGTGGTTGCGCTTGCCGGCTCGCAGGAAATATCCCCGCTGTTGATCAACCCAATGCTTGCGGACGAAGGCCAGCCGGTTCCTCTGTTCCTCGGCTTCCAAAGAGTGGAATTCCACGGGATCTTCGGTCTGGTCGGCGATATTCCACCCGCGGAATCCGTTGCGTATCCAGTCCAGTTCGGATCTGTGCTTGCCGAGATAATGATCGATAATCGAGTCGTTGATGCGGACCCGCTTCCAAAAAAATTTGACGCGGAGACCTTCGGCCATCGCCCGATAATCTTCATGACGGGCATCCAATATCCGTTTTCGAGACCAGCGCTTTAAAGCAAGAAGAGTGACCACAAAAACGAGAGAACCATACATAAAGCCAAGCGCCTGTGATTCTGTATCCGCGAATAGCAGAAAGCAAAGAAAGGCCAAAAATATCAAAACGTGCAACAGCACCTGCACCCAAAACAAGCTGTTCTGGAAACGAATCGCCAGGGCGTCGGCCACCGCGTAACGATTTAGGGCCGGCGCCATCTCCGCCGGCAGTTCTTCGTTGGCCGCGGGGTTCAGAAGGTTACTCTTGCTCTTCCGGATTTCGCTAGCGAGGGCCCGACCCGGGTGCGCCACATAGCGATTGAATTCATTCAGGCGGGCGAACATGTTCGAGTAATAATGTTTTGCCCGATTTTCATTTCCCCCAAACACCTTTGGGTAGATGACGCGACACTCCAGAACTTGCCCCTGAGGATACGGATTATCCGGCCTCGGGGTAAGTACGTGATACACAGGAAATCCTTCGGGATCCTCGAGCGAATACGGGTCCCGTGAAGGTACGCCTTCCAACTGAAACTGAACGACCGACGAGGTGCCGCCGGTCTTCCCGGAGTCACGACCGTCCCATAAGGCGATTAAGATCTGACACTGTTCTGCAATGAACCGGCCTACGAGTTCGTAGCGCCGATCGCGTTCGGGACCATTCTCTGGGATCCGCACGGCTGAGATCTCGTTGGGAGCATGCAACTCAAAATGGGCGTCTGCTTGATCGAGCAGAGTCCGGAATTCTTCGAGGGAGGCGCCCATAAAATCCTTTTCATACTGATCGATGGGCATGGGCAGGGGAACGATCAAGCGCGCTTTCAGGTGCGAGGAAAGGGCCACTTTTGCGGCTAAACGGTCGGCGCCTTCGGCGAGCGCGGAGATCAGGATCAGCGGAGTATCAGGATAATTCTTGCGGAGCTCGGCCAGAATCTCCCGTACTTTTTCTTCCAGCGCCGGGCGATCTTCTTCGCGGAGGACCCGATGACCCGTGATGCCGACAACCAGTGGGGCCAAAACGTCCGCGCTATTGAAGCCGGGTATTTTTCTTTTGGTCAAGTCTCCGCCCTCGATGGGATTACATCCAGTCGCGGTCCACGCCTTTACCTGTGTCGTGTCCGCCCACGCCGATAGGGAATAAGTTGCCAAAGGTATCCCAGAAAGCCGGCGACAGTAAAGAAGCAATCGCGCGCGGTTCGATACGAGCAGCGACTTGATTTGAAGAGCGAGCGCGCCCGCGGCGTCCAGCCAGGAGCACCCCCCCGATTGGGCCAAGCGAATATTTAAAACTGAGATTTCCGCTTGTCGGGCAGTGATATGATCCTCTGGCAAAAACGGGTCAGGCAATCCGAATTGCAGGGCGAGGAACGGGTGCGGAGGTTCGGCCGTGGCTTTCGATGTCTTTATAAGCTATTCCTCAAAAGACAAAATTGTGGCGGACGCCGTCTGCGCACGGCTGGAGTCTTCCAGCATCCGTTGCTGGATCGCGCCGCGGGACATTGTGGCCGGCCGGTCTTACGGCGAAGCCATCATTGAGGCCATCCACGTGGCGAAAGTGATGGTGCTGGTCTTTTCCTCGAGCGCCAATACTTCCGGCCACATCCCGAAAGAAGTGGAACGCGCGGTCAGTAACGGTCTCACCATTCTACCGTTTCGCATCGAAGATGTTCCGCCGGGGAAATCGCTCGATTATTTTATTGGCTCTGTTCATTGGCTGGACGCGATTACGCCGCCGATGGAAAAACATCTCGATGACCTGGCAGCCACAGTCCACAAGCTGCTTCCTACAAAGCAGGAGGAACAGCGCACGTTCGCGCCTCCGCCACCAGCACCGATTACTTCGCAGCGGACCGCGCCGAGTGCCGAGGCGGCGTCGGTGCGCGAGGTCGCCGCCCGCGCCGCGACCGCTAAAAGCGCCCCCACATCCTCGAACAAGATTTGGGTGGGTCTTGGGGCCGCGGCGTTGCTGGCCTTGCTCGTTCTTGGAGTCGTGCTGTTCCGCGGGGGAGGGAATCCCCCAAGCGATGCCGGGAACCTAGCGAAGAATACGAACGCGGTCGTGCCACCGCCTGACGCTGCGCCAACCGCAAAGCAAGCGCCAGATGCAATGCCGGTAGCCGATTTGATCAAGAAGGACCTCGCGGAAGCGTCGAAACTGGTCGCCAACGAGCCGATCATGGGTTGCTACCAGTGGTTTAACAACGCGCCGGTGGTGATCCATGCCAACGGCACCATTGTGGGTGGCCCGTTCACGGGCCGCTGGCGGCTGATGACGGCAAGCGCCACCCGGCGGACCTACACCTTCACCTGGCCGGAGGCCACGGACACGGTCACAATCGCGCCAGACCAGCAGTCTCTCAGCGGAGGCAATCAATATGGGTATCCCACTTCCGGAGTGCGCGTCTCAGGAAGTTACGGTCTGATCGGGGTATGGCGCTGGCCCAACGGTGTGCCGGTCACCGTGCTCCCCAACGGCACCTTCACGGCTGCGACATTCCATGGCAGGTGGAAGGCCGTCGATGCTGCGCGCGGAGTCTACACCTTAACTTGGCCGAACCCCGTCGACAGTGTCGCCCTTTCAGCCGACGGCTCGCGCATTTCCGGATCGAATCAATATGGCATCGCGATTTCGGGAGTGCGAACGCAGCCCTGCTCCGAGAAATAAGCGCGCAATACGCCCACGCACCTTCTCTCTACGCGTCATCATCAGATCCCGTCCCCCACAATCCAATACTCCGTTGTGATGGTATTCTGACAGCGGGGGCGAACGGGGTCCGGTGACCTTCCCGGCCTTCAAAGCCGGCGACGCGTTCCTTCGCGGAACGAGTGGTGGATTCGACTTCCACACGCCTCCGCCAACCTCTTGGTTGGCAGTTACTTAGCAGCGAATTTCCGTACTGATTGAGTTTCCAAGGATGACATATCCTCGTGTGTAGCGATGCGAAAACTGATGCAGTTAGGTTATCATTCGTTTTCTTATGATTGAGTTAACGGATGAAGACATTCTCGCAAGAATTACTAGCATTGAGGATGCTACGGTCGAACGAAAACTCCATAACGACAAGAAAAAAGATTGGGTCAAAAGTGTGGTGGCTTTCAGCAACTCCCTCGCGAACGGTCAACCGGGGGTCCTGTTTGTGGGAGTCCGCGACGACGGTCGAATCGAAGATGGCCAATTTCAGAAGACCAACTTCGCCGACTTCCAAAAGACCTTGAGTGAGGTGTTCAGCAACATTTATCCCCCGGTCGCGCCAACGATGTTGGTGCGCGAGAAAGATGGACCGAAATTCTTAGCGGTGATAGTTTACGGTAGCCCGAATCGGCCACATTTCGCAGGAAAATCGTATCGCAGGGATGGCACTCAGTCTGTCGATGCCTCTGAAGAACATATCAAGGAATTTGTGGCGCGTCGTTCGAGCAAGTTTACAGAACTACTTAATTTCAAGGAAGCAAACGAGCCTGTTACATTGAGCCTTCTGTTAGCGGACGCAGACCGACGCCGTGGGCAGGGAACATACGCAGTTCAAAGCGAGTCGAGAATTATCCACTGCAATCAGTTCTATATCACTTTGACGTTTAACCATAACGGACCGAGGAAAAGGTCCTTCCCTCTGGGGTCTGTGGAAATTGGATACGACAACACGAAGGACCGACCCGAGCTAATTGTCACATCGGGTTGAGCCACATTAACGCGCGCAATCTGGTTTAAGCTACAACGTAAAGGAGTGAGCGAGCCATGCCATTCAACAGCCCGCATGACGTAGAGAACCGCTTACGAACCGATGCAACGAAGCTGAAACCAGAGGAGGTGCGCGAGTTAATACCGTGGGCGAACAACATTAGTGAACCGGCGATGAGGCGACTCCACGCAGAACTTTCTTTGCAGAATCTTGAGGCTGTCCAGCAGTTCGAGAAAAGCAGCAGCCGATTAACGGGCTGGCTCATCGGTCTGACGATTGTGATTGTCGTCTTAACCGTGGTGATTGCAATTTTCACGGTGATGCTGGCAGAGACGGCTCACTGACTCTTTCGCTCAGAGACCGCGACATGTCATTAAACATCCTTAATGCACTGCGAGATTTATTGCTACGTGGCGAACAGGTGTCCTCTCCGGCCCAGCGGCAAGCTACATCCACAGCACAAATAGACGAGTGGAGAGCGGCGAAGTCGGAAACAGAACATCTAGAGTTCAAGGAAGCCAATAACGGATATAGCTTCGACAACTTACTGAAATATTGTGCTGCCCTGTCAAATGAAGGCGGGGGACATTTACTTTTAGGGGTCGCAAATAAGCCTCCACGGCCTGTCGTGGGAACAAATGCTTTTCCAGATATCATCAAGACCAAAACGGACATTTTCTATCAGCTTCATTTCCGCGTTGAAATCGACGAAGTTCGGCACTCGGGTAAAAGAGTCTTGGTATTCATCATTCCTTCACGGCCTATCGGGCAACCCCGTGAACTTAAAGGGCAGTATTGGATGCGAATCGGGGAATCTCTGGTGCCGATGACAACGGACCAGATAAAGAAAATCTTTAATGAGACAAAATCTAACTCCGCTCCTCTAATCGCTGGCGCTGCTATTATCCTCCTGCTGGTCATTCTGATTGCGTGGTTCAGATACCCAATTCAGAAACCACGTCTTCCTTCCAGTGGCCCGCCTAGCGTCGCCAAGCAACCTGAGAGTACGCCTAACACCGGAAACACTGGGAATGCAAAATCTCTGGCTCAACCAAGTAGCCCGGCGAAACCAGTGCTGCCATCGTCTTGGCGCACAGAGATACCGGGTTGGTCAGCTTCCCGCGTCACCGAGAGTATCGACAGGATGGTAGGGATGTTTGACGAGCGCACTATGGACTGGCAAATGGCGTATACACCGATAGACGCAGAGTTCCTAACGCTCAGCGGCGACACCCCGGAGAAAATAGCAGCTAAACAAAAAGCTAAGGAACAAAAACGAAAGACACTGGACGCGGAGAGACGAAAAGGATTGCAGAGTTTAGTCACCCAAGCGTGCGAACTGCGGACTGCCGTTCTTACATATCACTTGTTGAGACCGACTGAAATAACGGCGGACCAAACCGCCTATGCACTCTGTGGACGCCTTACCAGTGGAAACTTTAGTGTGCAAGACGTTCTCGACATCCGGGCTTATCTCGTGGCTTTGCGCGACCGATTAAATCATCCGCGTTAGGTTCTGCGGCTTCCATGCGCGGTATTCGCGGAGATTTTGCGGCCTGCCCACGAACAAATCCGACAAATCACCAGTGTTTTAGCGTCGGTGTGGTTGCAACGCCTTCAAAAAACGGTACTTATCTTGAAGTGAGGGCGATTCGACTTCCACACGCCTCCGCCATTCTGCCTTGCTCCTGATCAAGCAATCCCTGTTGCGGCTCGCGCACACGCCCGGTGACACGCATCACGGAGCCGCGCTTTTTCGATGCTAAACTACCTCCGCACCTTCTGTTAGCTACATGAGCGACAAACGGAGGGTGTGCGCGTAGTGGGGGCTGCGTGTGCCGGAGCACTTCCAGGTCTCCGCAGCCCCTGCCATTTCTTTTTTCCAGTTAGCCCTCTCGGCCGAGAGAGTCGTTTCCGGTAGCGCCACTCTCCCCCTCGTCGTCAATTTTTTGCAGTGACGCTTCTTCCGAATCCGCGCCTTAGCTGGCTTTGGCCATTTTCGCTTTGATCAATCCCACAATCACCATCACAATCGCCCCGCCGACTCCGCCGCCGCCCACGCTCGACAAAATTGACGACATATCCAATCCCGACCCCGCCGTAGCCGCCGACACTACTGACGCGGTCCCGCCTGATGTCAGCATGCTCAGCAAATGACCGCCAAGTACGCCACCAACCAATCCTGCGATGGAGTTGCCGATAGGCCCGAGATTGAAGTTCTTCAAGATGGCTCCGGCAATATTTCCTCCAACTGCTCCGCTGATCAACTGAATGATGAGAGGCAACATAGCTCTTCTCCTTGTCCCTGTACGGGCTGGAATCTTCGAAACAAACCAGGGCCGATCTTTTTTCTGGGCGGAACAGCAGAAGATAGAAGATGCAGGAACTTCAGGTGTGAATTCTCGGTTGGTCCACCAGCCCGAGATTCGCCCGGTGTTCCCTCGCTGGCGAGACTCTATAACGATCGCAACGTTTAACGATACTTAAATCTCTGTCGTGCCCATCGCCGCTCACACTTTCACTCCACCTTCGTTGACTTACTTCTGCCCCCTATTTACAATGCTCGCGGATGCCCGAAACCTCCTACCTCAACGGCCAAACTGTTTCCCATTACCGTATCCTCGATAAGCTCGGCGGGGGCGGTATGGGCGTCGTTTACAAAGCAGAAGACACTCGTCTTCGCCGCTTCGTCGCCCTGAAGTTCCTTCCAGACTCGGTCGCGCAAGATCCGCAAGCGCTGCTGCGCTTCCAACGTGAAGCCCAGGCCGCCTCCGCGCTAAATCACCCTAACATCTGCACCATCTACGACATCGGCGAGGACGGCGGCAAGGCCTTCATCGCCATGGAATGTTTGGAAGGCAAGACCCTCAAGCACACTCTCACCGGCCGCCCTCTCGATCTCGATGCACTGCTGACCATTGGCATTGATGTAGCCGATGCGCTCGATGCGGCCCACGCCAAAGGCATCGTTCATCGCGATATCAAGCCCGCCAATATTTTCGTTACCAGTCGCGGCCACGCCAAAATTCTCGATTTTGGTTTGGCCAAAGTGAGTTCGGAAATGGGCGACACCGGCACCATTGGCCCCACCGAAACACTCGCCACTCAGGGCGTCGGGCCCGACCAACTCACCAGCCCCGGCAGCACTCTCGGCACCGTGGCCTACATGTCGCCCGAGCAAGCCCGCGCCAAGGAACTCGACGCCCGCACCGATTTGTTTTCCTTTGGCGCCGTCCTCTACGAAATGGCCACTGGTCAACTTCCATTCCGTGGCGAAAGCACGGCAACGATTTTCGATGCCATCCTGAATCGCCAGCCCATTCCTCCGGTTCGCCTGAATCCCGATCTTCCCGTCGATCTCGAACGCATCATCAGCAAAGCCCTCGAGAAAGACCGCAATCTCCGCTACCAGCACGCTTCGGATATGTATGCGGATCTCAAGCGTCTCCAGCGCGACACCAGTTCCGCCCGCATCCAAGTACCCGCAGAATCTGCTTCCTCGGGTTCGGGAAGCGGAAGCCTGCCGGCCGCCGCATCGTCCAGCTCCACGACTCCCGCGCCATATTCCGGTACTTATTCTGGCGCTGCTTCTGCCGCCAGCAGTTCCGCCGTTGCTCCCGTTACCACCCAGCGAAACAAAGGCCTGCTCATCGGTATTCCCTTGCTGCTGCTTGTGCTCGCTGCTGCCGGCTTCGCTTATTTCAAACTGAGCAACCACAAAACCAATTTGAACCTGCAAGAGATGGACATCACCAAGCTCACGCAAAGCGGCAAAGCGTCCGGCGTGGCCATTTCTCCCGATGGCCAATACGTTGTCTATGTTTTGCGCGACGGCGAAAAGCAAAGCCTCATGGTCCGCCAGGTGGCTACCGGCAGCGACGTTCAAGTGATCGCTCCCGACGTTATCGTCTTTTACGGCCTCTCCTTTTCACCCGACGGCAACTACATCTATTACACCGGCTCCAGCAAGGACAACAATTTCTTTAGTTCGCTTTATAAAATGCCCGTCCTCGGCGGCTCTGCTCTGCAAATTATTTCCGATATTGACACCGGCCCGGGCTTCTCGCCGGACGGCAAGCGCTTCGCGTTTCTTCGCGGCATTCCGGACAAAGGGCAAGTTGATCTGCTCGTCGCCAATTCCGATGGCACCGGTGAGCATGTTCTGCGCGCCGCACCGGGCAGCGCCACACCGTTCTCGATGTTGCGCCCCGCCTGGTCGCCCGATGGAAAGACCATTGTCTATACGCTTTATGAGCCGGACAACCGCCAGTCCCTCTACGCGGTTTCGCCCGACGACGGCTCAGCCCGCCCGCTTTATTCCACCCACGATGATCTAGGTCTTCCGATCTGGCTCCCGGACGGCAGTGGCCTCCTGATTGCCATCCGCGAACGTGGCCCCGTTAGCCGCGGCCAGCTTTGGACCGTTTCTTATCCTGCCGGAGTGGCGCATCGCCTTTCCAACGACCTGACCAATTACAGCCTCTCCTGGCTGGATCTTTCCAAAGATGGTTCTGCTCTTGCCACCATTGAGAATAATCGCGTCTCGGACCTGTGGGCGCTCCCCGAAGGGGATTCGGCCCGTGCGAAACAAATTACCTCGGGCGGCTCTCCCATCGGTTTCGTCACCTCGCTCGGAAAAGATCGTTTCGTCTACGAGACCGACAGCGGCGAAGTCTATTCCGTTGGGCTCGATGGCTCCAGTCCTAATCGTTTGGCTTCCAGCGACCAGCACATCGCCTTTGCTTCGGGCTGCGGCGATGGTAAGCACATCGTTTACGAAAAGCTCGAAAACGATCAAACTAATCTTTGGCGCATGGATGCGAACGGCTCGAATTCTACGCAGATCGCACCCGTTAAGTCCGTCGCCATCCCTCTGTGCTCTCCGGATGGCCAGTGGGTCTCCTATCTCGCGGAAAATCCTGTTGGCGCGTTCGTTGTTCCTATTAGTGGTGGGAATCCCAGGCGACTCGATGTGGCCGCGGGTGGTCCCATGGGTTTCACCCGGGTCTCTCCGGATAGCAAATCCGTACTCTTTGACTGGCAGGATCCCAAGAATCTCGGCGCACGCGTTCGCATGAACATTACGTCGATCGAAGGCGGTCCGCCTCTTCATTCCTTCGAAAGAATGATCGGGACTGGTCTTATCGTTTGGTCGCCCGATGGCCACGCCATCGATTTCGCGGTTACGCGCGGAGGCGTTTCCGACGTGTGGCGTCAGCCTCTTTCCGGAGGCGCCCCGAAGCAGTTGACGCATTTCCCCTCGAACATCATTTACAACTTTGCGTGGTCCGGCGATGGGAAGACGCTTGTTACGTCTCGCGGCACCCGCACTGCCGATATCGTTCTTCTCAAGGCCGGCAAAAAGCCCTGATAAATAGTCTTCTCACCCACTAGCGTGCGCGAAAACCTGTTAAGATGCCCTCGGTTTTCCTCAGTTCTTCCTCACGGTTTCCACTGTTTCCACAAAATATCTTCCACGGTCTCTTGCCTCCCTGCTCCCACTCCCACATCCACATAGTGATGCTTCTCCCAGCAGCTTATGTCGGAGGAATTGCCATGCTGTTCTCTGTTGTCCGTCGCGGGAAGAACGCTGGAAGCCGCTTGCTTCCACATCGCTTCGAAGATGACCGCTATCGCGTCAGCCTCACCCGCCAAGGTCCGGATATTCCTCTCGCCAATCCACAGGATATTCCCGACTACCTCGCCAACGGCTACTCCCTTCGCATGAGCACCGGTCGCCAAAACCAAAGGCCAACTCTGATCAAGCCGGAGTCCATTCGTGGATGGAAATAGTCGTGCCTTGAACGGTGCCGTTTGACAAGGTTCCTGATTATCAAATCACCCCTCCTTCTTCACGGAATCTTTGTTGTAACGATTTTCTAAGCCCTCTACGTCTAACCTTTTGGGACGTCTGCTCCAGCGCATCTTGGTGCCCAGGTCAACTCGCCGGGATTGCGTTTCCAACTAGTAGCAATCAAGCTAGGGGTTGTCGGAGACTCGAATGCAACTTTACTCACTGCACCGATTTTGCTCATTGCGACGAAGCTCGCTTGTCGCGTTCCTCGCTGCATTCGTACTCGCCGCGCCCTTGCTGCGTGCCCAAACGCCTCCTCCGCCCAAGACCCCACCTGCCGTTGGCACCATCCGATCCATTTCCGGCGACTCCTTGACCCTCGCCACCGACAACGGCACCGAACTGAAAGTGCAGATCCCTTCCGACGTGAAGGTTCTGCAAGTACCCCCGGGCTCCAAAGACCTGAAACAAGCCAACGTCATTTCCCTAAGTAATCTGCAGACTGGCGATCGCATTCTCGTCCGCGGAAAGCCTGGCGCAGACCCCTCTTCTTTTACTGCCGCCACCATCATTGCCATGAAGAAGGCGGACATTGCTGTCAAGTTGGAGAAAGACCGCGAGGAATGGCAGCGCCACGGTATTGGCGGCCTCGTTGATTCTGTGGATCCTGCGCAGAATGGCATCCTGTTGAAGACACTGACTCCGGCTGGCGCCAAAGACGTAACTGTTCACGTAGGCAAGACCACCATCCTCCGTCGTTACGCTCCGGGCTCCGTTAATTTTGATGAAGCCGCTGTCGCCCCAGTCACCGACATCAAGCCTGGGGATCAGTTGCGTGCCCGCGGCTCGCGTAGTCCCGACGGCGCCGAGTTTACCGCCGACGAAGTTGTGTCTGGCTCGTTCCGAAACATCGCCGGAATTGTCGTCAGTGTTAACGCCGCTTCCGGTACGCTGACCGTCAACGACTTGGCGACCAAGAAACCCCTGCAACTCAAAGTTTCCCCCGAGTCTCAAATGCGCAAACTCCCTCAGCCGATGGCCCAACGTATCGCCGTTCGCCTGAAGGGCAATGGACCGCAGGCAAATGGCACTGCTCCTCCTGCCGGTCAGCCGGGTGGTGCTCCTCCACCGAACGCGGGAGAAGGCTTGGGTGCCAATAGTGGCAACACCGGCATGGCCGGCGCTACTCGCAATGGAAATGGCAGCGGCGATCTGCAACAGATGCTCAGTCACCTCCCGGCCGCTCCGCTTGGCGATTTCCAGAAGGGTGATGCGGTGATGGTTGTGGCCACCTCCGGAACGGAGGATGGTGCGCCCACGGTGATTACTATGCTGGGTGGCGTCGAGCCGATTCTGCAAGCTTCCTCGAAGGAGCAGGCGGCCTCGATTCTCAGCCCCTGGAGCCTCAATCAAGGGGGAGCCGAACCGGGTACTCCTTGATTTCGCATTTCTCCCACAACCCCCGGAATAGGAAAGAGAGTTAATGAAAACCAGCTCTTGGAAAATCTTCTGCCGCGACTTGTGTGTCATCGGCGTCGCTATTTTTCTCACGGCCAGTTTGCTTGCGGCTCAAAATGATGGCGGTACTCTTCGCGGCCAGGTCACCGATCCCTCCGCTGCGGCCGTGGCTGGTGCCACCGTGCTGTTGACCACACCTTCCGGCGCCTCGATGGACACCACTACCAACAAAGACGGTATCTACGAATTCAAGAATCTCGCTCCCGGCAAATACCAGGTCAAAGCGGTAGCCCAGGGGTTTGCTCTCTTTACCAAAACCGACATCGTCGTGACGGCAAACCAGGTCACCCGCTTCAATGTCCCGCTGGAAATCGAAGTGCAACAGGAAAAAGTGGAAGTCAACTCCAGCACGACTCAGGTCGACGTGAATCCCGCCAGCAACGCCAATACCATCGTCATGCAGGGCAAAGACTTGGAAGCGCTTTCGGACGATCCCGACGAATTGCAATCCGAACTACAAGCCTTGGCCGGCCCTTCTGCTGGCCCCAATGGCGGCCAGATTTATATCGACGGCTTTACCGCCGGTCAGTTGCCTCCCAAGGCGTCGATCCGCGAAATTCGCATCAACCAAAATCCCTTTTCGTCCGAATACGATAAGTTGGGTTATGGTCGCGTTGAAATCTTCACCAAGCCTGGCACCGACAAACTCCACGGGCAATTCCTGGTCAGCGGCAATACTGCGGCCTTCAACGCCCGCAATCCCTTCGAAATTTTGCCCGAAGGGACTTCTCCTCCGGGTTACAATTCCGAGCAATATAGCGGCAGCATTGGAGGCGCCATCAACAAGAAGGCTTCCTTTTTCTTCAATATCGATCATCGGGATATTGGCGCACTGGGCATCGTCAGCGCCTCGGTTCTCTGCGGCGATCCTCTTCTGCCGGTGGTCTCTTGCAGCCCCTCGCAAAGCAAATTCGCGATCACTCCATATAGTGACGCCGTAACCAACCCGCAAACGCGCACCAATTTAAGCCCGCGTATCGATTACCAACTGTCCCCCAGCAACACTTTGACAGGACGCTATCAATACTGGCGTGACTCGGAAACCAACGAGGACGTCGGCGGATTCATTCTGTCGCAGAGTGGCTTCAATAATCTCGAAACCGAGCACACCCTGCAACTGACCGATACACAGACCATCAGCCCCACCGTGATCAATGAAATTCGCTTTCAATATATCCACGATAACGTGGACACCACTCCCGTCAACACCGGGACGAACGTCAACGTTGGCGGTGCTTTCAACGGCATTGGCTACGGCGGCGGCAATATTTCCGACGTTCAGAACCACTATGAAGTCCAAGACATTTTCTACAAGACTCTGAGCAAGCACTCCATTAAATTTGGCGGCCGCCTCCGCTCCACGCTCGACACCAATTCCACCGCCGCTAATTTCAACGGCTCGTTTGAGTTTGGTACGCAATCGCAGTTTGGCTGCACGCCCACCGCGCAAACTCCTTGTCCCAGCGCCTCGCCCATCCAGGTTTATCAAATCACGCAAGAAGGCTTGGCTGCGGGATTAACCATTCCGCAAATTCAGCAGCAATATGGCTATGGTGGCGCCAACTACTATTCGCAAACCGCCGGTATCCCCGCTACTTCCGTGACCTACATTGATGCGGGCCTCTACTTTCAGGACGACTGGAAGATCCGGCCGAATCTCACTTTCAGTTACGGCCTGCGTTTCGAGACGCAGAACAACTTTCCCGATAAATCCGACTTCGCTCCTCGTTTAGGTCTGGCTTGGGGAATTGGTGGGGGCGCCAAAAAGGCGCCGAAAACTGTGCTGCGGGCCGGTTTTGGTATGTTTTACGATCGTTTCACCTACGACCTCTTTCTCACGCAAGAGCGGTTCAATTTAAACGCTCCGCAGCAGCAGCGTTTTCAAGTCCTCAATCCTTCTTTCTTTCTTGGCGATCCTTCCTGCCCGTTGCCGCTCTCCATACCCGTTCCGGCTGCTTGCGCTGGCCCCGGTGGCAGTACCGCGCAGACCATCGATTACCAGGCCAATCCCAATCTCCGTGCTCCCTACACCATCCAGACCGGAGTCACTCTCGAACGCCAACTCACCAGAGTCGCCAACATCGCCGTCACCTATCTGAATTCCCGTGGCGTTCACCAGTTCTATACCGACAACATCAATCCGCTCGACCCCGCCAATCCTGGCACCACCCCGCCGAATCCGATCTTTCAATATCAATCCGAGGGTATCTTCAAACAGAATCAGCTCATCGTGAACGGCAGTGTCCGCATGGGCGCGAAACTTTCCCTGTTCGGCTATTACACCCTCAACTATTCCGATAGCGACGTCGGTATACCCACCGCCATGCCCTCCATTCCCGGCGAGCCCTGGAAAGATTACGGGCGCTCCAGTTTTGATTTTCGTAACCGCGTGTTCCTGGGCGGCACCATTGGCATGCCCTACGCTTTCCGTCTCAGTCCGTTCATGATTGTTAGCTCCGGCCAGCCTTTCAACATCACTACCGGTAGCGATCCCTACGGCGATTCCGCTTACAACGTGCGCCCGGAATTTGCCCCCTGTACTCCCACGACGCAAACGAAATTTGGCTGTTTCGCTATTCCGAGTGCTGCGGAATTCAACACCTATACTCCGATCCCCGCGTTCTATGGCGAAGGTCCTGGGCGATTTGCCTTGATGCTTCGCCTCAGCAAAACTTTCGGATTCGGCCCGGTAATCGAAGGTGCGGGTAACGCTGGTCCCGGTGGCCCCAGCGGAGGAACTTTTGGCCGGCCCAGTCGTGGCGGCGGCCGCGGCGGATGGGATGCCGGCGCCACGAACCATCGCTATGCCCTGACGTTCGCAATCGCCGCACGGAACGTGTTCAACAACGTGAATGTCTCGCAGCCCATCGGCAACCTCGGCTCTCCTCTTTTCGGCGAGTCCAACGGCTTGGTTGGGCGTCCCTACAGCGATCCAACTTCGAATCGTCGCTTGGATTTGCAAGTCACCTTTAGTTTCTGAATTACGCGCGAAACCGGGCCAATCACCCGCCCGCTTTCGATTCCTGGAAAATTGGATTAAGCTTTTTCTGTGCGGGATTCTCGCTGCCGAATGACGCGAGAATCTGTGGTTTTAAATTGATGGCCGCAGAGGACCCCGGTGACTGACAAAAAACGAGATCGTGAATTGGGAATGGATCGCCCGATACCTCGGCGCGATTTTCTAAACGGTGTGAGTGTCGCAATCGGTGCGTCTCTCGTGGAGCCCGGCAGCTTTTGGGGTCGTCTGCTGGCCGAATCAGATAAGCCCTATGCTCCCGAAAAAGAGCCAGGTTACTATCCACCGGCAAAAACCGGCATGCGTGGCAGTCACGATGGTTCCTGGGAAGTGGCCCACGCCATGCGCGACGGTGAAACCTGGTCCAATCCCTCGCCCGATCCGGATTCCTACGATCTCATCGTTGTCGGCGGCGGCATCAGCGGACTTTCCGCCGCGTTCCTTTATCGCCAGAAGGCCGGGCCCAACGCCAAGATTCTTATCCTCGACAATCACGACGATTTTGGCGGTCATGCCAAGCGCAACGAGTTTCATAGTGGAAACCGTTTGATCATCGGCTATGGCGGCACGCAGACCATCACGGGCCCCAATCTTTACAGTCCGCAAGCCAAGCAATTGTTCCAGGATCTCGGTATTGTCGTGAAGCGATTCGAGAAATATTACGACGAAGATTTCTACAAATCCCGCGGTATGGGCCAGGCGATCTTTTTCGATAAAGAAACCTTCGGCACAGACCGCCTCGTCACTGGGGCTTACGAAACCCCTTGGCCCGAGTTCCTTCCGAAAACTCCTCTTTCCGCAGCGGCTCAAAAGGATTTGCTTCGCCTGTATTCCGAAAAAACGGATTACCTCGCTGGTATGACTCCCACCGAGAAGAAAGCCTATCTGGCAAAAACCAGCTATCAGGATTACCTCCTGAAAAATGTGAAAGTCTCGCCCGATGTCATTCCGTTTTTCTTCACTTCCATGTACGGCCTCTACGGTGTTGGCATTGACGCAATTCCCGCGGGCGACATGGCCGGACTCGGCTACCTTCCCGGATTTAAAGGGTTGGGCATCACGGATCACGACGGTCCAGGCATGGGCTTGGAAGTCACGCGACAGGACCACGAGCCCTATATCTACCATTTCCCGGACGGCATCGGTTCTGTCCCTCGTCTCTTGGTCCGCGCGATGATTCCCGGCGTCGCACCGGGAAATTCCATGGAGGACGTCGTCCTTGCGAAATTCAACTACGCCAAGCTCGACGATCCAAATTCCCCGGTGCGCGTGCGGTTGAATTCGACCGTTGTGCATGTCGCAAACGCCAAAAGTGGTGATGGCGTGCTCGTCACCTACGTTCGCGGTGGGAAGGCCCACCTAGCCAAGAGCGCCAAGTGCATTCTCGCCTGTTGGAATATGGTTATTCCGTACATCTGCCCGGAATTGCCCGCGGCGCAAAAGCAAGGCCTCGCCTACAACATCAAGGTGCCGCTGGTTTACACAAACGTGCAGCTGAAGAACTGGAAGCCTTTTGAAAAATTGAAAGTTCACGGCGTCCACTGCCCGGGTGCCTTTTTCTCGGCGGTCGAGATGGATTTTCCCGTTAGCATGGGCGGCTACCAGTTCACGCAAAAGCCCGACGAATCCTGCTTGTTGCATCTCCAATGCGTACCTGTTGGTCCCGGCCAGACCGCACGCGAAAAACAACGCACCGGACGCATGCACCTGCTGAGTATGGGGTTCGACACCTTCGAACGAAACATCCGGGACCAACTCGCGCGCATTCTCGGCAGCGTCGGATTCGATCCTACCTCGGATATCGAGGCCATCACCGTGAACCGTTGGCCCCACGGCTACGCCTACGAATACAATTCTCTCTACGATCCAGTCTGGCCTCCGGGGCAGGCTCCAAACGAAATCGGCCGTCAACCCTATGGCAACATTCACATCGCAAATTCGGACGCCGGAGCCTTTGCGTACACCAACGAGGCCATCGATCAGGGCTACCGCGCCGTTCAGGAAATCGTCGCGAAAAAGGCTTGAGGAAAAGGAATGAAGCCCCGCAAGAAAAAACTCGACAAGGGCACCGAAGCGCGTCGCGTCGCGCGAAAGTCCGGCCTGGCTCCGGCCGTAACCCGGGTCATTCCCGACAAACGAAAGAAGCCGCTCAAGCACAAACAGGATTTGCTTCGTGACACTCTCGAAGCCTGATTTTTCGTTAGATCCCGACCGGACCTAGTTTTTTGATCCTCATCCAGGTTTGTAAGCGGGAACAATCTCTCCAGGTAGGAAAAGCGGAGTCACGGAAATCTTCTGAAACTGCGCCAACTCGCTCGATATTTCCTCAAGGGCGGCCTTGTCAAATCCGATGCAACTTATCTTTACCGTCCCATCCGGCGCGATCAGGAAAACCGTTGGCACGTTCGTTAGCCCATAGGCATTCGACACCGCATAGCCCTCGTCGTCCAATAGCGTCGGAAATGTCACTCCGTATTCCTGATTGAATTCCTTCGTATTGCGCGCATTATCCTGCGACACCCCAATCACGGACACGTTCTTGCCGGAAAAGCGCTCGGAGATTCGCTGTAGGAACGGAAACGTGAATTGGCAAACCGGGCAGGAGATCTTGAAGAAAGCCAATACCACCGGACCCCGCGCAAGCAGCGAATCCAACGAATAGTCCTCTCCATCAAGCCCGTTAAGCGAAAATCCAGGAGCGGTATGTCCCGATTCGATGTTCGTCAAAGCTGCCTCCACCCCCAGTTTATTGCGGATAGTCTGTCACCACGGCATGTCTTGATTTTATCGTAATGAGTCCAAAAGGCCACCCGTCCTGCGGAGCAATTCAAAAGGCCACCACTCCTCCCGGGTTCGGCCGCAAAGGAGTGGGCCAGTTCGATCTTCTACGGTTTCCTAACTAGCGCTTACTTCGCGCCCGGCGTCTCGTTATGCTGCGCGCTCGCATTTTGCTCCAGATTCAGAATCGTCTTCTGGCCCCCCGGATAGATCGTTGTAAGCGTCCTGGATCCATCCGATCCTGCCGTCGTTACATAGGCATCGACGGCATTTTTTGTAGGGCTGTCGGTTACGTGCGCTGGAATCGTTGCCACCGTCTGGCCGTTATGTATCAGCATCACCTGCACATTATCTCCACTGCCGCTCCATTCCACCTTATACTTGCCCGGCTTTATCGTCTGGCCCTGAACATCCAGCTTTTGCGTGATGTCCAGCGACGCCTTGTTATTGTCTTTAGCAAATACTCCTGCGGAACACAGCAGCGCCGCTCCGAAGAGCGCAATTGAGATTCTCATCATCTTCATTTAAAACTCCTTTTTATATCCGCCGCCTCGCGCCTTGCAGGACACCGCATGGGCCGCAAGCGGATTCACTAATTTTGTCTGTTATGGATTTAGACGTTCCCGCACGGGTGCCAGGTACGGATAAAGTGCCCTTCAGGCGCCAAATTGCGAATCATTCTGACTCAATATTTCCATGTACCCTCGACTTCGCGTCGTACTTAACGGAGGATGTTCTCTGGGCCTTCTGCTTATGCGAATTTTCAGTGGATGGTCTTGGTTTTCCGCTGCATGTAGTCCATCAGCAGGTACTGTCCAAGTGTGTATGGCGTGGTGAAATAGGCTTTCCCTTTGCACATCTGCGTAATCTTCTGCACAAACTGCAACAGGCTGTAATCCGTCGCCAGCATGAACGTATTGATCATGATCCCGGCCCGCTTGCACTTGTTCACTTCTTTCAGTGTCTCACTCACCACAAAGGGATCTAGCCCAAATGCGTTCTTGTAGATGCGCCCGTCTTCCAGGGTTAACGCGGAAGGCTTGCCATCAGTGATCATCACGATCTGTCGCATATCTTTCCGCTGCCGCAGCAGGATGCGTTGTGCCATCCGCAGGCCTTCCCGCGTATTCGTGTAATACGGCCCCACCTGCACTCGCGCCAATTGCGCCAGCGGAACTTCTTCCGCGGAATCATGGAATAGCACCAGGCTCAGGGAGTCTCCCGGATATTGCGTGCGAATCAGATGCGAAAGTGCCAGAGCCACGCGCTTGGCCGGTGTAAACCGGTCTTCCCCATACAAAATCATGCTGTGGCTGCAATCCAGTAAAACCACTGTGGCGCAAGAACTCTGGTATTCGCACTGGTGCACCATCAAATCGCGATACTGCATATCGATCGGCACCTTTACGCCCTCGCGCCGTATCGCGTTGGACAGCGTCTGGCTGATGTCCAGATTTAACACATCGCCGAATTCATACGGCCGCGAAACTCCCCCGGATTCTACGCCGGTCGACAAATCGCGCGTATCGTGCCGCCCAAAACTGCTGCGTCCCAGGGAACCCAGCAGATCGCGCAGAGTCTTGAATCCCAGAAAATCGATGGCCTTGTCAGTGATCTCAAATCGCGCGTCTGGATTGCGTTCCGCTGGCTGACCTAATTGCCCGCCGGGAGTCACCTGCGGCGGTGCGGTCACTTGCGGTGGCTGCTGCGGATTGATGAATCCTTCCTGCGTCAGCCGTTCAATGATTTTTTCGATCAGGTCGCGTATCTCTTGGTTATTCAGTGCTCCCGGATCCTGCAGCATCTCCTGAAACTCTTCACTCATTTGCTCTTCCGGAATCAATTCGCCTTCTTGCAGTGCGCGTAGAATCGCATCGCGAAGTGCCTCCAGCGAATGCGCCGCGTCGAATTCAGACAGTCCGTAGTATTGCGATTCGAAGCCGCTCTGCAGCAGAAAGTCTCCGAGCCTCTTCATCAATTCGTCGAGGTCGACCTCATCCGCCGGCTCTCCCGTGTATTTCCGGTACCTGACAATTTTCATGTGGCCTCAAATCCTCATTCACCAAGCGGACCGCGCCTAGTTGTACGTTCTTCGCGGACGGTTGGGATTTTCGCGTTCCCTCGGCTCCGCGGCACGTTGTGGCTTTTCCGCATAGAATCCCCGTTCCTCGCTGCGTCCCACGCGCCGGTGCGCCCACAATCCTTCCAGGATCATTTCTGCGGCGGCCGCGGCAGCCGCCTCGTCCTTGCGATTCGTCACGCCCAACTTCGCGGTGTGCTCCATCAAACCTTGCACGCGGTTAAGTTGTTGAAAGCGGTGACTCGTCGAAACGTCATCCGGAATCTTTAAGTCACCTCCTGCTTCAAACCACTGGATCACTGGCTGGAAGCTCACTTCGCCAAAATACTTGCTGAACACCCGGCCGATCGCCGTGCGAATCAACTCACGCGCAATCACCTCCGCCCCTTTCAGTTCGCCCTCATACTCCAGCTCCAACTTTCCGGTAATTGCCGGCAGTGCCGCGTAGACGTCTGCCACGCGCGCCACAGCGTCCGCTTCTCCCGTGCGCGCAGCACGCTGCTCCGCGCTGCTCACCACGCTCTCCAACGCGGTGATCGGCAGGCGTTGGCTCACGCCGGAACGCCGGTCGACCCGTTTATCCTCCCGCGCCTGAAACGCAATTTCCTCCACCACATTACGCAGATACTCCGGAACTTCCACCTTGATGTGCGAGTCGCGCGCCGTCCACGCCTCCTGGTTCGTGATGGTCATGCCTTCCTGTACCGTTGTCGGATAGTGCGTGCGGATTTCTGCTCCGATGCGGTCTTTCAACGGAGTAATGATCTTCCCGCGCGCTGTGTAATCCTCCGGATTAGCCGTGAACACCAACAGTACGTCCAGCGGCAAGCGCAACGGATAGCCCTTAATCTGAATGTCGCCTTCCTGCATGATGTTGAACAATCCCACCTGAATCTTCCCGGCAAGGTCTGGCAACTCATTGATCGCAAAAATGCCGCGATTCGCTCGCGGCAGCAACCCGTAGTGAATTGTCAATTCGTCAGATAGATCGCGTCCACCGCGTGCTGCGCGAATCGGGTCAACGTCGCCGATAATATCGGCGATGGTCACGTCCGGAGTCGCCAGCTTTTCCACATATCGCTGATCGCGCGCCAACCAGGCGATCGGAGTATGGTCACCCTCCGCCGCAATGCGTTCCCGGCAAGAACGGCAAATCGGCCGCAGCGGATTATCGTTAATCTCGCACCCGGCAACTACGGGAATCTCGGTATCCAGAAGCTGGATTAATCCGCGCAGAATGCGGCTCTTGGCCTGCCCACGCAAACCCAGCAAGATGAAATTGTGGCGAGACAGTACCGCATTCACGATCTGGGGTATCACGCTGTCTTCGTATCCGTGTACGCCCGGGAACAGCGGCTCTCCGCGTTCGATGGAGCGCAGCAGATTCCGCCGAATCTCGTTCTTTACCGGCAGCGCGCCGGACTGCGCGTCGAAATCGGGTATGCGCTTCAAATCGCCAAGCGTGCCCGGCTTGGCATGTCCTGCCGGATACATCGAATTACCTCTCATGGAGCCCCCATCCGCGGGTGTGCAATACCCGCCCACCGACTAATTCAAACTCTGCCCGTTCCCGCCCCCGCGATGGCGTTGCGAGTCTATCTTGTGTAGATGCAGCGCCCATTCACGGAGATACCTTAGCAGTCGGTCCTGCCGCTCCGCCTCCGAACGCAATTCCAGGACTTGCTGCTTCCACAAAAGGTCCAAAGGCAACGCTCCGGCAATCGCAAACGCCAGCGATCTCTGCGGCGATTCCGCCAAATTTACCGGCATTCCGGAAAACAGCAACGTATAACAAACCTCGTACAATTCCAGCAATTTGGCGCGATTCTGCGGATCCACTGGGGAATCCTCGTCCTCCAGATAATCGATGGTGCCTTCCAGAAGCGCATCCTCCGTGAATAGGTCCACCACTCGATATGGATAACGACCCACGGTAACAATATCCATCCGTCCATCTTCGTACCGCTTGGTGACTTCCAGAATTTCTGCACTGCACCCCACATGTGCTACGCCATTCGGCAGCGCCAGCAGCATCCCGAACGGGACCTTCTCGTCCAGACAAGCACGTACCATGCGGCGATAGCGAGGCTCGAAGATGTGCAGGGGCAGAAGTTCGCCAGGGAACAAAACCACGTTGAGAGGGAAGAGCGAAATGCGATCCGGCCGCATGAGTCCCAGGCGCCATCATACCAGAGCCGGGCAATACGCAGTGCGCACGTGGAAATTAAGTCCTGACACCAGGGAAGCGCCGGAAACTACGCCCCGGCGGCATGAGATGAGTTCAACGCCGTGCGCGAACGAATCGTGAAGCGGATATTAAAGAACGGCGCGGCTGCCACCACTGCCTGTAGTTCCGCATCATCGGAATACCGCCGCTTCGGTATCCGTCGCGCCAGAATCGAAAACGACAACGGATCGCGCCGGAACGGGTACGGATGGATGGTGAACTGGCTCGGTCCCGCCGGACGCACTTCCCAATCTACTTCCTTGCCATCCTCGTTTACCGGCACGCCCTCGATCGACGCATCTTCTCCACTGCCCAGGCAGAAATACAACGAAAGACGATCGAGCGCCTCCAGGCGTTGCGCGTTCGTTTTGATCAGCTTTTCGTCGGTGAATGGTTTGGTCGCCGCATCATTCCGCAAATCTACCTTCAGGCGCAATTGCTGCAACCGAAGTCGTTGTACGAAGTCATTTGCCAGGTGCTGTTCCTGCGAGCGCACATACTTCGAAGAATAGCCCGGAATAGTTGCGCGGGCGCGGTCGTAAAGGCCCATACAATGGCAAACCACCAGAAGACCCGCGTACAGATCCACTTTCAATATCCGGTCGATGCCGCGCTGGTATAGGTGAATATGCTCCTCGGTGGGAACCGTCATGAAACTATACGGTGCGAAAGTCTTTGCATCCACGCCTGGCGCTAGTTCCCACTCCTGCCAGCCGTTATCGTGTTCTGCCGCCGCCAGACAAAAAGAGCTAAAAGGTTCCGGCCGGGAAAATTCTTCATTACCCCATTCTTGGGCAAAAAAACCCGATAGAAAGGCGTGGTCAGTCTGGCGAATTATAATAATGGGATCGGTCTGTTGAAGAATCAAAAGTCAGCCTTTTCCGAGCGTCCTGCCCCGTGTGCTATCCATTATCCACGTGGACGCCAAATGTTTCCAGGGGAAGTGAGCCACAGGAGGACCCGTACATCCCTCATCGATTCTGCGCGCCCCCGATGAAAAAGCGCGTCACCAGCAAGAGAAAGAATTCGTGCGCGACATAGGCCGAGTCGCAAAGTTAAAGCTGTAACCAACTCCATCGCCCGTACAAGACGCCGCATTGCCGGAGTCATTGACACGCGCCGGGCAGGGAATTACTATAGGCGAAGAAAAGGCGAAACTATGCAAAACGCGCTTCTCCTCTCTCCCCACTTCGCTCGCGGCCTCGACGGCTTCCGCTTGCGTACCGCTGTCGAATTGCAATCCACCGGCATTCCTTCCTTGGACGCCATTCTTGACGGCGGTATTCCCCGTGGCTCGATTGTCGAATTGTGTGGCGCGGCCTCCTCTGGTCGAACCAGCCTGGGCTTTTCTCTCCTCGCCAAGGCCACTGAGCGCCAGGAAGCCTGCGCCTACGTCGATGTTTCCGATTCTCTAGACCCTTTATCCCTGGCTTCAGCCGGCGTCGATCTGCAGCGCCTCTTATGGATTCGCTGTGGAGGCACTGAGACCAACAGTTCGCCACATCCCCGCGAAACGCGGTCTCGAACCCCGTCTTCGCCAAAACCGCGGAACAGTGCGCTTCCTTTTCTGGAAAATAGCTGCAATAAATCGCGACAACCCAAAGTGTGGCAGCATCCGCGCGACCAGATTCGCGGTATCGAAGCCTCTCTACCCGCAATCATGGCCAAAGTCTCGAATAATAGTGCTGGTATCCATGCCAACTCTTACTTGGGGGCCAGATGTGCGGGTGAACATGCCCAAATTCGTCGTCCTCGTCATCCTCAAGCAAAGAATTCGCCAGATGCGGAACACGGTCCCGCACAAAGTATTATTCCCAACAACGGAAATAGAAGTTTCGCGCCCGGCAACAAGCCTTGGAAACGGCTCGATCAGGCATTGCGCGCCACTGATCTGCTTCTCCATAGTGGCGGCTGGGGTTTGGTGGTATTCGACTTGGGAAACATTCCCTGGGTCGACGCTCGGCGCATCGAGATGAGCACTTGGTTCCGTTTCCGCCGCGCCATTGAGAGCACTCCCACCATCTTGCTGCTGCTCGGTGAAGAGCCTTCTGCGAAAAGTTGTTCTTCTTTGGTGCTGCACTGCCAACGCAAGCGCGAAAGCTGGAATAGTATCAACGCGCAAAAGAAAACCGCCGGCGTGGCCACCTTGCAAGGTTTTGAAGTCGAAACCAGAATCGCCAATTCCCGTACAGGTTTGCAGCTCATGAATTCCGCCTCCTGGACCACTAGAACGTTATGGACTGACGGCTTTTAGAAAACTTAAACCTTCTTCTTCCTTCCGTTCCTCTCTACCGAAAGAATCAAGGAGCTTTTTCTTTGGCGTTCGCATGCATGTTCATTCCTGATTTTCCCGTTCAGGCGGTGATTCGCCAGGACCCGGACCTTCGCTACAAGCCCGTCGCCATTCTTGAAGGTGCCGCTCCGCTTACCAAAGTGTTTGCTGCCAACGCAACGGCCCGCGCGCTCGGTGTGGAACTCGGCATGACCAAGCTGAAAGTCGAAACTTGCCCCGGCGTAGAGCGGCGCTGGCGAGCTCCTTCCCAGGAAGTCACGGCACATGCGGCTTTACTCGATTGTGCGTGGACAATTTCGCCGCGTATCGAAGAAGCCGAAAACGGAAGCGGAGCCGGTCTTCCTGGTACGGTTGTTCTCGATATTGCGGGATGCGAAAAACTGTTCGGCTCCCAACAGAAAATTGCCGACGATCTGAAACACATTGCCGCTGAAGTAGGCCTGGAAGCAAACGTCAGCATTGCCGGAAACCCCGAAGCCGCTATTTGCGCCGCGCGTGGCTTTGCAGGCGTAACGTTAATCCCACCAGGAAAAGAAGCGGACTATCTCGGACCGCTCCCTTTGTCGGCACTCAACATTCCTGACGGACTCCTGGAAACGTTGGCCCGTTGGGGTATTCACACTTGCGCCGAATTTGCCGTGCTCCCGGAAATTGCCGTCATTGAGCGTCTGGGCCAGCCAGGTCAGCATTGGCAGCGCCTGTGCCGGGGAACCGATCTCCGTCAACTCTTGGCAAAAGAATTTCCTGATCATTTCGAAGAATACCTGCAACTGGAATTTTCCGTCGATTTACTGGAACCGTTGCTATTCGTTTTGAATCGTTTGCTCGAGCAATTGTGCTTGCGTCTCCGCATGCACATCCTCGCCACCACCGAAGTGAAAATCACATTGACCCTGCAACCCGACGATTTTCGCAACAAGCAACCTGTTCTTCACATCCGCACTTTGCGCCTTCCCATACCCGTAGCGCAAAGCAAAATGCTACTCAAGTTGCTGCAACTGGATTTGCAAGCGCACCCGCCAAACGCGCCCGTCACAGCGATTCACATTTCAGCTGTTCCCGCGCGCTCGCGCACCAGGCAGCTTGGCTTGTTCCTTCCTCTAAGCCCGGAACCCGAAGCGCTGGAAATTACCTTGGCGCGCATTCAAAGCACTGTGGGCGAAGGCCGCGTGGGAGCACCGGCGCTACTGGATTCACACCGGCCCGATGCGTTTCAGCATAACCGCTTTGTCTTGCCGGAAGCCTCGCTAAAAAAGTCCACGGGCGAGCGTCCATCCAAAGCCGCGCTCCGCATTTATCGTCCACCGCTCGTTGCCGACGTCCAATTGCACGACAAACGGCCCGTAACGATCTCCTGCGGCGGTGCCCGCAAATCAGTGCTCGCGTTTGCTGGCCCTATCAAAACGAGCGGGGAATGGTGGTCAGAAACACCGTGGGCCCGCGAGGAATGGGACGTCCTCGTTCCCGCGCTTCGTCCTAAATTTCAGCCGGATACTCTTGCCAACCAACCGCAAGAAAACGCCCTCTATCGCATTTACCGCGATTTGCAATCCAAACGCTGGTTCGTGGAAGGAATCTACGATTGAAATACATTGAACTCCATTCTGCTTCTGCCTTCAGTTTTCTCGAAGGCGCCTCGCTCCCCGAGGAATTGGCGGAAACCGCTGCGCAACTGGGCATGCCGGCTGTCGCGTTGCTCGATCGCGACGGTGTCTACGGTTCGCCACGCTTTCATACCGCCACCAAGAAACACCAGATTCGCGCGATCATCGGTGCGGAAATTTCCATCGCCGATCTTGGTTATCAAGCCCGGCCGCCGTCTTGGATGCCCCACAAAATCCCTCAGCGGCCCGTGCGTTTATCCCTCCTGGTCGAAAACCGTACTGGCTACCAGAATCTCTGCCGCCTTATTACGCGTTACAAATTGCGCGAAACCGAAAAAGGAACGGGCACAGCTACACTCCAGGAAGTTGCCGAATTCTCGCAGGGATTGGTGTGCCTCACTGGCGGAGAAGAGGGGATCCTCGCCTCCTCTCTCGCTGGCGACGGTTATGACAAGGCCCGGCGCAATGTGAAGCAACTCGTCTCCCTGTTCGGAAAACAGAATGTCTTCGTGGAATTGCAGCGTCATTTCGATCCCGTGGAAGAACAGCGTAACCAAGCCGCCGTACAACTTGCACGAACGTTGAAGCTTCCCCTGTTGGCCACGAACGGTGTCCGCTATGCCCGCGCCAAAGATCGTGAAGTTCTCGATGTGTTTACCTGCATCCGCAACCGTTGCCAGCTTAATGCCGCGGGCCGCCTGCTCCAGAAAAACGACGAACGCCATCTCCGTCCTCCCGAAGAGATGAGCGAACTCTTCAGCGATTTGCCGCATGCCATCGCCAACACAGAATTGCTTTCCTCTCGCCTCGAATTCACTTTGGCGGATTTAGGTTATCAATTTCCTCTTTATCCGATTCCGGAAGACGAAACCATGGATTCCTTCTTACGAAAACGCACCCTCGAAGGCGTGCAAGAGCGCTACGGCTCTAAAAATGACGAGCAGCTTTTTGCCAAAGCCCTAAAACAGATTGAAAAGGAACTCCAGCTTATCGAAAAACTCAAATTGGCCGGCTATTTCCTGATTGTTTGGGACATGGTCCGCTTTTGCCGCAATCATTCCATCCTCGTGCAGGGCCGCGGTTCCGCCGCGAACAGCGCCGTATGCTATTCGCTGGGCATCACCGCCGTTGATCCTGTTGGCATGGAGTTGCTTTTCGAGCGCTTTCTTTCCGAAGAACGCGGCGAATGGCCCGACATCGACCTCGACCTCCCCAGCGGCGATCAGCGTGAAAGAGCCATTCAATATGTCTACGAACGCTACGGCAAACTCGGCGCGGCCATGACTGCCAACGTGATTACCTATCGTGGCCGTTCCGCCTCCCGCGAAGTTGGCAAAGCTCTCGGTTTCGATGCTGAAAATCTCGATCGCTTGTCCAGTTTGGTCGGCCAGTTCGAATGGCGCGGCCCAGACGATAATTGGAAAACCTATTTCGAGCAGGCCGGCTTCGACACCAACCATTCCTTAATTCGCAAATATCTCCATTTATGCAATCGTATCCAGGATTTGCCGCGCCATCTGGGGCAGCATTCTGGTGGCATGGTAATTTGCCAGGGCCAATTGGATTCCGTGGTTCCGCTGGAACCTGCCACTATGCCCGGTCGTGTCGTCGTGCAGTGGGACAAAGACGATTGCAGCGACCTGGGCATCGTCAAAGTCGATTTGCTCGGCCTCGGCATGATGGCCGTTCTGGAAGAATGTCTACAGCTCATTCCAAAGCATTACAGCAAGCCTGTCGACTTGGCCCAGCTGCCCGCGGACGATCGGCTTGTATACGAAACTCTCCGGCGCGCCGATACGGTTGGCATGTTTCAGGTGGAGAGTCGCGCGCAAATGGCCTCGCTTCCCCGCAACGCTCCCGAGAAATTTTACGATCTCGTCGTGCAAGTCGCCATCATTCGTCCCGGTCCCATCGTCGGCAAAATGATGAATCCGTATATGCGCCGGCGTCAGGGCAAAGAGCCGGTCCACTATGCGCATCCGTCTCTCGAGCCAATTCTCAAACGCACCTTAGGTGTCCCTTTGTTTCAAGAACAACTTCTGCGTATGGCCATGACGGCGGCCAGTTTCTCTGGCGGAGAAGCGGAAGAACTGCGTCGCGCCATGGGCTTTAAGCGCTCCGAAAGCCGTATGCAGCAAATCGAAATTAAGCTGCGTTATGGCATGGAACGCAATGGAATCAATGCGCAAACACAGGAAGAGATCATCACGCAAATCACCTCGTTCGCTCGCTACGGTTTCCCCGAATCTCACGCTGCCAGTTTTGCTTTGTTAGCATATGCCAGTGCTTTCTTGAAGTGTCACTATCTCGCGGCATTCACCGCGGCGTTGCTTAACAATCAACCGATGGGGTTCTATAGCCCCGCCACCATCGTAAAAGATTCGCAGCGCCACGGCCTGCGCGTGAAGCCGATCGATATATTGCATTCCGATTGGCTCTGCACCATCGAAAACACCACCAATAAGCGCGGTGAAGAAGTGCCTTGCCTGCGCATCGGCTTGCGCTATGTCCGCGGCCTCCACCAAAAATCAGCCGAAGCTATCTTGCTTGCAAAAGCGCAGAAACCATTCGCAACAATTTCAGATTTGGCGCAACGCGTTCCGGAGCTGCAAAAATCCGACCTAGTCACCCTGAGCGAAATCGGTGCGCTAAATTCGCTCGGCAAGGCTATTCACCGTCGCACTGCCTTGTGGCAAGTGGAACGCGCTACCCGTCCCGTCGGTCCGCTGTTAGACGCTGTCATGGACGAAGAAGCGGACGTTTCGCCCCTTCAGCGCATGACCAATGAAGAGCGCTTGGTTGCAGACTTCCACGGCTCAGGCCTGACCGCTGGCCCCCATCCCCTTACGTATTGCCGCGATGCGCTCACTTCCATGGGTATTAAGCGGGCGTGTGATCTCGAACGGCTTCCCGATGGTGCCTACGCGCGAGCAGTAGGATGCGTGATCGCCAGGCAACGCCCAGGAACCGCCAAGGGCTTCGTGTTTCTCAGCCTGGAAGATGAAACCGGAATCGCCAACGTAATTATCAATCCAGACCTGTATCAAAAATATCGCCTGATCATCAATCGAGAAAAGTTCCTGCGCGTGGAAGGTATCCTGCAAAATCAAGACGCCGTCGTTTCCATAAAGGCTACGTGCGTTATGACTGTTGAAATCTCAGCTGCTGAAACACAATCTCACGATTACCACTGACCCTTCAGCACAACGGCAGTGTCGCCACAACCGTGGTGCCCTTATCCGATGACGACACGTCCAAATCGCCCCCCAGTTGCCGCATTCGTTCCTGAATCCCCATGATGCCAATTCCTTGCACCAACTTACCTTCGCGAAGTCGGTGCATCGGAATGCCCGTGCCCGCATCAATCACTTCTACGCGAACGCCTTCTTTGTCCCGGTTTAGCCGAATTCGCGCCATCGAGCTGCCGGAATGCCGGTGAATATTGGTTAAGCACTCCTGAATGACGCGGAAAATGGTGATCTCCAGGTCCTCCGGCAAGCGGTCAAATTCGGGGCTGATCTCTAGGTCCACATGGATGCTGCTCCGTTGCGAGAACCCTTCCACATACCAGCCCAGCGCCGACGCTAATCCCAACTCATCCAAGAGCGGCGGATGAAGCAGATAAGACATCGTGCGCAACTGTCGCGTCAGATCTTCGTTGATGGCAATGGCCTCTGCAATCAATGGCTCCGACTTCAACCCTCGGGCTTCCCCGATGAGCCGGTCCAGGTTCATTTTCATGGCCGCAAGCATCTGCCCTGTGCTGTCATGCAATTCCCGCGCAATCCGTCGCCGCTCTTCGTCCTGCAGCTTCAGAAGTCTTCCCGTCAGCACTCGGATTTTGTCGTTTCTGGCAGCAAGCTCCTTGGTTCGTTCTTGAACCTTCAGTTCAAGCTCCTGGTGTGCTTTCTCGAGTTCCTGTCTCGCTTGCTCTGCTTCCGCGGCGTGCCGGTTTGCTTCGCGCTCCGCGTGTTTCAATCGGAGCAATGCGCCCACTGTGGCTAACAGTTCTTCCCGGGATATCGGTTCCGTGAGATAAGCGTCCGCCACTTCCAAGCCCCGAACGCGATGTTCCGTGTCTACAAACGTCGCGGACAAATGCACGATCGGAATGTGCGCTGTGCGTGGATTGCTTTTCAATAATCGACTGACCTCAAAGCCGTCTTTGTCCGGCAAATGAATATCCAGGGTGATCAGGTCCGGCCCATCCTCCGCGAAACGCAACGCTTCCGCGCCATTTCGTGCTTCCACCACGGTGTACCCGCCGCTCTGCAGCGTTCGGGATAGTGAATAACGCAGCGCATCGTTGTCATCTACCGTCAGAATTGTTTTATTCGTTTTCTCTGCCGTCATCGTTTTTCCGTAAGCTCCTTTCTCGCAGGTTTCACCGGTAGTACTCATTCCTTAGTTGTTGAACTCTTGATTCAAGCCGGCGCGTCCCAGAGCTTCCGCAAAACGCGCACCTGCCTGCTCCCGAGACTCGAGTGCCTTTGGAATAATGTCCACCGCTTCGCATAAGC
>Ga0335085_10002393_pt1 | contig 35220 bp, 35 predicted proteins | sample Lox_Sample_45_FD_206712 | JGI IMG/M metagenome (GOLD analysis project Ga0335085, IMG submission 206712) | Soil microbial communities from Loxahatchee National Wildlife Refuge, Florida, United States - Lox_Sample_4.5 | ecosystem: Environmental > Terrestrial > Soil > Wetlands | place: USA... | reverse complement strand
AGTGATGCCGAGAATTGCCCGCTGGGGAGTAACCTTCGCGCTGATCGCGAGCAGCCTGCTTGCGGTGAGCGCGGCGCGCGCGGCGCTGCAGATCGAGGTGACCTCCGGGGTCCGCGATCCGGTGCCGGTCGCGATCGTGCCCTTCGCCCAGGCCAATCTTCCGGACGGGGGCCTGGACGTCGCCGGCGTCATCGAGCACGACCTCGAGGGCAGCGGGCGTTTCAGGGCGCTGGCGCGCGAGAGCATGCCGGCGAAGCCGACGCGCGCCGAGGAGCTGCAGGCGCCGGCCTGGAAGGCGGCCGGCAGCGATTACGTGGTGCTCGGGCGCGTCTCGGCGCCGGAGGCGGGCACGCTCGCGGTGGATTTCGAGCTCATCAACACCCTCACCGGGGTGCGCCTCGCCAGCCAGCGCTTCAGCGGCGCGCCGAGCGCGCTGCGCAACGCCGCCCACCGCGTGAGCGATGTGGTCTACCAGAAGATCCTCGGCGTGCGCGGCGCGTTTGCCACCCGCATCGCCTATGTCGCCGTCGACGGCGAGCCGCCGGCCCAGCACTACCAGCTGATCGTCGCCGACGCCGACGGCGAGAATCAGCACCTGATCCTGGAATCGCGCTTCCCGCTCATGTCGCCCTCTTGGTCCCCGGACGGGCAGTGGCTCGCCTACGTGTCCTTCGAGACCAAGCACTCGGCCGTGTACGTGCAGCTGGTGCGCACCGGGGAGCGGCGGCAGGTGTCGGCGCGCGCCGGCGTGAACGGGGCACCCGAGTGGTCCCCGGACGGCAAACGCCTGGCGCTCACGCTCGGTGGCAGCAGCGGCAACCCGGACATCTACATCCTCGACCTCTCCAGCCAGGGGCTGACCCGGGTGACCGAGGACCCGGCGATCGACACCGAGCCGGTGTGGGCCCCGGACGGGCGCTCGCTGTACTTCACTTCCGACCGCGCCGGCTCGCCGCAGATCTACCAGATCGGCACCCAGCCGGGCGCGCGCCCGAAGCGCATCACCTTCGGCGGCACCTACAACGCCCGGCCGCGCGTGTCTCCCGACGGCACGCTGCTCGCGATGGTGACGCTCGATGGCGGCAACTACCGCATCGCGCTGCAGGAGCTCGCCAACGGCACTCAGCGCGTGCTGTCGCGCGGGCACCTCGACGAATCGCCGAGCTTTGCCCCCAATGGGGCTACACTCATCTATGCGGAGCGCGACGCGGCACGCGGCGCGCTCGCGACCGTCTCGACCGACGGGTTGACGGGGCTGCGGCTGAAGGCGCAGCAGGGCGAGGTGCGCGAGCCGGCCTGGGGACCGTTCATTCCCTGAAATGTCGCGACCGATTCATTGCGGAGGACTCTCGAGATGGCGGTAACCCAATCCATGCAGCGCGTGCTCGTCGCCGTGCTGATCGCGGCCTCACTGACGCTGGCCGGCTGCAAGAGCCAGCCCCCGAAGACCACAGCACCGGCGGGCCCGAGTGAGACCGCGGGCGCCGCGAGCGGCGGGGCCGGCCAGGCGGGGGCCGCCGCCGCCGGCACCGTCGGCGTTGACGATGAGGCGGCCGGGCCGGGCGCGGGCCTGCTGGCCACACGCGTGGTGTACTTCGACTTCGACAGCAGCGAGATCAAGGGCGCGGGCACCGACGTCGTGGCGGCGCACGCCAGGTACCTCGCGGCCCACCCGAGCACCCGCGTGCGCCTCGAGGGCCACACCGACGAGCGCGGCTCGCGTGAGTACAACATCGGACTCGGCGAGCGCCGGGCGCAGGCGGTGCGGCGCGCACTGCTGCTGCAGGGCGCGAGCGACCCGCAGCTCGCCACCGTGAGCTACGGCGAGGAGCGTCCCGCGGTCACCGGGCACGACGAGGCGGCCTGGGCCAAGAACCGCCGGGTCGAGATCGTCTACCTGGCGCTGCCGGCGGGCGCGGCGCCCAAGCCCTGATGAGGAACCCAACGATGCGCGCCACGGGGCTGGCGCTGTTCCTGGCGCTCGCCTGCCTCGGTGGCTGCGCGAGCACCTCGCCGGTCGACGATCCGGTGCAACAGAAGCTCGGCGACCTGGATGCCCAGGTCGAGCGGCTCGATCGCAGCGTGGCGAACCAGGTGACGCTGTCGCAGCGGGTCGATGAGCTCGAGGCCTCGCTGCGTGAGCTGCAGGGCCGGCTCGATGAGCTCGAGCACGCCAACGAGGCGCTCGCAAAGCAGCAGCGCGACCTGTACGCGGATCTCGACAAGCGCCTGGGTGGCGGCGCTGGCGGCGCTGGCGGCGCCGGAGCGGCGGCCGCGGCCGGTGCGGCCGCCGGGGCCGCGGCGGGCTCGGCCGAGGCTGCACCCGCCGGTCCCTCATCCACCGAGCAGGCGGTGTACCAGCAGGCTTTCGATGCGCTCAAGGCCGGCAGCTACTCGGTGGCGATCACCGGCTTCAAGGACTTCCTCGGCACCTATCCACAGAGCACGCTGGCGGATAACGCCCAGTACTGGCTCGGCGAGGCCTATTACGTGAACCATGACTACGACTCCGCCGGCGGCGCGTTCCGCACCCTGCTGAAGAAGTGGCCGGACTCGCGCAAGGCTCCCGATGCGCTCCTGAAGCTCGGCTACACCCAGTACGCGCAGAAGCAGTACCCGGCGGCCAAGAGCACCCTGACGGAAGTCACCACCAAGTATCCGGGCACGGATGCCGCGAAGCTCGCGGGCGAGCGCTTGAAGCGCATCCCCGCGCAGTAGGGGTGGCGCCGGAGGCGCACCCGTTCGCAGCGGCCCGCAGTGAGCGTGCAATGAGCACGACGCGTCTTAGGATCACCGAGATCTTCCACTCCCTGCAGGGGGAGGCGGACACCGTGGGCGTGCCGACGGTATTCGTGCGTCTCACCGGCTGCCCGCTGCGCTGCCAGTACTGCGACACCGCCTATGCCTTCCACGGCGGGCAGTGGTGGGAGCTCGGGGCGATCCTCGAGCGCGTGCGCGAGTTCGGCAGCCGGCACGTCTGCGTCACCGGCGGCGAACCGCTCGCGCAGAAGGGCTGCGCCGCGCTGCTCGCGCGGCTCTGCGATGCCGGTTACCGTGTCTCGCTCGAGACCAGTGGCGCGATGCCCCTGGGTGAGGTCGATCCCCGGGTCGTGAAGGTGGTCGACGTGAAGACTCCGGGCTCCGGCGAGGAGCGGCGCAACCGTTACGCGGAGCTCGCGCGCCTCAACGCCCAGGACCTCGTCAAGTTCGTGATCTGCGGCCGCAGCGACTACGAGTGGAGCCGCGCGCAGCTCGCGCAGCTCGGCCTGCCCGGGGGCTGCACGGTGCTGTTCTCCCCGAGCCACGAGGAGCTGCCGGCGCGCGAGCTCGCCGATTGGATCCTCGAGGACCGCCTGCCGGTGCGCTTCCAGATCCAGCTCCACAAGTACCTGTGGGGCAACGTGCCGGGCAAGTGAGTACGCCGGCCGCACCGGCGGTGGTGCTGCTCTCCGGGGGGCTGGATTCGGCCACCGCGCTCGCGCTCGCCCGCGAGCAGGGCTTTGCCTGCCACGCGCTGTCGGTGGACTACGGCCAGCGTCACGCCGCGGAGCTCGGCGCCGCCGCGCGCGTCGCGCGCGCCCTCGGCGCGCTCGAGCACCGCGTCATGCGCGTGGACCTGGCCGGCATCGGCGGCTCGGCGCTCACCGACACCTCGATCGCGGTGCCCGAGTCCGCGACCAGCGGCATCCCCGTCACTTACGTGCCGGCACGCAACACCATCATGCTGTCGCTGGCACTGGCGTGGGCTGAGGTGCTCGGCGCGCGCGCGCTCTTCATCGGCGTGAACGTGCTCGACTCGAGCGGCTACCCGGACTGCCGGCCCGAGTATATCGAGGCCTTCGAGGCCACCGCGCAGCTCGCCACCAAGGCAGGCGTCGAGGGCCGGCCGTGCCGCATCCACGCCCCGCTCATCAGCCTCACCAAGGCCGAGATCATCCGTACCGGGATGCGGCTCGCAGTCGACTACGCCCTCACCGTCTCGTGCTACCAGGCCGACGCCGAGGGACGCGCCTGCGGGCGTTGCGATTCCTGCCGGCTGCGCCGCGCCGGGTTCCTCGCCGCGGGCGTGCCGGACCCGACGCGCTACCGCGGCGCAGCGCCCGCTTAAGGAAGGCCGGCGCGCGCAGCGCCAGCGGCCTGCGTGCGCGTGCAGGCGAGGTACACGGGGATACCGGCCAGTCCGAGCACGGCACCCCACACCAGCGGTCGCACCTCGAGCCCGATGGCGACCCAGCCGCAGTAGGCCGCGGCGATCAGGGCTGCGGCCAGCATCAGCGCCGAGACCGCCGGCGTGCCCGGCAGCCACTTGAGGCGCACGATTGCCGCTGCCGCGAGGAAGTAGAGCGGCAGGCTGAGGTTGACCGCGATCGCGGTTAGAAAGCCGAACAGCTCGGTGATCGAACCCGCGTAGTTGCCGAGCAGCATGAGGCTCGAGACGACCCCGGTCGCCACGAAGGCGCGCGCCGGCGCCCCGTGGCGGTTCTCCTGCGCCAGCCAGCGCGGGAAGCCGCCGTGCCTGGCGACGGTCTCAGTGACTTCCCCGATGATGAGCGTCCAGCCGTTCAGGGCCCCCAGGCCGCTCACCAGCACGAAGGCCGCACACACGCCGCCCCAGTTGCCGCCGAGCAGGCGTGCGAACAGGTCCGCGAAGGGCGCGCTCGAGGCGGTGAGCTCGCGCTGCGGGATGAGCAGCATCGGCACCACCGAGATGCCGACGTAGATCCCTGCCGCGATCAGGGTACCGGCGAGCGTGGCGCGCGGAATGGTGCGCTCCGGGTCGCGCACGCGCCCGGCCGGGATGGTGGCGCACTCGATGCCGAGCATGGCGAAGAGCGCGATCGCCGACACGCTCGCGACCTCGCGCCACGAGGCCGGGTTCGGCGGCAGGTGTTGGGTGTAGGCGCGCGGGTGGCTGAAGAGCAAGAGCAGACCGAGCAGGATGACGGCGATCTGCGGCACGAGCTTCAGCACCGTGGTCAGCACCTGCACCCAGCCGGCGGCGCGCACCCCGCGGGAGTTGATGAGCACGAACAGCCACAGCATCGCGAGCCCGAGCACCGGCGGCGCCAGCGGGTGCGAGTTGAGTGCCGGCAGGAAGTAGAGCAGATACGCGACCACCCCCATGGCGATGCCGGCGTTGGCCACCCACACCGAGACCCAGTAGCACCACATGACCAGGAACGCCGTCGCCGGGCCGAAGGTACGCAGCACGTAGTCGTAGGGGCCGTCGTCATCGGCAAAGCGCCGCGCCAGGAGCGCGAAGGCGAGCGCCAGGCACACACAGCCGAGCACCGTGACCAGCCAGCCGGTGAGCGCGTTCAGGCCAAAGGGCGCGAGCTGCGCGGGGATGAGGAAGATGCCGATGCCGATGATGTTGCCGACCACCAGCGCCGTGCACATCCAGAAGCCGAGCGCCCGGGATGCCCCGGGCGCGTGCGCCGCCAGCGGCGTGCTCAAGCCGCCGCCGCCAGCGCCTCGCCGAGGGCTGCCTTGAGCAGCGGCAGGGCCTCGTCGACCTGCGCGCGGCTCACCACGAGTGGCGGAATGAAGCGCAGCGTGCTCACTCCGCACGACAGCAGCAGCAGGCCATTGTGGTAGGCGCGCGTCAGCACCCGCTGCGCGAGCGCCGGGTCGGGTCGGCGGGTGACGCGGTCGGTGATGAGCTCGGCGCCGATCATCAGGCCCTTGCCGCGCACATCGCCGATGCACTCGAACTCGCGCTGCAGCTCGCGCAGGCGGCCGATGAAGTACTCACCGACCTGGCCGGCGTTGGCGGCGTACTCCTGCTGCACCAGCTCGAGGGTGGCGAGCGCGGAGGCGCAGCACAGCGGGTTGCCGCCGTAGGTGTTGCCGTGGGCGCCGCGCTTCCATTTCTCCATGAGGGTCTTCTTCGCCACCACGAGCCCGATGGGCAGCCCCGAGCCCAGGCCCTTGGCGAGGGTCATGATGTCCGGGCGCACCCCCCAGTGCTCGCTCGCGAACATCTTGCCGGTGCGGCCGATCCCCGACTGCACCTCATCGAATATGAGGAGGATCCCGTGCCGGTCGCAGAGCGCGCGCAGCCCGGCGAGGAAGCCATCCGGCGGCACGAGGTAGCCACCCTCACCCTGGATCGGCTCAATCAGCACCGCGGCGACTTCGCTCGCGGGCACGTTGCTCGCAAACAGCACGTTCTCGATGTACTCGAGCACCGCGCGCCCCTGATCGGAGCCATTGAACAGCGGCCGGTAGGTGTTGGGGTAGGGCACGTGCGTGACCCCGGGCATGGTCGGGAAGAAGCCGGCCTGCTGGGTGTACTTGCTGGCGGTGAAGCTGAGCGAGCCCATCGAGCGGCCGTGGAAGCCGCCCAGGAAACCGAGGAAACGCGGCCGCCCGGTGACGTAGCGCGCGAGCTTCAGGGCCCCCTCGACCGACTCGGTGCCGCTCTGGCAGATGAGACTCTGCACCGGCTCACCCATCGGGTTGATCTCGTTGATGCGCTCCGCCAGACGGGTCATGCGCTCGTGCCAGTAGTCGCTGGAGATGTGCAGGAAGTCATCCGCGGCGTCCTTGATCGCCTGTACCACCTTCGGGTGCGCGTGCCCGGTGCTGCACACCGCGATGCCAGCGGCGAAGTCGAGGAAACGATTGCCGTCGACGTCCCAAACCTCGACGCCGCGGCCGCGCGCGATCACGAACGGGTAATCGCGCGGATAGGAGGGCGAGCTCACCAGGCGGTCGCGGGCGAGCAGGGCTGCGGCCTTCGGGCCGGGCAGGGGGGTGCGGATATGCGGTGCAGGCATGACGCTTCCTCTAGTCCTTGGTCAATTCTGGGTCGCGGGCAGGCGGATGCGCACGCGCTCGGCGTGGGCCCGCTCGGTGGCGGCGTGCAGCTCGCGCAGCACCTCGAGATCGGCCGCCGCCGGCGGGGGCAGCTCCTCGGGCGTGCCGGCCACCGCGAGCGGCCAGCCGGTGGCCGCGCGCGCGGCCGCGACCGTGACCCCGGGGTAGAGCGCGGCGAGCTCGAGCTCCTCGGTTTCGGGGTGCGGGCGCAGGATGCCGAGGTCGGTGATCACCGCGCGTGGCCCGCGGCCGGGAAATCCGGCGCGCTCGCGCGCGCCCGCACCCTCCAGGTATCCGACGCTGGTGATGAAGTCCAGCCGGGGCACGAAGCTGCGCGGCGACTGCTTCATGACGATCAGCACCTCGCGGGCGTGCGTGGCGATCTCCGGGGCGCCGCCCGCGCCGGGCAGGCGTACCTTGGGGTGCGCGTAGTCTCCGATGACCGTGCTGTTGATGTTGCCGAAGCGGTCGATCTGGGCGGCGCCGAGGAAGCCGAAGTCGACGCGGCCACGCTGCAGGTAGTGGGCGAAGATCTCCGGCAGCGGCACCACCACGGTGGCGGTCTCGGCGAGCTCGCCATCGCCGATCGACAGCGGCAGCACCCTGGGGCGCGTGCCGACGGTGCCGGACTCGTAGATGAGCACCAGCTCGGGAGCGTGAGTACGCAGCGCGAGGTTACACGCCGCGCTCGGCAGCCCGATGCCGACGAAGCACACCGCGCCGTTGCGCAGCTGCCGCGCGGCCGTGACCGTCATCATCTCATCCGCGCTGTAGAGCGGGCGCGTCATGCGGCCACTCCGAGGCGGCGCAGCAGCGTCGCGTGATCGGGGCAGCCGAGCACGTGTTCCTGCAGCCATTGTTCGAAGCGCCCGCGCTCGCGGGCGATCTCGTCCCATTCGAGGTAGAAGCGGTTGTCGCGCTCGTAGCAGCCGGCCGCGTAGGAGGGGTGGGCACCGCCTGGAACCACACTCACGGCCGTGATCATCCAGTGGGGCAGTACGATGGCGTTCGGCGGCGCAGCCAGCTGCCGGACCCGCTCCTCGACGGTCACCAGCAGGCAGCGTGCGGCGAGTGCCGCCTCGCGCGCCGCGCCGACGATGCCACGGATCAGGACGTTGCCCGCCGCATCCACCGCCTGCGCGTGCAGGATGGTGACGTCGGGGTTCACGGCTGGTATCGCGAGCAGCCTCTCTCCGCTGAACGGGCACTCGAGCGTCGCCGCCGCTGCGCGGCCTTCGCGGTCGAGGTCGGTGGGGGCGTAGTGGCGCATCAGCCCACAGGGCAGGCCACTCGCGCCGGCCTGATAGGCGATCGCCATCTGCGCGTGGCTGCGTTCGGTGAGCGCGAGCGGCCGCGGCCAGCCCTGCTCGACGGCATCGCGCAGGCGGTGCAGCGAGCCGACCCCGGGGTTGCCGCCCCAGGAAAAGGTGAGCCGCGCCGCGCAGCCGGCGCCAATCATTTGATCGTGGATCAGATCCGGGGTCATGCGGATCAGGTGCAGATCGCGCCGGCCCTGGCGGATGATCTCGTGGCCGGCGGCGAAAGGTATGAGGTGCGTGAAGCCCTCGAGCGCGACGCTCTGACCGTCACGCACGTGGCGGGCGATGGCCTCGTTGAGACTCATGAGCGCCATCGCCGGCTACTCGACCACCGTCTGCGACTGCTCACGCAGATACTGCGGCAGGTAGTAAAAGGAGCCGATCGCCTTGCCGGTGCTGCCCGAGCCCTTCCAGCCGCCGAAGGCCTGGTAGCCCGGCCACGCCCCCGTGGTCGCTCCCTGCGGGCGGTTCGCGTAGGTGACGCCCGCCTCGATCTCGGCGTTGAACCACGCCACTTCCGCGGCGCCGCCGTAGAAACCGGCGGTGAGCCCGAGAGGCGAGCGGTTGGCGAGCGCCATCGCCGCTTCGCGTGAGGCGACCCGGTGCATCATGAGGATGGGCAGGAACATCTCGACCTGCCACAACGGGTGATCGAGGGGTGCCTCGGCGAGCGTCGGACGTACGTAGTAGCCGTGTTCGTGTGCGGCGTCGCGCAAGGCCTCGCCGCCGGCCAGGATCCGCGCGCCGTGCTGGCGCAGCTCCCCGACGTAGCGCTCGTAGGAGCGGTAGCCTGACTCGGTGGTGACGGGACCCAGCCAGTTCGCCCGCGCGGCCGGGTCGCCGATCCCGATGGCGGCGATCTGCGCACGCAGCTTCTCCACCAGCGGCGCGGCGACGCGCTCGTGCACGAACAGCCGCGAGAGCGCTGAGCACTTCTGGCCTCCCATGCCGTAGGCCGAGCGCACGATGCCGAGCGCCGCGCGCTCTAGGTCCGCCGCCTCGGTGACGATGCAGGCATTCTTGCCGCCCATCTCCGCGATGCACGGCCGCGGGTAGGGTGGGGCCTGCAGCGCGCGCACGATACCCATGCCGACCTCGTAGGAACCGGTGAAGGTGACCCCGGCGGTGAGCGGGTGCGCAACCAGCGTCGCGCCCACCACCGCGCCCGGGCCGCTCAGGTAGTTGAACACCCCCGGTGGCAGCCCGGCATCGCGGATGCAGTCGGCGAGCAGCCGGTCCGCCCACGGGGTCGCGCTCGCGCCCTTGGCGACGACGGTGTTGCCGGTGATGAGAGCCGCCGCGGTCGGGCCGGCAGCGAGCGCCAGCGGAAAGTTGAAGGGCGCGATCACCACCCACGGTCCATAGGGCTTGAGGACGCTGCGGTTGTGGGAGGCGAAGCTCGCGAGCGGGTCATCCGGGAGTGCGCGGTCGAAGCCGCCGTGGCGCTCGAATTCCTCGGTATAGAGCGTGAAGAAATCGGCGCTCTCCTGGGTCTCCCCGAGCGCCTCCATGCGGTTCTTGCCCACCTCGAGGGTGAGTACCGCGGCGATGTCGTAGACGCGCTCCTCGATCAGCTGGGCCACGCGGCGCAGCAGGCGCGCGCGTTCGGCGATTGGCGTGCGCTTCCACGCCGGCCAGGCGGTAGCAGCCGCGCGCAGCGCCGCCTCGGCGTCTTCCGGCGTCGCGGCGGCGAACTCACCGAGCACCTCGTGGGTGTTGGCCGGGTTGTTCTTCTGGAAGTAGCGTGTCGTCGCGCGCTCCTCGCCACCGATGTGCAGGTAGTAGCGGCCGCCGAGCTGCGTGCGCACCCGGGCCATCGCGGCCTCGTAGCTCTCATGCAGCGCCCCCGGCGGCTCGAACATGGTCGCGTAGGTCAGCTTGAAGCTCATGGGGATCTCTTCAGGAGTTGAGGGCGCGGCCGAGGGTTCCGAGCAGGCCATCGAGCAGCTCGAGCGCCCCGGTCAGCTCCGTCTCGCTGATGACCAGGGGCGGGGCGAGCAGTATGAGGTTGCCGCGTGCGGCAAAGGATACACCCGCATCGAGCGCGCCGCGCAGCAGCTGCTGCAGGGCCGGGTGCATCTGCGGCCAGGGACTCAGGGGCTCGCGGCTCGCGCGCTCGCGCACGAGCTCGAGCACCGCGAACAGTCCGTCGCCGCCTCGCACATCGCCAATGACGGCGTGACGCGCCTGCAATTCGCGCAGTCGACCGAACAGCAAGGCACCGAGGCGGCGCGAGCGCTCGATGAGCCGTTCCTCGGCGTAGCTCTGCAGCGCCGCTACGCCGGCGGCGCAAGACAAGGGGTGCCCCGAGTAGGTGAGACCGGTCATCAGCATCTGGCCCTCGAGGATCCGCGCCACCGCAGCGCTCACCACCACGGCCCCGAGCGGGGCGTGGGCGCCGGTGAGGCCCTTGGCGAGCACCATCAGGTCGGGTGCATTCTCTGGCCCGTAGCGCTGCCACGCGAACCACTCGCCGCAGCGGCCAAAGCCGCTCATCACCTCATCAGCGATCAGATAGACGCCGCGTTCGCGCGTTACCTGGCGCAGCGCCGGCCAGAAGGTCGGCGGGGCGACGATGCCATTGGTACCTGCGTTCGGCTCCATGAGAACGGCGGCGACGTTGTCAGTGCCCTTATCGGCGATCGTCGCGCCGATGTGCGCGGCCGCGGCTGCACCGCAGGCCTCGGCAGTAGTGGTGCCGAACGGGCAGCGATAGGCGTATGGCGGCGGTACGTGCACTACCCGGTAAGCCGCAGGGTCCACGTCGCTCGCGGTCCGGGTATCGCCCGAGAGCGCCATCGCGGCGTAACTCGCGCCGTGGTAGGAGCGCTCGCGGGTGACGATCCAGCCGCGGCTGCGGCCGCAGGCCTGGCGGGCGAACTTTACCGCGTGCTCGTTGGCGTCGGCGCCGCCCAGGGTGAAGAACACCCGCCCGCCCGTGAACCCGGATTTCTCGAGCAGCGCCTCGGCGAGGCGTGCGCGCGGCTCAGCCCCCCAGGCGCTGGTGACGAAGCACAGCTTCTCGGCTTGCTCGCGCAGGGCGGCGACGACGCGCGGGTGCTGGTGGCCGAGATTGCTGCACTCCGCGAGGCTGCTCATGTCCAGGATCGAGCGTCCGTCGGCACTGAAGAGCTGTGCCCCGGCACCCCCGGTAATGGTGGTGGCGCGCCAGTCGCTCTGGCGGCACCAGGTGTGAAGGACGGTCTGCGCTTCCGGTTGCATGGTCGGTGTGCGGTATCGTTGTGCGCACCCGGCGAGCGGCGCGAGCGCTGTGGTGGCGCGGAATGTAGGCTGCGTCCGAGGGCCGCGTCAAACGCCCGGCCGGGCGGGAACTTCCCCGCCGCCGGACTGCATCTAAAGCCCGTGCCGCGGCCGCTGTAGTATCATCTCGCGCCCACGCGCAGAGGGCCCTTCGAGCCCGCCGGTTGCAGAATTTCAAGCCGTGGGGCGTTAGCTCAGTCGGTAGAGCATCGGACTTTTAATCCGCTGGTCGACGGTTCGATTCCGTCACGCCCCATATCCTTAACGCTTGACGTTAATAACGCCTAACGTTATGGTTACGGCGTGATCCGAACCTTCCGGAACAGGGACACCGAGGCGATTTTCAAGGGCGAGTTCGTTCGAACACTCAATCGCGAGATCCAGCAACGGGCGCGCGAGAGGCTGAAGTATTTAGACAGTGCCTTCGATCTGCGTGATCTCATGATTCCGCCCTCGAATCAACTCGAAGCGTTGAGAGGTGACCGTCAAGGCCAGCACAGCATCCGCATTAACAAGCAATGGCGCGTGTGCTTCAGGTGGAAGGAGGGAGACGCGTTCGATGTCGAGATCGTCGATTACCACTGAGCATTTTTCAAGAGTGAGAGAGATTATGGCAGCTAAGAAACTGCGTCCAGTGCATCCTGGCGACATCTTGCTCCACGACTTCATGCAGCCCCTTAAGCTGAGTTCCTACAAGGTGGCAAAGGAACTCGGCGTTGCAGCGCCAACGGTCAATGAGATTGTGCGGCGTCGCCGGGCGATTTCGGCTGAGATGGCTCTGCGGTTGTCGCGCTACTTCGGAACGACTGCGCAGCTCTGGCAGAACCTGCAGACACAGTACGATCTGGAGATCGCAAGCAAGAGGATCGGTAAGAAAGTTGAGCGCGCCATTCAGCCGCTAATACGAGCGGATTGACGCGAACGCGAAGCATTCTCTTGGTCCCCTGCGTCCTATATTGGGAAGCGACCTGGACTTCGGGTCCGGCTCAGGTCTTGCCCTGGATCGAATGGAATTCAAGAGCCAGGGGCAACACATTTCAGCCGCGCTGCACCGAAAATGCACCGAATTGAGGACAGCCAGTTCGGGAACCCTTTAAACACAATCGCTTGCCGAACGAGCCGACGGATACCCAATCCGTTGGCGATCGCAGGTCGTAATGACCTGCCGGCTTTCTTCGGACCTAAACACCTTTGGAGACGGCTGTTTTTGACCGGCCATATTCAAAGCAATCCGGCCCCGAGAAAGCCGGTGGCCCACTGCTGCACCGAATTGCACCGAGCGACGACACGAGATGCGGAAAGACGTGAAAGTCCGCTGGTCATTCGGCGCAAATTCGGTGCAGTGAGTAACTCCAAGACACTCGCAAGCGCGCATCGGCACACATCGGGTCACGGCGATAATGACTGTCAACTCAAGGAGTTACATAGAGTGCTGCGGAGTCGTTCTCAGTCGCTCGGAGCAGGTTGGCCAGGGTTGTGAAGCGTGCCTTCTCTGCCGGCGACGCCCGGGCGGCAATCGACGGTTGCGGTGTTCGGATCGTGCGGCAAGTCATAGGCAGATGGTGTGGGACCGAGCGGCCCTCAATTCTGGGCTCGGTGGCCTCGACCTCGGGGCACCCGTGGTAAGGGGAAGGGGTAGCGCGCTTTGACCCTTCCTGCGTGACCGTGTTGAGGCATGCGACGGGCTCACGGTAGTCGTCGAGCGCGTGATGAGTTCTGCGATGGCGGCGGCGGAGATGAAACGGCGGCAGCCGATGACCACACTTGGCAGCTCACCCGAGCGAAGCAACTGGTAAATCGTGTTCCTGGAGATGCCGCCGAGGAGCCTACGGGCTTGCTGAATCGAATAGAGTTCGGCCTGGTGCATGGTTGCCAACAGCCTGAGTAATTGTTGTAGCGCTAACTAGCCTCCTGCGAGCTTGCGCTCGTTCTCGGAGAAGTAAAGATGGGGTTTCTCTCCAAAAAACTTCAGAAAGTTTTCCGCCGGAGTCCACAGTCGTCCGTCACCGTCCGCCGGCACGTCATACGTTGCACAAAATATTTTTCCGGGTGACCCGTCACCCGTTGGTTGCGGAGACTCCATTGCTCCCGGGCCCAGGCGATGATCGGAGCCTGAGCGCTCGCGGCAGACCGCAAAACGGGGTCGGAAAGTTCGAGCGTTGTCTCTGCGCCGTTTTTGCTGCAAACGCGGACATTTCGCTATCCTGCCCATTGCCATTGACACTTCGCATACCAGCACTAGATCCGCGCTGAGCACCTACCTTGGCAACGACGGGAGTGCGTCATCAGCCGTCGCGAAGTAATCGATGAGTGTCGGCTCTGCGGTGTTGTTGGGCCGCTGTCCTTCGAGCACGTGCCTCCTCGAGCCGCGTACAACAGCCTGCCGAGATTTCGGCCCGATTCGAAGGAGTATCTAGCCTACCTTTATCAGGGTGGCCGCGCGCCAACTGTGATCGAGGAGCCGCGCGGATGCGGCGCCTACACCTTGTGCGCGCCGTGCAATCAGCGCTGTTCCCGCTACGCGCGCGAGTTCATTGACTGGGCAGTTTTCTGGCAAACAGCTCTCGAGGCGCAACCGACGGCACTTGAGATCACCGCGACATCGATGGTTCGGAGGAGTCGAGTTATGAAGGAGATTGTCGCGATGGTTCTCAGCGCCAGTCCACCGAAGCTAGGTCGCAACAACGACGGATGGCTGAGACGGTACGTCAAGAACGCGGACATTACCGGCCTTCCGTTGGACACGCGTGGGTACGTCGCGCTAACACGTGATCAGGATGCGCGTCAGGCTGCGGGTGGTGCCAATCTGGACGCGCGGACTGGTGCAGCGTCCGTCTCCAGCGAGATCGCGCACGCGCCATTTGTCCTTGTAATGACCTTCATGGGCTTGCCGCCTCCGGACGCGCGCCTGGTGAACGTCTCGTACTTCGCCAACGCCGGGTACAACGGTCGGCAAGATACGCAGCTGACCCTCCCGGTCCTGCGCCTACACGGCCACTATCCGGGCACATATCTATGACCTTCCGGCAGCCTTTGTAAGGATTTCTACGTGTTGCGTTTATTTCGTTTAATTCGTATAATTCATGTAGAGGTGCCACCAAATGAGCATTGCCCCAAATCGCGTGGAATTGAGTGATCGTGAGGCGGAGCTTCTTGCACAGGCGAGCCGTTTGATGGGCGAGGCGCTTGATCGCTCGCACGCGCACAGGATTGCCCTCGTTGAGGAAAAAGCAGACGGGAGCGACGTTGCTCGCCTCGAGGTTCCACCGCACGTTCTAAGGCTACTGTCCCAAGTGCTCGCGCTCATGGCGCGGCAGCAGACTTTTGTCCTGTATCCCGAAACCTCGGAACTCACTACGAAGCAGGCGGCAGAAGTACTTGGCGTTTCTCGACCATTTTTGATCCGCCTCTTAGAAGCGGGGGAAATCGACTTTCGTAAAGTCGGGCGACATCGACGAGTTCGAATGAAAGACATTCTTGCCTACAAACAGACCATGCAGGTCAAGCGACGCGCTGCGTTAGATGAACTTGTCAAAGCAAGCGAGGAAGCGGATGGGTACGATCTCTAATGGTGCCCCTCGATCGCTTTACGGTCGTATTGGACTCTTGCACGCTGTTCCCGATGTTTACGCGCGATGTTTTGCTAACGCTCGCCGAACACGAATTCTTCAATCCTAAGTGGTCCCCTCGTATACGAGAGGAATGGACTCGCAACCTATTAGCTCGAATGCAAGAGCGCTCGCTCGATTCAGACAATCAGGAAAGAGTCGAACGCATCCGCGCGGCGATGGACGCCGCCTTTCCCGACGCTATCGTGGTTGCCGATCTGCCGGAACCTACAACTCTTGGACCAGTTGACCCTAAGGACCGTCACGTGGTTGTGACCGCAATAGCGGCGCGCGCCGACGCGATCGTAACGTTCAACGTGGCCGACTTTGCGGCCACTCACTTGCAGGAGCACCTGCAGATAGAGGTAATTCATCCCGACGCGTTTGTGATGGATCTAGTCGAACTCAATGAAAAGCGCGCAGTGGCAGCTTTTCGCGATCTCCGAGCGCGAAAGAAGAAACCTGCCTGGGACCTCGCGGAGCTGATCCGGCGCGCGCAAGGGGCTGGACTCACACAAACTGCGCAGTGGCTGAGTAACCCAGACGTCGCGGAACTGCTTTAACGAACTTATAGCCGACTGGGACTTTCGCCGAGTGCCGCGGTGTACGCGTGCGCTAGATCGGTGACTCTTAATCCGCAACGGAAGATAGCGCCTTAGTGGCCCGTGCAGCCGAACTTGCAATCGGGCGCGCCGTTATAATTTGCCCGTATGAACGTCACGATGCGCCACAGATCGTCGTCCGTCTTCACAATCTGTCCAAAGGCTGACATTGGGCCGACGACGTTCTCGGTGGCCTTGCGGGTGTAGCCCTTGCTCTGCAGGCTCTGGCTGCCGTATGCAGTCAGTCGAAACAGTGTGTCGTCGTCGCCGCCGTAGATCCATATATCATTGGTGAGCGGCGGAGCCATGCCTCCGCCACCCCTGCCGCCGTGACATCCGCTGCAGCCGTAACGTTGATAGAGTTCACTGCCCGACGCGACGACGGCGCCATCAGTGTCTACGTATGGGTTCTTAAGCGAGCCTTTGGGAGCCGCGTCCGCCCGTGCCGCGGGTGTCATCGTGCCACCGGCCGTCGGCTCGGCATTGGACGTGGGATGGGGCGGCTGCTGTGCGTCGAGCGACGAGGATGTCAGGCCGGCCAGGAAAAGGATCAATGCGCACTTAGACACGCGACACCTCTTGGCACGTTGCGGCTTCAACGGCGCCCCAGGTTCCGTGGTAATCGGGTCGATCACCAGGCTGCGCAGTCGGCACTGAGGAGCACATGGAGCTTCGTGAACTCCCTTCATCGTACTCTTGGCCAGCGTCGAACCCGTCACGTCATCCCGCGGGCTGTGCTAGTCAAGATGGAACGACCGGCTCCCGATTTGCAAAGCGCGGATTACGCTTTGGATCGGGAAAGACCCGCGGCGCAGAGCCGCATACAAATGGGAGCCGGCGATGAAGAACGTACGATTTGTAGGGCTTGATGTCCATGCGGAGACGATTGCCGTGGCGATGGCCGAGGTGGGCGGCGAAGTGCGCAGTCTCGGAGTGATCCCCTACCATTGGGCAGCAGGCTGCAGCCGGTGTGACCGGTGCGCGGGAGCATGATGCAGCTTTGGGCTCTGGCGAAGCGTGGGAGGCTATGCGCGAAGTCCTTATAGGCCACTTTGGCGCGCTTTTGCTTGCTGCCATCTCATCGGGTGCCGCGGCGCGCGACTTCGATCCGACACCATGGCTGGATGATTTGGCGCAGGCGAAGAACGCCTTCGCAACCAGGTACTCGAATTTGGAATGGGCGCAGTTCGACGCCGATGGGCGGCTGTCGGACCTGTTCGTGCAGGCCGAGGCTCGGGTGAAGGCGGCAGGAAGCGACGCTGATGCGCGCGCGGCGTTTGATCGGCTCGCGCGACGTCTGGGCGATGGGCACGTGCAGTTCGACTGGCCCCAGCCGCCGCGCACGCCGTCGGCTTCGGCCGTAACAGCCCCCGACGTCTGCAGCGACTATGTCCCGGAGCACGGCGCGGCGCCCCTGGCAGGGGAGGCCGCTGGATATCGCGCGCTCCACACGCCTCAGTCGACCGTGTTCCCCGCCGGCGTGATTCCTGTGGGAGCGCGGCGCGTCGGCGTGATCAAGATCGGTATGTTCGGCCCGCACGCGACACCCAGCTACTGCCACGCGGCCGCGGCCGCCTTGCACATCGCTGAGGATAAACCGTGCGATGACGCCTGCGAGGATCTCATCGACCACTGGGCGTCCGTGCGAATGACCGAGGACTTCGCGGCCCAGGTCGAGGCGCTGAAGACGGCCGGCGCGCACGTGCTCCTGGTCGACATCGCCGGCAACGGCGGCGGAAGCGAATGGGCGGAGACCGCCGCGCGAATGCTCACGCCGATCCGCCTCGCCGCGGAGCCCTTGGGCTTCGTGCGCGGACCGCACTGGACGCAGAAGCTTACCGCTCTGGAGTCCCAGCTTCGGGGCTTCGCCAAAACGGCATCGTTGGAGGATCGTGCCGAGCTCGCGCGCCTGGCCGACCAGGCTGCGGCGGCCAAGGCCATCGCTGAGACCAGCTGCGATTCGGCCCCGCTCTGGAGCGGCTCACGACCGGCCTGCTCGTGGCTGGGTCGCGGGATGTGGGCTACGGGTCTCGTCGCCTCGGCCGATCCGAAGGCGCTGCGCGGCAAACCTTGGGCTTCTCTGGTGTTCAACGCCGCCGAGGTCCCCTATGAAGAGGGCGTCTGGAACGGGCCCCTGATCGTGCTGGTCGACCGTTGGACAGGTTCTGCGTCGGAGCAGTTTGCCGCCGAGCTGCAAGACAACCACGCGGCCGTCGTTTTCGGTGAGACGACCTACGGGGCGGGCTGTGGCCACACCGACGGCGGGACGCCGACCCACCTGTCGCACAGTGGCGCGACCCTGGAACTGCCCGACTGCGCGCGCTTCCGCGCTGACGGCTCGAACGAGGTCCGGGGCGTAGTGCCCGATGTACTCATAGGCTTCCACAAGTCCGACAACGCCCGGCTCAAGGCGGCGGATGTTCTGGCCAAACTGCCGGACGCCCTGGCCGCATTACACACGACGGGTGTTGGCTCCTCGGGGCCGTGACCACGCTTCGTGTGCCCGGTGCTAAATCGGGGAGCACCTCACCGTCTGACAGCGCGTGATTGCAAGCCGTGCGCTAAGCAGAGTCTTCCCTGGTGGTGTCGACGGGAATGGCGAGGTCGTTAGCGCCGCGCCGCGGGCTTCGGCGCCGCCAAGATCACCGCGCGGCAGCTACTGACGCGTACCGCGGACCTGAGATACCGATTCTTCCGTCACGCCCCATGTCTCACTCGCGGCGGCCGATACAGGCCTCGGTCGGATACCTCGAGCGGCGGCGGGAACTAACTGAGCAGTGGCGTCATGCCGGGTTCGGCCTTGCGCATGGCGCGCTGATAGGCCGGGCGTGCGCCGATGCGCGCCAGGTAGGCGCGCAGGCTGGGGAACTGGGTGAGCTCGCGCCTCAGGAAGTAGCGCAGCGTGGTGAGCGGGAAGAGCATGATGATATCGGCGGCGGTAAAACGCTGGCCGGCGAAATAGTCCACCTCGCCGAGGCGCCGCTCGATCATGGCGAAGGCCCGCTGCGAGCGCGCCTGCATGGCACGCACCAGGGCAGGGTCGGCCGCCTCGCCGAGGCGCGCCACGAAAAGGTCGGCGATCAGGCTCGGCATCAGCGAGCCGTTGGCGAAATGAAACCAGAACAGGTAATCGGCAAACTCCGGCTCACCGGACGCCACCGCCAGCGTGCTGCCGCCGTGCTTCGCCAGCAGGTACTCGATGATGGCGCCCGACTCGGCCAGTACCAGTTCCCCGTCGGTGATGACCGGGGCCGTGCCAAACGGGTGCAGCGCGCGGTAGTCCGAAGGCGCGAGCTGTGTTTGCGGATCGCGATCGTAGCGACGCAGCTCGTACGGCAAGCCGAGTTCCTCGCACAACCACACGATCCGCTCGGACTGCGAAATCCCCAGGTGATGCACGGTCAGCATGATAGTGCCGACCGCTTCCCCGACAACCGGCTCACTGGACGATCGGTTCGAGCACGACGACCGGGATTTCCCGCGCAGTCCGCTGCTGGTAGCGATCGTAGGGCGGATAGATCCCGGCCATCATCTTCCACAGCCGGGCGCGTTCCTCGCCCGCCGCGATGCGGGCGCGCGCACGCAGCCGCTCGCCCTTGATCTGCAGGGCGACCTCGGGGTGGGCGGTGAGGTTCAGGTACCAGGCGGGGTGATCCGGGGCACCGCCCTTGGAAGCGATGATGACGTAGTCCTTGCCCGGGTGGCCGAAGATCAGCGGCAGCGACTGCGGTTTGCCCGAGCGCCGTCCCGTGGTCGTGAGTATCAGCGTCGGCGTCAGCTCCGGTCCCCCCACACGGCGAAAGTCGACGTAGTAGCCGTCCTCACCGTCGCTCGCCAGATAGCGGCGCATGTGCTCGGCCATCCAGTCCGGGCGTGTCGGGTCGACAACATATGCGGCCATGGCTCACCTCGACTTCAGGCGGGACGGCTATCGTATACCGTCGGGGCGGCGCGGCGCCTGCTGCAGCAGGGCAGACCTCGGCACCACCGGCCGCATTGCTAAGATGCAGCCTGCCGTACGCCTTTGGACCCTCATATTAATGACCGTCACCTCTGACCCCGAGCCCGCGCGCGGCGCGGCGACCGAGATCTGCATCGGTCTGGACACCGGCGGGACCTACACCGATGCGGTCGCGCTCGATTACCGCCGCCGGGTAATCGCGACTGCCAAGGCGCTCACCACCCACTGGGACCTCTCGATCGGCCTGGCGGCAGCCATCCGCTCGGTCCTGGCGCATCTGCCGCCCGGGGCCGAGCGCAGCCACATCACGCTGGTCTCGGTCTCCACCACGCTCGCCACCAATGCCGTGGTCGAGAACCGCTTCAGCCCCATCTGCACGCTCCTCGTAGGCTTCGATGAGCGGATGGTGGAGCGCTCGGGCCTGAAGCGCGAGGGCGGCGGCACCGTGGTACGCGTAGGCGGCGGTCACGATGCGACGGGCGAGCAGGCCGAGCCCCTCGATGAGGCGGCAATCGCAGCGGCCGTGCGCGAGTTCGGCCCGCAGGTCGAGGCCTTCGCGGTGGCCGCGATGTTCTCGGTGCGCAATCCTGCGCATGAGCGCCGTGCCCGCGAACTGATCCGTTCGCTGTGCGCAAAGCCCGTCACCTGCAGCTACGAGCTCAGCTCTCAGCTCGATGCACCCAAGCGCGCGCTCACCGCGGCGTTGAACGCGCGCCTGACCCCGCAGATCGCACAGCTGCTCGCCGCGATGGGGCAGGTCCTGCGGGCCGAGCGGATCGGCGCGCCGCTGATGGTGGTCAAGGGCGATGGGACGCTGATGCGCGCGGCGGTGGCGCTCGAGTACCCAGTCGAGACGGTGCTGTCGGGACCGGCCGCGAGCGTGGTCGGCGCCGGGTTTCTCAGCGGCCTGACCGACTTCGAGGTCGCGGACATGGGCGGCACGACGACCGACGTGGCGATCGTCGCCGACGGGCGGCCGGTGGTGCGCGCCGAGGGCGCGGTAATCGGCGGCTGGCGCACGATGGTGCAGGCCATCGACGTGCACACCTGCGGACTCGGTGGTGACAGCGACGTGCACTTCAACCGCGAGCGGTGCCTGACGGTGGGCCCGCGCAAGGCGCAGCCGCTGAGTCTGCTCGCGTGGAAGTTCCCGGAGGTCCTCGCGAGCCTGCGCGAGCTCGCCGCCGCCGAGTATCTCCCCCCGTATGCCGCGCAGTTTGCCTACCGCAATCCCGGACGTGACCCGGGGGATCGCCTGGACCGCCTCGAGCAGCGCGTCTGGGAGGCACTTACCGGGCAGCCGGGTCGGCTCGGCGAGGTGGCGCGGACGGCGCAGGGAGTCGAGGCCGCGCGACGCCTGGTGGATCGCGGGCTGGCGACGCTGGCCGGTTTCACGCCGAGCGATGCCATGCACGTCCTCGGCCGCCAGCAGGACTGGGACGCCGAGGCGGCCCGCCTCGGTGCGAGCATTCTTGCCACCGAGGAGCGCAACGCGAGCGCACGGCGCGAGCGCGATACGCCCGAGCGCATCTGCGAGCGTACCTACGAGATCGTCGTGCGCGAGGCGGCACGCCTGGTGCTCGAGAGCGCGCTGGCGCGCGACCCGGGCATTGAGGCCCGTGGCGGCCGCTGGGGTCCTCTCGGCCGCCTGCTCGAGAATGTGATCGACGGGCGCCCGTTCGCGCGTCTCGTGCAGGGGCATCTGCGGCTCGCCACCCCGCTGGTCGCCATCGGCGCTCCCGTGGGGGCCTATTACCCCGAGGTGGCGCGGCGCGTTGGCGCGCCGCTGGTGGTGCCTGAGCACGCTGCGGTGTGCAACGCGGTCGGCGCGGTTGCCGGTGTCGTGTCGGAGTCGGTCGAGGTGCTGGTCAACCAGCCCGAGCTCAATGTGTTTCGGGTGCACGATCCGGCGGGCAACCGTGACTATGGTGCGGCCCAGGAAGCCATCGAGCACGCCACGCGGGTCTCGCGCGAGCTGGCTCTCGCTGCAGCGCGGCGTGCCGGGGCCAGCGACCCGCACCTCGAAACGACCGTGTCCGAGCGCCGCGCCCAGGCCGGCTCCGAGGACGAGTACCTGGCCGAGGCGACTGTGCGCTCGCGCGCCACCGGTCGGCCGGCCACGGCCGCGGCGCCCGACGCACCCGCCTAGAGGCAAGAAGCTGCGGCGCGGTTGCAGTACCGTCAAGTCAACGGTACGTTCCCAGACCATGGAGAAACCAACGCCAACACGCTGGCACGCCGTCTCGATCGTCGCCAGCGCCAAGAGCTGTGACGCGGCACGCGCGCTCAAGGCGCGGCGGTTTCTCAGCAAAGACGCGCCACGCTTGCCGCTGGCCGAGTGCAGCCACCCCTCGAACTGCTCCTGTACCTATCGCAAGCACGCCGATCGCCGCGCCGGGCCGCGCCGCGAGGAGGAGAAGACCGGCCTGCGGCGCCCGGGCGACCAGGAGCGGCGCACACGCCGCGGGCGCCGTAGCACCGACGTGCCGGAGGAGTAGCGCGCGGGCGCATCCACCCCCAGGCCCGTCTGGGGCTGAATCCGAGCGCTTCCACGAGCCCCTGAAATCCGCAGTCGACCCCGGCGTTCAATGGCGGGACCAAGGTCGCATCCACCGAAGGGTGCGCTTTCTCATAGCCTTGCCGCTGGTTCGGGCAGGGAGCAGCTGAGCTTGGGAGCGCAGATCGGGCCATCGAGCATCGCCGGGTCAAGTCTCCGGAGGCCAGGGTGCGGTCTACAACGAGAACACCGGCGAGGTCACGACCTTCGGGCCCGCGACGGGTGCGGGTGGCCCACCGTCGGGCACGTGGGCGATGACGTCTACGCCGGCAAAGACGGCAATGTCTATCGCAACAATGGCGACGGCTGGCAGAAGTACACCCCGGGCGGGGGTTGGAACGACGTGCCGGGCAGCAAGCAAGGACGGGCGACGCGCGATGCCACGGGCGGCTTGGGTGCCAGCCATGCGAGCCCGGATGCCGGGTCGGCCCACTCACTCGACACCCAGCGCTCGGCGCGCCAGTCCGGCAATGAACGCAGTCAGATGGTGCGGCATGCCTCCTTTGGCATGCGCGGCGGCCTGCGCGGAGGCTTTCGGCGGCCCTAGCCGGTGCCGCTCTCGCGCACGGCGGGGCGGCGTCTGAGGCTCTCGTGGATGAAGCCGATTAGGGGCTCGCGCTGCAGCGGCTTGGCGAGGTAGGCCACGGCGCCCTCGGCCATGCACTGTTCGCGCAGCGCCGCCTGATCATGTGCGGTCATCACGATGATCGGCAGGCTGACGTGCGCCAGTGCCAGACGGCGCTGCACCTCGCGACCCGTCAGCCCCGGCATCTGGTAGTCGAGCAGCACGACATCCGGCTGATGTGTGCCCAGGGAATCGATGAACTCCTGCCCCGAGGCGAACACCTCGACCGCAAAACGCGACGCGTTAAGCATGCGCGCCAGCGCGCGCCGTACTGACTCCTCATCGTCGACGATGGCAATGAGGGTCTGCGTCATGCGGTCATTGGGCGCGCTTGCGCGCCGCGCCGGTAGTGGACCTTCGTCCTACGTCTGGACCGGGACCCGGAAACACAGGATCGCACCCCTCTCGAGGCCATTCTCAGCCCACAGCCGCCCGCCGTGCGCCTCGATGATCGAGCGGCAGATGGCCAGCCCGAGCCCCATGCCCTGCTTCTTGCTGGAAACGAACGCCTGGAAGATGCCCTCAAGCTGCCCGGCAGCAATCCCGGGGCCGCGGTCAGTCACCGAGCACTCAAGTGCCCCCTGATCCGCGCTGCGGGTCGTGATGGTGAGTTCGCGTTCGGCCGCCGGCTGCTCGGCCATGGCTTCGCAGGCGTTCACGATCAGATTCAACATCACTTGCTGCAGCTGCACGCGGTCGATCAGGGTACTGGGAAGCTGCGGATCCAGCGCGACGCTGACTGCGACGTTGTGCGTTACGAGGTTGCCATGCGCCAGCGCCAGCGCGTCGCGCACTACCTGGTTGAGGTCGGCTACCTCGCGCTGGATCTCGCCGCGCGCCAGCATCGAGCGCAGGCGCCGGATCACCTCCGCGGCGCGCACGTCCTCGCGGACGATGTCGCCCAGTATTTCCGCGAGCTCGCTCCCGGCCGGCACCATCTGCAGCGCTGCTTCGGCGTTGCCGAGGATCGAGGTCAGGGGCTGAGCCAGTTCGTGTGCGAAGGCGCCCGAGAGCTCGCCGAGGACCGCCGCGCGTCCGAGGTGCGCCAGTTGCTGGCGCTGCTCGCGTGCCTCCTCCATCACGCGCTTGTGGGCTGTGATGTCGGTGCGGGTGATGACCACGCCGCCCTCGGGGCGCTGCAGCCGTTCGATGAAGATCTCCTGCCAGAAGGTGCCGGCTTCGGTGTTGCGCGAGAACTCCAACCGCCGCCGCACCGCGACCCCGCGCAGGATGTCCTGGATCTGCTCGCGCAGCGCCGTTGCGAGGCCATCACCGCCCGTCGCGGCGCCCGCGCACAGCTGCAGCAGCTGATCGCCGATGTCGGCACGCTCGATCGCATTGGCCGAGGGCTGCTCGGCGAAGCGCCGCCAGGACTGGTTGGTTTCTATGACGACGCCGGCGCCGTCGAGCACGGCCACCTGATCATGGAGCGAGGCGAGCACCGAGGAGTGCAGCATCTCGGCCTGGCGGCGTTCGGCTTCCACCCGCCGCAGCGTCGACAGGTCGAGAAGGTAGGCCGCGCCCTCGCGGGCGTTGCCGGGAAACAGCCGTCCGCCCAGCAGCACCGGGACGCGTGCCCCGCTGCGCAGCAGCAGCTCGCGCTCGACGGGGCCGCCGTCGGTGACGAGAGCCGTGTTCGCATCGGCCGCGGCCGGCGTCGGACCTGTGGTGCCGAGGAGCTCGGCTGTCTTCAAGCGCCCGTTGCGCAGGTCCTGGCGGGTGTAGCCGGTCAGTTCCAGGAACGGAGCATTCGCGTCGGTGATCTGCCCGGCGCGGTTCCAGATCAGGGTCGGCACGAGGTTGTGCTCGAACATGCTGCGAAAGCGTCCGCGGCTCGTGGCGTCCGCGCGCGCCAGCGCCGCGCGCTCCTCGATGGCCGCGGGCAGCACCAGCATGATCATCGCCGTGAGCACCAGGAAAAGCAGCAGGGAGATGAGGCTCTCATCGGGCGACTGGGCCACGAACGGTCCGGTCTGGTGCAGCGCGCCCCAGATCGCCAACGCGCCGAGCGCCAGCATCGTGGCGCACGAGCCGGCCACCCCGAAGCGCAGCGCCGCCCACAGCAGCACGGCAAAGGGCGCGTACAACAGCACGAACGCATGCTGGGTGACATCGGTGGGTCTGATGAATCCGAGGATCCCGAGGCTCGCCAGGCATACCGCCAGCAGGCACGCCTCGGCCGCGCGTCCCGGGCTTGGGCTCTCGCGTGGGCCACGCAGCCAGGCGGCGGCGCTCAGGGTCAGCGGAGTCACCGTCAGTATGGCGAAGGAGTTGGTGAGAGAGCGCCCCGCCGCCGTGATCCAGAAAGTCGTGTGGCCGTCGATGGCTGCGAGTGCGGCCGCGAGCAGCACGCTGGTTGAGATCGGCGCGAGCAGGCCGCCGATAAAGACGAAACTGACGGCGGTGCCCACCTGGTCGATACGCCGCAGGGGCGGGGCGAGTGAGGAGAGCCCGAGCGCGCCGATTAGTGCGGTGCAGCAATTAGTTCCGTACTGCAGGAGCGAACGGATAAGGGCCAGGTCGGTGTCGAAGGGCATCCGCGCCAGCAGATGCACCGGCAGCAGCGCGGCGAGATACCACCACCAGGTGCGTCTCGGCGCGAGCAGCAGCGCGGCGAGCACGATCGAGTTGGGGAGCCAGAGCGCCGAGAGCGGCGCCGACGGAAAGGGCCACGAACGCCCGAGGCGTGCACTCGCCAGATACGCCAGTCCGAGCAGCGCACCACCGGCAAGCGGCCCCAGGGTCCCGGACTTGGGCAGTGAGCGCTGCACGCGCTCCCACAGCCCGAGCGTTGTGCCCGGAAGCGTGGCGGCAGCGGCGGCGATCTGCGCCTGAAGTCCGGTTTCGCGGCTTGACACCCTGATGACCCCTTCGGGCACTTTCCGGCGCTGAGATTAGTGTGTACCGTGGCAAGGCCTCGTGCCAAGCGATGCAGTGCGGCTGATGTGCGGGGAATCGGACCAAGGTCCGATTCCGCGGCGTGCCGCCGGCCCGCATAGTCAGCGTGGCGGTGCGAGCTGCGCGATAGCTTGCGGACGCAGTCTGGAACGGGGCCGTGGGTGCGCGGTCGCGGATTGCCTACCAACAGTAACAACAGGTGCGAACCGACCGTTGCCCCGGAGGGCTCCGCCTCGAGAATGTCGCGCCCTGCGAGGCCTGCCGGCGTGCCGTGCCGCTGAGCCGGCGCGGATTCACGGCGAGGATCAAGAACGGCGCGTAGGGGAGCAACGATGCTATCGCTCGGCACAGTGTTTCTGCTGTTCTTTATCACGCTCGGGCCGCTGAAGCTGCTCGGTCCCTTTGCGCAACAGACCCGCACGCTGGACGAGGCCACATTGCGCGGCCTGGCGGTGCGCGTGTTCATTCTCGCCCTGCTCGCGGTGTTGATCGGCGGCACACTCGGCACGGTGCTGCTGGAGAAGTGGCGGATCTCCATCGAGGCGCTGGTGATAGCGACCGGGATCATTTTCTTCCTGGTGGCGCTGGATCTGGTGATGGCGCCCTACCGACCGCCTCCGGCCGAGCCCGAGCCGCTGCCCGCCAAGCCCATCAAGGCGGCCCTGAGACTGACTTTCCCGCTGGCCGTGACGCCCTACGGCATCGCGGCGGTGATCGCCGTGCTGGTGGGCATGAATGGCGAGCTGCACGCCCCGGCCGTCTACGCGATGCTGGTCGGTGTGATGCTCCTGAACCTGCTGGCCATGCTCTATATCCGCCAGATCATGGTCGGCCCGGTGCTCCTGATCCTGCAGATTCTCGGCGCGGTGCTCGGCGTGCTGCAGGTCGCGCTGGCTGTACAGATCATGATCCGCGCGCTGCGCGACCTGCACGTCCTGCCGGAGCTGTCGTGATAGCGACGCTGGCAGACGGCAGCCTCAGGGACAGACGATGACCGACAAGTGGGAAGGCAGCGGCGAGATGTCCAGCCTTGCAGAGCCGACGGCGCTCGATCCGGCGAGCGCCAACATGCTGTGGATCCCCGGTGGCGTGTTCAGCATGGGCTCGGATCGGCATTACCCGGAGGAGCAGCCGGTGCACCGCGTGCGTGTCGACGGTTTCTGGATGGATCGCACGCCGGTGACCAACCGGGAGTTCCGGCGGTTCGTCGAGGCCACCGGCTACGTTACCTTCGCTGAGATCGCCCCGGATCCAAAGGACTATCCTGGCGCGCTGCCGCACATGCTGAAAGCAGGTTCGCTGGTGTTCTCACCGCCGCGCCACGCGGTCGACCTGCGTGACTGGTCGCAGTGGTGGAACTTCAAGTTCGGGGCCAACTGGCGCCGGCCGTACGGACCGAACGCCTCCTTTAAGGCGCTCGACGAGCATCCGGTCGTGCACGTGGCGTACCGCGACGTCGAGGCCTATGCCCAATGGGCGGGCAAGAGTCTGCCGACCGAGGCCGAATGGGAATTCGCGGCGCGCGGGGGTCTCGACGGCGCCGAGTTTGCCTGGGGCGAGGAATTCACGCCCGCCGGGCGCCACATGGCCAACACCTGGCAGGGTGAGTTTCCGCAGGAGAACTCGCGGGCCGACGGCTACGCGAGAACCTCGCCCGTCACGGCTTTTCCGCCCAATGGCTATGGCCTGTACGACATGATCGGCAATACCTGGGAGTGGACCGCGGACTGGTACGCGGCGCGCCACGAACCGACGGCCCCGAGTCCGTGCTGTCCGTCGGAGAACCCGCGCGGCCCGGGCGCCGCCAGCAGCTACGACAACTGCCAGCCCGACATCCGCATTCCGCGCAAGGTGCTTAAGGGCGGCTCACACCTGTGCGCGCCTAACTACTGCCGCCGCTACCGGCCCGCCGCGCGCCACGCGGAGCCGGTCGATACCTCGACGAGCCACGTCGGGTTCCGTTGTGTCGCGAGGATGCCGCCATGAGCGAAACACCGGTTACCGCCAAGAACAGCACCGACGCGCAGATCAGCACCGAGCTGTCGATGCGCCGCACGGGCATGTCCTTCCAGCGCACGCGCATGAGTGCCGACCGGACGCTGATGTCCATCATCCGCACGTCACTGTCGCTCATCAGCTTTGGTTTCACGATCTACCAGTTCTTCGCCAAGCTGAAAGAAGCCGGTACGTTGACCCACACGGCTTCGTCGCGCAATTTTGGCGAGGCGCTGGTATGGCTCGGGATCGGGATGCTGCTGGTCGGCATCTTCTATCACCTTGCCTTCATGAAGGAACTGCGCCTGCAGCGCGAGCAGATGCGCGAGGCCGGCCTCATCCATGCACAGAGCGGTTTCCCGCCTTCGCTCACACTCATCGTGGCGATAGTGCTCCTGATACTTGGCTTGGGGGTGATCATTGGACTGCAGTTCAAGATGGGTCCCTTTGGGTAGCGACGGTTCCGACGCCGCGCCTGGGGGGACGCAGCGACTCCGGAGGGCAGGGGCATGAAGGAGCTTCTCGCGCTGGTGAGCGAATGGGCGATCACTGCGATCGACGGCGTGGCGCTCCTGATCGTGATCTACGCGTGTGCGGAGGCCACCGTAGGGGTCGTGCTCACACAGGTGCGCCGCTCGTCCAACCAGGAGGGACGCAGCGTCTGGCTGCGCTTTGCACGCTGGCTGGTGGCGGCGCTCACTTTCCAGCTCGCGGCGGACATCATCGAGACCTCGATCCGTACCGACTGGGCAGTCATCGCCCGCGTTGCCGCCGTCGCCGTGATCCGCACCTTCCTCAACTACTTCCTGGAGAGGGACGTCACGGAAATCCGTGAGCGCCGCGACGCGTACGCGCGCAGTCACTCATCGGCCGAGCCACCCCGGTGAACCAGCTCGAAGAGGAGGAGCGTGTACTGTTCGATGGCGGGCCGCCGGAGAAGCTCCAGGCCTGGCTCGGCCTCATCCAGCAGCAGCGGCCCCATGTGGTGCGCCGTGCGCTGGTCGCGATCGCGCTCGGCTGGGTGCCACTGCTGCTGCTGAGCGCCTGGCGCGGGCAGCTGTGGTGGCAGGACAGCGCGGATACGTTCCTCGGTGACCTCGGTGCGCATGCGCGTTTCCTGATCGCTGCGCCGGCCCTGATCCTGGCGGAGACGATCTGTCTGCCGCGCCTGACGGCCATGGCGATCGAGTTCTGGCACGGCGGTCTGGTGAGCAGCGCCGACCGTTCCCAATACGCTGCGACCGTGCACAGCACGCGGCGCCTCATGACCTCAAAGCTTGCGGAGGGGCTGACCATCGTGCTCGCCTATTGCGCGGTCGGCGCACTGGCCGTGCAGAAGACCGGGGGCACGGTGCCGCGCTGGTTCGGCAGCAGCGGCGTACACGGTATCGCGCATCTCGAGCCGGCGGGTTGGTGGGCGGCGCTGGTCAGCGTGCCGTTGCTATTGACGCTGATCCTCGGGTGGATGTGGCGACTGACGCTGTGGACGCGCTTTGTATGGCTGATGAGTAAGCTCCAGCTGCGCCTGATCCCCGCGCATCCTGACCATGCCGCCGGTCTGGGCTTCCTGAGCTTCTCGCTGCGCGCTTTCACGCCCCTGGGGTTCGTCATCGGGCTGCTGGCCGCGGGTCCCATGTTCAATCAGGTCATGCACCAGGGCGTCTCGCCGCTCGACTTCAAGTTCGCCATCGCCGGCACGGTCGTGTTCAGCACGCTGGTGCTGGCCGCGCCGCTGATGTTCTTCAGCAACCGCCTCCTGGCCGCACAGCGTCACGGTCTGTTCACCTACGGCTCGCTCGCGTTACGGCTGGGGCGCCAGTTCGAGAAGAAGTGGTTCGCGAGCGAGCACACGGTCGACAAAGAGTCCCTCGCGGTACCTGACTTCTCGGCCACCACCGACCTGTACTCCATCACCGCCAACGTCTACGCCATGCGCGCACTGCCGGTCGATCTGCGGAGCCTGGCGGCGCTGCTGATCGCCACCCTGGTGCCGTTCGTGCCGCTCGCGCTGATGGTTGCTCCCCTCAGCGTTATCCTCGAGAAAGTGGCCGCGGCGCTGCTCTAGCCGCGCGTCGAACCCCGCTTACCCCTCCCCAAAGTCTTATTGTCCACCGCGCTGCCCGCGGCCGATCATCGCGGCACCGAGCGCTGCGCGAGCGAAGCCCGCGCGTGCTCGCCCGGGGAGAGCCTCAGATGATCGAGCAAAGCGCGATACTCCGCTGCAGTGCCGTGGCGCTGCTGCTGTGCTGCCTGTTGGTCTCGGCCTGCGGCAAGAAAGGCGAGGCGCCGCCGGCGGCGACCGGCAACGCAGCGGCAGCCGGCGCGCAACAGACGCAGCCCCCGCCGGGCGGCGCAATGCCCGCGACGGCGGTGACCCAGGCGTCCTGGGCTCCCGATGCCCTGGAGAAGCTCGTCGCGCCGATCGCGTTGTATCCGGATCAGCTGGTCGGTCAGATCCTCACCGCCTCCGTCAATCCGCAGGAGGTGCTCGATGCGGGCAACTGGCTGCTGCAGAACGAAAGCCTCAAGGGCGATGCGCTCGACGCAGCGGCGCAGACGGCCGGCTTCGGTCCGGCGATGCGCGCGCTGGTGCAGTTCCCGACGGTCGTCGACATGATGTGCCAGCAAATGGACTGGACGCGCCAGCTCGGCTCGGCCTTCACCTCGGACCAGAAGGGTGTGCTCGACGCCGTGCAGCGCCTGCGTTCCCAGGCGCAGCAGGTCGGCAACCTGAAGAGCACGCCGCAACAGAAGGTCGAATCCAAGACCGAGGACAACAAGACCATCATCGAGGTCAAGCCGGCCGACCCGCAGATCATCTACGTGCCGCAGTACAACCCGCAGGTCGTCTACACGACCCCGCCGCCTCCGCCGCCACCCGCGCAATCCTCCGACACGGTGAGCACCGGCGCTGCGGTCGTCGGTGGCCTGCTGGCCTTTGGCGTCGGGATCGCCATCGGCAGCGCCATCCACAATGACGACTACTGTTATCCGCACTGGGGCGCCGGGGCGGTCTATGTCGGGCCGCGCCCGTTCTATCCGCCAGCCTACGTCTATCATCCCGCTTACGGTCCGGGGTTCCGCCCAGCGTACGGCTACGCGCCGCCGCCGAGCTACCGCTACAACTACCGCAACGCCAACGTCAACGGCAATGTGAACATCAACGTCAACAACAGCAATAACAACTACTTCAACCAGTTCAACCACAACCAGAACCTGCGGACCAACACGCAGAGCAACATCAGCGGCGCGACGCGCAACCCTGCCGCCAGCAATCCGGCGTGGAAAGGCCAGTCGAGCTATGCGGGCGCCCACGGCAACCCCGCGCAGAACGCGCGCTTCAACGAGGCGAGCGGCCGCACGCCAAGCACCAGCTACGCCGGGGCAAATCACCCCGGAGACTCGCACCTCGGCGCTGCTGGCGGCACTCGCAACCCGGCCCTTGAGGGCGCTCACCCGTCCGGCGGTAACGTCGGCTCTACGCGCGCGGGCGGTGGCGGGCGTGGCCCGGAGGCGAACCTTGGCGCAAACCGCGGCGCACCCGCCGCTGACCGGGGCTTTGGTGACTCGAACCGCAACGCGGGCGGCAGCAATCTCGGGGCGAACCGTGCTGCGACTGCAGCGCCTGCGGGCGGCGGCAATCCGAGCGGCGGCCTCAACCGCTCCGAGGCCGCACCCGCGCACCAGGGCGCATTCTCCGGTGCGGCTGATTCCGGGGGCGGGCACTTCGCGCGCCAGGCGAGCGCCCGCGGGGGCGCAAGCGCCGGTGGTGGCGCCCACGTCGGCGGCGGCCGCTTCGCGCGTTAGGAGGACACATGAACAAGCCATCCTCTGTGATCGGCGCGGCTCTGCTGGCGACGCTTTTGGGCCTGGGCGGCTGCGCTCCGGGCGAGTCGGGTTCGGCCAGCTCGAAGGCGTCCTCGGGCGCGGGCGAGGGTGCCGTGCAGGCCTCCTTCGCGACCCCCGACGAGGCGCTGCAGGCGTTCGTCGCCGCCCTCGAAAAGGACGACGCGTCTGAGCTCGCTCAGCTGCTGGGTCCGGGTACAGAGCAGTTGCTCTCTTCGGGTGATGCGGTTGAAGACCGCAGCCAGCGCGAGGCATTTCTTGCGCGCTATCGCACCTACCACGAGCTGGTGGCCGGTGACGCCAACAATCTCGTGCTGCTCGCCGGCGAGGACCGCTGGCCGCTGCCGATTCCACTGAAGCGCAGCGACGGGCGCTGGCGTTTTGATGGTGCTGCCGGCGCGCAAGAGCTCGTGCTGCGGCGCATCGGTGCCAACGAGCTGCACACTATCGACGTCATGCAGGGGGTGGTGGAGGCCCAGGCGGACTACGCCGCGCATGCGCACGACGGTCAGAAGGCGGGCATCTACGCGCAGAAGCTGCGCAGCACCCCCGGCAAGCACGACGGGCTGTACTGGGAGGTCGCGACGGGTCAGCTCCAGAGCCCGGCCGGACCGCTGCTAGCGGCGGCGACCGCCGAGGGTTATGGCTCGCCCACGGCGCAGCCCAGCCACGACCCCTACCACGGCTATCTCTTCCGGCTGCTGACGGCGCAGGGACCCCACGCCGAGGGCGGTGCCGTGGACTATCTCACCGACGGCCGGCTCACCAAGGGCTTCGCGGTGATCGCCTGGCCGGCGAGCTACGGGGCGAGCGGCATCATGACTTTCATGGTGAACCAGGACGGTGTCGTGTGGCAACGCGATCTCGGCCAGGACACCGCCGAAGCCGCCGCTGACATCAAGGAGTTTGATCCAGACGAGGCCTGGACGCCGCTGGCGCCCGAAGAATGATGGCCGCGACTGTCGGGGGTGCGGCGAGGGGCTGCCGCGGGCCCCGTGAGCACGGCGGAGCGCTGCGGGCGCGAGCTGCCGCGGGCGGACCGCCGGGATCGGCGGCGCTGACGGTTATCCTTAAGTGCAGGCGGAGCGCTGCATTGGGCGTCGTTGGCGCGCTCCTACTGCAGTGGTGTTGCTCTGCCGTCGCGCTCGCCCAGGCGGCGCCGGCGGCAGCGCTGAAGTCATGGAATGACGGGCCAGCGCGCCAGGCCATCGTGAAGTTTGTGGACTCCGTGACGACCGAGGGCAGTGCCGGTTACGTCGCCCCGGAGGAGCGCATCGCTGTGTTCGACAATGACGGCACGCTCTGGGCCGAGCAGCCGTTGTACTTTCAACTGCAGTTCATGCTCGAGCAGGTCAAGGCAGCCGCCCCGCAGCATCCGGAGTGGAAGGATAACCCGGCGTTCAAGGCTCTCGCTGCCGGCGACAAGGCGGCCCTGGCTGCGCTCGGGATCAAGCCGGTGCTGCAACTGCTGGCACAGGCAAACTCCGGAATGAGTACCGCGGCGTACGATCAGACCATCCGCGACTGGCTCAAGAGCGCCCGCCACCCGAAGTTCGACCGCCCGTACACGGACCTGGTTTACGTGCCGATGCAGGAACTGTTGCTGTACCTGCGCGCGCATGGGTTCAAGACTTTCATCGTCTCCGGTGGCAGCGTAGAGTTCATGCGGCCGTGGGCGCAGCAGGCATACGGCATTCCGCCGGAGCAGATCATCGGTACGATCAGTGACACAAAGTTTGAGTTTGTCGCGGGCCAGCCCGCGCTGATGCGTCAGCCGAAAATCGTCTTCGTCGACGACGGCCCCGGCAAGCCGGTCGGCATCTACCGCGGCATCGGCCGTCAGCCCATCTTCGCCTTCGGCAACTCCGACGGCGACCTGCAAATGCTGCAATGGACCGCGGCCGGGCACGGACTGCACTTCATGGGACTGGTGCATCACACCGATGATGCCCGCGAATTCGCCTATGACCGGACCTCGCGTATCGGCAAACTGGACAAGGCGCTCGACTATGCGCGGGCCCACGGCTGGACCGTCGTGGACATGCAGAAGGAATGGAAGCGGGTTTTCAGCTTCCAGTAGTGAGCCTCGTCAGTGACGAGGGAGCATCTCGACAACCACAGGAGATGACCATGAAACGGGTATTGATTCTGAGCGCCAGTCTCCTGGCACTCGCTCTCGGCGGGCTGGCATGGGGCGATGAGTACAGCGACACCATAGCCCTCTTCAAGAATGCGGGTCAGAGTTCGGCGTTCTTTGCCAAGAGCTACGGCTATGCGGTCTTCCCGACGATCGGCAAGGGTGGACTCGTCGTCGGCGGGGCACGCGGCACCGGTCACGTCTACGAGAAGGGCAAGTACGTCGGCGACTCGACCGTGACGCAGGTGAGCGTCGGGTTTCAGGCCGGAGGTCAGGCCTACAGCCAGATCATCTTCTTCGAGGATCAGCGCGCCTTCCAGGAATTCACCCAAGGCAACTTCGAGTTCGGCGCCGACGCTAGCGCCGTGGCGATCACCGCGGCTGCGGGCGCGAGCACCGGCACCACAGGCACAAGTGCGGGCGCCAGCGGCGGCAAGAAGGATGCCAGCACGGTCGGCGGTTTCCACAAGGGCATGGCGGTGTTCACCATCGTCAAGGGCGGCGCCATGTACGAGGCGGCGGTGTCGGGTCAGAAGTTCAAGTACCAGAAGAAGACAGACGCCAAATAACGCCACAGGGATCACGCAGGGATTTGCCATGTGCCTGATCGTGGGGAATGGATCGCATGAAGCACCAGCCGTGCAGGGATGCTCTTGTTCTGGCAGCAATCTGCAGCCTCTGGGTACCGCGCGCCGCTGATGCAGCCGCGGAACCGAGCGCCGATGAGCTCGCCACCAAGCTCGCCAATCCGGTAGCCAACATGATCTCGGTGCCGTTGCAGCTGAACTGGGACAGCGGCCTCGCGGACGATGGGCTCGGGCAGAGGTGGTTGCTCAACATTCAGCCGGTGGTCCCGATCTCGCTGAATGACAAATGGAACGTCATCTCGCGTACGATCCTGCCGCTCGCTTCCGAGTCCGACGTGGTGCCCGGTATCCCGCACGAATCGGGGCTCGGCGATACGACCCAGAGCTTTTTCTTCTCGCCCAAGGAGCCGGTGGGCGGCTGGATCCTCGGTGCAGGTCCGGCATTCCTGCTGCCGACGGCCACGGAGACGGCGCTGGGAAGTGGCAAGTGGGGCGTCGGGCCGACGATGGTCGCCCTGAAGCAGACTCCCACGGGCTGGACCTATGGACTGCTGTGGAATCATATCTGGTCGTTTGCCGGCAGCAGCAACCGCGCGGATGTCAGCTCCACCTTCCTGCAGCCCTTCGTGGCCAAGATTCTCGGGCAGGGCGTGACCGCGACCGCCAATCTTGAGTCAAGCTACGACTGGGAGGGCAAGCACTGGGTGGTACCGATGAACCTCACCGTGACCAAGGTGAGCAAGTGGGGCAGTCAGCGGGTCAGCTTCGGCGGCGGCGTGCGCTACTACTTCGAGTCGCCGGCCGGCGGACCTAGCTGGGGCCTGCGCGCGATCGTCACGCTGATCTTCCCCCAGTAACAGCGCGCGCGGCCGCCGCAGAGCCGTACACGCCGCGTGCAGCATCCGCTCTGGCACACCGCCGGGCGCCGCCTTGCGGTAGGATGCCCCGCCCGGCGATCGGGCAGCGGGCGCGGCGGCAGGCAGCAATGAGCGCTGTCGCAGA
>Ga0335085_10002392_pt1 | contig 35241 bp, 31 predicted proteins | sample Lox_Sample_45_FD_206712 | JGI IMG/M metagenome (GOLD analysis project Ga0335085, IMG submission 206712) | Soil microbial communities from Loxahatchee National Wildlife Refuge, Florida, United States - Lox_Sample_4.5 | ecosystem: Environmental > Terrestrial > Soil > Wetlands | place: USA... | reverse complement strand
TGCCGGTGCACGAAAACCAGCTTAGCGGCTACCCGCCGGAGAGGATCTTCCTGCCTTTCACGAACCAGGCGGCGCCGAAGGCCGACAGCATGACCCACTCGATGACGAGCAGCGAGTAGTTAACGGAGGACAGCAGGTAGGCCAGCACGATGGAGATCAGTATCACCGCGCCGGCGAACCGGTAGGTGAAGAGTTCCCAGGCGGGCGTGGACGAGAGGCCTGACCCGGTAAAGCCGAACGCGTACTTGAACCGCTCCCACAGCGGCAGGCCGGCCGGGGTCGGCTCCCGCTTGGCGAACCGGAATGACATCACGGCGAGAGCGGCGAACGCTCCCCCGGCGAAGCCGAGGTGAATATCGCCGATAAGGACCTGGTGCGCGGTCGGCGCGGTACCGGGGACGGTCGGGAAGAACGAGATGCAGATGGAACAGAGGCCTGCCAGGTCGGTGATCAGCCGGTCGGGCAGGTCGTACCCGTCATAGGAGATAAGAAATACGCCGATGGCGCAAAGGGTGCCGACGAAGATGTTCCGCATGGGCGTGTAGTAATAGCCGCTGACCGACGGCTGGACCCCGTAACCCATGAGCCAGTTGACGACGACGACAATCACCGGCAGCAGCACCGCGAGCACGCCGATGAGCAGCCGCTGCGTCAGGTAGGACATCACGATCGGCGTTTGCTCGGATTGTTGCGGCGAGGCCGGGTCGCTCAACTGGGTCATGCTATTCACCATTTTCAAACAGCACGTCGTCGCGGCGGCATTACGGCCGACGATTTCGGCCAAGCATGCCAGAATATCGCGCGACTAACCAGGGATATCGATACCGATCGCAAAGGCGCGGAGCACCTCGCCCTGATCGGCTAGCGTGTTGCCATGCAGGGATATGACGCCGGGGTCTTTGCCGGCTTCTTCACCGCGGTCACCGGGGCCGCCGCCGCCCTCGCGGGCCTGCTGTTCGTCGCGGTGTCGATCAACCTGCCCAACATCCTGAAGGGGCCGATGCTCCCCGCACGCGCCGCGGAGATGCTCGCCACGCTGGTCGCCGTCGTCGTGACCTCCGCGCTTGTCCTCGTCCCGCAGGACGTCGAGCTTCTCGGCGGCGAGATCCTGGTCATCGCCGTGCCGCTTGCCGTGCTCACCGTCCGGGACCAGGTGCGGTACCGGCGACAGAACCCGGACTCCCCGTTGCTGTGGTCGGCCTCACGGATGACCGCGAGCGGCATCGCACTGCTCCCCGCGGTGCTTGCCGGGATCTCGCTGACCGTCCACTGGGGCGGCGGTCTGTACTGGCTGGTGCCTGCCAGCCTGTTCGGCATCGCGGGCGCCGTGTACAGCGCCTGGGTGCTGCTCGTGGAGATCCTCCGCTGACTCCGCCTGACTCCGCCGTAGGGCTGCCGCTCGCGGGCATGGCAGGAACGACGACGTGCGGATACGCTCGCGTAACATCGTCGCGCCAGCATGGGGGAATGATCACGAACGCGGGGCATCGGTCCTGGTGGACCTGAACACCGTCACCGGGTTCGCGCCGGCCACGGATGCCACGTGGCGGGACGGGGACGCCTGGCTCGGCGGCGGCACCTGGCTGTTCTCCCAGCCGCAGCCGCGGGTGCGGCGACTGCTCGACCTCGACGCGTTCGGCTGGGCGCCGCTGCGCGAATCCGCCGACGGCCTCACGGTGGCCGCGACCTGCACCCTCGCCCGGCTGGCGAGCTGGCGGCCCGCCGACCCGCGCCTCGACGGCGCGGCGACGCTGGCCAGGCAGTGCTGCCACGCGCTGCTCGGCTCGTTCAAGGTGCACAACGTCGCCACCGTCGGCGGCAACATCTGCCTGTCGCTGCCCGCGGGGCCGATGACGTCACTCGCGGCCGCGCTCGACGGCACCGCCCTGCTGCGCGCTCCCGACGGGACGCGCCGCGCGGTGCCCGTGGCCGCCTTCGTCACCGGCGACGGCCGCAACGCGCTGCGCCCGGGCGAACTGCTCAGCCACGTGTCGCTGCCGGCCGCCGCGCTCACCGCGCGGACCGCGTTCCGTCAGCTGTCGCTGTCCGCCGTCGGCCGGTCGGCCGTCCTGGTCATCGCCCGCCGCGACGCCGGCGGCGGCACGGTCGTCACCGTCACCGCGTCGGTGCCGCACCCGGTCCAGCTCCGCTTCCCCGCGCCGCCGGCCCGGGCCGAGGCCCTGGCGGCGCTCGACGCGGCCCTGGACGCGGGCTCCGGCTACCTCGACGACGTGCACGGCGCGGGCTCGTGGCGGGCGGCGATGACCAGGCGGCTGATCACCGAGGCACTCGGGGAGCTCGCCCGATGAGGATCAACGGCGAGCCAGCGGACGCCGAGCCGCGTCCCGGCCAGTGCCTGCGCACCTTCCTGCGCGAGCGCGGCTGGTGTGGCGTCAAGAAGGGCTGCGACGCGGGCGACTGCGGCGCGTGCACCGTGCACGTCGACGGCGTGCCCGTGCACAGCTGCGTCTACCCCGCGGTGCGCGCCCGCGGCCGTGAGGTCACCACGATCGAGGGACTTGCCGGGCATTCGGTCCAGGACGCGTTCCTCGCCGCGCAGGCGTTCCAGTGCGGCTTCTGCACTCCAGGCATGATCATGACGGCGGCGGCGCTCACCGCCGAGCAGTGCGCCGACCTGCCACGCGCGCTCAAGGGCAGCATCTGCCGGTGCACCGGCTACCGCGCGATCCAGGACGCTATTACGAGCACGACCATCCCGAACGATTGCCTGGCTTCGCCCGCACCCACCGTGATATTGGGGGAGCCGGACGCCGCCCCCGCGGTCGGCTCAGGCGTGCCGGCACCCGCGGGTCCCGCCGTGGTGACCGGCACGGCCCGGTTCACCTGCGACCTGGCGCCTGACCCCGCCTCCTTGTCCGACGCGGCGGGCTCGTCCGACGCGGGCGGGCACCTGCCGCCGGAGCCGCCGCTGCACATGAAGCTGGTCCGCGCGCCGCACGCGCACGCCTGGATCAGGTCGGTCGACACGGCCGCGGCCCTGGCGGTTCCCGGCGTCGTCGCCGTGCTCAGCTACCCCGACTCGCCGGCGCGCCTGTTCTCTACCGCGCGGCATCACAACCCCGACGACGACCCGTACGACACGCTCGTCTTCGACCGCGTGGTGCGCTTCCACGGGCAGCGGGTCGCCGCGGTGGTGGCGGAGACCCTCGCCGCGGCCGAGGCGGGCTGCGCGCTCGTCGCCGTCGACTACCAGCCGCTGCCCGCGGTCACCAGCCCGGGCGAGGCGCTGGCGCCCGGCGCGCCCGCGCTCCATCCCGCCCTCGCGCCTGGCAACGTGTGCGCCGAGGTGCACCGGCAGACGGGTGACCCCGAGGCCGGGTTCGGCGCGGCCGCCGTCGTGTACAGCGAGACGTTCCGCACCCACCGGGTGCAGCACGTCGCGCTCGAGACACACGCCACCATCGGCTGGCTCGAACCGCGAGGCCGGCTAGTGCTGCGCACCGCCACCCAGGTGCCGTTCCTCACCCGCGACGAGCTGTGCCGGATCCTCGGCCTTGAGCGGGACCGGGTCCGTGTCGTCGCCAAGCGGATCGGCGGCGGGTTCGGCGGCAAGCAGGAGATGTTCACCGAGGACGTGGTCGCCCTCGGCGTGCTGCGCACCGGGCGGCCTGTGCAGCTCGAGTTCACCCGCGAGGAGGAGTTCACCGCGACGGCCACCAGGCACCCGATGGAGATCACCGTCCGGGTCGGCGCGGCGGCCGACGGCACGCTGACCGGATTCGCGCTCGACGTCACCGCGGACACCGGCGCGTACGGCAACCACGGGCCCGGGGTGCTGTTCCACGCGGTGGAGGAGGCCGTCACCGCCTACCGCTGCCCCAGCAAGCGCGTCGACGCCCGCGCCGTCTACACGAACACCGTCCCCGCGGGCGCGTTCCGCGGCTACGGGCTGTCGCAGACCGTGTTCGCCGTCGAGTCCGCGATGGACGAACTGGCCAGGCGGCTCGGCATGGACCCGGCGGAGTTCCGGCGCAGGAACCTGCTGCGCCCGGGTGACATGGCTGACAACGCGAGCGGCGAGCCCGCCGACGTGACCACCGCCAGCCTCGGCGTGCTTGAGTGCCTTGACCTGGTGGAGAAGGCGCTTGCCAGCGGCCGGGGCGCGACCGCGCCCGCGGGATGGCTCAGCGGCACGGGCATCGCGGTCGCGCTGCTCGACACCATTCCGCCCGGCGGGCACCCGGGCCGCGCCATCGTCAAGGAGCGGCAGGGCGGCGGGTACGCCGCGTTCGTCGGCACGACGGAGTTCGGCAACGGGACCACCACCGTGCACCGGCAACTCGTCGCGGACGTGCTCGGCTGCGACCCGGCGGACGTCCATGTCTTCTCCTCCGACACCGACCGCAGCGGACACGACACCGGGGCGTACGGGTCGACGGGCATCGTGGTCGCGGGCACCGCGACCATGCGGGCGGCGCGGGCCCTGGCGGAGGCGATCGCGGCGCGGGCCGCCTCCGGTGAGCCCGCCTACGGTGAAGCCGCTCCGGGTGAACCGGACCGCAAGCTCCTTGAGGCCGAGGGGTACTGCGACGGGCGGAACCGGTCGGTGTCCGCGACCGCGCAGGGATTCCGGGTGGCCGTCGAACCGGCGACCGGTGCGGTGCTCGTGCTCCAGTCGGTGCAGGCCGTCGACGCGGGCACGGTGCTCAACCCGGTGCAGCTGCGCGGGCAGGTGGAGGGCGGCGTCGCGCAGGCGCTAGGCGCGGCGCTGTTCGAGGAGGTGCGCGTCGCGGCCGACGGGGTGGTGACCACCCGGGCGCTGCGCGAGTACCACGTGCCCGTCCTCGCTGACCTGCCGCGGACCGAGGTGCTCTTCGCCGACGCGGCCCGCGACCCCTTCGGACCGCACGGGGCGAAGCCGATGAGCGAGGCGCCGTTCAACCCGGTCGCGCCGGCCCTCGCCAACGCGGTGCGGGACGCGACAGGGGTCCGCTTCACGGCGCTGCCGCTGCGGCGGGACGTGGTCTACGGCGTGCTGAACACCCGCCGGCCGGGGAACTGACCGGCCACAGAACACTGATCGGGCAAAGAACTAGGAGGGGCTCGTGGTCCAGCTTGGCGGCAACCGCTACGGCAAGGCGGAGGTCCGGCTCGTGCACGTGGCGCGCGGCGCGGGGGCGTCCGGCGCGGACCTGATCAGGGACTGGAACGTCGGCACGTCGCTGTCGGGTGACCTGGCCGACTCGCACCTGACCGGGTCGAACGCGAAGGTGCTGCCGACCGATTCGCAGAAGAACAAGGTGTACGCCCTGGCCAGGGAACTCGGCCGGGACGTCGCGCCGGAGGCGTTCGGCATCGAGCTCGGCTCGTTCTTCGTGTCCTCCCAGGAGCCGATCACCCGGGCGCGAGTGTCGGTCGAGGAGTACGGCTGGACGCCGGTCGGCTCGGGCGGCTTCTCGTTCGCGCGCGCCGGCGACCTGGTGCGGACGACGGTGGTGCACGTGGACGCCGCGGCGGGGACCACGGTCGTGTCCGGGCTGAAGGACCTGGTGGTGATGAACACCACCGCGTCGGAGTTCTGGGGGTATCCCCGGGACCCCTACACCACATTGCCCGAGACCAGGGACCGAATGCTGGCCACCTCGGTCAACGCCGCGTGGCGCTTCAGGCCGGAGGCGGTGGCGGGCGTCGTGGACTGGGACGCGGCGTTCTGCGCCGCGAAGTCGGCGGTGCTCGAGACGTTCGCGGGTACGTACACGTACTCGCTCCAGCAGATGCTCTACACCATCGGCTCGGCCCTGCTCGACGCGCTGCCCGCGGTCTGCGAGGTGCGGCTCTCGCTGCCGAACAAGCACCATTACCTGGTCGACCTGGCCCCGTTCTCCCTGGATAACGACCGCGAGGTCTACCTGGCCGGCGACCGGCCCTACGGGCTGATCGAGGGCGCCGTGCTCGCCGACGACGCACCGCAGCCCGGCATCGCCTGGGAGTAAACTCGCGGCGGAAAATTCCCCGCGATGATGCAACGAAATGACGCACTCTAATCGTCTTACAGGCGTGAACGCATTCCTGCGAGCGGCGCGGCCGTGGCTGCCGCTCGTCTTGGCGTTCACCGTGTTCGCCGGGCTGTGCCTGACGGTGCTCACGCTGCTGCCCAGCGGGCCGCCCGCGCTGTCAAAACCGGTGGCCATCAGCTACTCCGATCCCGATCCCGATCCGTCGTCCGGCGTGTGGTCGGCCTACGCCCAGACCACCGCGGCGTCCGCGCCCGGTTACGCGAGCCCGCGCGATGTGACCATCAGGAAGACGGGCACGGCCGCGGTGCTCGCCACGGTCACCCCGCCGCGTCCCTATCAGACGTTCGCGTTCGTGGCGGGGACCGGGGAGCCCGACCGGTGGATCGCCGGCGCGCAGCTCTGGCGCCCGGTGGACCTGGACAACAGCGCACAGCCGGTGACGCTGTTCCTGCTCACCTTCTACCCGACAGAAAAACGGGTGACGGTGACCCGGCTTCCCGCGCCGCCGATGCTCGCGAGCGGGCTGATCACCGATGGCTCGCCGCTTGCCGTGGCCGGGCCCGCGAGCGCCGGCCAGCTCGCCGCCGTCACGCTCTCGCCCAACGGGCGCCGCCTCGCGCTGCTGACCACCACCGCGGCCGGGTATCAGGTCCGCGTCTACCCGGTGGCCGGCGGCTCCACGGCAGGCGACACCGCCAAGACCTGGACCGAACAGTCCGTGGCCAGCGCCGACACCGCCACCCGGGCGTTCTCGCTGACCTGGCTCAAAGACAACCGCACGCTCGCCATCGGCATCACCGACCGGGGCGCCGCGAAGGCGATCCGCGGTCACAGCTCGGTGCTCTGGCTGGACACCGCCCGCGTGGCCGGCGCCCTGGCGACGGCCAGCACGACGGTGCCCCTGACGTTTCCCGCGCCCACGTCGACGCCAACGTTCGGCGGCCCCAACGCGCCCAACGGGTGCACCGGCGCCCCGGTGCCGGCCAGCGACGGGCGGACCGTGCTCTGCTCGGGAACCGCCGCCTTCCCCGTCAACATGGCAGGCGCCACCTCGGTCGGCATCTGGATCTTCTCCGCGCGGACCGGGAAGCTCGCCGACGCCTGGAACCAGCACACCATCTGCTGCCTGCTGACGAGCACCGACTTCCCCGACATCCTGTGGGTCAGCGCGCACGGCGATAGCGTCATCGCCGCCGGGATGACGATGAAGAACCGGGGCGCGCAGCTGTTCCTGCGCGCCCCGAACGGACGCCTGCGACAGTTGCCCTGGCCGGGCCTGTTCCACTACCCCAACGCCGGCAACATCACCGAGCCCTCGACCGCCTGGTAGCGCGTCAGACGGTGTAGGCCGGGCGCCGCAGGTCAGCCGGTGCAGTTCAAGCGGTGGCCTCCGCCCTCGCGCGGACGTGCGCGAGGACGTTGGCGATGATCCGGTGGCCGGAGCGGCCGGCCGCGGTGAGGATCGATTCCGGGTGGAACTGGACCGCCCAGCGGCCCGCCGCCTCGTCCTCGATCGCCATGACCACGCCGTCTGGAGTGGCCGCGGTGACCGTGAAGCCGCCCTTGACGTCGGCCTCCTTCGCGTACAGGGAGTGGTACCGGGCGGCGGTGAACTCGGCGGGCAGCCCGGCGAACAGCGCGCTCGCGCAGTCGTCGCGTACCTGGATCCTGCCCGGCTTGCCGTGCTGCGGCTCGGGCAGCAGCGACAGCTCACCGCCGGCGTGCTCGACCATCGCCTGCAGGCCGAGGCAGACCCCGAAGGCGGGCAGCGCCCTGCTGTCGAGCTCGGACAGCAGCGCGTCGCAGCCGAAGTCGGCAGGCCGTCCAGGTCCCGGTGACAGGACGACCAGGTTCGGTGCGATCTCGTCGAGCAGCGCCGCGTCGAAGCCGGACCGCAGCGTGGTCACGTCGGCGTCGTGCTGCCTGAAGTAGTCCGCAAGGGTGTGCACGAACGAGTCCTGGTGGTCCACGAGCAGCACGCGCAGCCTGCGCGGCGCCGGCGCAGTGGCGATGGAACCAGTGCCGATGGAACCGGTGCCGCCCTCGTAGTCGGCCGAGCCGGACGCCGCGATCTCGGCCTCCGCCGGGCCGGTGATCGCGCGCTCGGCGGCCACGCGGGCCTCCTCCACCTCGCGCAGGGTCTCCAGCAGGGCACGGGCCTTGATGTGCGTCTCCCGCTCCTCGGACTCCGGGTCCGAGTCGTACAGCAGGGTCGCGCCGACGCGGACCGCGGCGATGCCGTCGCGGATCCGCGCGGTGCGCAGGGTGAGGCCGGTGTTCATCGAGCCGTTGAAGCCGATGGCGCCGACGGCGCCGCCGTACCAGCGCCGCCTGGTGTCCTCGTTGTCCTCGATGAACTGCATGGCCCAGGTCTTCGGGGCGCCGGTCACCGTCACCGCCCACATGTGGGTGAGGAACGCGTCGAGTGCGTCGAAGCCGGGTCTCAGCCGGCCCTCGATGTGGTCGACGGTGTGGATCAGGCGGCTGTACATCTCGATCTGGCGCCGGCCGATCACCCGCACGCTGCCGGGGACGCAGACCCGGGACTTGTCGTTGCGGTCCACGTCGGTGCACATGGTCAGCTCCGACTCCTCCTTCGCCGAGCCGAGCAGCCGGGCGATGTTGGCCGCGTCCTCGAGCGGGTCCGCGCCGCGTGCGATGGTCCCGGAGATCGGGCAGGTCTCCACCCGGTCGCCGTACACCCGCACGTACATCTCCGGCGAGGCGCCGACCAGGTACTCGCCGTCTCCCAGGTTGAACAGGAACTCGAACGGCGCGGGGTTCCGCTCCCGCAGCCGCTCGTAGAACCGGGACGGCGACGCGCACCGCTCGTGGAACACGTGACCGGGGACGACCTCGAAGAGGTCACCGCACTTGAACCGCTCCTTGGCCTGCTCCACGACCTCGGCGTAGCGGCCGGGAGCCGGCTGCGGCGGCAGCGTGCCGGAGCCCGGCACGAGCTCCTGGGTCGGCTCGGTGTCCCTGGGCAGGCCCACCGTGGATTTCCCTGCCACCTCGAACTCGTAGGAGTACCTGATCGCCTCCTCGCGGCGCAGGTCAATGGCCCAGATCTGGTCCGGCAAGTGCAGCACCAGGTCGCGCTGGTCGTCGGCCCTGTCGATCACCAGGCGCACCGGCTCGAACTGGAACGCCAGGTCGTAACCGAACGCCCCGTACAGCCCCAGGTGGGCGTCCGGGCAGGCCAATGCGGCGGTGATCTCCCGCAGCACGCTGAACACGGTGGGCCGCCGCGACCGCTCCTCCTCGGTGAACGTGCCCTCCCCCTCAGGCACGTAGACGGTCACCGCGTCCGGCGCCGCCGACTGGCCCACGCCGGCCCGCAGCATCGCGTCGCGGATCGCCGGCATCAGCACAAGACCGCGCTCGTTGATGGCCCGCGCGGTCACCAGCCTGCCCCGGCAGGCGATCTCAAGCGGCGGGTCCGCGTACGCGAGGTGCCAGCGGCTATAGCGCCCGGGGTACTCCATGCCAGAGCTGAGCACGCCGCCGCGGCGGCGGTCGACGAGCTCGGCGATCCGGGTCAGCTCGGCAGGGTCGAATGCCTCGGCGCTGCGGGTGATCGTCACGCCGCCGCCGGTCGTCATGGTGCTGGTGTCCACCGTTGGGCCTCATCTGTCGGTCTGGCCCGGCATCGGCGGGGAGAAACAAAAACGACCGCCGTCTCCGGGCGGTCGCTATGACAACAGCAGCGCACACCGCCTACGGGCGGCGCCACCACTGAAGGTCAGGAAAGGTTCTCATCGCGCCCAACGATAGCACCGGCGCACTGTGCACGCAGCATTTCGGGGCCCGGAGCATTCGGGGCCCGCGGCATTCGGGGCCCGCGGCATCGGGGCCCGCGGCATCGGGGTCCGCGGCACTTCCGTGCTCGCGCCGGCATTGCGGCGCGCGCGGCTTGTCACCCGGGGTACGGGCAGGCGGCGCGGGTGTCCGGCATCCGCCAGGCGGCGGCCGCGCCGTCGATCAGTTCGGCGGCCGCGCGGAGCCGGCCGTCGTCCGTCGCGGTGACCTCCCGCCCGGACACGAAGGCCCGGACCATCGGGAATACCGCGGGGTCGCCGAGCAGGCCGCCGTGCAGGGCATTGACAACGACCACGTTGGCCGGCAGGCCGCAGTTGGGCAGCGTGACCGCGTCCGCGAGCGGTACCACGGCGAGCCAGCGGATCGTCGGGTTCGCGGCGGCGACCACGTCCTCGAAGTACCTGGCGCCGTACTCGCTGACCGACATCAGCAGCTGCTGTGCGCCACTAGGTCCGTACGGTGACATGCCGCCGACCAGGGTGTTCAGCTCGTTCAGCGCCTCCCGCGAGACGGAGTCGCCGTCCGCGCCCGCCGGGTTGCTGAGCTGCCCAGGGCTGACGATCGGGCTGAGCAGCGCCACGGAGGCGACAGGCAGGTCGCGATGGCGGGCGAGCATCGCGTAGACGCCGAGCGTGCCCTCACTCTCCGCGACCACGTCGACCGGCCGCCCCGTCGCCTCGTGCAGCGCCATGACCTGCGCGGCGATCCGGTCGCCGAGGGCGGGCAGCGGCAGGTCGTCGGCGGACCCGCCGCCGAGGCGCGGCTTGCCGTTGGCGCCGAGGCCCAGGTAGGAGAACTGGCGCACGGGCACCCCCGGCAGCGCGGCGCGCAGCGAATCGGCGGCGTCACAGCACCACGATCCCCAGCCGCCGACCACGAGGACCGCATCGCCGTCGGTCCCGGCGCCCGCGCCGGGCGGGGACGACCGGGCTCGCTGTCCGGTTTCCTGCCCGGACAGTGCCGCGCCGGCCGCAACGCCTTGCGAGGGACTGATCGGAAGCTGGATCGTCCCGGTGAACATGAGGCGGGCGACGCCGATTACGAGGGCGACCACCATCACCGCCGCGATCGGCGCGAAGGGCAGGCTGAACAGCACCCGCGCGGGCACCGACTCGTGAGCGCGCGGCTGCACCCGGGCGGCGAGGCCGGCCAGGCCGTACCAGGCCCTGGCGTTGACCAGGCCTGCCAAGCCGACGACGACGAGCGCACCGCCGGCGGACAGGTGCGCGATCATCGCGGCGGCGGCGGTCGCCGCGGTGAAACTGCACAGCAGCCAGCCAACCGCTCTGGCCGCGGGCAGTCGCCGCCACCAGGAGGAGAAGACGCCGCCGTGGCTGAGCGCGGCGACGATGCCGAGCATGATCGGGAACGCGGCGAGAAAAGGCCAGGAGAACGGGAGCACGGCGGCGCTGAGTGTCAGGGTTGCCGCCGGCAGCAGCAGCACCCAGGCAAGCGCGGTCAGCGCGGCGCACGAGACGAATGCCCGGCTGACCCGTGGCGCGGGCACGTCACGCGGCCAGGCCAGCCGCAGCAGCGTCACGTCAAGCGCGGACCGCGCGGCCAGGACCAGGACGACCAGGCCGGCGAACCACAGCCAGGACTGCCCGCCGGCGAACAGCCAGCGCAGATCGTGATAGGCGGCTAGCGACGGGAGGGCGGTGACCTGCGGCGCGACGGACCGGGCATTGGGGGCGAGGAGCGTGAGCAAGCCACCCTCGACCACGGCACCGCCGGCCGCGGCGAGGATCAGCCCCCTGTGCCGAAGGAACCCCTCGGCGGGAAGTTCCGTGCGCATCTGAGATCCGAATGAGCGGCGGACATCCGCACTCAGTTAGGACAACCAGCTAACCGGAGGGTGCATTCCATATCTCAATCACATTCCGGCAAACCAGCCGTCCATCCCCGTACCGGATATTTCTTCCCAGTCCGCACGCGGTGACACGCCGTGTTCGCCGTACGGGGTACCGGTTACCTCTGGGTAGGCAACGATCAGGGTTCCTGATAACGTCTGGCCATGCGGAGCGCGGGGACCGGCGGGTCCACCGCCGGCCTGCCGGGGTATTCCTCCGGGAACCGGACCGCGCGGATCGAGGAGAACAAGATGAGCAGCAGCACGACGACAACGCTGGCGGAGATCCCCGCACTGAAGGGGTCGGTGCTCGGCGTCAGCGACTGGTTCGAGGTCACCCAGGACCGGGTGAACACGTTCGCCGACGCGACCGACGACCACCAGTGGATCCATGTGGACCCGGAGCGGGCCACCGCCGAGTCCCCGTTCGGCGGGCCGATCGGGCACGGGTTCCTCACCCTGTCGCTGTTCGTCCCGATGTGGTCGCAGATCCTCACCGTCACCGACGCCACGATGGGGGTGAACTACGGGCTCAACAAGGTGCGCTTTCCCGCTCCCGTGCCCGTCGGCTCCCGCATCAGGCTGACCGCCACGCTGCTCGACGTCGAGGAGGTCAAGGGCGGCCTTCAGCTGGTCGTCTCCGGCGTGATCGAGCGCGAGGGCTCTGACAAGCCGGTCTGCGTGCTCGAGTCGCTGACCCGGATCTACGGCTGAGCTCTGCGACTGGCAGGCATTCTGCCGCTGGTTCGGCGCGCCCGCGGCGCGGCGCTAACCGTCCGCGGCGCGCTGTAGCCTGACGTGGTGCTTGATCACGAGGGGTTCTGCCAGCGCGCCGAGAACGAGATCACGGCCCTCGCCGAGGTCATCGCCGGAGCACCCGACATCGCGTCGGACGTGCCGAGCTGTCCGGGCTGGACATTCGCTGACCTGGCCCAGCACACGGGTGACGTGCATCGCTGGGCCACGACCATCGTCGAGACCCAGGCGACCGCGCGGGTACCGTTCCCCGAGGCGGACTCGTCCTGGTCGTCACCCGATGGCTGGGCGCAGTGGCTGACGTCGGGCGCGCGCCCGCTGCTCGCCGCGCTCCGTTCTGCCGGGCCGCTCACCCCGGTCTGGTCCTGGGGACCCGGCCGGACCTCCGGCTGGTGGGCGCGCCGGATGCTGCACGAGACGACCGTGCACCGGGCCGACGCGGAACTCGCGCTCGGCGTCGGCCCGGTCATCGACCCGGTGGTCGCGGCCGACGGCATCGACGAGTTCCTGTTCAACCTCCCGTCCGCGCGGCGGCCGTTCAGGCACCTGTCCTCGCTGCCCGCAGGCGCGTCGGTCCACCTGCACGCGACCGATCACGACGGCGAGTGGCTCATCAGGTTCACCGGCGACACCAGCGGGATCTCCTGGTCGCGCGGGCATGAGAAGGCCACCGTGGCGGTCCGCGGCACGGTGACTGACCTGCTGCTCGTCACTTACGGGCGGATGCCCGCGTCGAACGAGCGGCTCGCCGTGTTCGGCGACCCAGCGGTGCTCGACGCCTGGCAGCAGAAGACGGCCCTTTGAACGCCCGTCCTGCCGACGCGGGCGTCCACCGCCGCGGGCGCTGATGCCTGGACGGCTGCTCGCGGTCAGCGACCTGCACATCGGGTACCCGGAGAACCGGGCGTACGCGGAATCCCTCGCGCCCGAGCATCCCGACGACTGGCTGATCGTCGCGGGCGACGTCGGCGAGTCGTTCGCCGACGTCGGGTTCGTGCTCGCCTCGCTTGCCAACCGGTTCGCGCGGGTGATCTGGACGCCAGGCAATCACGAGCTGTGGACCCTGCCCGACGACCGGGTCGCGCTGCGCGGCGCCGCCAGATACGACGCGCTCGTCACGGTGTGCCGCAAGTTCGGCGTGCTGACACCGGAGGACGAGTTCCCCCGCTGGCCCGGACCCGACGGCCCGGTGACGATCGCGCCGCTGTTCACGCTGTACGACTACTCGTTCGCGGTCGGCACCACGGCGGACGGCACCGCGGCGGACGGCACCGCACCGGATGGCACAGCGGTTGGCGCCAGACAGGCGGCGCTCGCCGCCGCGCGGCGCGCCGGGATCACCCCCAGGGACGAGGGGCGGCTGCACGCCGACCCGTACCCGTCGCTCGCCGCGTGGTGCGCGGACCGGGTAGCGGCGACCGAACGGCGGCTTGCCGAGGTCGCGGGGCCCGTCGTGCTCGTCAGCCACTGGCCGCTGTCGCCCGCGCCGCTGGCGGCGCTGCGGCACCCGGCGTTCGCGCCGTGGTGCGGCACCACGCGCACCGGCGACTGGCACACCCGCCCGGGCGTGCTCGCCTGCGTGTACGGCCACCTGCACATCCCGCGCGGCACGCGCCACGACGGCGTGCGCTTCGAGGAGGTCTCCGTCGGCTATCCACGCGAATGGCAGCGCCGGGGCGGCGCTCCCCCGCCACCACGGGTGGTCCTCGGGCAGTAGGGTGGGTCCCCGTGCCTCCCTTCGTGAAGCGCCGCGCCCCCGCCGTCCCCGGGTCGATCCCCGACGTGCTCGGCATGTTCACTGGCGAAGTCCGCTTCTACCGTGAGATCGCGCCGCTGCCCGGCGTGCGGGTGCCCGCCTGCTACACGGCGGAAGACACCGCCGGCGGCACGCTGCTGGTGCTCGAGGACCTGTCCGGCTGGCTGAGGCTGGCCCGCGGCGCTGCCCGCCCGCCCTGCCGCAGACCGTGGGCCGCCCGCCTGTTCTTGAATTCCCGGCATTGGGTTAGGGGCGTATCGGTGCCACACCCATGCGGCTGGCTCGCAGGCGGGGCGAGTCACGGGCGGGGTGGAGACAGCCGAACCCGTTCCGGATGATGGGTTTTAGAAATTGAAGCCGCCTGGGCGGGAGTTGCGGTCGGCCAGCAGGCCCGCCAGGGCGGAGATGGCGATCTCCGGCGGGATGCGGGAGCCGATGTTGAGCCCGATGGGGCGGTGCACCCTGGCGATGTCCGCCGTGTCGACGCCGAGTTCGGTGAGGGCGGCGACGTGCGGGCCGACGTGCCGCGGGTTGCCCATGATGCCGACCCAGCGGGCCTTGGTCGCGAGGGCGTCGCGCAGCAGCACGCCGAGTTCGTCCCTGTGATGGTCGGTGACCACCACGTCGGCGTCGTCGAGGTCCTCCGGCATGGCCGTGAGCACCGGGAAGCCGGCCATCCGCGCGGCCTCCGCCCGGCCGGCATCCGGCTCGACGAGGACAGTGCGGAATCCGGCGTCGGCTGCGTATCTCAGCAGGTAACCCGAGACGGGCGAGGCGAACACGGCGACCAGCGTGCGCGCGGCGGGCTCGCCGCCCGCCTGCGCCGCGGCCGCCGCCGCGGTGGAGACGGAAGCCTGGGGAACCGGAGACGGACCTGCGCCGTGGGCGACCGCGCAGGCGTCGGATTCTGCTGAATCGGATTCTGCTGGCATGCCGCCTAGTCTGCTACATCCCGGTGCCGATGGCCACGCCAGATCCCGCCGCCGGCGGCCAGGTCACGCCTGGTTAGGGTGATCGCCATGGAGTTCCAGGAAGTAGTGCGGCAGCGGCGGATGGTGCGGACGTTCACCGCCGAGCCGGTGCCGCAGGAGTCACTCGACCGGCTACTCGGCAACGCGGTGCGCGGTCCGTCGGCCGGCTTCTCGCAGGGGCAGTCGTTCCTCGTGCTGACCGACGAGGCAGACAGGAAGCGGTTCTGGGCGGTGGCGGGCGCGGCGGTGGCCGCCTCCGCGCAGACCGCTCCCCTGGTGATCGTCCCGATGTCGTGCAAGCGGGTCTACCTGGAGCGCTACGCGCAGCCCGACAAGGGCTGGACGGATATGGACGAGGCACGCTGGCCGGTGCCTTTCTGGCACATCGACACCGGGATGGCGGGGCTGCTGATCCTGCAGACCGCGGTGGACGAGGGGCTCGGCGCGGTGTACTTCGGCATCGTGCCCGAGGCGGTGGCGCCGTTCCGCGCGGCGTTCGGCGTGCCCGATGACCAGGAGCCGATCGGCGCGATCGCGATCGGCTACGACGGCGAGGCGGAAAAGCGCGACCTGAGGTCCCGGCGGCGCGACCTCAGCGAGGTGACGCACTTCGGTCGCTGGGACGGCTAGCGCTTCCGCTGTCCCCGCCTTCCGCTGGCCCGTCCTCCGCTGGCCCGTCCTGCGCCGGCCCGTCCTGCGCCGGCCCGTCCTGCACCGCGGCCTCCTCGGCGATTTCCCGCGCGTCCTCGGCGGAGGCGCCAGCGGCCTTGATGACGACCGCCTCCTCGATCTCGTCCTCGGGCGGCGGGGCGGTGAGCCGCCATGCCTCGCGGGTGATCACCTGGAGCGCGCCTGCCGCCGGGATGGCGAGCAGTGCCGCGACGAAACCGCCGAACAGGCCGCCAACCCAGGACCCGATCGACGCGCCGACCAGCACGGAGATCAGCACAAGCAGCGGCGAGATGCGCACCGTCTTGGACATGATGATCGGGTTGAGTACGTGGTTCTCGACCTGCGTGTAGACCATGAAGACGATCAGCGTGACGATGCCCGCGGTAAGCGACTGGAAGGCGGCGAAGATCACGACGGGTATGCCCGCCAGCGCGCCGCCGATCATCGGCAGGAAGTCGACCAGGGCCACCCACAGCGCCCACAGCTGAGGGAACGGCACGCCGAGCACCGCGAGGTCGACGAACACCACGAGCCCGCAGATGATCGAGGTAAGGAAGTTCCCCAGCATGTAGCCGACGACGGCGCTGTTCACCTCGGACGCGATCGCCTGGGCCTCCTCGGCCTGGCCGGGCGACATCAGCGAGAGCACACCGCGGCGCAGCTTGGGTCCCTCGAGGAGCAGCAGCAGCACCAGGATGAAGATCGTGAGCAACTCGATGAGCAGCGAAAGCGCGCCCTTGCCGACGGCGAGCGCCGGCTTGGACAGGTTCTGGCCGAACGTCACGAGCTTGGCGGAGTTGTTCTGCACCCATTGCTGCACGTGGTAGTGGCTGACCAGGTGGCCGATCCAGCCCTGGCCTTCCTGCGCCTTCGTGATGTAGCTCGGCAGTTCGTTCGCCAGGTTGGTGATCGCGTTGACCAGCGGATAGCCGAACGCGGCGGCCAGGCCGAGGAAGACGATCACCGCGACGAAGGTGACGATGCCGACCGCGAAGCCGCGGCGGCGGACTACGTACCGCTGCACCACGAGCACCGCCGGGTTGAGCAGCAGCGCGATGAACCCGGCGACGAGCATGATCAGGACTACGTCCCTGAGCCGGTAGATCAGCTTGCCGAGCAGGAAGAAGAACGCGACGGCCAGGAGGGCGACGATGATGGTGCGCAACGGCACCCGGCGCACGTCGGCAGCCTCCCACACCCGCTGCAGCCGGTATCCAAGCTGGCTGCGGCCGGCGGACTTGCCGCTGCTCACGTTCTGCTCGCTACGCACCTGTTCGCCTCGCTCCTCTGGCACGCCTACAGCATGTCAGGTTCTCCGGGTGATTGACGCCATCGGTGACGGATCGTCCGCGTCCCTGACATCGATGTCCTTATCCGGTCCTGTCCCGGTCCGTGGCCCTTGGTCAGGCCGTTCTCCTGCCCTGTTCACGGCCGGCTATGCGCCCCGGCCGAGACATCGGCAGGCCAGGACATCAGCAGGCAGGCCACGACATCAGCAGGGCAGCAGCCCCGCGGCCTGCTTGGCGGTCAGCACCCGGCGCGCGGCGTCATCGACCGTGGCGCGGAACGCGGCACTGCCCTGCGCCTTCGTGAGCACCGCCGCCGCCATCTCCTGCGCGGGGCCGAGATCCTGCGAGGTGACCAGGTCGCCGCCGGCGTTGAGGAAGTCGATCGCCCTGGTTCCCGCGGGAATGTTCTGCACCGCCTGCGCCTCACCGAGGTCGTCGGAGACGATGACGCCGCCGAACCCGAACTGGTCGCGCAGCAGCCGCATCACGACCGGGGAGAACACCGCGAGCCTTGACGCGTCGATCCGCGTGTACGTGGCGAGCGCGACCATCACCATCGGCACCCCGGCGCTTATCGCGGCGCGGAAGGAGTTCAGGCCGGGGTCGCCGGCTGTCGTCACGTTGTCCACCACGTCCGCGGTGAAGTCGGTGTTGCCCGTCACCCGGCCAAGGCCAGGGAAGTGCTTGGCCACGGTCTCGACCCCGGCGTCGGCCATCCCCTGGATGAAGGCGGCGCCGTGCGTGCCGCTGGTCGCCGGGTCGGAGCCGAACTCCCGGCCAAGCGCGCCGATCGGCGCGTTAGATGCCGCGGTCCCTGGCGGCACCACGTCCATGACCGGCGCGAGGTCGAGGTTGACGCCGGCCGCGCGCAGCTCGGTCGCCCAGTCGGTCGCCGACTGCCGCAGCGTGCTCGCCGTCCAGCCGCCCTGCTCGAGCGCGGACGGCATGGTGACGAACCCGGGCCCGGTGAGCTGCTGGATCTTCCCGCCCTCCTGGTTGGCGGCGATGAAGAACTTGACGCCGCCCGTGCCCGACGCGGAGGCGAGCGACTGCATGGCGGCGGTCCGCGCGGCGAGCGTGGCGGTCCCCGCCGAGGACACGTTGAGCAGCAGCGAGCCGAAGTGATAGGTCTGCTCGGCGGCCTCGGTCCGCGGGCCGGCGATGTCGCCCGACACGCCGACGATGAACAGCTGGCCGACGCGCTGTGCGAGGCTGAGGTTTCCGAGCGCCTGGGCGACGCACGCGGCCGCGACCGTGCCGGTCGTCGGCTGGTCGTTGCCCGCGGAGCCGGTCCCGCTTGAGGCCGTGGCCGCCGGGCGCGCCGACGCCGTGGACCCGGCCGCACCGCCGCCGCTCCCCGAGCAGCCGGCGGTGACCGCGCAGGCGAGGACAGCGGCGCAGGCCGCCACCTGCCGAAATCCACTTTGACCCATTTGCACGTGACGACTCTAGCCGTCATTCCTTGGGTGCCGAGCCCGTAGCGGAACCGCGGCCAGTGGAAGACCATGATCCAGAACGGGTTCGTGGCTACGTCCCTCCCTTCCGCGAAGCCTTTTCTGCCCGCAGAAGGGAGCGACGATGCTCTTCGCCGTGTTCGACCATAACGACGCCTCTGGCCGGCCGCCCCGACGGGGCATTCACCCCGTTCGCGGCGAACCTCACGTACCTGCGGGACAAGTTCGGCGTGCCCGTCCCGCCCGGTGTCGCCGAGTCCAATTTCGGCGCCGAGGCGGCCGCGCACCGCTACGCGGGCGACCCCGCGGGCGCCAAGGCCTGGGTCGCCGAGCACGCCGAGGCGGCGGGCGCCACCTATTTCAATGCCTGCCCGGTCCCACGGAGGCGAGCATCCCGTCGCCGATCTCGGTGGCGAAGCGGCCCTGGCCGACGGCGATCACCCCGAGGGCGGCGGCCCGCGCCACCTGGTCCGGCCTGGCGGCGGCGAAATGCTCGATGCGGTGCCGCACGTCGGGGCGCGGGTACCGGCGGGCCGCCTCGTCGAACGCGTCGAGCGCCAGGTCGATCGCGCGGTCGCCGATGGCGTGCGCGGCGACCCGCCAGCCGGCCTGGTGGGCGGCGATCATCGCGGCGGTGAGCCGCTCCGCGTCGCCCTGGAGGTAGCCGCTGTTGGACTCTTCGCCCTGGTACGGTGCGGTCATCGCCGCGGTCCGGCCGACAAGCGAACCGTCGGTGAAGATCTTCATCGGCCCGATGCTGATCCAGTCATCGCCGAAGCCGGTGCGCAGTCCCAGGTCGATCCCGGTCTCGATGCCGTCGGCCGGGTGCGCTGCCAGCGGGTGGAAGGCGCGAAGATCATTACGGAAATGCCCTTGCCCAAACCGGGGTCCTGGTCCCGGTAATGGCAAGGGCATTCGCTAAAGAAGGTGAGCCGCGCCGCGCCTTTCGCCGGCTGGCCGGCTGGTGGGGGTCAGCGGGCTGGCCTTGGCGGATCAGGATTGGCAGCGGCAGCGAGGACGGTCGGCAGATGAGTGACAAGCCCGAGTCGGAGCTTCGCCTCGACGCGTTGTACGCGGCGCTACGTAACGGTGCGGCGATCGACCGGGAAGCCGCGTTCGACGCCGCCATGGCAGAGCTCGCGTGCCATCCGGGCCAGGCCTGGGCGCGCGAGCTGGCCGAGGCGAGTGTGAGCGAGGCAGGCGAAGCCCGGCTGGCGTCGGCGACTCGGGCGTTCCTGGACGCGTGCGGGTGCGTGCCGGGATTCGACCAGGAGCCCGAGCTGCTCGGAGGACTGGAGGCGGCGCTCGATGCCGTCCGTGCTGACCTGCGGGCGACCGGTGTAGCCGGCCAGGTCAGCCTGGTGATCGGGCCGGACTGGTTCCCCACGAACGTAGTCGTTGAGACGTGGAAGGGTGACCATGGCTGGACGAGCGGGATCTTCCCCAGCGACGCCGCTGATGACCTGTCCGCCCTCGTCGCGGTAGCCGAGCAGGTCCGCGAGGCGGTCATGGAATCGCTGAACTACCAGTTCATGGGCAAGGTGTGGCCCGCCTGCCCGGCACACGGTGTCGCGACTACGCCCATGGCGCGTCGCGGTGGCGGCGTCTGGTGGTGCGACAGCGGCGGCCACGTGGCTGCGAAGATCGGTCACTGGGCACAGGGGCACACTCGCCACGACGAGCCCAGCCCACAGCAATTACCGCTTTCTCGCCGGGTGGTTTCCCGGCATATGCGATCTGGGTCTTCCCCGCGTTCTCGTGGGGCGCGGGCCTGGCCGCTCATTCGATACGCATCGTCTAGTCCGGCCGGTGCCTGACGAGGAGGTCGTGGTCCGCGGTGAAACCGAGCCGCTCGTAGAACGGGATGGATCGCTCGGAAGGGCGCAGGACGACCCGGACGAACTGGCGCTCGTCGGCGTACCCGAGCAGTGCGCGCAGCAGCAGCGAGCCGATGCCGCGGTCGCGGTGTGCGGCGAGCACGAACGCGTTCGCCAGGTAACCCCAGCACCCAGGGTCGCGGCCGGGCTGCGGCATCCGTTCGAAGACGGACATGTTCATCATGCCGACAAGATCGCCGCCGGCCTCGGCCAGCCAGCTGACCCGGCGCTGCGCCTCGCGCCGGTACCAGTCGAGGAACCGGGCCTCGAAGTCCGCGTCGCCCGCGGGCCCGTGGTTTTCCTCGGTCCACGCGCGGCGCAGCGCCGCCAGCGCGGGCGCGTCGTCCGGCCCGGCGATCTTGATGACGGGGGCATCCATGAACGACGAGGATATTTTGCGTGCGGCTGTCGATTCCGGCCGGCCCGTCCGACGTAGGGGTACGGCCACGCGAACACGACTGAAGGGATAGCCACCATGGCTCAGTACGCGGTCTTGATCATCGGCACCGACTCCGCCCACGCCCCGGACGCCACCGAGGAAGACCTCGATGTGCACACCCGGCACGCGGACGAGCTGATCGCCAGCGGCGTCATGGTCGCGGCCTTCGCGCTGACGTCCAGGGACATGGCCACCACCGTCCGCGAGGACATGATCACCGACGGCCCGTTCCTTGACTCCAAGGAGGTCGTGGCCGGGTTCTACGTGATCGAGGCCCCCGACCTCGACGCAGCCCTGGCAATCGCGAAGCGCAACGACCACCGAGGCGCAGGTCGCGCTGACCCTGCGGCTGGTGTGCGGGATGACAACGGCGGACATTGGGGGGCCTGGCGGGAAACCAGCACGATTGTCGCGGCCCGCCCGCATGAAGAGCAAGGGTGACGAGCCGGATGAAACCCGAACCCGTTCGGGATGATTCTTGTTTTGGGCGTTAGCGTGGTGCCAGGCCGCGGATAAGCGTGGCGATGGTGGCCTGGTAGGTGTACTGCGGGTCTTGTGTCTGCATCAGGCCCTTGAGCTCGAGTGCGACGGCGCCGTGCACGGCCGACCAGATCTGCTGCGCGACCTCCAGCGGGTCGGGCGCGGCGATCACGCCTGCCGCGGCGGACATCTCGACGGCGCGGACCAGCGCGCCGAAGCAGGCCGCCGCGTGCTCTCCCACCTCGGCGTTGTCATGCTCGTGCGGTACCGCGTCCTCGAACATGATCGCGTAGAAGTGTGGGTTGGCCAGCGCGAACTGGCGGTAGGCGAGGCCGCAGGCGACGAAGCGGCCGCGCATCGCCGACTCGCCGGGCGCGGCGAACGCCTCCTCAAGTGACAGCCGCAGCCGGTCGAAGCCGCGGATCAGCAGCGCGTCGACCAGGCCGTCCTTGCCGCCGAGCCGGTTGTAGACGCCCATCGGGGCGATGCCCGCCTCGGTGGCGACCGCGCGAACGGTCAGCCCGCCGGGCCCTTCGCGGACGAGGACCGCCTCCGCGGCGGCCAGGAGCTCGCGCTCGACGTCGGCGGACGGCGTCCGGCCGCGGCGCGCCGGTGTCGCTTCACTCATGCTGACCATCATTCCCTACCCGGCTCTTTCCGGCCGTCCCTTGACACACTATAGAACGGCGTTACATAGTTGTGGAACAACGTCCTATGAATGTCGTGAACGTCACACAGGGGGAATCACCCATGGAAGCCCGTACCGGCACAATTAACGCAAGCCGGGCCGCTGCTAACAAGACCAGTGGCGACCGGCGCTGGTGGATCCTGGCCGTGCTCTGCCTCAGCGTCCTGCTCGTGGTCGTGGACAACACGATCGTCAACGTCGCGCTGCCCACCATCAGTCGCGACCTCAACGCCTCCACCTCGGCCCTGCAGTGGGTCGTGGACGCCTACACCCTGTCGTTCGCCGGCCTGCTGCTGCTCGGCGGCAACCTGGGCGACCGGCTTGGCAGGCGCCGCTTCCTCCAGCTCGGCCTGGTGCTGTTCGGCGTGTTCTCCGTCGGCGCCGCGCTGTCCACGGGCACCGGCGAGCTGATCGCGGCGCGCGCCGCGATGGGCCTGGCGGCCGCTCTTGTTTACCCGGCCACGCTGGCGATTCTCAACAACGTGTTCACCGTGACCCGCGAGCGGGTCATCGCCATCGGCGTCTGGTCGGCGATCTCCGGGCTCGCGGTCGCGATCGGCCCGGTCACCGGCGGCGCGCTGCTGCGGCACTTCTCCTGGTCGTCGGTGTTCTACGTGTCCGTGCCCGTCGTCGTCATCGCGGTGGTCGCTGGCCGGCTGCTGCTGCCCGAGTCCCGCGACCCCAACGCCGGACGGTTCGACCCGCTCGGCGCGCTCCTGTCAGCGGCCGGCATCGCGCTGCTGACCTACTCGATCATCGAGGCGCCGGGCCGCGGCTGGGGATCGGTGCGAACCGTCGGCGGCATCGCCGGGTCGCTGCTCATCCTCGCGGTGTTCGCCTGGTGGCAGGCGCGCCGTCCGGACCCGATGCTCGACGTGCGGCTGTTCCGTAACGCCCGGTTCTCCGCGGCGAGCGTCGCGATCGCACTGGCGTTCTTCGGACTGTTCGGGTTCATCTTCATGATCACCCAGTACTTCCAGATCGTCCGCGGCTACGACCCGCTCGGCGCGGGCATCGCGACGCTGCCGTTCGCGTTCGTCACGGCCGGCTTCTCGCCGCTCGCGATGCTGCTCATGCGCCGCTTCGGCACCAAGCTGGTGGTCGCGGCGGGGCTGGCCACCATGAGTGCGGGCTTCGTGGTCGCCGCGACCACGGAGACGGGCGCCCCGTACTGGGGCAAGGTCGTCATCGCGATGGCGCTGATGGCGGCGGGCCTCGGGCTGACCACCGGCCCGGCCACCGAGGCCATCATGGGCGCGCTCCCGCCGGGCAAGGCGGGCGCGGGCTCGGCCGTCAACGACACCACCCGCGAGGTCGGCGGCACGCTCGGGGTCGCGATCGTCGGCTCGGTGCTCAACTCCGCCTACGGCTCGCACGTGGTGTCCGGGCTGACCGCTCTCGGCGCCTCCTCCGCCGCGGGCCACCTGGCCGGGCAGTCGGTCGTCGCCGGCGCGAACGTGGCGGCGCATTTCCCCGCGCCGCTGCGCGACGCCGCACTGACGGCGGTGCAGTCGGCCTTCATGACCGGCCTGCACCGCGGCTCGCTGGTCGCCGCCGGTGCGACGCTGGCAGCCGCGGTGATGGCACTGGTCTTCGTGCCGGCGCGCGCGGCCGCCGCCGCCGAACCATCCATCGACGGAACGGTTGCGGGTGACTCGGGAACGGTCACCGTTCCCCGCGTGCCGGCGGACCGCTAATCGCCCGGTTACCGCAATGGCGCGAGCCCCGCCGCGACGGTGTGCGGCGGGGCTCGCTTGTTCGTGTCTTAGGCCAGGTAGCCGACCGCCGCGCGCTCCACGATGTCGCACAGCTTGACCAGTTCGCCGATGGACGCCCACTCGTCGGGCGCGTGGTAGTTGCCGCCGGTGGAGCCGATGAGCAGCGTGGGGATGCCCGCGGCCTGCATCAGCGCCGCGTCGGTCCACCCGTTCATGCCGGTCACCTTGGGCGGGCGGCCGAGTACCTGGGTCATCGCCTCGGTGAGGATCTCCTGGAGACGCTCGTGCCCCTGCGCCTGGAACGGCTCGCGGTCCAGGTGGACCCGTACCTCGCCCTTGAAACCCGGCTCGGTCTTGGCTACCTCCGCGAAGATCGCCTCGATCTCCGCGACCCGGTCGCTGAGGTGCTCGCCCGGCTGGGTGCCGATCTCGATGCCGAGCACGGCCCGGCCCGGATAGGTCGCGTAGTCGGTGCCGCCGCTGATCGTCCCGGTGTGGAACACGGTGCGGCCGTTCATCGCCGAGGCGCCGGGGATGAACACCGTGTTGTCCAGCTTGTGCATCCGGGTGATCACCTCCGCCAGGTGCACGATCGCGTCCACGCCGATCTCCGGCACGCAGCCGTGCGCGGGCACGCCGTGGGTGATCACGTCGATCCAGCCGAATCCCTGGTGCTCGACGACCAGTTCGTCGGTCTCCTGCGGCTCGATGACGATCGCGGCGTCGATGTCTAGGCCCATCTCGACCAGGTGCTGCGAGCCGATCGAGCAGCCCTCCTCGTCGGCCACGCAGGCCAGCAGCAGGTCACCGCGGAGCTTGACGCCCGACTTGGCGATGGAGGCCATCGCGAGCATGCCCGCGACGCAGCCGGCCTTGTCGTCGGCGGAGCCGAGGCCGTAGAGCCGGTCGCCGTCCAGCCGCGGCCGCAGCGCCTCGGCCGGCCAGTTGGCGTAGCCGACCGTGTCCGCGTGCGCGTTGATGCACAGCGTCGGGCCGCCGCCGGTGCCGCGCAGCCGGGCGAGCAGGTTCGGGCGGCCGGGTTCCACCTCGACGATCTCGATCTCCGCGCCGATGTCCGCGGCGGTCAGCCAGTCGGCGATGTACTGCGCGACGCGGCACTCCCCCGCGCCGTCCGGGATCAGCCACGGGGTCACCGAGTCGATCTCGACCATGGCGCTGAGCAGTTCGATGACCTCACTGCGGGTGACAGGCATGCTAGGGCTCCTTCGTGAAGTGGCAGGCCGCCTGGTGCGTTCGGGTGACGGGCAGTGGCGCCGGGTCCGCGGTGCGGCATTGCTCAGGCTCGCCGAGCGTCCGGTACAGCGGGCAGCGCGGATGGAAGCGGCAGCCGGACGGTATCCGGGCGGCCGACGGCGCCTCGCCGGTGAGCAGCACGCGCTCGCGCCGCGCCGCCCCCGCCGGCACTGTCTCCGGCACCGGGATGACGGATACGAGCGCCTGCGTGTAGGGGTGGCGCGGGTTCTTGATGACCTCGGTGGCGGCGCCGATCTCCACGATCCGGCCCAGGTAGACCACCGCGATCCGGTCGGCCACCACCCAGGCGAGCGACAGGTCGTGGGTGACGAACAGGAACGACACGCCGCGGCTGTCGCGCAGGTCGAGCATGAGCCGCAGGATGCCGGCCCGCAGGGACACGTCGAGCATCGACACCGGCTCGTCGGCGATGACCAGGCTCGGCTCGAGCACCATGGCGGCCGCGATGACCAGGCGCTGGCGCTGGCCGCCCGACATCTGGTGCGGATACCGTCCCGCCATGGTCGCGCCCGGATGCAGGCCGACCTGCTCGAGCGCGGCGAGCACCTTCTCCCGCGGCCGGGGCAGTCCGTGCACGATGAGCGGCTCGGCGACCGTGTCGCCGGCGTTCAGCCGCGGGTCGAGCGACTCGAACGGGTCCTGGAAGACCATCTGGATGTCCTTGCGCAGGGCGCGCAGCGCCCGCCCCTGCACGTGCGCGACGTCCTGGCCGCGGAACAGCACCCGGCCGCCGGCCGGCTCCTCGAGACGGGTGATGGCCTTGGCGATCGAGGTCTTGCCGCAGCCCGACTCGCCGACCAGGGCCAGGATCTCCCCGGTGCCGATGTCGAAGCTGACGTCGTCGACGGCCCTGATCAGCCGCTGGCCCCTGGGGCCGCGGCGGGTCCGGTAGCTGACGGCCATCCGGTCGACGGACAACACCGGCGCCGCTTCCGCCTGGCCCGCGACGGCTTCACTGGTTTCCGCGGTTTCCGTGTCCGCGGTGTGCGCGCTTGCCTGCTCGGCGGTCATCGGCCGGCCGCCAGGACGTCGGCGGAGTGATGGCAGGCGGCGTGATGGCCGGGACCGACCTCGCGCAGCGGGGGCAGGTCGGCGCGGCACGCGTCGTCGGCGAGCGTGCAGCGGTCGGCGAACCGGCAGCCGGGTGGCGGCACGAGCAGGTCAGGCGGGTGACCGGGTATCGCCGCGACGAACGTGCGGTCGCGGCGGATGTCCGGGAAGGCGTGCCGGAGCCTGGCGGTGTACGGGTGCGCAGCTCCCGCCGCGGGGGCGAAGATCGTCGCCGTCGGCCCCGACTCCACGATCTTCCCCGCGTACATCACGTTCACGGAGTCGCACACCTCCGCGATCACCGACAGGTCGTGCGAGATGAGGATCATCGACAGCTCGAGCCGGCTGGCGAGGCCGCGCAGCAGGTCGAGTATCTGCGCCTGGGTCATCACGTCGAGCGCGGTGATCGGCTCGTCCGCCACGATCAGGCTCGGCCGGCAGGCGAGCGCCATGGCGATGAGCACCCGCTGCCGCATGCCGCCGGACAGCTCATGCGGGTAGCTGCGCGCCCGGCCCGGGTCGATGCCCACGCCGTCGAGCAGCTCGGCGACCCGCTCCCTGACCTCGGCCTTCGTGGTCTTTGGCGGATGGCAGCGGATCGGCTCGGCGAGCTGCTCACCGATGGTGAGCACCGGGTTGAGCGAGTTCATCGCGCCCTGGAAGACGACCGCGATCCGCCGCCAGCGCACCGCGCGCAGCTCGGGTTCGCTCATCGCCACCAGGTCCTGGCCGTCGAAGGTGATCTCGCCGGACGCGATCGTCGCCTCCTGGGCGAGCAGCCGCGGAATGGCCAGGGCGAGCGTGGTCTTGCCGCACCCGGACTCGCCCGCGAGCCCGACCACCTGGCCGCGCCCGACCGTCAGGCTCGCGCCGTCCACGGCGGCTACAGGACCGCGTGGCGTGCGGTACTCGACCCGCAGGTCGCGGATCTCCAGCAGGCTCATCGCGAGCTCCTCAGCCGGGGGTTCAGCGCCTGGTCCACGCAGTGGCCGATCAGCGTGAAGGCCAGCACCACCAGGACGATGCCGAGGCCTGGCGGCATGAAGTACCACCAGTCTTCGCGGCCGATGGCGCCGGACTCGAAGGCGAAATGCAGCATCGTCCCCCAGGAGACCTGGACGGGATCGCCGAGGCCGAGGAACGAGATCGTGGCCTCGGCGAGCACGGCACCGCCGATGACCAGGACCGTGTTGGCGAAGATCAGCGGCAGCACGTTGGGCAGGATGTGCACGCGCAGGATGCGCAGGTCCGACGCGCCGAGCGAGCGCACCCGGGTGATGAACTGACGGGACCGCAGGGAGAGCGTCTGCGACCTGACGATGCGGGCGGTGGTCGGCCAGCCGGTCATGCCGATCACCAGGATGATGATGGAGATGTTCTGCCCGAAGAACGCGGCCAGCGCGATGACCAGCGGAAGCTGCGGCAGCACGAGGAAGAAGTCGGTGACCCGCATCAGCAGGTTGTCGATCCAGCCGCCGTAGTAGCCCGAGGCGATGCCGAGGCCGGCGCCGAGCACCATCGAGATCGCGGTGGCCGCGAGCCCGACAAGGAGCGAGATGTGCGCGCCTGACAGGAACTCGCGGAACAGGTCACGGCCGAGTTCGTCGGTGCCGAGCCAGTGCTGGCCCGACGGCGCCTGAAGCACCGCGTTCGATGACGACCCGGTGGTGCTCGAGGCGAACGGGAAGAACAGCGGGCCCGCCACGGCCAGGATGATGACTCCCGCGAACAGCGCCAGGCCGGTCCGGCCAAGCCAGTCCGCGGTCAGCGAGCGCCACACCCGGCGTGCCTCGTGTGCACGCACCGGCTCGAGCGGCGGCTGCTCGGCGACCAGTTCAGCGGCGACCATCTACGCCTCCCGCACTCTGGGGTCGAGGACCTGGTAGAGCAGGTCGCTGATGAAGTTGACGAGCAGCACGGTCACCGCGAACACCAGGAAGGACGCCTCGATGACCGGGTAGTCCCTGTTCAGCACCGAGTTGTAGACGAGCAGGCCCATGCCCGGCCAGGAGAACACCGTCTCCACCTCGATGGCGCCGCCGACCACCATGCCGACGAGCAGCGCCGAGGAGGTCACCACGGGAAGCAGCGCGTTGCGCACCGCGTGCCGCCAAAGCACCCGTCCAGGCGGCAGGCCTTTCGCGGTGGCGGTCAGCATGAAGTCCTCGGCGAGCACCTCGATCACCGACGCCCGCGCCACGAGGACGAACTGCGCGATGTTCACCACCACGAGCGTCACGGTGGGCAGGAACAGGTGCGCGATGACGTCCTCGACCCGCTGGAACGGCGACGCGTAGACCGCGTTCGGCGTTTCCATGCCGAAGATCGGGAACGCGTGCACCCAGACGCCGAGCACGAACGCGAGGATCAGCCCGGTCCAGAAGGTCGGCAGCGCCCAGCCTATGACCGAGGCGGTCACCGTCGCGGAGTCGTAGGCGCCGGCCCGCCGTCGCGCCGCGATCACCCCCGCCACCGTCCCGGCCACGATGGTGAGCACCGTGGCGGCGGCGAGCAGCAGCACCGTGTTGCCGAGGTACTGGCCGAGCACCGTGGTGACCGGCTCCCGGTAGGTGTAGGACATGCCGAGGTTCCCGTGCAGCAGGTCCTTGAGGTAGATGAGGTACTGCACCGGCAGCGGGTGGTTGAGGCCGTACAGCTCGCTGATGGCGTTCGCCGTCGCCTGCGTCAGGTGCCCCGACCGCGTCAGCATGCGCACCGGGTTGCCGGGCAGCACGTGAAACAGCAGGAAGTTGAAGGTGACGATCACGAACAGCGTGACGAGCAGCCACAGCAGCTTGCGTGCCAGGTAACGGAGCCGGATCACGGGTTGCCGCTGCCTAGACCGGACGCGCGTTCAGGTAGTTATCCCTGGTGAAGTTCAAGATGATGCCGCCGGTCAGCTGGGTCCAGCCGGTCCAGGTGTCGGTACGGTACGCCTGGAGCTTGGACTGGTACCACATGACGATGTAGGCGGCCGCGTCGTAGTAATACTGCTGCGCCTCGTGCACCATGGCCAGCCGCTTGGTCGCGTCGATCTCCGCGGCCTGCTGGCTGTAGAGCGCGTCGTAGTGCTTGTCGGCGTAGTAGACGTCGTTGTTCCCGCCGATCTGCGAGCTCAGCGGGATGCCGAGCATGTAGTCGGGGTCGTACACGCCGGAGTCCCAGCCCCAGACGAAGATGTCCCAGTTCGGCGCGTCGGAGTTGTAGACGGTGTTGCCGAGCGAGTTGGCGTCCAGCGTGGTGAGCGTCAGCTGGATGCCGACCGCGGCGCACGCGTCGCGGAAGATCTGCGCGGCGGCGACATCGACCGAGGTCGACTCGATGGCGATCAGCCGGAAGCTGAGCGGCTTGCCGTCGGCGCTGGTGCGCACCTTGCTGCCGCCGCGCAGCTGGTAGCCGGCCGCCTCGAGGACCTGCTCGGCCTTGGCCGGGTTGGCGTTGAGCTGCTCGGCCGCCGGGATGTTCAGGTGCCAGGCGCCGAAGCCGGACGGCAGCAGGGCGCTGCCGGGGATGCCGTGCCCGGCGAGCGCGACGTCCACCAGCTTCTGCCGGTCCACCGCGTAGCTGAGCGCCAGCCGCACGTTCCTGTCCTTCAGCAGCGGGTTGCCACCGGACTTCGGGTTGTCGGAGACGTTGATGCCGATGTGGTGGAAGGAGAACGACTCCATCTCGACCGTCTTGACGTCCTGCGCGCCGGCCAGGCCGTCCCAGATCGTCGGCGGGATCTCCGGGCAGATGTCCACCGCGCCGGTGCGCAGGTTCTGCGCCATCACGTCCTCGTTGCCGAACAGGATCCAGCTGATCTTCTCGGCCGCCGGCTTGGCGCCCCACCACTGCTCGTTCCGCTTGACCGTGACCGACTGGCCCTTGTTCCAGCTGACGAAGGTGTAGGGCCCGGTGCCCACCGGGTGCGCGTTGGTGAACTTCTGCACGTCGCTCGCGGTCTTGCCCTGCCAGATGTGCTGCGGCAGGATCGGCACCGCGAGCCCGGGGTTGAACGCCTGCGGCGCGGAGAAGTTCAGCACCAGGGTGTGGTCGTCCGGGGCCTGCGCGTTGGTGAGCTGGGTCACCCACTGGTCGTAGGAGCCGAGCTGCTCCTTGGCGATCGTCTCGAAGGTGAACTTCGCGTCCGCGGCGGTGAATGGCTTACCGTCGTGCCAGCTGACGCCGGAGCGCAGCTTGTAGGTGATCGACTTGCCGTCGTCGCTGTAGGTCCAGGAGGTCGCCAGGCCGGGCTCCGGCTTCAGCTCAAGGCTGTAGTGCATGAGGTTGTCATAGACGAGGGCGAGGATCTCGTCCGCTTCCGTGCTGTAGGCGGTCAGCGGGTTCATGCTGTCCGGCTCGATCGTCCAGCCAACCCGGAGCAGGCTGGCCTTGCTTGAGGTCGTGGAGGCCACGTTGGCGCACCCCTCGATCGCGGTCGCCGCGAGGGGGGCGGCCAGGGCGACGAGTCCGGTGCGCCGGAGAAAGTCGCGGCGGCTGGATAGGGCAGGCATCCTTCCGGTCTCCTCTGCTGGTCGTCGGGAACCGGAGCGCTGCACGGTTCCGGCTATTTGGGGGATTTTCTACCTATTGAGGCGGAAGTGCCAGGTGAAGTTAGTTTGTATACAGAGTATGCAGTAGTTGATGTCTCATTTGTCAATGGCTGCCGATTAAAATCGGGTTACGTGCCGTTAACCGGCATTTCCCGCGCCAGCAGATCATCGAAGGTCTCCCTGCGGACGCCGAGCCGCGCCGCGCCGTCGGCGCAGTAGACCACCGGCGGCCGGAGCGCGGCGTTGTAGTTGTTGCCCATCGTGAAGCAGTAGGCGCCGGTCACCGGCACCACGATCAGGTCGCCGATCCTCGGGTCGGCGAGCGGCACGTCCGGGGTGATCACGTCACCGGATTCGCAGTGCCGTCCGACCAGGTCCGCGAGCGCCTGCGGCGCGTCCCACCGTCCGATCACCGCGGGCGAGAAGCGCTGGCCGTACAGCGAGTGCTCCAGGTTGTCCCCCATCCCCCCGTCGACGGCGACGTGCGTGCGCGCGTTGCGCTTGACCGTCACCACCCGGTAGAGGGTGACCGCCATCGGCGCGACGAGCGACCGTCCCGGCTCCACGATGACCTCGATGCCGGCGCCCAGGTGCGTGCGGGCGGCGCCGAGCAGGGCCTGCGTGTACTGCGCGATGCTCGGCGCCGTGTCCGCCTTCTCGTAGCGGACGCCGAGGCCGCCGCCGAGGTTGTACACGTCGAACCGCTCGCCGAGCGCCGCGAGCGCCGCCACCTCGGCCTCGAACTGGGCAAGGCTGGTGATCTGCGAGCCGATGTGCGCGTGCAGTCCGCGCAGGTCGGCGACCCCGCCGGCGCGGATCCGCGCGATCGCGCCCGGCGCCTGGTCCAAGGACACGCCGAACTTGGAGGCGGAACCGCCGGTGGCCATCGCCTGGTGGGTATCCGCGTCGATGCCCGGGCTCACCCGCAGCAGGACAGGGACCGCGGCTCCCGGGCCCGCCAGCCGTTCAATGCGGTCGATGTCGTCGAAGCCGTCCACGACGATGTAGCCGATCCGCGCGTCGAGCGCCGCCGTGATGTCCGCGTCAGTCTTGGCGTTGCCGTGCATCACGATCGCGGCCGGGTCCGCGCCCGCGGCCAGCGCCATCCGCAGTTCGCCGGCTCCCACCACGTCGCAGCCGAGGCCCTCGCTCACCAGCACCCGGATCATCGAGACGGAGGGGAACGACTTCACCGCGAAGCACACCGTGGCGCGCGGATGCCGGCTGGTCATCGCCGTGCGGTACTCGCGGGCGCGCTCGCGCAGCGAGCCCTCGTCGATGACGAACGCGGGCGTGCCGTAGCGCTCCGCGATGGCGCGCAGTGAGCAGCCGCCGATCAGCAGGTCCTCCCCGTCCACCAGCGCGGACGGCGGGAACAGCGAAAGATCAAGCACGTGCCTTGCTCCTCGGGGGTTCTGCGGGGGGTGATGTCGTGGCAGGCGGCTCAGTGGGTGGCGGCTCGGCGGATGGGTGGGCGGGTGCCCGGTGGGCGGCTCAGTGGGTGGCGGTGACCTTGGCGAGGCCCGCGGGGGCGTCCGGATCGAGGCCGCGGCGCAGCGCCGCGGCCAGGGCGAGCTGCTGTCCGCGGACGGTGGCCAGGACGGGCTGCAGAATCTCGCCCGCTTCCGGCACCGGCAGGTCGGCGCCAGGGGCGGGACCGCAGGTCGCGGTCGGCACGCCGATCCGCGCGAGCCTCGCCGCGAGTTCCGCCTCGTCCGCCGCGAACCGCTCGCCGCCGGCCACGATCAGCACCGGGAGGCCGTCGTCGAGCGCGGCGATCGGGCCGTGCAGCAGGTCGGCCGAGGACAGGCCTTCGGCGTGCACCCGGGCCGACTCCTTAATCTTGAGCGCGGTCTCCAGCGCCGCGGCGTACGCCATGCCGCGCCCGGTGACCACCAGCCGCCCTGCCCGTTCCCAGCGCGCCGCGAGCGCGCGGGCCGGGGCGTCGTCGGCCACGACCCGCTCGACCGCGGCAGGGAGCGCGGCCAGGTCCGCCGCCGGGACGACGCCGGGGTCGAAGGCGGCGGCGACCGCGACGATCGCCAGCATCTGGGCCGTGACGGTCTTGGTGGCGGGGACGGCGAGCTCGGGACCCGCGCCGGTGGGCAGGGTGACCTGGCACGCGCGGGCCAGCGGGCTGTCCGGCTCGTTGGTGATGGCGACGACGACGGCGCCGGAGCGGCGCATGACGGAGGCGGCCTGCACGATCTCCGGGGTGGCGCCCGACTGGCTGAGCGCCACGACCAGGTAGCCGCCGTAGTCGGCGTCCGCGCCGTACCTGGTGTGCAGGCTGGGGGCGGCGAGCCCGGCGGGCCGGCGGGAGGTCAGCTCGATCAGGTAGCGGCCGTAGACCGCTACGTTGTCCGATGAGCCGCGGGCGAGCAGCGCCGTCCCTGCCAGCCGCTCCGGCAGCGCCGCGCGGATCTGGTCGAGGAACTCGGCGTGCCTGGCGGCGAGGCGGCCGAGCACCGTCGGCTGTTCGGCGATCTCCGCGGTCATCAGCGTGCCAGGTCTCATCTCGTGTCCCCCTTCATGTCTTCGGATCTTCCGCTGCCGACCCGTCAGCCGTGGCGGCCCGGTGGTAGAGCGGGGCGGCGGCGGCCAGGGTCGCCTCGTGGCGGCGGGCGAGCCGGTCCCACCGGGCGGCGCGGGACGGGTCGGGCAGGACGACACCGCGGACGGCGGGCGGGGACGCGGGTAGCGCCACGCCGTCAACGCCTGCCGCCGCCACCATCGCGGCGCCGATCGCCGAGCAGTCGACGCGCTCCGGGTCGGGCGGGCTGACCGGGCGCCCAGTGGCGTCGGCCAGGTCGGCGGCGAGCGAGGAGGCCGTCGCGCCGCCGCCCGCCAGGAACACTCCGCCCGCCACGCCGCTCGCCTGCTCAAGGACCGTGAGGCAGTGCCTGCTCTCCGCCACGATCCCGGTCTGCAGGCCGCGTGCCAGGTGGCCGGGGCCGTGGCCCAGGTGCAGCCCAGTGAGCGTCCCGGCCAGGTCAGGGTCCCAGCGGGCGCCCTGCTCGCCGGGCAGCAGGTACGGCAGGAAGGACGGCGATTCCTCCGGGTCGACGCCGGCCGCGAGGCGGGCGAGCGCGTCCTGGTCGCCGCCGGTGAGCAGCCCGGCCAGCCAGCCGTGCGCGCTGCCGGTGGCGAGCAGGTCCATCTCCAGACCCCAGCCACCGAGCACCGGCATCGGGGTGATCAGGTAACGGTGCGCCGGATCGGCGGCGGCTGTGCCGCTCAGCCCCAGGATGACGTTGCTCGTCCCCGCGATGTAGGCGACCTGGCCCGGCTCGGTGATGCCGAGGCCGAGTGCGCCGAGCACAGAATCGGCGCCGCCGACGCAGACGGGGATGCCGGGCGGCAGCCCGGCAGCCGCGGCCGCCTCCGCGCGCAGCGGGCGCCACGCCTGCGACGGCTCGATGTCTGGCAGCGCGGGCAGCCCGTCGGCGATGCCGTCGATCCAGGCATCCGCGGCCAGGTCGTAGCAGCCGAAGCCGGTGGCCGTCGACGGGTCGGTCAGGTACTCGCCGGTGAGGGCGCCGAACAGGTAGTCCTTGGCGCCGAGCAGGCGGCTGGCCCTGGCCTTCAGCTCCGGGGCGACGGCCAGCAGCCGCCGCGCCATCGGGACCAGGTACCGGCCGTCCACCCACTGCCCGGTCCGCTGGTACAGGTCGTCCGGGCCGAAGTCGGCGCGCAGCGCGCTGCCGAAGTCTTCCGCCCGCCCGTCTTCCCAGATGATCGCCTGTGCGACCGGGCTGCCCGCCGCGTCGGCCAGCACGAGTGTAGGGATCATGGCCGATAGCCCGATTCCCCTCCACCGTTCCGGATCAATTCGATCGGCGAGGCTGGCCGTCACCCTTCCGACCGCGGTCAGCCAGTCCGCCGGATCCTGCTCGGCCGCGCCGGACTCCGGGCGGTGCGTCGGGTAGTCCGCGCGGGCACTCGCGAGCACCGTGCCGTCCGCCGCCACGACCGTGCCCTTGCAGCCAGAGGTGCCGAGATCGAGCCCGGCGTAGACCGCGTCGATCTCAGGCTCCGCCGGCCGGCGTACCTGGCCGCCGGGCCCGGGGCCGCTCCCCCGCCCGGTGCTGGGCGACGGGCTCCGGCGTGACGTCCCAGCCTTCGGTGACCGGGCCGCGCAGCAGTTCCCGTGAGGTCGCGCCCGAGATGTAGAAGCCGAACTCCAGCGCGGGGTAGACCTGCACGAAGCAGTCGAAGGGCACGTCGTTCGCGTCCACGCTGAGCCCGCGCAGCCGGACCACCTGCGACCTCGCGGGCAGCCGCAGCAGCCGGCGCTCGTCGGCGTCGGCCGCGCTGACCTCCAGGTACTGCTCCTCGGCGTGGTCCTCGAGCCCGTAGCGGTCGGCGAGCAACTGGTACAGCGACCCGGTGAGCGCTTCCTTGTGCAGGTCGAGGGTGGGCGCGAGCGCGACCGGTATCACCGCGGTCTCCAGGATCTTCGGCTCGCCGTCCACCAGCCGCTGGCGCATGATCTGCCACACGAGATCGTCAGGGCCGAGCCGCAGCGCGTCGCGCAGTGCGGGCGATGGGGCGCCGCGGACCAGCTTGAGCAGCCGGGTGCCGATGCGCGGCGGCTCCTCCTCGGACTGCCGCAGCGTGGACAGCAGCCCG
>Ga0335085_10002391_pt1 | contig 35246 bp, 35 predicted proteins | sample Lox_Sample_45_FD_206712 | JGI IMG/M metagenome (GOLD analysis project Ga0335085, IMG submission 206712) | Soil microbial communities from Loxahatchee National Wildlife Refuge, Florida, United States - Lox_Sample_4.5 | ecosystem: Environmental > Terrestrial > Soil > Wetlands | place: USA... | reverse complement strand
GCCTTTTCGCTGGCGATCGTCGCGCAAGCCGGAAGCAGCTCGCAGGAGGTGCACAACGCCTCGGTCGCGATTGTCGACGAAGACCATTCGGCGTTGTCGCGGCGCATCGTCGGCGCGTTCCTGCCCCCTTATTTCCAAAGGCCTCAGGCGATCGCCGAGCGCGACATCATCCCGTTGATGAATGCCGGGCGGTACACCTTTGTCATCGACATCCCGCCGAATTTCGAGCGCCATGTGGTCGCTGGGCGATCGCCGGGTCTGCAAATCGATGTCGACGCGACCGCGATGGTGCAGGCTGGCCTAGGCGCCGGCTACGCCCAGCAGATCATCACCACCGAAATTGCGAATTTTCTCTCCCGCGCCGAGGGCACGCCGCCGGCGCCCGTCAACCTCGTTGCCCGCATCGCGTTCAACCCGAATGTCGAAACCAGCTGGTTCGCCAGCGTCATGGGCATTATCAACAGCATCACGATGTTGGCCATCATCCTCGCCGGCGCGGCGATTGTCCGCGAACGCGAGCATGGGACGATGGATCACCTGCTGGTGATGCCAGTCAGCCCGCTCGAAATCGCCGCGGCGAAGGTTTGGGCGAACAGTGTCGTCATCATCGTCGCCGCCGGGTTGTCGCTTTCCCTTGTGGTGCGCGGGCTGCTGCACGTGCCGATCGCCGGTTCGGTGCCGCTGTTCCTCGCCGGCACCGCCGTCTATTTGTTTTTCGCCACCGCGGTCGGCATCTTTCTCGGCACGGTTGCCCGCTCGATGCCGCAACTCGGCTTGCTGTTTCTGCTGGTTTACGTGCCACTGGCATTGCTGTCGGGCAGCAACACGCCGCTTGAAAGCATGCCGGAATGGCTGGCGGCGATCGCGCAATATTCGCCCACGGCGCATTTTGTCTCGTTCGCGCAGGCCATCCTTTATCGCGGCGCGGGTTTTTCGGCCGTTTGGCGGCCGATCCTCGAGGTGGCGCTGTTCGGCGGCTTGTTCTTCGCGCTGGCGCTGCTGCGCTTTCGCAAATCGGTGGCGCTGACGAACTGAGCCGCCCGGTCTCCGCGCTCAGCTTTGCGACGGCTCCTGCTGCCCACCGGGCTCCGTGGCGGCGGAAGACTTCCCTGGCCTTCTCATCACACGGACGCTGTCCTCAACGCGTCGCCGCAGCGCGTCGAACGCGTCGCGCACCGCGACATGGGCGTCCTCGTGCGCGTGATTGTTGCCGCCGTTGCGCCCGATGACGATTTCCCGTCCCGGGACCGCGAGATCGATACTGACCTCGAACATATTGCCTTGGCGATGATGGTGGTGCTGACACTCCACGGTGACGTGGCAGCTCGTGATGCGGTCGTAGAATTCTTCAAGCTCTTGCGCCCGCTGATGGATGCGCGCCTCAAGCGCGGGCGAGGGGTCCATATGACGAAAGGTGATCTGAAGCGGCACTTGCATTGATCGTCTCCTGGATTACGACAAAACGGGCGCCACCGCGCCCGCGCGCTTCCTTAACGCAACGGTGCTCCGGCGCCGCTTGCCAGCGCGACAAAGTCGAGCACCTTTTCCTTGATCTGGCTCGGATAGACCGGTTCGTAGTCCACCTCGCCGCCAAACCCGCCCAACGCCCCGACATGCGGGAATGTACCGGTGAATTCGACCATCACCGGCGGGTCGCCATCGGCGGCATAAAGGCTGAGGCGGGGCGGTCTCGCACCATGCGGCAGCTCGCCGTGAACCAGCATCAGCTCCGCCGACAAGCGGCCGTCGACTTCGTGCAGCTCGCAGGCCGCTTTAACGTTGTGCCGCTTGGCGCTGTTCACGACCTCTTGGAGCAGCGGCATCGCCTGCTCGGCCGCGAATTTGGCAAACCATTGGTGTCGCGCGGCGGCCGCGGCCTCGCTGTCGCGCGCGGCGTCAACCGGAGCCAGCACCCGCCGAGTGACATGACGCGGGTCCGTCCGTGACAAAAGCGCGTCCAGCGCGCGGGAGAACAAGCCCGTATCCATCAGATGCTCCCGAACGTCAGTCCTCGGCCCGCCAATCGACACGCACGAAATAGCCCGCCTCATCGAAATGCATGGCGAGTTGGCCGTGAAAGGCGCGCTTTACGGCTTCGCCCAGGCGCCGGGGCAAATGGATGTCGGTCGTGCGAATTTCGATCGCGTTTTCGGCCTCGCTGATCGACATGATGCGGTTGAGCGCGTGCTCGGCGTGCTCGGCCTTTTCCTCGTTTTTGGCAAGACCGATGATCTCGTCCTTGTGCGCGAGCGCGGCGGGACCGTGAAGCGTCACGACGCCGGCCGGCATCGCGTCGGCGATGCGTCGGCAGGCGGGGCAATCGGCGTGGTGCGCCACTTCGGGTTTCGCTCCCCATTGCCAGCGACCGCGGTGGTAGATGGCGCCGCAGCCCGGACACACCGTTGGTTCTTCCGGCTTATGCCGGAGTTGGTATGGATCCTGTCGGGGGTCGTCCTGTGCGCGACCAAAAATGCGGCGGCCGGAAGGGAATGGGCGTGCGGCCTGAGTCATGTCTCTCACCTGCTAATAAAGCTGCCCATTGCCTTACGCTGGCGGTGGCGGCGGCGAATTGATGTCGATCAACGGCCCGCCAGTTTATTGAGCTAAATGACGCTCACCTGATGAATCCAAAGGATTGATCCATCTCAATCTCCGCCGGGGGTATAAGCGCTAGAATTCCTTTGAGTTTCGAACACCGCCGCGCATAAGAGAAAAATCGAATGAAACGCTTCTTCGTGCTCCCGGCGATCGTTGGCGGCCTTTTGGTGGGGCTGATCGTCTTTTCCATGTGGATGGGCAGCAATAGCACGGGGCCGCAGCGCGTGCCCTACAGCACGTTCGAAAAGGACCTCGCGGACGGCAAGATCAAATCGGCCAGCGTCACCGGAGACGACATCCAGGCGACGCTAAAGGACGGCAGCGTTATCCTGACAACACGCGTGCGATCCGACCTGGCAAAGCAGTTCGCCGAGCATGATGTCGAGGTGACGGGCTACCCGGCAGGCGGCGGTGGCGGCTTCGGCTGGTTGTTATGGTTGCCGATGCTGTTGCTCCTGCCGTTCTTATTCATGCGTGGCGGTGCCGGCGGGGCGATGGGGCCCATCGGGGCGATGACCCAGAGCAAGGCCAAGGTCTTCACCGAAACCGAGATCAAGGTCAGTTTCGATGACGTTGCCGGGGTCGACGAAGCCAAGGAAGAGTTGAAGGAGATCGTCGCCTTTCTCAAGGACCCCAAGAGCTATGGGAGGCTCGGCGCGCATATCCCAAAAGGCGTGCTGCTGGTCGGGCCGCCGGGAACCGGTAAGACGCTCTTGGCTCGTGCCGTTGCCGGCGAGGCCGGTGTGCCGTTTCTGTCGATCAACGGTTCGGAATTTGTTGAACTTTATGTCGGCGTTGGCGCCGCGCGGGTGCGCGACCTGTTCGAACAGGGTCGCAAACAGGCGCCGGCAATCATCTTCATCGACGAGCTCGATGCGCTCGGTCATGCGCGCGGCGCGGCCGGCCACATCGGCGGCAATGACGAAAAGGAACAGACGCTCAATCAGCTGTTGTCCGAGGTCGACGGGTTCGACCCGACTGTCGGTTTGGTGCTGCTTGGCGCGACAAACCGACCGGAAATTCTCGACCCGGCCTTGCTGCGCGCCGGCCGTTTCGATCGGCAGGTGCTGGTCGACCGGCCGGACAAGACCGGGCGCATCCAAATTCTGCGGATCTATTTAAAGAAAGTGCAGCTCGGCGCCGATGTCTCGGCCGAGGAGATCGCCGCGTTGACCCCCGGCTTTACCGGCGCCGACTTGGCAACCCTGGTCAACGAAGCCGCATTGTTGGCGACGCGGCGCAACGCGGACAATATCGTGACGGCGGATTTTACCGCGGCCATTGAGCGGATCATCGCGGGGCTGGAAAAGAAAAACCGCATCCTCAGCCCCAAGGAGCGCGAGATCGTCGCTTATCATGAGATGGGCCACGCTTTGATCGCCTCGGTGCTGCCGGGCGTCGATCGCGTGCAGAAGATCTCGATCATCCCGCGCGGCATCGGCGCGCTCGGCTACACGATCCAGCGTCCGACCGAAGACCGCTTTCTGATGACCCAGGACGAGCTTGACGCCAAGATGGCGGTGCTGCTCGGCGGCCGTGCAGCGGAGCGGCTCATTTTCGGTAAGGTTTCGACCGGCGCGGCCGACGATCTGGCCAAGGCATCCGACCTCGCGCGCAGCGCCGCCGCGCAATACGGCATGGTGTCCGCGTTAGGCGATGTCGCGTATGACCGCCAGCGGTCGCTGCTCCTGCAAGGCGCGCAGCAGCCCAGCCTCTTTGAACGCAGCTATTCCGAAGAGACGGCCCGTGAGATCGATTGCGCGGTGCGCGAGATGGTGGCACAGGCTTCCGATCGGGCGTTCGCGGAGTTGCAGGCGCGGCGCGATATCCTCGAACAAGGGGCCAGAAAGCTACTGGAACAGGAGACGCTGTCTGGGGCGGATCTGCAGAGATTACTCACGGCGCCGGGCACACGGGCCGCTGCGGCCGGCGCGATGCAGGCCTTGCCAGCCGAATATCAGGCTGCCGCCTTCTCCAGACTCACAAGGTGACGGGAATGCCGCAAATTCAGCAGGATGGCGGCCCGGCTCCGGTCATACGCGTGCGCGGACTCGTCAACCGCTTTGGCAGCCAAGTCATCCATGACGGGCTTGATCTCGATGTGCGGAAAGGCGAGGTGCTCGGGGTTGTTGGCGGCTCGGGTAGCGGCAAATCGGTGCTGCTGCGCACGATCATCGGGCTCAATAAGCCAGCCGCCGGTACTATCGAGGTCTTCGGCCGCAACATTATCGGCCTCCCGGCAGACGCGATGCAGGAACTTGAAAAGCGCTGGGGCGTCCTTTTCCAGGATGGCGCGCTGTTCAGTTCGCTGACGGTCGCCGAGAATATCGAGTTGGCGTTGCGCGAGCGGTTCGACCTCGCGCCCGAACTGATGGAGGGGATCGCCGCACTCAAGATCGGGCTGGTGGGGTTGCCGCCTGACAGCGCGCAAAAATATCCGGCCCAATTGTCCGGCGGAATGCGCAAGCGCGCCGCGCTCGCCCGCGCGCTCGTACTCGATCCGGAGTTGCTGTTTCTCGACGAACCAACCTCGGGTCTCGACCCCCTCGCCGCCGATGCGTTCGACCGGCTGATCCAGGATTTGCGCACCTCACTTGGCCTGACCGTCTTTATGGTGACGCACGATCTCGATACGGTTTTTACGATTTGCGACCGGGTCGCGGTGATCGTTGATAAGAAGGTACGGGTCGGCACTCCAAATGAGTTGCTGAACGACAATCACCCCTGGGTTCGTGATTACCTGCGCAGCCCGCGCGTTCGTGCCGCGCGCGAAGCCGCCCGGCAACAACACGACGCCTGGGATGCGGAGCGGAGCTGATCCCTTCCGCTGTTTGAGCTAGATCAAGGCCGCGTTCCGCTGGGAACCCATAATCCGGCCGTCAATCGCACAGGACAGGAGCTACCGATGGCCAACACCCCCGTTGAAGTCAACAAGAACGCTCCGGCGCGGACGCCGGATTTGTGGCGGTCGTTCCAGGCAGAAATGGACCGGTTGTTCGACCGGTTTGCCGGAGGCTTTGGCGCGCCGGCGTTTCGCCGCTGGTTCGATGCCGAACCGGCATTGACGTTCAAAAGCTCGTTCAGCTTTCCCACTCCGGCGGTCGACGTTACCGAGGATGAGCAAGCCTTTAAGGTTACCGCCGAGTTGCCGGGGCTTGAGGAAAAAGATGTCAACGTCACCGTTTCCGGCGGCATGCTGACGATCAAGGGTGAAAAAAACTACGAGAAGGATGAAAAGGACAAGGATCGCCACGTATCCGAACGCGCCTACGGCTCGTTCCAGCGCTCGTTCGGGCTGCCCGAAGGCGTCGATGCCGACAAGATAACCGCGGATATGGCGAAGGGCGTCCTGAGAGTGACCTTGCCGAAGACCGCTCAAGCGGTGAAGCAGCAAAAGATTGAGGTCAAAAAGGCCGCCTGACCGAGGCTGCCGGCCGGGTTGCAGCCAGCACCCGGCCGGCTCTCCGCGGCGCTCCAGCGCAGCCGCTATTTCTCGATCCAGAATTCGCCGATTTTGCGATAACGCTTCTTGACCGCGGCCCAAGCGACACGGTGCGCGATCTCCTCCTGCCGTTCGGGCTCCTGGTTCGCGTAAGATCGCCACGCGGCATTGAATGCCGCACGAAAAATTTCTCGCGCGTGCCACGGAAGCCGTCTTACTGCCGGTGGAAGCTCATTTAGTGTCGCGTATGGCATAGACTATTTTTTGTGCTGACGGTGCGGACGAGGATCGGGAGCATGATCGCTTACGAAGCGTCGATCGCCTTGATTTGGGTCAATCGCACCACGCCTGACCACGGCCCCCGGAATCGAGCCTCGAAAAACTTGATCTAGATCAGGGCGCCCACCTGATCGGTCCATTTGAATAAGCGCCGACATGCAGGGAGCTTCCGACGTGCTTCACATCGTCGAAATTCGCCGCATCGGGAATGATCTCGCGCTGGCGCGCGCCGAGTTGCAGGACTGGTTGGACGAACACCAGATCGAATGCACAGAGATCGAACATTCCGCAGGCGGACCGGGGATTACATTCCGTGTCCAATTCAAAGAGAAAGCCGACGCAATCGCCTTTGCTGAGATGTTTCACGGCTACTTTAAGAATATCAGCGACGGGCGGAGTCCGCTTTGGGCGGCCGCAACGACGCCGCCGCAGGAGGGCGGAAAGCGGCGCAAGGCTGTCGTGCTTTCCGAAAGCTTTCGACGCACGGTGCCGAGGTTTCGTCCCAAGTCTGACGCCGCCGGGGGCAGTTGAGACGCTCCACGCCCACCACCGGGGGATGAGCGATGAAAATCGGTGATCTGCCCGTCGTCGATGACTTGCGGCTCATAGACGCAGCGTCCTCCAGCTAAAGTTAGCAGACAATCACAGGCCCCCGCCTCCAGTCCGGAGCCGTTCACGTATTCCGATGACCACCGGCCAGCTTTGCGTCCTGACGATTGACGGTCTTGCCGCCCTCATAGACGCCTTGCGCGGCCGAGGCTATCGGGTCATCGGCCCGATGGTGCGCGATCAGGCGATCGTCTATGACGACATCGCCTCGCTCGCCGATCTGCCGCGCGGCTGGACGGACGAGCAGGACGGCGGCCGCTACCGGCTGGTCAGCCGCGATGATGGCGCGCTGTTCGGCTATGCGGTCGGGCCGCAGTCCTGGAAACAGTTTCTGCACGTCCCGCGGCAGCGCTTGTGGCGCGCCGAGCGTTCGGACGAGGGGCTAAACGTCATCGCCGAGCCGGATTGCTCGGAGCCGCTTGCCTTTATTGGCGTGCGCGGCTGCGAACTTCATGCGATCGCGATCCAGGATCGCGTGCTGCGCGATGGCGCTCATCCCGACCCGCATTACCGCGCCCGGCGCGAGGGAATTTTTGTGGTTGCGGTCAATTGCGCCGAGCCCGGCGGCACCTGCTTTTGCGCGTCGATGAGCACCGGCCCCAAGGCGACGGACGGTTACGACTTGGCGCTGACCGAAATCGCGGCTGATGGTGAGCATCGGTTCGTCGTCGCCGCCGGCACCGACGCGGGACGCGCGGTTCTGGCCGACTTGCCGCATCGCACCGCCACGCCGGACGAAACCGCCGAAGCCGAAGCCGTTGTCGCGCGCGCCGCGGCGCAAATGGGCCGTGCGATCCCCGCCGCCGATGAGGTCCCTGCCTTGCTGCAGCGCAATCTCGAGCATCCGCGCTGGGATGAGGTCGCGGCGCGCTGCCTGACCTGCGGCAATTGCACGATGGTGTGCCCGACCTGCTTTTGCACCACGGTTGAGGATGTGACATCGCTCGATGGCGCCACGTCGGAACATGTGCGGCATTGGGATTCCTGCTTCACGGTGGATTTCTCCTATCTGCATGGCGGCAGCGTGCGCGCTTCGCCGCGGTCGCGCTATCGGCAATGGATGACCCATAAATTGTCGACCTGGTGGGATCAGTTCGGCACGTCGGGCTGCGTCGGTTGCGGCCGCTGCATCACGTGGTGTACGGTCGGCATCGACATCACCGAAGAGGTTGCTGCCATTCGCGGCTCGGAGAGCGCGGCGGCCGGTGGCGGAGGCTAGAATGGTGGGCATCCGCGGGCTCGACAGCCTGATTTGCGAGCACCCGTTATTCGCTGGCATGGCGCCGGATTACTGTGAACTGATCGGCGGGTGCGCGCGCAATGTGCGCTTCGCCAAGGGCGAATACCTGTTTCGCGAGGGCGAGCCGGCCGACCAATTCTTTCTCGTCCGGCACGGCCGGGTAGCGTTGGAACTGATGGCACCGGGACGCGGGCCGATCCGTTTCCTGACCGTCAATGCCGGTGAGATTGCTGGCGTCTCATGGCTCGTGCCGCCCTATCGCTGGCTTTACGACGCGCGGGCGCTGGAACTCACCCGCGCGGTCGCGATCGACGCTGCCTGCCTGCGGCGGAAAGCCGAGGAAAACCACGATTTCGGTTATGAGATGACAAAGCGCTTCATGGCGATGCTGGTGCAGCGCCTGCACGCGGCGCAGCTTCAGATACTCGATGTCTACGGCACTCATGGCTGATCCCGGATCGGCGCCCGTTGTCGCGACGGTGCGCCGGAGGCATCGTGAGACGCGCGACACCTGGACACTGGCGATCGAGGCGGGTGAATTCGCCTTTGAACCGGGTCAGTTCAACATGCTTTACGCCTTCGGGATCGGCGAGATCCCGGTCAGCTTTAGCGGCGATCCCGGCGAAGCTGGGCCGCTCGTCCACACGGTGCGCGCGGTCGGCGACGTGTCGCGCGCGATAACCCGGCTCAAACCCGGCGACCCGATTGGTCTGCGGGGCCCGTTTGGCACCGGCTGGCCGGTAAGTGACAGCGCGGGCAGCGATGTCCTCGTCGTTGCGGGTGGGCTTGGGCTGGCACCGCTGCGGCCGGCGATTTACCGGCTTTTCACCGAGCGCCAGCGATACGGAAGGGTCGCCGTGTTGTATGGTACACGCAGTCCCGCCGACATCCTGTTCCGACGGGAGATCGAACGCTGGCGGCGACGCCTCGATGTGACGATCGAGGTGACGGTCGATCACGCAGATACCGACTGGCATGGCAATGTCGGCGTGGTGACGAAGCTGATCGAGCGGGCGGCATTCGATCCGGATCATACGGTGGCTCTGGTCTGCGGCCCCGAGATCATGATGCGGTTCACCGCAACCGCGCTGGAGGCTTCCGGCGTTGCGGCGGAGCGCATCTATCTGTCGATGGAGCGCAACATGAAATGCGCGATCGGGCAGTGCGGCCACTGCCAGTTCGGTCCGACACTCGTTTGCCGCGACGGCGCGGTTATGCGGTACGACCGCGTCCGGCCGCTGCTCACCACGCGGGAGCTATGACATGGCGGCAACCGCACACAGGCCGAAGCTGGCGGTGTGGAAATTCGCCTCCTGCGACGGCTGCCAGCTGAGCCTGCTCGATTGCGAGGATGAGCTCTTGGCGATCGCTGGCAGCATCGATATCGCGTATTTCCCGGAAGCGACGCGACGCATGGCGCCCGGGCCGTATGATTTGTCGCTGGTCGAAGGATCGATCACCACACCCGGCGACGCCGAACGCATCCGCCGCGTCCGCCGTCAGTCGCGGCGCCTGATCACGATCGGCGCCTGCGCCACCGCGGGCGGCATCCAGGCGCTGCGCAACTTCGCCGACGTCGGCGAGTATGCTGCGGCCGTCTATCCGCACCCGGAATATCTGCAGACCTTGGCCACCTCGACACCGATCAGCGCGCATGTGCCGGTCGATTTCGAGCTGCGCGGCTGCCCGATCAACAAGGAGCAGTTGGTTGAGGTCCTGAAGGCGTTTCTGGTCGGCCGCAAACCGGCGATCCCCACACACAGCGTCTGCATCGACTGCAAGCGTCGCGGCAATACCTGCGTCATGGTGGATCGCGGTACGCCCTGCCTGGGTCCGGTCACCCATACCGGCTGCGGCGCGATCTGCCCTTCATACGATCGGGGATGTTACGGCTGTTTTGGTCCGATGCCTGGCGCAAACACCGCCGCTTTGGCTGGCGAATTCGCCTCGATGGGCGTGGCGCGACGCGATATCGCGCGGCTGTTCCAGACCTTTAACGCAGCCGCCGAGCCTTTTCGCGCGGAGGCCGAACGCCATGGCGACTAAGACCGTCACCGTCGACTACATCGCGCGGGTCGAGGGCGAAAGCGCGCTGCGCTTCGATATACGCGACGGGGTCGTCGAGAACGTCCGCCTCAGCATTTTCGAGCCGCCGCGCTTTTTCGAGGCGCTGCTGCGCGGGCGGCGCTTCGAGGAGGTGCTCGACATCGTCGCGCGCATTTGCGGCATCTGCCCGGTCGCCTATCAGATGAGCGGCGTCGCCGCGATCGAAAATCTTCTCGGCATCGAGGTCGATCCTCAGATCCACGCGTTGCGCCGCCTGCTCTATTGCGGCGAGTGGATCGAGAGCCATTCGCTGCATATCGCCATGCTCCACGCCCCGGATTTTCTCGGCTATCCCGACGGAATGGCGATGGCGGCCGATCACGGCGACGCGGTGCGGCGCGCGCTGGCGCTGAAAAAGGCCGGCAATGAGTTGTTGCGGCTGCTCGGGGGACGCGAGATTCACCCGGTCAATGTCCGTGTCGGCGGGTTTTACCGTGTGCCGAGCAACGCCGAGCTGGCACCCGTGGCGGAGTCGTTAAAGCGGGCGCATGACTTTGCGGTCGCGACGCTGCGCTGGGCCGCGACATTCCCGTTTCCGGATTGCACCCGCGACTACGAATTCGTCGCCTTGCGGCATCCTGACGAATACCCGATGAACGGCGGGCGGATCGTGTCGTCGCTGGGCCTCGATATCGCCGCCGCCGACTACCAAGACGCGTTCGTCGAGCATCAGGTGCCGCATTCGACCGCGCTGCATTCGACGCTCAAGCGGCGCGGGGGGTATCTCGTCGGCGCGTTGGCGCGCTACGCGCTCAATCGCGACCGTCTGCCGGCCGATCTGCAAGCGCTGGCCGACGAAGCCGGTCTCGACCCGGTGTGCCGCAACCCGTTTCAGAGCATCCTCGTGCGCGCGGTTGAGGTCATTTATGCCTGCGGCGAGGCGTTGCGGCTGATCGCGGAATACGAGCGGCCGGCCCGGCCATTCGTTTCCGTCGAGCCGAGAGCCGGCATCGGCTACGGCTGCACCGAGGCGCCGCGCGGCATGCTCTATCACCGCTATGAGACAGACAGCGACGGCACGATCGTGGAAGCTCGGATCGTTCCGCCGACCTCGCAAAACCAGGGAACGATCGAAGAGGATTTGCGCCAGGTCGCGATGGCAGGGCTCGATCTCGACGACGAACAGCTCAAAGCGAATTGCGAGCAGAGCATCCGCAACCATGATCCCTGCATCTCCTGCGCGGCGCATTTTCTGACGCTCGACGTCCATCGATCGTGAGCGCCGGCGCCGCGCCTCGCGTGCTCGTCGCCGCCATCGGACATCCCGATCGCGGTGACGATGGGGCCGGACCGGCGGTCGCGCGACGCCTCAAGCCGCACCTGCCGGCCGATGTGCGCCTCATCGAAAGCAATGGGGATATGCTGGCGCTGATCGACGAATGGGTTGGGTGCGCAGCGGCCATCTTGATCGATGCGTCGGCGCCCGGGCGCAATCCCGGCCGCATCCGCTGCCTCGACCTTGTTAGCCGCCGGCTGCCTGCCGAATTCGCGCGGAACTCGACACATGCATTTGGTCTCGCCGAGACCGTTGAGCTTGCCCGCGCACTCGGGCAATTGCCGCCTCGGCTGGTTGTATATCTGGTCGAAGGCGAGCGGTTCGATACCGGCGCGCCATTGTCTCCTGCGGTTGCCGCTATCGTCGGCAAGGTAACTGAAAAGATCCTTGCCGAACTGCCTGACATTTGCCGCAGGGCCAAGATGAGCGCCGATAGTGATGCTTAGTTTGCGGTTCGCGCCATAGCCACTTTGCGGTGGCAGGTTTCGGCCAGAGTTTGCGGTGACGTTCGCCATACTGCGAGAACGGGATGACCTGCTGCCGGCGGAAAGAGACGAACCGCACCAAGGGTTCGCCGCACCGGCTGAGTGAAGCCAGACGGCCGGAAGGCGCCGCCATCGCCGGGCCAGCGGCCCGGCCGGTGTAATGCTGTTTCTTTGGCTTCGTCGCTTGCCCGGCCAGGGCGAGTATGATTTTGAGATTTGACAAAATATCCCGTGACGGTTTCTCACCATTCTCATAATTTGCGTATCATCAAAATATAGGTCTGATCGTCCGATGGAAAAGCAAGCCGCGATCGCCGCGCTCGGAGCGCTCGCCCAGGAAACCCGGCTTGATGTCTATCGGCTGCTTGTGACGCAGGGCCCCGAGGGCCTTCCGGCCGGCGCGATCGCCGACCGGCTCGCGGTGCTCCCGGCCTCGCTGACCTTTCACCTCAAGGAATTGCAGCACGCCGGCTTGATCACCCAGCGCCGCCTGGGGCGCCAGTTGATTTACGCCGCCGAGTACACGGCGATGAACGCGCTGCTCGGCTATCTCACCGAAAATTGCTGCGGTCGCGCCCAATCCTGTGCGTCCGCATGCGACCCTGCCGACGCCTTCCGCGGACAGCCGGTTCCGCCGAAACTTGCCAGTTAGTGCCTATCGAGGATGGAGACGATGATGGACGATGTTCAAATCAAGGAGATGGTGCGGGCGCGCTATGGCGGCATCGCCGAGGCGGCCAGTGCTACGCAAAGCTGCTGCGCACCGGCAACCTCCTGTTGCGGCCCGACCGCCGACCCCGACAGCAAGTCGCGCAACATGGGCTATTCGGAGACCGAGCTGGCCGCCGTGCCGGAGGGTGCCAATCTCGGGCTTGGGTGCGGTAATCCACAGGCCATCGCTGCCCTAAAGCCCGGCGAAACGGTGGTCGATCTCGGCAGCGGCGCTGGTTTTGACTGTTTTCTCGCCGCGCAGCAGGTTGGCGGCACCGGTCATGTCATCGGGGTCGACATGACGCACGAGATGCTCAAAAAGGCACGCGAGAACGCGGCCAAGGTCAGCGCCGCCAATGTCGAGTTCCGCCTGGGAGAGCTGGAGCATCTGCCGATTGCCGACAACACAGCCGATGTCATCCTTTCGAATTGCGTGATCAACCTGGTGCCGGACAAGGCGCAGGTCTTCCGTGAGGCGTTCCGGGTGCTCAAGCCGGGTGGGCGTTTGGCGATCTCGGATGTCGTCAACACCGCGCCGCTATCGGCCGAACTGGCGAATGACGGCGCTCTTCTGTGCGGCTGCATCGCCGGCGCGGCGCCGGTCGCCAAGGTCGAAACCTGGCTCTCGGAGTCCGGGTTTGCCGAGATACGGGTGACACCAAAGCCCGAAAGCCGCGAGATGATCGCGACTTGGGCGCCCGGCCGCGGCATCGAAAATTTTGTGGTGTCGGCGACCGTCGAGGCGCGGAAGCCTCTTTAGCAAGGAGTTCCCATGTCATCGGTTTCCGATGTGCGCCGGCGCGCGGCTGCGCCGACGCTGGGGCTGTTCGAGCGCTACCTCACGCTTTGGGTGGCGCTCTGCATCATCGCCGGCATCGTGCTCGGCCAGCTGATGCCGGCGCCGTTCCACGCGCTCGGCCGCATGAATGTCGCGCAGGTCAACATCCCGGTCGCGGTGCTGATCTGGCTGATGATCGTGCCGATGCTGATCAAGGTCGATTTCGGCGCGCTGCACCGGGTCGCCGAGCAATGGCGCGGCATCGCCGTCACGGTCGGGATCAACTGGCTCGTCAAACCGTTCAGCATGGCGCTGCTCGGCTGGCTCTTTATCGGCGGGCTGTTCCGCGCCTGGCTGCCGGCAGGCCAGATTGACAGCTACATCGCCGGGCTGATCCTGCTCGCCGCGGCGCCGTGCACGGCGATGGTATTTGTCTGGTCGAACCTGACCGACGGCGAACCGAACTTCACACTGACGCAGGTGGCGCTCAACGACACGATCATGGTGTTCGCGTTCGCGCCGATCGTCGGCCTGCTGCTCGGCCTGTCCTCGATCCCCGTGCCGTGGGAGACGCTGTTTCTCTCGGTCGTGCTCTACATCGTTGTGCCAGTGATTGCCGCGCAACTCTGGCGCCGTAGCTTGCTGGCATCGGGTGGACAGGCGGCTTTGACCCGTACCCTCAAGACGCTCCAACCGGCTTCGCTGATCGCCCTCCTGGCGACGCTGGTGCTGCTGTTCGGCTTTCAGGGCGAGCAGATCGTTCACCAGCCGCTGGTCATCCTGCTGCTCGCAGTGCCGATCGTCATCCAGGTCTATCTCAATGCCGCCATCGCCTACGGGCTCAACCGGGCGCTCGGCGTGCCGCACAACGTCGCTTGCCCCTCGGCGTTGATAGGTGCCTCGAATTTTTTCGAACTCGCGGTCGCTGCCGCGATCGCCCTATTCGGCTTTCAGTCGGGTGCGGCGCTGGCGACTGTCGTCGGCGTGCTGGTCGAAGTACCCGTTATGCTCTCGGCCGTGCGTATCGTGCTCGTCAGCCGCGATTGGTATGAGCGCCGCCACGCCTGACGCGCTCGTAGATGTCAGCTCCCGCTCTGCATCTGCGGCACGCGCATGGCCGCATTCACGCGCGGCCGTATTGGAACTCCGTCCGCCTGCTATAGTGGTAAAAACCGGAGGGAAGGGAGCGTCCGATGGAAGAGATCGTCGGCCAGGGCGAATACCGCTATCGCGTGCATTGGGACTGGCAGCACGCGCCCGAGCATGTCGAGGTGCGCGCCTGTGCAGTCGCGGTTGACGCTGAGGATCGCGTCTACTGCTTCAACCGCAACAAGGATCATCCAATCGTCATCTTTAATCCCGACGGGAGCTTTGCCGGTTCGTGGGGCGCCGGGCTGTTCCAGTTCCCGCACGCGATCCGCTTTGATGCCGACGACAATGTCTGGCTGACCGACGAGCATTACGGCCAGTTCTTCAAATTCACCAAGGACGGCAAGCTGCTTCAGACGATCGGCGAACGCGATGCGCGCTCCGATACCGGTGTCCCCAATGACGATTACAGTTCGATCGCGTGGCGGAAAGTCACCCATGGCGGCGGCCCGTTCAACCTGCCGACCGACATCATCCAGGCGCCGGACGGGGCGTATTTCATGTCGGACGGGTACGGCAATGCGCGCGTGCACAAATTCTCGAAAGACCTGAAGCTCATCAAATCCTGGGGCGAGCCGGGCAACGGGCCGGGGCAGTTCAATCTGCCGCACGGGCTGTGGATCGATTCACGCGGGCGGCTTTTGGTGGCGGACCGCGAGAACGACCGGGTGCAGGTCTTCGATCAGGACGGCAACCTGCTGTCGATCTGGCCGGTCGAGCTTGTCGGCGTTGCCTTTTTTTATGTGGACGCCGACGACATCGTTTACGTGCCCGAGCACAATGCCGGGATGATCAGTATCCTGACCCTCGATGGCGAGCGCCTTGCGCGCTGGGGCAACGAAATCCACAAATCGACGCACGGCATCTGGTGCGACTCGCAAAAGAACATCTATGCTGTGCAGCCCGGCGAATGGGGTCGCATCCGCCGTATCGTCAAGTACGAGCGGCTATAGCAGGCCCAGCCCCGCCAGTTCCGCGCGCAGCGCGTCGGCGCCGGTGAAGTGGATCGGGTGGATGCCGAACGGCTGCGCGGCTTCGGCATTGGCGGCAACATCGTCGATAAAGACCGCGCGGTGCGGGTCGATGCGGTGCCGCTCGATCAGCAGTGCGTAGATCGCCGGGTCGGGCTTGATGACGCCGTGATGGCCGGAGACGATGCCGCCCATAAACCATGACAGGAAATCAAACCGCTCCAATGCGAGCGGATAGGTCTCGGCAGCATAGTTGCTGAGAAAATAGAGCGGGGTCCCACGCTGACGAAGCTTGGCGAGGATCGCCACCGTGCCGTCGATCGGGCCGGCGATCATGTCGAGATGTCTTGTGTAATACGCATCGATCAGCTCGGCCTTGTCGGGATGCTCGGCTTTGAGCAAGGCGGCAGCCTCGGGGCAGGGGCGTCCGGCGTCTTGCCGGCGGTTCCACTCGCTGGTGCAGATGTTGTCGAGGAAATGCTCCATCGCCGTCTCGTCGCCGGCGAAAAGCCGGCGATAGAGATGGCGGGGGTTCCAGTCGAGCAGCACCCCGCCCAGGTCGAAGATGACGGTGTCGCGTTGCGGCAAGGCTGATCCTTTTTGCTGCAGGACGATCTTGCGTCCTTCGAGGCCTTGCTACGCAAGGCACCTCAGAATGAGGTAGATTTGTGATGGCAATAAGAAGAATCCTCATCCCGAGGAGCGGCCGACCGGCTGCGTCTCGAAGGACGCGGAGTCGACCATCCCGCCAAGGAGACTCGCCATGCCGCAAACCGTTCGCGCCGTTGTCGTCGATCCCGCCGCGCCGGGACGGCTTGCGATCAAGCCGGTCGAGCTGCGCGATCCCGATCGCGACGAGGTCGCGGTGCGCGTCACCGCCATCTCGCTCAACCGGGGCGAGACCCGCCGCGCCGTGCAGCAGGCCGAACCCGGCTGGCGGCCGGGCTGGGATTTTGCCGGTATCGTTGAGGCCGAGGCGCACGACGGCAGCGGGCCAAAAGCCGGGACGCGCGTCGTCGGCATCCTGCCGAACGGCGCTTGGGCCGAGCGGGTCAATTGCCGCAGCCACGCGGTGGCGGCGTTGCCCGACGCGGTGACCGACGCCCAAGCATCGACGCTCCCGGTGGCGGGTCTGACGGCGCTTCACGCGCTGCGCCAGGGCGGGTTGCTGCTCGGCCGCAAGGTGTTGGTTGACGGCGCGTCGGGCGGGGTCGGGCATCTCGCCTGCCAGTTGGCGCTGGCCGCCGGGGCGATCGTTTGGGGTCACGCGCGGCGCGAGGAACACCGCGCGCCAGTCGCCGAATGGTGTGGCGGTCGGGTAGTTGTCGGTCGTGATCTTGCCGCGGCCAGGGATGAGGGGCCGTATTGGCTGATCGTCGACTCGCTGGGCGGTTCTGCCTTGTCGGCGGCGATGGGGATGCTGGCCCCCAACGGCACGTGCGTGACCTTGGGCATCTCTGAGGCAGGGACAGCCAATATCGAAAGCCGGAGCTTTTTCGGCACCGGCGGCGCGCGGCTCTATGGCCTGACGCTGTTTCATGAACTGATGAGCGTCGAGCGCGGCGGTATCGGTCTTGCGCTGTTGGCGGCGGAGATCGCGGCCGGGCGGCTCAAACCGCAGATTGCGGTCGAAACCGGGTGGAACGAGGTCGGCGCGATCGCCCGGCGGCTCATCGACCGCGACTTTACCGGCAAGGCGGTGCTGCACATCCGATGAAGCCGAGTGAAACTGCAAATCCCGGTCCGCGGCGGCTGCTCAACTGGCCTGACACGCTCGTCGACGAGGCGGCGTTCGGCCGTGAGCAGGCGCAGCTTGCCCGGGTCTGGACATTTCTCGGACACGTGCGCGATGTCGCCAAAGACGGCGATTGGTTTCGCACCAGCCTGGCCACCCGCTCGATCTTTGTGCAGCGCTTTGGTGATACGCTGCGTGGATTTGAAAACCGCTGCGCGCATCGCTCGTTTCCGCTGCGCAATACCGACAAGGGCAATGGGCCAATCCTCTGCGGCTTTCATCACTGGCGCTATGACGAGCAAGGCCGGGCCGTCGGCATCCCGCAATGCCCGCAGCTTTTCGGCACGACTCCAAAGGAGGTGGAAGCGTCGCTGACACCGGTCGAGGTGGCGACCTGTGGTCCCTTGATCTTCGGACGCTTTCGCGCGGCCGGTGACGACGAGACGCTGGACGATTTTCTTGGAGAAAGCTTTCCGATCATCGCTGCGCTGTGGAAGTCGCCCGCGAACACGCACACCCTGACCAAAGAGATCAACGCGAATTGGCGGCTATGCGTCCACATCACGGTCGAGGAATACCACGTCCCCGCGGTGCACCCGCCTTATTGGGGCATGCACGGCTATCTAAAGCGCGAAAATATCGGTTATTTTCGCGTCGGCCGGCACAGCGCCTACATCACCCACCCCGATCCCGACGCCCTTGCCCGCATGGCCGCCGAGTGCCGGGAGGGGACATGGCGTTCCGCGAATTACCGTGTTTTTCACATCTTCCCGGGGTTCGCCGTGTCGCATTTTCGTGCCGACCGCGAGCACTGGTACGTTTCGGCGATGCAATTTCTGCCGGTGGCTCCCGATCGTACGCTGGTGCGCTATTGGGCCTGCCCATCGCCGTTTCCCAGCGCGGTCGTGCCGCCGTGGTACGATCGCCTGTTGGACCGGTTCAGCATCAACCGCCGACTGCGCGACCGCATCGTCCGCTACTATTCGGACAAGGTGCAAGCGCAGGACACCGGTGTCTGCGAGACATTGCAGACGACCGCCCAGCAGAACGTCCCCGCGCCCATTCTGGGGCGACTCGAAGAGCGGATCGGCTGGTTCGAAGACGCTTACGAGCGGGCCATGGCGGCTCCGGCGCCCCGCCTTGTCCCTCTTGCGGAACGCGCCGCGGAATAGCCGAAGCCTCGGGTTCGGTTAGGCGGCTGGCTGGCAGACGTGAATTTCGCGATTGGCGAGCAAATCTTTGGTCTTCGCGCCATAGGCGGCCATGTGCGGCGACGCGGCATGCGCTTTCAGATGGTCGAGGCTCGCCCATTTCTCGACGACGACAAACGTATCGGAGCCAAACTTCGCGCCAGGGCCGCCCTCGGCGTCGATCACCGGGCCGTACTCGATGCAGCCATCCTCGGCGTGGACGGCCGGCATGTTGGCACGAAACAGCGCCAGAACCTCGTCGCGCTTGCCCGGCAGTGTGGTGATTATCGCCAGCACGTGGATCATCGGCTTCCTCCTCATTCCGTATCGCGCCACCATAGTCAGGCGACCCCGCTGTTGTCATCTATCGCCAAAAAGACAAGTCGAGCCGCTATCAACGCGAGAGTTTAATCAACAACGGAACAAGGTTTGATAGCACAATATTTACGTTCATACGGGATGCTTGGCGCCGATTTGCCACGAGGCTTTCCGTGGACCCCATTTGCAATCGCCTTAAGCCAGCCTCACAGAAGCTTTTGGCGGCCTGGCTTCGGCTCCCGCGGACTGACGGCGTGCCCACGCGCGCCGCGTTTGATCCGTGCGAGATTGCCAGCATCCTGCCGATCATCAGCCTCATCGAGCGTATCGGTCCCCACGAATGGCGGGTGCGTCTTGCAGGGACAGAACTCGAACGGCGTTGGGGTCGCGATCTGGTGGGGCTGAACTATGCGGAAGTGCTGTCACCGCAGGCGGTCGACGTCACACATTGCGAATTCGACGCGATTTGCGGGCAGCCTTGCGGCTCCTGGTCGCTGCGGCGGCTCGACCTGTGCTCCGGTCGGAAATTGCAGACGGAGACCCTGCGTCTGCCGCTGCGCGGGAAGACCGGTGGGGTCACCCTGATCCTCAGCTGCAATGGCGAGCTGAGCCCAGGAGTCATCCTCGATTTGGATAGGCCACGCGAGGTCGTGACCGTGTTCGAGCAGCAATTTTTTGATATCGGCGCCGGCACGCCACCTTTTCAGTGTGTGCCGGCGCTGTAGTATTAGGACGCGAGCGCCGCGGCCTTGTTGTTGAGCGCCTGAATCAGGCCGTTGATCCCGCGGGTCTTGAGGATCGAGCCAAACTCCGAACGCCGGGTCGCCAATTCGCTGATCGTACCGTTGAGGTAGACATCGGCGATCTGCCATGCGCCGCCGTTCTGCCGCATCAGATAGTTGATGTGCACCGGCTCGCCATTCGACTTGACGATCTGGCTGAGGATGACCGTGCCGGCGGGGGATGCTTCCTCGCCCGTCACCTTGAGCTGTTCGCCCGCATAGCTGTCGAAACGCTCGGCATAGACCGCGGCGACGTAGCGCTCGAAGGCTTGCGTCACCTGCGCCTGTTGCGCCGCGTTCAGCGAATTCCAGTCGGGTCCTACGGCGAGCCGCGTCATCAACGGGATGTCGAAGCTGCGTGCGATGGCCGGCGCGATCCGAGCGTAACGGCCCTGCGCGCCGAGCTGCGGCCCGTTGCGCATTGTGTCCAGCAGGGTGGAATAGAACGCGCGTACGGTCTCGGCGCCATTGCCGACTGCGAGCGCGCTCGCTTTTTGCGTGGGAAGCGTCAGGCCGGCGCATAGCGCCAGGGAGGCTGCGATCAACGTGCGTCGGGTGGTTCTGGTCATGACTTGCTCACCGGCATGCTAGAGAACGGTGTAAAAGCTGTTGTTGCCGCCCGCGAATACAAGCGCAGGGCTGGAATGTTTTTCGAGGCACTAGGGTCTCCTTGCACATCGCGCGCTCAGCACCATGGGACAGACGCGTGATGCGCGAGACGGCCCATATCAAATTGCCTCGGAAGCATGGCGCCAATCAGCCGTGATTGTGGTCATTTGTTGTCAGTTTACGGACGGTTGGCGAATTGGGTTTCGCTTCGTCTTTCTGAGCCTGTAACGGTTTCGACCATCGTTTTGATCCCCTATCGATTGCATTCCCTTTGTGCAAGCGTTTCGTCCTGCCTCCCGCTCGGCTAGAGTGCCGCTTCAGGGCCGGGAGGAACGCAACGCCATGTCCTATATCTACTTTGTACAAATGAATATTCCGCAAAGTTTGGACGCCGAACTTAATCGCATCTACGACACCGAGCACGTGCCGATGCTGTCAAAGGTTCCGGGCGTCAATCGGGTGACCCGCTACCGCCTCGCACAGTCGAACGACACCCGCATGCAGAAATATCTCGCGATCTACGAGATCGACGCGCCGGAAGTCGTGGACTCCAAGGCCTGGGACGAGGCGAGCGCCTGGGGCGATTGGGCGGGCAAGATCCGGCCGCACACCACCAGCCGGCATCACAGCTTTTTCGAGAAGATCGGCGAGTTCGGTCCCGGCCGCGCCGCGACGCCGTGCATCTATCTCGTGCAGATGGATATTCCGGCGTCGCACGAGGCCGAGTTCAACCGCATCTACGACACCGAGCACGCGCCGCTGCTGTCCAAGGTGTGCGGCAAGGGCACGCGCTACCGGCTGGTGCAATCGAACGACAGCCGAATGCAGAAATACATGGTGATCTACGAGATGGACTCGCCCGCGGTCACCGAGACCAAAGAATGGGAAGACGCCGGCGCCTATGGCGATTGGGTGACTAAAATTCGTCCGCATACGACCCAGCGACACCACAGCTTTTTCGACAAAATCTAGGAGCCGCCGGCGAGGGTTTGCGGTACTGCGGGTGCCCTAACGACGGCGCGCGGACGCCGCCGCGCCCAGCGCAGTGCCCATTTCTCGACGCCGTGCCATGACAGCCACGCCAGCGGCACGACCAGCAACAGCGAGCCGAACGCCACGAGCCACCATGGCGCGCGGCCGCGGCTCAACCACATCACCAGTTGTTCGCACGGCCAGCCGTAGATGTAGAGGCCATAGCTGAGGTCACCGGCGTGGCGCGCGTAATCGAGCCGTGGCCAGGGCCGAGCCGTGGCGGCGTAGAGCGTCAGGTAGCCGCATGATGGGGCGAAGAAGGTGATGAACTCGCCGAGCTGGCTTGTCACGACCAAGGGCACCAGCGCCAGCAGCGCGTAGTACCAGCGGAAGACGATCCGCCCGCGCAGGAAATACATCACCATGCCGGCGGCGAAATGGCTCAGCATCCACAGCCAGCCGCGCAGATAGCCGAGCCAGGAGAGCGACCAGCGCTCGTCCCACCAGATCGCGGCGATGCCGAGAACCAGCAGCGCCAGTGCCGTCGACACGCGCAGGCCGCGCACGAGGCCGAGGATCAGCACCGTTGCGTACATCATCACCTCGAACACCAGCGTCCAGAAGGCGCCGTTGACGAGGTTGCCGACTGTCGTATCGGCGAACAGCACGCCGGGCAAAGCCAGTGGCCCCGGCCGCAGCAGCGCGTAGTCGCCGAGAAATTCCCGCAGCTTCGGGTCGGTGAGATAGGCGGCGAGCGGCAGGGTCGTGACGATCGGCCCAAGCACGAAGGCGATCGCGAGACCGTTGACGACAAGCCCCGGATAGATGCGGGTCGCGCGCCGCAGCACAAAGCCGCCGGGCTTTGGGTTACGGCAAAAGCTTTCGGTGACGAGGTAGCCGCTGATGACGAAAAATACAAAGACGCCGACCAACCCCAGCGAGCATTGGTTATGCGTCGCCCAGACCAGCGGCTCGGTGCGCTGGGTGCCGTAGGCGATCAGCCAGGAATGCGAAAAAATCACCGAGAGGGCCGCCGCCAGCCGCAGGAAATCGAAATTGTTCGCGCGGCGATCCGCCTGAAGCGGCACAGAGGTTGGGCGGGCGGCGACAGGCGACATCGAGCAACTCCAGCTACACCGCCCGGATAACGGCGCAGCGGCGACAAAATGCGGTTCGACTATTGCCGCGCCCGAAAACCCCGCGCAACATCGGGTCCGCGTAAAATCGGCGAGCCTGCGAATTGGCCGAAACCGTTTCGATCCGCCCCGCAAAACCCGCCGACGGCGCGGCGTTGATGCGCGCGGCGGCCGAGATCGACGCCGAGACCGAGTTTCTTGGCGTGCCCGGCCAGAAACACCCTTGGGCGGACCGACCGGAAGCCGAATTGCGCAGCCTCAATCAGAATACCCGCGGCGTCGTGCTGCTGGCGATGACCGGACGCGGCGAGATCATCGGTTATCTCTCTGCGTTTCTCGGCCATTTTGCGCGCAATCGCGGCAATCTGTTTATCGCCGTGGTGGGTTTGCGCAAGGCGTATCGCGGGCGGGGGATCGGGACGCGGTTGTTCGCCGCGGTCGAGACTTGGGCGCGAGAGCACCGCGCCTGGCGGCTGGAATTGCGGGTCAGTTCGCTGAACGAACGCGGCCTGGCGCTCTATCGCAAGAGCGGCTTCGCGGTCGAGGGCCGCATTCGCGGCGGGGTATTTCGCCGGGGCGCGTGGACCGACGATTTCTGGATGGCAAAGCTGCTTGAACCGCTGCCGGGTCGGCCGCTCGCCGATGTACCGCGACAGGCTCGGCGGCCGGCGAGCGGACATGTGGCGCCGCCGGCAGAGCTGCGCGAGATGCAGCGGGGCGATGGGGCCGCGTTTCGCATGTGGGAAATTCACATGGCCGAAACCATGCCCTATATGCTCAAGCTGCCGAGCGAAGTTCCGACTGCCGAAGCCATCGAGCGCGACCTCGCACATGTTTCGAGCGACCCGCGGCTTTGGGTGGTCGCGACTGCTGCGGAACCGCGCGGCGGCCAGCGGACCGTCGGATTTGCCTCGGCGAATATCGAATACGGTTTCCGGATGCAGCACGATGCCTTTGTCAATGTCGCCGTGCTGCCGGAATGGCAGGGGCAAGGGCTGGGCCGCCGCCTGCATGACCGGGTCGAGGCCTGGGCCATCGACCATGACGCCCGTCGGCTGACGGCGACGTTGCAGGCTCCCAACGAGGCCGGGCGCGCCTTCGCCGCATCGCTCGGCTACGAGCCGGAAGTGACGATGCGCGGCTACTCGCTGATCGGCGGCCGCATGGTAGACCGCCTGCGCGTGGGCAAGCTGTTCGGCGCGTAGTTCAAGGAGGGACAAGCCGGTCGATCAGCGGATCCAGCTTGGGGACGATCCGCTCATAGCCCTCGGCGGTGAAGTGCAGCAAATCGGGCGAGATTTTCCTGGCCAGCACCCCGTTCGGTTCGAGCAACGCGCCGCCGATATCGGCGTAGACGATCGCTTGACCGTTGGCGCAGCGCGAGATGAGCTTGTTGACCTCGACCACTTCCTTGCGGAGATGGTCCTCGGGCGTCGCGCCGCGCGGCCACAGCCCCAACAGTAAAATAGGCGCCTGCGGCAGCTTTTCGCGCAGTTGGAGCAAGGTCAGCCGGATGCCGTCGGCGGCCTCTGCCGGTGGCCGGCCGTGGCCGAGATCGTTGGTGCCGATCAGCAGCACGACGCCCTTGGGCGGCGGTCCGTCGAGATTGCCGTGGTCGAGCCGCCAGCGCAGATGCTCGGTGCGGTCGCCGCTGACCCCGGCATTGAGTACGCCGCGCGGCACCATATTGGTGGCCCATACCGCTTTTGCCCCCCAGAGCGGCTCGTCCCATCGCTCGGTGATCGAATCACCGAAGAACAGCACGCGATAGGGCTGGGTTTTGACCGCCGCGTTGATGCTGTGAAACACGCCGACGACATAGGAATTGGTGCGCGGCGCCGGCGCCGCGGGCGGGTAGGGCGCAAACGCGCCGCAGCGCAACTGCGCTCGCGCCGGCAAGGCGGCGACGAGCAGGATAAGTGGAAGAGCGACGAGCCACAGGAAGCGCATTCGGACCCTTTGAATTTACCCGCGAGACGACATCAAGGCGCGGCGTTAGGATATCGGCAAACAGATACGAGCGCGAGCGATGGCCCTTGAAATCCGGCCGCTGACCCAGGGTGAATTCGCCGCCGAAGTCGTCGGCGCGCCGCCGGATCTCAAGGTCGATGATGCGACGCTGCGTGATCTCGAAGCCGCGTGGTTCCGCCACTCGGTCCTTGTGTTCCGCGATCTTGGCATGACCCCGGCCGAGCATGTCGCCTTCACGCGGCGGCTCGGGCCGCTGCACATCATGGTGCCGAGCGAGTTCAACCTGCCCGACCATCCCGAGGTCTGGGTGGTCGGCAATGCCGAGGAGAACGGCAAGCCGCTGGGGCTGCGCGGCGCCGGCATGGGGTTCCATACCGACGGCGAGGACAAGCAGGTCCCCAACGCCGGGTCGTTCCTCTACGCCAAGATCGTGCCGCCCGAAGGCGGCGACACGCTGTTCGCGGACATGATTGGCGTCTACGCGGCGCTGCCGGCCGAGATCAAAGCGAAGCTCGCCGGGCGGCGCGGGCGGTTCAGCCGCGCCGAGATGCACGCGATCAACTACCCGGATATGCGGCCTTACACGGCCGAGGAGCTGGCGGCGCGTCCCGACGTCTACCATCCGCTGGTGCGGCGGCATGATCGCAGCGGCCGGGTTTCTCTCTATATCGGCCGCTGGGCCTGCGACATCGAAGGGCTGCCCAAGGATGAGGGCCGGACGCTGGTCGCTTATCTGCAGGAATTCGCGCGGCAGGAGCGCTTTCTCTACCGCCACCGCTGGCTCGACGGCGACGCCGTGCTCTGGGACAACCGCTGCACCCAGCATTGCGCGACCCCGTTCGACGAAGCGCGCTACACCAGGCTGATGCACCGCACGACCCTGGAAGGCGCCGCGCCGATCATGGCGTAGGCAAGGGCACGCATGACCAGCCGCGTCTGGTATGTCGTCGCGGCGGTGCTGTTCGCGGCGGGCGGCGCCGGCGCGGGATGGACGCTGTGGAGTGGCTTCTCCCGGCTCGGCGCGTCGATCGAGCGCGTCGTCGTGCCGGGGTCGGGGGAACTGGTGCTCGACAAGCCCGGCAGCTACACGATCTACCACGAGCGCAGCAACCTGATCGATGGCCGCCTGACCGAGGTGCCGACGATCGCGGGTATGACGGTCACGATCATCGACGAGGAGGGCGGCGCGTCGATCCCCGTCAGAAAGCCGAGCTACAGTGCCAATTACACGATGGGCGGGCATAGCGGCGTCTCGGTGCTGGCGTTCGATGCGCCGCACCCCGGCCGCTATCGTCTGACCGGGACTTACGATAGCGGCGGCAAGGAGCCGCGAACCGTGCTGGCGGTCGATCTCGGGCTGTTCGGTGGCGCTGTGCGGACGGTCGCGACCGCGTTTGGCGTCGCCGGGGCCGCGACCCTGGCGGCGCTGGCGATCGTCCTCACCACGTTTTTCCGGCGCCGCAAAATGCTGAGCGCGGCGCCGTCACGCCAATTCTAAACCGTAGCTTTCGCCGCCAGCCGGCAGCTTCTATCATCGCCAAAACGCCGCTGGAGGATCGCTGATGTCCGATTACGCTGAACGCTGGCCGAACTACCGGGAAGCCGATTTCATCCTCAAGGATTACGTCTTCGCCAGCGGCGAGACGCTGCCCGCACTCAAGCTGCATTACCGCACGATGGGCGTGCCGCAACGCGACGCAGCGGGCAAGATCGTCAACGGCGTCCTGCTGCTGCAAGGCAATACCGGCACCGGCGAGAACTGGCTGCGCCCGAGCCTTGCCGATCATCTCTACGGCCCCGGCCAGCCGCTCGACGCGCGCCACTATTTCATCATCATGCAGGACGCGCTCGGCCGCGGCGGCTCGTCAAAGCCGTCTGACGGGCTGCGCGGACGTTTCCCGCATTACCGCTATCGCGACATGGTCGATAGCGGCTACCGGCTGATCACCGAGGGACTCGGTGTCGCGCATCTGCGGCTGGTGATCGGCAGTTCGATGGGCGGCATGCATTGCTGGCTGTGGGCCGAGCGCTACCCCGACCTGATGGACGGTGTCGTCGCGCTGTCCTGCCAGCCGGTGCAGATCAGCGGCCGCAACTGGCTCGGCCGCCGCGCCCAGGCCGAGGCGATCCGCCACGACCCTGATTGGAACAACGGCTTCTATGAAACCAATCCGCGTCACTACATTTACGCCGCGGCCGGCAATTTCGGCACCGAAAGCCCGACGCGCATCCAGGAGATGGCACCGACCCTCGAAGCCGCCAACGCGCTATACGAGAAACGTCTCGCCGACGCGGCGAAAGGCGATGCCAACAACCAGCTCTGGGCGATCGAGGCGATCATGGATTACGACCCCGAGCCCGACCTCGGCAAGATCAAGGCCAAGTTCGTGCTGATCAACGACGCCGAGGACCACGCCAACCCGCCGGAACTCGGCACCGTCGAACGGGCGATGAAGCGCGTGAAGCACGGCCGCTACGTGCTGCTGCCGGCCGGGCCGAACACGCACGGCCATTTCAGCCATTTCTACGCCGAGCTGTGGCAGCCGTATCTGATCGAACTGCTTGCAGAACTTGGCCCCGAGCACGCTGCCGCCGCGGCGCAATAACACAAGTGGCCGAGCGCGCTTCTCGCCGCGCGGGGCTGCTGATCGGGGTGGCGTTGCTGGCCTGCGAGAGTACGGCGATGGCGGATTCACTGCCGTTCGAGGGCAGATGGACAAAGCAAGGGGAGACCTGCGTCGCCGGGCAGCCGGCGCCGCTTGTCCTCACCGCCAAGCGTCTTGAGGCGCGGACAGTGATGAACTGCGATTTCACCTCTGTCCTCCCCGGTGGGATTTCGTTCCGGGTCGAGGCCGATTGCGAGGCGAGTGGCCAGAAAGGCCACGAATTCTTCACCTTCGCGGTGCTCTCAGGCCGGCTTTATTGGAGTTGGGGCGGCCAGACCGGCGGTTTCGACCGGTGCACGGATTGACCGCCAGTAACGCGTCAAAAGATCGAAAGGCAAATAGTTATGCTGAGGCATTTGTTCGTTGGCGCGACGCTGCTCGCGCTGGTGTCGCCGGCGTGGGCGCAGGAGGCGGCCAAAAAGTCCAATACCGATTGGCCCGGCTACCAGACCGGCGACTATGTCATCAAGGAATACAAATTCGTCGACGGCCAAACCCTGCCCGAGGTGAAGCTGCACTACCGCACGATTGGCACGCCCAAGCGCAACGCCACCGGCGGGATCGTCAACGGCGTGCTGCTGCTGCAGGGCAATACCGGCACCGGCGACAACTGGTTCCGGCCGACTTTGGCCGACGAGTTGTTCAAGCCGGGCCAGCCGCTCGACGCGGCAAAATACTACATCGTCATGCCCGATGCGCTTGGCCGCGGCGGCTCGTCAAAACCATCGGACGGGCTCAAGGGCAGTTTCCCGCATTACCGCTACCACGACATGGTCGACCTGACGCACCGTTTGGTGACCGACGGCCTCAAGGTCGCGCATCTGCGGCTCATCATCGGCAGCTCGCTCGGCTGCATGCAGCAGTTCCTCTGGGCCGAATGGTATCCGGACTTGATGGACGGGACGGTCGGCATGTCGTGCCAACCGGTCGAGATCAGCGGCCGCAATTTCATGCTGCGTCATGCGATGGCCGAGCTGATCCGCCACGACCCCGACTGGAACAACGGCAATTACGACAAGAAGCCGACCCTCTACATGTACCAGGCGGCCGGCAACGTTTCGGTCGAAAGCCCGGTGCGCATCCAGGAGGAGGCGCCGACCATGGAGGCGGCCAAGGCGCTCTACGACAAGCGTCTCGCCGCGCTGATGAAAAACGGCGACGCCAACAACACGCTCTACGAGATCGAGTCGATCTACGACTACAGCCCGGAGGCCGACCTGCCGAAGATCAAGGCGCACGTACTGCTGATCAACAATGAGGAGGATTTCGCCGATCCCCCGACGCTCGGCACAGTGGAGCGGGCCTTCAAGAAGATCGCCCACGGCACCTATGTCTTGACCCCGTACAGCAAAGACACGCATGGCCATTTCACCCATTACTACGCGGGCGTGTGGAAACCCTATCTGGTGAAGTTCATGGCCGGGCTGCCGCCGGCGCCGAAGGGAAAATAGGCTTTCAATGCGAAAATGAGAATCATCATATTGTCATTATCATAATATACCCCATATCAGCCTCGTGTTCCTGCGAGCGGCAAGGCCGGCGGGTGCGGAGGGGAAAAAGCGGCGTAACAGCAAATTTCTCGCTGTTCCGCTGCTGTTATTCCGCTGATATCTCGCTGTTTCGCCGCTGTTAATTTTGCTGTTTCAGAGAAACGATAGCATGAATAAATTATGGTTTATCAACGGTTTAAGAGTTCTAATGCTGCATTTTTGGTTTGCTGAACAGCGGCGGGCGTCACGAAGCGAGGCACGACGATGCGCGATTTCACCGTCAGCGACGGGCTAAAGCTCACCTATTACATCGACGACTTCACCAACCCTTGGGCCAAGCGGCCGACGCTCTTGCTCCTCCATGCGGCGATGGGGAGCGCCGGTCGCTGGTTCGGCTGGGTGCCGCATCTGTGCCGCCGTTATCGCGTGGTGCGGCTCGATCTGCGCGGGCATGGCGCCTCGGCGGTGCCTCCGGCCGATCAGGCGTTGACGCTCGACCGGTTGGTGCAAGACGTGGTCGAACTGCTCGATCATCTCGGCTGCGACAGCGTGCATGTCGCCGGCAATTCGGCGGGTGGCTATCTCGGCCAACAACTCGCGATGAACCATCCCGAACGCGTCACCAGCCTCGCGCTTTACGGCTCGACGCCGGGGCTCAAGAACAGCCAGGCGCCAAGTTGGATCCCGCAAATCCAGGCAAAGGGCATCCGCGGTTTTCTCGCGCAGACGATCCGCGATCGTCTTCCGGCGGACGCCGATCCGGGGCTTGTCGAATGGTTTCTCGACGAGGCCGGCAAGAACGATCCAGTCTTTATCGGCAAGTTCGTGCTGCTGATGGCGAGCTATGATTGGAGCGGCGAGGTGGAGCGCATCCGGTGTCCGACCCTGGTGGTGGTTCCCGGTGCCGAGACGGTTGGCACGTTGGAGAATTACGAGCCTTTCCGTCGTCTTCAGGATGTCGGGTTCCGCGTCTATGACGGCATGCCGCACAATATCTGCGACGCGGTGCCCGACCGCTGCGCTGCCGATCTGCGCGAGTTCCTCGACCGGCGGTTCCCACGCGGCTGATGTGTAACCTGTACTCCTATACCAAATCGCAGGATGAGGCGCGACGGCTGTTTGGGGTCATGGCCGACCGCACCGGCAATCAGCCGTCGCTGCCGGCAGTCTTCCCCGACCAGATCGCGCCCGTCATCCGCATCGGCGGGGAGGGCCTGCGCGAAATGCTGCCGATGCGCTGGGGGCTGCCGGGACCGAACAATGCCGGCGGGCGGCCGGTCACCAATATCCGCCATACCCACAGCGCGTGGTGGCGGTCCTGGCTCGACCCGCGCTGGCGCTGCCTCGTGCCGGCGACGTCGTTTTGCGAATGGACCGACACGCGGCCCAAAGTGCCGCATTGGTTCGCGCTCGCGCCGGATCGGCCGCTTTTCGCTTTTGCCGGCATCTGGCGGCCCTGGACGGGGGAGCGCAAGGGCGAAGCGGGCGAGCATCTGCTGTTCGGCTTTTTGACCACCGAGCCGAACGCCATCGTGCGTCCGGTGCACGCCAAGGCTATGCCGGTCATGCTGACGACGCCGGAAGAATGGCATGCCTGGCTCAGCGCGCCCGCCGACGAAGCGCTAACCTTGCAGAGATCGTTGCCCGCCGAGCTGCTTTGCGTGGTCGCGCGCGGAGACCTCGAAGACCCGCCGACCGGTGCGCCGCCGAAGACAGACGCCATGAAAAGCCGGCAGCTCATCCTGCCGATTTAAGCTCAGCTGCCCTTCTTGAGATTGGCCAGCAGCGTCGCCATCGCCGGCAGCCACGGTTTTTTGTCGGGTGGCAGCGTTCCCGCCGCATCGAGACGCTGCAGCACGGCAAGCGCTTCGGTGTAATTCGCCGCGGCATCATCGCCGGCGCCCACCGCCTTCACCAAGGTGATCACGAGATCGATCTGCCAGCCGACATTGCTCGGGTCCTTCTCCGCCAGCCCGCGGATGACTGGCAGGCTGTCGCGGTAGGCGGCAAGCGCGCCCGAAACATCGCCTTGCGCCTTCAGCGCGTCGCCGATCTTGTTGTCGCCGACCGACAGCGCGCGCCACCAGCCGGTATTGGTCGCGTCCTTTTCCGTGAGCGCCTTCAGGATCGTGTGCGCCTCGCGATAGGCCGCGAGAGCGCCGGCGAGATCGCCGCGGGCCCTCAGCACGTCGCCGACATCGTCGTCGGCGATCGACAAATTGAGCTGCCAATCCATATTGTTCGCGCTCTTTTGCACGAGCGCGCGCATCGTCGTCTGCGCGTCTTGATACGCCGCCAGCGCGCCGCTGATATCGCCTTGCGCGGTCAGCGCATCGCCCAGCTTGCATTTGGCGGCGGCGAGATCGAGCCGCCAGTCGCCATTGCTCGTGTCCTTTGCCGTCAGTTCTTCGATGATGCCGACATCCTTGCGGTAAAGCGCCACGGCGCTGGCGATGTCGCCCTGCGCCTTCGTGATGTCGGCGACATGTTCGTAGCCGATCGACAGATCGCGCTGCCAGTCGGTGTTGGTCGGGTCCTTTTTCGCGAGAGCTTCGGTAATCGCGAGGCCGGCGCGGTAGCTGGCAAGTCCTCCCGCAATGTCACCCTGCGCGAGGAGGATCGCGCCAATGCGATCCTGGGCCACCGATGCCTCGCGCTGCCATGCGGTGTTGCTCGGGTCGGTCTTTAACAGCGATTGGATCACCGCGAGGCTGGCGCGATAGGAGGCGAGCGCTCCGTTGAGATCGCCGTGTGCGACGAGCACCTGGCCGATATGGTCCTCGGCGATCGACAGGGATAACTGCCAAGCGGTGTTCGTCGGGTCTTTTTTCGCCAGCTCTTGGCGAATCGCGCGGTAGTCGCGAAACGCGGCCAGCGCGCCGGGAAGGTCACCCTGTTCGAGCAGGACGGTGCCGATCCGCTCTTCGCTCAGCGACAGGTCGTCCTGCCACAAAGTGTGGTTGGGGTCCTTCGCGACAAGCGCCGCGGCGATCGCCTGACCCTTGCGATATTCGGCAAGCGCGCCCTGAAGATCGCTCTCGGCGCGCAGCACATCCCCGACGTTGTTTTCGGCGACAGCCAAATCCCGCTGCCACCCGGCATTGCTGGGATCGGTTTTCGCCAGCGCCGCTGTCGCGGCGAGGTCCGCCTTGAACGAGGCCAGCGCGCCGGGGAGGTCCCCTTGGGCGCGGAGCACCTCGCCGAGCTTGCCGCGGGCGACGGAGAGATCGCGTTGCCACAGCGTGTTATCGGGCTCTTTTTGCGCCAACGGCTCGACGACGGCGAGGCTGTCGCGATAGGCCGCGGCTGCGTTCTCCAGCCGCCCTTGCGCCATAAAGACATCGCCGAGCCGCTGCCGACCCGCGGCGAGCGCATGTTGCCACGGGGCGTTGCCTGGCTCCTTTGCGACCATCGCCGCCATGGTGGCGATCCCGTCGCGATAGGCGGCGAGCGCGGCATCGAGCTCACCCTGCGTCTTGAGCACATCCGCCTGATCGTAATCGGCCATCGCGAGGTCGGCCTGCCACTCGGTATTGTCGGGGTTCGACGGCAGAAGCTGCTTCAAGATCGCGACATCGTCGCGATAGGCGGCGAGCGCGCCGGGAAGGTTCCCTTGTGCACGCAAAACGTCACCGATCCGGCCATTGGCGATCGCCAGCTCGCGGCGGTAATCGGGGTTGTCGGGATTGGCCGCGGCCAGCCCTTGGAAGATGCCGCGCGCCTGCGTCGCCGAGGTGAGCGCGGCGCCGGCATTGCCGAGCGCCAGCAGCGTCTTGGCGGCTTCCGTGCGGGCCGCCGCGGCGCTCCGCTGTAGATCGGCCGAGATCGCCCCGCCGCGCATGAGCTGTGCCTGAAGATGCTGGGCGCGCCCCAGCATGTCCTCGATGACCGCCTTGGGCACGCCCTGGTTCTGGTATTTCTGCGCGAGGTCGAAGACGAGCCCGTTGGCGGTGTCGGTCGCCAGCGAAAGCGTGCGCTGAGCCTGGTCGCGCTGGCGCTGCGCCTCGCGGCGTTCGAACGTGGCGAGGGTCCATTGCCAGGCGGCCACGCCAAGCAGCACGACCAGCGCGCCTACGGCTGACCAGGCGAGACGCAAAGCTCGACGTTGCTGTCTCACCTCCAGCGACAGCAGATCTTCCTTCGGCTTGCCATGAATTGTCGCGGCGAAGCCCGCCGCGAGATTGGCGAAAGTCGGGTTGCGCGCGCGGACGCTGTCACGAAACTGGCGCAGATCGATCCACAGAGGCTCGTCGTCGAACCTGCCTTTCAGCGCCGGCGGGAGCGGCGTCTCGCTTGACCAGTGGAAATCGCCAGCACTCTCGTCCCAGGCGAGCTCACCGGCAGTCAGCGCGATCAGGATCGTCTCGCCGCTATTATGGCCAAGCCACCAGGTAACCTCCTGATTGACCCAGTGCGACTGAGCGGACTCGGGGGAGGCGAGCAGGATCAGAAACCGGCTCTCGCTCAGTGCGCGCTCGATCGAGGGCCAGAGATGCGGCGTCGCCGCAAGGCTCGTATCGTCACGAAAGACGCGAAGTGCGCGCCGCTGGTTCCACGCCTTGCCGAGCCGCTGCGCGACCGATTGCAGCGCCGTCGCGATCGCCTTGTCCTTGGCATGGCTGTAGGAGATGAACGCGTCATAGATGCGCGACAAGGCGGCCGCGGTTGGTCCCGGTGACGCGGGGGGAACTGTCTCCGAGGACACGATGTCGACCGGCATTGGCCTCTTCCGGCGCATGGCGCTGCGAGCACGAAAGATAACGACTAATGCCACCCACGTGGGAGCGTTTCGTGAGCTTATCGACTGGCTTGGCGCAGCCTCGGCGAGCCTCTTCGAACGGCCGACAGGTTATCGAGACGCGCTGGTCGATGTTCTTCTTACGATGAGCGAAAAGCCGGGTGCAGAGACATTTCCCAACGGGATGTAGGTCCATGCGCCGTTGCATGAGTGAACAATCGTCTCGATTGCCAATTCACAGTGACCATGAACGCTCAGCGTGAAAACTGTGCTTGGCCTTTCGGAGGGCGAATCACTAAAGTTAACGGGTAAGTTACTAAGAAGTCCGTTGGAACATGGTTAATGGCGCTCTGACCGCCGCGGAAAAGACTGCCGCTGTAGCGCCGAGCCGCGAAACGCGAGCGGTCGTGGAAGATGTTGTCGCGCCCACGTGGTCGTCCGCCGCATGGGAGGGGTATGTCGACGCCCATGGCGTTTCATCCGCTGATGCGTTTGACGGCTATATCGATCTTCACGCATTCAGCCGCTCGCTTGGCGGCTGGCTGTATCTCGGTTGGGTTGCGCGGTCATGGGTCGACGGCGACGGGCCGGCGATAGCGGTCGCGAGATGTCGCAACGGCGAACGCGTCGGTGAACTGACGGCGGTATTTTTTGATCGCGCCGATGTCCGTGGCCGCGGCATTGGTTGCATCCTGCTGATGCCGAACTCTGCCGCATTGCATGAGGATGCGCCGCCGCTCGTGTCGCTTGAGATCGACATCGGGGCCGTACGCATCAGGCTCAAGGGTGACGCACAGCAGCCGGTGCAGTTGGAGCGGCTTATCGCAGCGATCAAGCCGGAGCGACTTGCGGCGTTTCACTCGCCCCGACCGAAAGCGCCGAAATCCGCCGATATCGGTTCCGCGGCAGCGGCGAAAGCGACTGAAGCTGTCTCCGATAATCTTATCGGCTTTTCCGATGCGCATGCGGTGACAACGACGCCAGCGGCTACGACACGAAGTTCCAACAGACGTCACGGCCACGTCGACCTGTACGGTTATCACGCTGCAGCTAATGCCTGGTTCTTTTGCGGCTGGGTTTCTGGTCCCTGGGCCGACAACGACATGCCAAAACGAGTCGCTGCTCGCTTTGAGGATGGCGCTGCTGTCGGCGAAACGTCGCTTGCGGCGTTTTATTACCGCGATGACATCCAAGGGCGCGGCGTGGGCTTTGTTCTCGCTCTGGATAGCACGGAGCAAGAGCGAAACCATCTGGCGTCACTGGATTTCGAATTTGCCGACGGTCCAGCGTCGCTGGCAACGACGGGGGCGAGTCCCGGCCTCTCGGGACGAGAACTTGTCGACTGGCTAAGCCCCTTGCTGACTGGCGGAGAAGCCAATTCGAACCGCTCGCGCCTGCGCTCGATGCTCTTGCCGCAAAACGACGACCCCGACTTCGGCATTTCGTACGGTTATATCGATTTGTACGGTTATCACAGCATGGCGGGCGGGTGGCTGTTTTGCGGCTGGGTGTCGAGCACGCTGGACGAGTTGACCGCGGATGGGCCGTTGGCGGCGGCTGTCCAGTTCGAACGCGGGGAACTCCGCGGCGAGGCGGCTCGGGTTCAATATGACCGTGATGACCTCGGGGAACGCGGTCGTGGTCTCGTATTATTTGTATCTGGAGCTGGATCAGCGCTCGGCGGCCTGCTGTCGATCACAATCGGGGCAGGATCGTTCTCGTTCATAATTTATCCCGGTACCGGTGTCCGGCGTCTGCGCGAGCAAGTATTGCTTTCAGGGCTGCGCTCGATCGTCGCCGGCGCTCCCTCAAGCGGCCAGCGCGAGACGATGCTGGCGATTTTGCGCCGCGAAGGGTTCATCGGCACCAACACGATCGGGGAACTGACCGACCACGTATTTCTCGAGATAGATGAGACGATCAGCTGCGGTTCCGGTTCACTCGTGCTGATCGGCTGGTTCTTGGCGAAACCCGAGGTCGTCCGGGCTATTCGGT
>Ga0335085_10002390_pt1 | contig 35265 bp, 38 predicted proteins | sample Lox_Sample_45_FD_206712 | JGI IMG/M metagenome (GOLD analysis project Ga0335085, IMG submission 206712) | Soil microbial communities from Loxahatchee National Wildlife Refuge, Florida, United States - Lox_Sample_4.5 | ecosystem: Environmental > Terrestrial > Soil > Wetlands | place: USA... | reverse complement strand
GACGACGGAAGATCACCATCTTTCTGAGGGTTAGAGTGCGTCACAGCGGCGTCACAACGGGCTTTGCGTGCGCTGGAAATGATTGAAACAAAAGGTTTGTGGCAGCCGGACCTGTAAGCCGAATTCTTGTGAGCCATTTTTCGCAAGTTGCAGATGCGGCACGACTTAACGCGTAAATCCCTCATGCAGAGGGGGATAGCCTGATTCTCTTTAGTCTCCCTATTTCCCGTAAATCTCGCTCGTCCCCTGCAGACCGGACGCTAAATGGCCGCTACGCAAACGACAGAAGTTTTATTCTGTCGCTGCCGTGATCCGGCGGACCCCATGGACACTAAACGGGACACCCTGCGCCAACGCGCCTTGTTCCAAATTCCGGAATTCCCCCCCAAATCACTGATTGGCCTCCAGCAGTTGTGATATAGGGGACAGTACGCTCCCCCAGACTCTCCCCATCGCTCGCTCTTGACCGTGTCTGTGCGACTGGTACCGTGGAAACGACGCGTAACTAAGCCGATTAAGCTTATAAGCCCGGCGCGCCTAACGAGTGGGATCCATTCACTCGGTGCATAGTAAGCTCCGAACAGCGGAGCCGCATTCTTCTATGAAAATAAGCTATCTAAAAATCGAGAACTTCCGTGGCATCAGCAAGGCTGAGCTGAATTTCTCGGGTCACACGCTGCTCATTGGCGGCAACAATGTCGGTAAGAGCACGGTCTGCGAAGCCCTCGAGCTTGTCCTTGGTCCGGATCGTCTCTACAGAAATCCCCCGGTTGAAGAGTTCGATTTTCGGAATGCGCGTTACCTCGCTGATGATCACGTAACGCCCGTTCCAATTCGGATCGAAGTGGTCCTGACTGACCTGACGGATGAAATTCTGCGTGAGTGCCGGGTCAACCTCGACTTCTGGCACAACGAAGAGCGCCGGACACTAACCACCGGGGAAATCGGTCTTGCGGACGATCCCGCCGTTCAATACTGCCTCCGACTCGTTACGATTGCCCATTACGAACCGGAGGAGGACCAATTCGTAGCCAAGACGATCTTCGGCCACAGAGATGAAGAGGGCCCGGAGATCGAAGCACGGCAAATCCCGACTCGGGTCAAGAGGTCGATTGGATTCCTGTATCTGCGAACCTTGCGCACCGGTTCGAGGGCCTTGACGCTCGAGAGAGGATCTCTGCTCGATACGATCCTGCGGATGAAGGACGTACGCACGGATCTTTGGGAACGCATTCGCAACCGGCTTGTGTCGCTTCAGCCCCCAATCGATGAGGACGCCACGGAACTTGGACCAATACTCGATGAGATTGAGGCTCGGTTGACCGAGTACATCGCCACGGCAGGCGAGTCAAAAGCGACGCGGCTCTTCGTCTCTCAGCTCACGCGCGAGCATTTGAGAAAGACCATCGCATTCTTTCTGTCGGTTTGCCCAGGGGAGGCCCCCGTTCCATTCCAGGAAGCTGGGACGGGCACGCTCAACACGCTCGTGCTAGCACTCCTGACATTCATCGCCGACATCAAGAAAGACAACATCATCTTTGCGATGGAGGAACCGGAGATAGCTCTGCCGCCTCATACCCAACGCCGTATCGCGAAATACCTTTTGACCCAGACGGAACAATGTTTTGTCACTTCCCACTCTCCCTATGTCATTGAGTGCTTCGAACCAGCGTGCATTGTGCGTCTAACGCGGGACCGCGAGGGGGTTCTCGCAGCGACTCCGGTTAACTTGCCCCCCAACATGAAAGCCAAAACCTACCGGTCGCAGTTGCGTCGCGCGATAGCTGAAGCAATTCTAGGACGCGGAGCAATTGTCGGAGAGGGCATCACTGAACAATTGGCCATTGCGGCAGCAGCCAAGAAGATGGAGGAGGCAGATGCAGAACTCTTTCCTCTCGATCTGGCCGGAGTGACCATTGTGAATACGGAAGGCGATGGCAATCTGGATGCTATGGGGGCATTTTTCAAAACGCTGGAAATACCCGCGTTCGCGTTTTTCGACCGCAAGAAAAGGACCCAGGAGGAGGTCGCCAGAATTACAGCCAGTTTCACAGGAGTCACAGAAATCGCTTACAAAGGCGCTGAGGCGATGATAGCCGCCGAGACTCCCCTCGATCGGCAATGGCAAATGCTCGAACAAATTCGCGATGAGGATGCGGATAAGGCATTTCACATTCCTGACGTGCGGCCTAAAGATGATGATCTCAGACAGCTCACGCAAAAGACACTCGCCAGTCTGAAGGGAGAAGGCGGAGCGGCCCGTTTGATCGAGTTGTGTACTGTTGATGAGCTTCCCAAGACAATCGTCGATTTTCTGAAGCTCATATACGCGGTATTCCCGAGGCCGAAACGTCGGGAGGTTCAACAGGCGACAGCGAGTGAGCCAATCGCTGAAGCAACCGCTGTTCCTGTAACGGAAGTTGGTTCCACAACAGCGTAACAGTTCTATATGGAGTTGATTCTCGACGAACCACGCGAGCGTCTCCTTGCGGCCAATGGACACGCGCTCGTAACCGGTGGGCCCGGCTGTGGTAAAACCACCATTGCACTAGCTAAAGCCGAAAAGAGAATTGAAGCAGGTCTCGCCAACGGGCAGAGCGTTTTATTCCTGAGCTTCTCTCGCGCTGCTGTTGGAAGGATCATAGAGGCGAGCAAGCTTCAGTTGCCGAAACATCTCAGGCGATGTCTCTCAATCCAAACCTTCCATTCCTTCTTTTGGGAAATCCTACGGGCATACGCCTATCTGCTCGGTGCACCCCATTCACTTCGTCTGCTCTTGCCACACGATGAAAAAGTTCTGCGGGATGGAGACGAACAGGAGGACACGGCTTGGTCAACCGAACGCCAGCGGCTCTTCATGCAAAATGGGCTTGTTGCATTCGATTTGTTCGCTCCTCGAGCAAACGAGTTACTGCAAAAGAGTACACGAATCCGAAAGCTCTTCACTTCTCGGTACCCGTTGATTATTGTCGATGAAGCCCAGGACACAGCCGAAGATCAATGGCAAGCCGTAAAACTTCTTGGGGAATCGAGCCAGCTCGTCTGCTTGGCTGATCTTGACCAGCAAATCTATGATTTCCGACCGGGCGTGAGCGCGGACAGACTCAAGCAGATTATGGAGGCACTGAAACCGGAATGGATCGATCTGGCAAAGGGAAATCATCGAAGCCCAGGATGCGAGATAGTGGACTTTGGAAACGACGTGCTTCTCGGAACTCCTAGAGGAAAAAAGTACAAAGGTGTCTCACGACTGTATTATCCCCCGGCAAAGGCGGGCCGTGACAATGCCATACGACAGAGCGTCGGCATTGTCTTCAAGAATGCTCGGAAGTCAACTGGTGAGAATCCACTTAGTATCGCGCTGCTTGCGACTTGGGGACGCGGCGTAACGGTCATAACGAGAGCGTTGACTGGTAACGGGACGCCGAAAGAACTAATTCCCCATCGCGTCGTTATCGATGAAGCTGCCGTCCTTCTTTCAAGTCGAATCGTTGCATTCTTATTGGAGCCTAGGCGTGATCCGGACAAAGAACTGCTAGATGTCGCTGAAGGTCTTGACCTCGCGATCTCCGTTTGTCGCGCCAAGGGAAGCAAGACAAGTCTGACGCAGGCTACCCGGTTGATGGCGCAGGCAGCGGATGCCCGCAGCGGAAGGGCGCCTAAGAAAATTGGTGCTGGATATGGTTTCCTGACGTTGATTCGCCAACTGCGAGCGTCGGGGTTTAGTGGCGACCCACGACGGGATTGGTTAGCGGTGCGCGGAATGCTTCGCGGAGTGGATAAGGGGTTATGGTCGGATATCGCCACCGCGGCTGAACAGCTCATCGCGTTCCAGCGCGGGCAGCGGATCGCATCCGAACTCACGAGACTTTGGCAAACTCATGGTGCGTACAAGGGGGCACGGGCAGCTCTCGATGCGGCTCTTGCCCAAGAGCAGCTTTTTGCTGGTGCGGACGATCTGCGGGGAATACATGTGATGACCGTGCACAAATCGAAGGCAAAGGAATTTGACGCGGTGGTCCTCTTCGACGACCCGAAAAGTAGTCCACTGATCTACTGCAAAGAACAGGGTCCATTCCGTCGAAGCCGCAGGCTTATGCGTGTAGGAATTACCAGAGCCAAGCACCACGTCCTGGTACTGTCAGACGTCTCCGACCCTTCACCTCTACTGAACGGGCACCAACTATAGGCAATACGTGAGTCTGTCGAGCAAATAAAGCGATGTTCGTTGTGTGAACCGGAATACTGAACTATGCTTCGCGTGTGAATCTATGGCGAAGGGTGTCGTTACAATCTGTCCTACGACGCTGAAGTGGGCTCGTGAACGTTTAGGCCTTTCTGTCGACGACGTAGTGACCATTCACTTCAGCAGTGTAAAAAAACGCCAGCGCTATCGCATGGCGAGTGAAACGTTGAAGACCTTAGAGGCGGAAGAGACGCCAATTGATTTCAGCCTCGTCCTTGAGTTTGCTGAGATTTACCATATTCCTTCTGCGACTTTCTTTCTGAAGGTCAAACTACCTGAAGTGAAAGCACCTACAGACCGACGCACTCTAACGACCGCAACGGGAAAGAAGCTTTCATCCGAATTGATGAGCGTACTTTGGAATGTTAAGAGACTCCAGTGGATCGCCGGAGGTCTGTTCGCCGAAATGGGCAAGCAGTTCCGACAATTGCCAAAAGCTACCCTTGACCGGTATCCGGAACGTCTTGCGCAAGACGCTCGCCAACTACTCAAGTACGGAATCGAAGAACAAAAGGCAATTCGACTAGAAAAGGACCAATTTGATCTCCTGCGCTCTCGAATTGAGGAATTTGGAATACTGGTTGCTAAACAACCATTTCCACTTGATGATGCGCGAGCCTTCTCAGTCATGCACGGAGAGCCATTTGCTGTAATCGTAAATTCTCGAGATGGCGGACTCAGCCACGCATCCAAGACGTTCTCTCTCATGCATGAGTTTTGCCACATGTTACTGAGGAACGACGGGCTCTGTAATGACTTTACGGGAAGTACACAGAAACTTGAGATTTTCTGCAATAGATTCGCCGCAGAGTTTCTGATGCCTGCCCAGCATGCAGCATTGCTGCTGACAAACATTGATTCTGTTGGGCCCGAGGTCGTGGTCAAGACGTTGAGGAAGACATTCAAAATAAGCACGGTGATGGCTCTAACCTACCTTGTACGGCAGCAGCTTATTTCTCAAGAATATTACAGGCAAGAAATCGACAGGTTAGAGGAGGAGGGTAGAGAAGATGCCAAGAAGACTAAACACATCAAGATTTCCCCTGAAAACCGCGTCTTGTACTCACTTGGTCAGGGTCTAGTTTCGTTAATTGTTGACGCTCGACGGCAAGATTTCCTAGCCGAAGACAAGGCCGCAGAGTATCTGAGTTTGCATTCTAAGAGCTATAAAAACCTCGAACATGCCCTTTAAGAAGTTGTCACACAATCTATTCGCGAACCACAGGTATACATTCGACACTTGTTCTTTCAATGCCGTTTTACAGCCGCTCAGAGCATATTCGCGAGACAGGTTCCAGTCATTGTGGCGCGAAATTGAAAAGGCCATAGTTTACGGAGTCATCGTGTCGCATGTCGAAGTTTACAAAGAGATTCTGCAGGCAAAAGAGTTCAAGGATGAACTCGCATGGGTCAGGAAGAATAAAGGCATTTTCGCAGACTATGATTTAGCACGGGAACCAGGAATCATAAGCGATCTCGGATCGTTATTCCCGACCTTCATTCATCAATACAAGAAACAAGCCCGCAATGCAGACCCTTGGCTTGTTGCTCAAGCTAAGGCAAATAAGCTGACTATCGTCACCGAAGAAACCGGCAAGGATACTCAAATTCCCGTCGTGTGCTCGAAGATCGGTGTCGCGTGCGTCAACATTCGCCAGGTAATCGAGCGGGAGAAATGGGTTATTTGATCGAGTCAGAAGGCTTTGCGCGGCCCCTATCTTCAAAACGAGCCCAGACGAAGGCTATCTTGGGAAGTTCTAGGATTGTAACCTTTCTATCAAATCGCCCTAACAAACAAATTGCTCATCAGGAGAAGTCTAAAACGGAGAGCGTTGAGGGGGTTGCCAATCGTTAGCCCGCCATTGACAGTTCCGGGTATGCCTTTTTAATGTCATCGATAGACGAAGTGATTGTGATGCGCGTATCCGACAAGACAGCCCTGCATACCTTAAAGATGGCCTCTTTTTCTTGACCGAGTGTTACATTTAGATAGGACGCCGTGTTGCCAAAGAACACATATGGTACAAAGTGCAGGTAGAACACCAAAGCTGTTGCGTCTGTTGCACTAAATAACCCGTAATTTGATACAAAAAGGGGTTGAGTCTGTATCGCACGCGATTGAATTAACTGGATGCGGATTGGATTATAGCTTGGGTCGATATCCGTAGCATGCGTGTTTCCACATGCAGCCCGATAAACTGACACATAGAGCTTGCCCATGCCAAGGTCGCCAGCAAGTTGTTCAATTGTTTTGCCGGTCCAGGCCTTCTTTCCCCCGAGACGTTGCGAAATATCGCCCAACGTGTTAGCTATCTGAGACATTGTTGCCGAGCTGTCGCCCAAGGCAATCATCCTCTTCGCCCAAGTGGCGGTTTCTCTTGCGCAAGACAATCTGTAATCCTTGATTCGCGTTTCAGTATCGTCCTCAAGGATGTACGCCTGATAAAGATGTGTCTCGAAGAGTGTTCGCACTTGTCCAAAGACGGCGCCTATTGAACCAGAATCAGCCAACGCACGGATTGCTAGGATTTGCTCAATTCCTTTCGCATGGAAGCCCAAAATAAGACCCCTCGAATCATTCGGATCCATGCTCTGGTTGTGCAAGGAATGCATACAATCGCGAAAAAGTTCGATCCCGAATCCGAGGGGACCTATTGTGGCGGTGGAACACCATCTCATAACCGCCTTCGTCTCCACTGCGTCAGCGCCATATACTTTGTTTTCTAGTTCAAAAGGGGACTTCATGACTACTCGTTTGAACGAACCATGACAGTGTTTGTATTTCTTTCCACTTCCGCAGGGGCACGGCTGATTGCGCCCGATGTTCATAGTTGCATTCTCGCTATGGAAATCAAAAGAGGAATCGTCACAATATGATTACCGCTGGCAGCAGCTTTGTCAGTGCGTTGTATCACGTGATCGGGTGGCGACGATGAGAACCGGAAAAAGGGATCCGTCGATGTGATTAGGATTGTGCGCTTTCTAGAAATTCCTTCCAGCTGCGGAATCACTTGACATCCTGCGGTCTGCGTCCATAATTTACTGGACATTTCCGCACAATTGGGAAGGCAACATTAAGCTTTCATTATGGTCTCGACCGAGATCTCACCAATCACTCCTCAGGAACAAGCCAAAGTTCTACTTCGTGTGCCTGCGTTGCGTGAATCCGGGCGGGTTATATTTCCAGGCATTGGGCCAATGAGCGACGAGGCCTTCATTAGTCTGGTGGGGGATGCACTTCGATCCGGCTACAAGGTTTACGTGAAGGATTTGCCAACGGGGCAGGCAGCCGTGCCTATCGTGAAGACCAACGGGAAGACTTCGCTGATTGTTTCCAGCCAGTTCCGTGCTCAGGTGGAACGCCTGCGGGCAGTACGGAAACGGGCGCATGCCGCCTGAAAGTCCAGCCTGATCTGTCTTTTGTACTTCGGAGCCTTTCGCGAGGCGGTGCTTTTACGTATCCACGTGTGTAAAATGCGACGAGCAGTCAAACCATTTAGCGGTGCAAACGAGGAAACTCGATGACAAGCTTGACCAACGTTGTCCGGCAATTAAAGCTTGAACGAAATCGGGCAGCACAAGAGATTGAGCGATTGGACGCGGCATTAGCGGCACTTAACGGCTCACGTGGAGCTCGAACATACCGAGCGTCGCGACTTTCGCCAGCAGCTAGAGCGCGGATAGCCGCGGCTCAGAGGGCGCGCTGGGCGAAAGTCCGAAGTGGCGCCAAAACAAAAACGAACCATTCTGGTCCAAAGAAACGAACAATCTCAGCCGCTGGGCGCAAAAGAATAGCTGCCGCGCAACGTGCACGCTGGGCGAAATTGAAAGCTGGAAAGGGGAAAAAGGGGGCAGCATAAACTTCCAGTCCGTCTCCAAATCGGAGGTGCTTGGGTGACACTCGTTGTCGATGGAAGACTAACAATTCCCCTGTACCACGGGACCAGCGATCTTTTCTATGAATCAATCGTGGCTCACGGGCTTGGAGGCCGCAACATAATTAAAGAAATGCGGGCTGTGGAGCTTCTGGGATATTTGATTAGTATCTGTCGGGACAGCTTACCGTATGACGAAGAATGGCTCGTGAGGATGAATGTCGCAGAGAGGATTGTCCGACAAGGAGTGACTTCTGGAGGATTTAACCTTCGTCACGGATCCGCCTATCTGACGCCTTCCTCCTTCACGGCGATGAATTATGCGACGTCGAACCAATACGGATCTGAAGCCTTGGAGTACGTGATGCAGTTGTGGTACCGACTTCGGGAACGCGATATCAGTGTGCCACGCGTGGTTAGCGACATTGCTCAGCCTTTAATTGAGTTCACTGCGAGACCGAGGATTCCAATTTTGATAAAACTCGAAGCAGTGCCCGCAAACATTCTTGCGGCGGAGAATGGCGGTGACGCAGCAAATATACTCCAGCGGCTCGAGGAATGGCGTGAACAGATGGATGACCGTCTCTTTTTCACTATGTGTCAGCAGGAAAATTTCGAGTTGCTCAAACCAGTTCCAATGGGTGAGGCTGAGGTCTTTCAGATCGTTACAAGTCGTGAACATCAGCTTTCTCTGGAGCCCTACGGCGCTGTTACGTCATATCGCCGCTTAGTGGGCAATTGAGAAATGTAAACTTCCTGGAGTGTGACTAACTCTCGCTCGTCGGTCGCGCACTCTGCCAGATGTGGTTCGGTATTTCGCCGAAAATCTCCACCGCTAGAGGATCGAAGCAGTTGCCAGACCAACGGCAGACGTAGTTTCTTGCGGCATTGATAGCGTGCTCCGGACGATGCGGCTGATCGGAGACAAACATAGCGAATGTATCCGCAATAGCTACGATACGAGCACCCAATGGAATAGATTCGCCCTTAAGTCTACGTGGGTAGCCAGTTCCATCGAAATTCTCGCGGTGACAGTAGACAATCTCGGCTGCTTCCACGAGAGATTGCTCCTGGCGCATCATTTCGTAGCCTCGGAGCGGGTACTCGCGTAGGATCGCCTGTTCCTCAGCAGTCAATTTTGCAGGTTTGTAGAGGATCGTCTCGGGGACTGCCAGTTTCCCGATCTCATGGAACTTAGCTGCAAGTGTGATGCTGGAGACCTGTGCTGGAGGAACGCCGATCGTCTGGGCGAGGATTGCGCTGTACCTCGACACCTGCAACGAGTGCTCTCGCGTCGTCGCGTCCAGCCGTTCAAATGCTGCAGTCATCGAGCGATGATCTTAGCACGGGAATGTACGTGCTTTGATCCTGAGGCATCGATCGGAAATACCGGAAAGACAAGTCGACTTGACGAGAATTGCCGTGCTCGTACGCTTAGTGCATGCGAGACACCAAACCTTACCCGCTCAGTGCCGCGGAATGGGCAGAAATCATTAAAGTGCCAGCTGTTCGTGAGGCTTGGGGCCTGACGAATGAAGGCGTGACTGAATTTGCTGCCTACGTGTACGGAGCAAGGTTCAACTTTATCTCCGGAAGTCCCGGCTATGTCGGTGATCTATATGTCCTGCAAGGGGACGCACTGACAGATGTGCCACCGATGGTATTGCGTCGGGACGAACACCACACGTTGGTCGTCGCAGCCTGATTGTCGTTGCCGCGAGGCTGTTTTCTCAGCCGGACGATCTCGGCCGGGCTGATTTTGCGTCCAAGGCACAGTTTCTGGAGCTTTCGCGACGCCTATGGGATCGACGGCCCGAAAGTCTCGACGACTCTTCATTTCCTGAAACAATTCTTATGGCTACGTGGGCTTGATCGCAAAGTATGAATAGATTGCCGCCACAGCGAGTCCCATCCAAGATTTCGCCTCGGCGGTTAGAGGGGGAACAACGTCGGGGTGCAGCAAAAACCCGACAATGACCGAATAGAGACCACAGATTAACCATACAACCATATAAACAATTGCTCCGGCCGATGCCCACCTGCTCTGGTTATCAGTAACGGTCCGCCCGGCTGGCTGCCTCAGTGACGGCGTAACAGCTAATTCAGCTACTACAAGGGCCGCAATCAACGCACCTATAGTCGTTAGGATAAACACGAAACCACTGGTTAGATCAGGCTTGTACAACTGGCAATTGGGATGAGACAGACAACTGACCGCCTGTCCGGCATACACAACAGCATATACATAGACGCCTAGCAGCACATATGCGACTAATCCGCGAAACACTTCCTTGAACTTAGACATGGAACCTCCTTGCTCAACCGCGGCAATCCTTATCGACTCAACACTGCATCTCTAGTGTGGTTTCTGATTCTGATTGGCCGCAGGTTTCGCTGGCTGCGTTTGCTGTTGGTTCCCTTGATTATCATTTGTTTTCTTACAGAGATCCTTTTTGAAGGCACAGAAGACGTCCGTGATGTTTAATCCAAATCCGATTCGATAGAAATCACGGTTCGGCTGTTTCAAAGGCAGAACGATCACATCGGTCGAGGGAACAGCGGGAGTGTCCTTGCCCTGCGGAATTGTCAGGATCAGTGGCGCGAGATCCCTGTTGGGCAGAATCCTCATAGAGACGGAACCGAAGGCATAGAGAAGCGAACTCGCGATCGGAAGTGGGTACACACCATCTATCTTGAACACCCAGCCATGCATCCTTCCACCCGTTACGGTTTGGTCCTGTCCCACACCGAAATCAAGAACGCCAAGAGCCTTAGTTTTCTTGTCCTCTTGGGTGAATTGGCGCTCAAGGCGAAACCCCATGCCCCATTTGGACAAGAAGTTGGACCGATCCTGGTTGGAGAACGCTAGGTAATTGTAGGGAGACTTGGTGACGGGATTGTAGATGCAGGTCGTTTGGGCTGGATCGGCAACTACATAAGGCAAGTATCCTGAGCTCTGACCAAAGCGGTCGACTAGTTGTTGGCATTCTGCCGTGTTTGGAGGAGGAACGTTGTACGTCACAACAGTGCTATTGGAACTGAGCGGCGTGGTTGCCCCAAAACCACTGACGAAACCGAGTCGCATTTTATCCCACGCGTAAATCTGGAACTCCGGTCCCACGATGAAATCTGCAACCTGGCCCACTTGTGTGAAGCTTGACTGACTTATCTTTCCCGTCGGATCTGTGAGTATGGACACAATCGCCTCAGTAGATGGTTGGGGAGAACTCAAGAGTCGAACACGTCCCCACGCGGCAAATCTGAACTGAAAACCAGGGCTACTGGGCTTGTCCGAGAACGTATTACGGAAAAAGGCATTCAGGAAGAAATTTGTGTTGTTGATTTCAGCGCTGTACCCTGATTGCTCCACGCCTGCGACAAAATTTGTTTCAAATCCGTCCCCGCCCTGATCGCCAGGTTGGTTATTCTTGGCATCTGGGTTGTTGTCCTTGTCTCCCTTATTCGCCTCATCTTTTTTTCCCGCAGGGACAGGTGCAGAAGCGGGCACTGAGGGCGTGACTGGCTCCTTCAGTTCCGACACTCTCGGCTGGATGCCGGATCCTATATCGGTGGAACCAACTTCAGATGTTGTCTTATCGGGCGGGTCCATCTCGAGGTCCGCTAGCTTCAGTTTGAGTTTCACTATGACGTCGTTGCCTTCTTCGGAACTCAGGACATGCTGCGACACCAGATCCTGCACAGCAATGATTTCCTGTTTCACACGTCTCTTGGCTGCCTCGGAGGTTCCCGGATCGACATGAGCCGTTTGGGCGGTCTGTTGGCCGAACACACTTAGAGCTGCAAAAACGATACAGGCAGTCGTAAGAAAGGAGAGAAAGGGCCGTAGAAGACGCCACGTCGAGCTGTGGCGGAATGTGGCATTGCCGAAATCCGACGTTTGCATGACGCACCTCCTATACCTGCGGTTTTACGCAAGGACGTGCGTAACTCGGTTGTCTTCAAGCCCCCTCAAAGTCCGAACTATCTTAAAGACGCGGTGCTTCCCGTCTTCGCTTACGCAGGTGTGGTTCTATATTTTCGTCTTCCGGAATTAGGCACCGGATCGACCGGCTTGTCAGTGACAGTGGTCACGCAATCTTTGGCTTGTTCGGATTTCGTAACAAGGTGCGATGTAGCAGTCTAACCGCCTAGATATCACGGCAGCATCTATTGTTGTTGGCGTTTGACTCAGGAAACCACTCAACTATCAGGAAAGGGAGGAGGGAAATCGAGGATTGGATACTTTCTAGATCTTTTGCAAGGCCTCGGGGTCGACAACCCTAAGACAGTGTTGGGAGGGCAGGCGTGCCCGCCCTTGTGGATGAGCGGTGGAGAGCCCTTCTTAACGGGGGTGGAAACTTTAGAACTTTTTTATCACTATTTTAAAACTCCTTAATACCCTTTTTGCTACGCTATAAGTAACGCTAACGACTGCAGTTTGTCATTCTTCCCAGCCCCCTATTAGTACCGATTTCCATAATTAATAAACGCACGTCCGCGGTTAATGCCGCTGCGGTCGATCGTGCGTCATGGCGTGGTTATCGTTTATTTATTATTTGATCTAAATAACAACTTTTGCCTTATGAAAAAGCATTCCAAAACGCTAATTCCGCTTGCGGCGGTAGCAGTCATTGCCCTCGTTGGCTCGATTGTGTATTTCGCACAGGCGGACACCAGTCTATCAGTCAGTCCCAGTTCGGGAGCGTTCGGTGATATCCAGGTCTCGTACAGTTCAGATGCGACGTATAGAGGCATGGCTCTCTTCAACCTAGATACTGACGAACAGGTTGCATGTGTCGATGATGTATCGTCTCCTGCTATTTCGGGCTCATACTCATCAGCGAGCCTAAACACCATTTTTGGTCTTTCATCAGTAGCCACAGGAAATTATGTCATCTTTGTCCACGCACATAATCCTGGAAACCCCACGACGTGCAGCAGCTACTTCGGCCGCGGTACTGCAAGTTGGCAGAAGAGCTACTGGGCGCTGAGCAGCTACAATGACGACCACTACGATAACTATAACTGGTTCCAGGCTCGGTCCTTCACCGTCGGACCGACTCCAACTCCAACGCCAACTCCAACTCCAACTCCCACGCCGACACCGTCGCCAGGAAATAGTCTGTCGGTCAGCCCCACGTCTGGAGAATTTGGTGATATTCAAGTCTCGTACAGTTCTGACACAACCTACAAGGGCATGGCTCTCTTCAGTCTGGATACAAACCAGGAAATTGCGTGTGTTGATGACGTATCTACCTCCGCTCTCCCAGCCTCCTACTCATCAGCAGGGCTCAGCACTATCTTTGGACTCTCATCCTTGGCTGACGGAAGCTACATGATATTTGTTCATGAGCACGGTATTGGAGACTCGACGACCTGCGATAGCTACATCCGTGGTCGCGACGGCGACACGGCTAGCGGGCAGATAAGTTACTGGGGCTTAGCTGACTATAATAGCGATCTGTATTACATGAACAACTGGGTTTTTGCTCGGTCTTTCACGATTGGCACACCGCCTACGCCCACCCCTACCCCCACCCCCACACCATCACCATCCCCCGTAATAGAGGTAAACCCGACATCAATAACATCGGATTATCTCACGAGCAGTTCTATTTCGGTGCATTACGCAAATGTAGCATATCCGTATGGTATAATATACGTCTTTGGCAACGTGCCTGGTGACACATTCGCATTCACAACGTCGGCAGCAATAGACTACCACTGTGACAATCTGAATTATTATCCCGATGGTACGTGCAGATTAGATAACGGAAACTTCAATGTCCACCCTGGACCCATATTTACCGATCCTTCCTTGTTAACATTCGTGTTGCAGGCGAGTAATTACGTCGATGAACCCCTTGGATGTGACTCGGGTACGTCTACCTGGCAAACGTGTGTTAGCGATCTGGAGGCAGATGGATATTCATATGCTACGGCGTCGCTGACTGTGGTACCGGCGATCAAGTTAGGGGCACTAAGAACTGAGGATCAGGACATCAACTCCACCGTCGCACCGCAGCAGGACACGGAGCTCACACTAGGTCTCGGAGGAAATAAGACTTACACAATCGACGGCGTCATTTTCGCAAAGAGTGCGAATGCGGATCCAGGCTTGAAGTTCGATTTCTCAGACACGGCTGTTTCATCTATGGCGATCGGCTATATCGCCGCAAATGCCTCTGTTCACACTGGTGGCATTTTGAGACAATCGGGCGGAACTGCTGTTGTTCCTACAACAGCGAATGGGATGATTCCGATTCACATTTCCGGTAGTCTAACTACAACGGACGCTGGATACCTCAAGTTCGAGTGGGCGCAGGATGTGTCAGACAATGATCCCATCACTGTCATGGCGGGCAGCTACCTCCGCGCACAGGAATTGCAATAGCCAGAAAGATCCCTCTGGTGTGTTAGAAAAAAGGAGCCCCTCTCGAGCGGGCTCCTTTTGTTTGGCGACTGAGTGTGCTGACTACGCGAAACGTATCTGAGTATCACCTATGTGATTCCTCACGAGCGCCATTCTTGAGAGCGAAACCAATGCTGCTCCGGAAATAACCCAGACCCGAGTCGTATAATCCCAGGCCGCTTCCGCCGCCCACCAGTCCAGGTGGATCACAGTGCAGGTTCTTGCTCCACCAAACTTTGTCAAAAAACAATCCCGCAATCTCCATGTGGTTCGCTTCATGTGTGAATAGGCAACAACTATCTGCAAGGGTGGGCCATAGGTACATGAGACATGTTTCGTAGGAGTTCTTGAGATCCACGTCGCAAAATGCGAACACACACCGTTCTGAGAAACGGGGTAACGTGTCTTCGAGCCATCCGACATGAAATTTGCAGACATCGATGTTCCCAAAACGCCGAACATTCGATCGGACGGTTTCCAGTGACCCATTGAAGCCTCCTTTCCGGAAGCTATACACATCTCCGGTGGAAGGAATGAATCGGTTCGTGTCGGCTTCGGCGGGCTGCGGCAATCCCTCGAACGAGTCGAAGACGTGAAGAGTTCGGCCTACGAGCCCGCAGGCCAATGAGAGATTCACCGTGCTGCCGCCCTCATAACTGCCACATTCCACGACCACACCAGTAAGCGAACGGGGAACGCGGAGAAGTTCGGTCACCATTACAATCTGGCCGAGGAGACCGGAAGTGGTCACGACCTTGAATCTGTTCCGATACATGCGATAAATAAGCTGCACTTTTCGCCAGAAGCCTATGTGATAGTCTGCGCCTGTTTCTTTACTGAAGAACCGCTGCAGAAATATCGGCCCACACAGTGCAAGAGCCGTATGCCTAATTGATTGTCGTAAGTGCCATCTGAGTGTGCTACGAGCCATAAAGTATCCCACGGTGCATAGCTGACTAATAGTTAATCTATCTTTCCATGATGATTGGCGGGTGGCATATGTCAAGGGAGACTTAAAAGCGCATTGTAGCGCCATTCCTTGACCACTACAGATAGTGAACGTACAGTAATAACATAGAAGACATCACTAAATAACCCATATTATGGCCTTAATAAGGTGTCCAGAATGCGGGAAAGAAGTGTCTAGCGCCGCCACTCAATGTCTTTCTTGCGGATACCCAGTCCAAGGCGGTCCAGCTGCACCGCAGGCGAACACTGGTAAAGTCGCATTCTTGTCTAAGGAGCGGAAGTGGTGTTGCAGGTCAACCAAGGTTTGTGTGACCTTTATTGCGTGCTTGTGTGTGATCGTGGCCGCAGTGATCGTACTGATGCTGATCGCACAAAAACCGACGATTCCCGAGACCGCACTCGATATTTCCAACTATCCTGGCGAGCCTCCTAGCGCGTTCCAGTATGCGACAGCGATCGATACGGGATTTCCGACAGGCAACGATCCCTGGACCATCGAAGGTTGGTCATATTACCGATCCGTTGGAGAGACCATCAGCTGGGGAGCAAAGCGATCTGCCACTTCCAACTCGAATCAATCCGTTTCGCTATGCGGCCCGCGTTCGGGAACTTCTTCGCGGGCTTCCGGTACGACGGGTTACATGAACAACGCGAGCAACGAGAGCAACACGCAAGTATCCCAATACACGTGGCACCACTGCGCTGTTACCTGGGACGGGCAGCATATCCAGTTCTATCTCGACGGCAAGCCGGATGGTATGGCGACTCGGATCAGCGTGGGCACATCGGGTATAGCACTTAGCGGCTTGATGCATGTGGGGGGAGGGGGAGGAACTAACTTGATCGACGGACGTATCGCCCAACTCCGAGTGTGGAACATAGCGCGATCGGCCAAAGAGATCGACGAAAACATGCGCAATTTCGACTTGAAGCCCCAAACCGCCCTCGTTGCGTACTGGAAACTGGACGGCAATTACCTTGATAGTTCCGGCAACAATCACATTCTCACGCCGGTTGGCAATCCGTCATTCGTGAGTGCTTCCGCCGCAGAAGTCTCGCACACAAATGTTCCGGTGCCGATCCCAACACCGGCGCCCACAGACCATACATCCCTTTCGATCAATCCATCGTCAGGAAGTTTCGGCGGCATCCTTATATCCTACAATTCAGACGCCGCATACAAGGGTATGGCACTTTTCAGTCTGGATACAGACCAGGAACTGGCCTGCATAGACGACATCTCTCCGAATCAAATTCCAAGCTCCTATTCGTACGCCGACATCAATACTATCTTTGGTCTCTCGTCGTTGGCGGATGGTCATTATGTCATCTTCGTTCACGCGCATAACCCTGGCTACAATGACACTTGCAGCAGGTACTTTGCTCGCGGCACGGCCAGTTGGCAGAAGCAGTACTGGGCGCTCACCAACTACAACGACGACCACTACGATAATCAGAACTGGTTCCAAGCTCGATCGTTCATTATCGGTACACCCCCGCCAACTCCGCTTCCGACGCCAACACCGCTTCCAACGCCGAGTCCGACTCCCACCTCGACACCAATTCCTTTCCCTAATCCCATGCAGGATCCCAATTCCATGCAGGAGCCGATTCCTGGCACCACGCTTTCTGTTGAACCCGCACTAGGGTCCTTTAACGATCTTCGAGTCTCCTACAGCACTGGAGCCACATTCAGAGGTCTAGCTCTCTTTAGCCTCGATACCGACCACGAAATAGCCTGTGTCGACAATGTCTCAACTTCTACGATCCAGAATTCCTATTCGTCGGCCGGTCTTTCTACGATTTTTGGGCTACGTTCATTGGCACATGGCCATTACGTCATCTTCCTTCACGCTCATGTCCCTGGGCGTGCGACCACTTGCAGTACATACTTCAGTCGAGGAGATGCCAACTGGCAGAAAGCGTACTGGGCGCTTGCGGACTACAACAGCGATCACTACGACAATTTGAATTGGTTCTACGCACGCTCGTTTGTCATCAGCAAATAGGATTGACTAGAGTGGGTATGACGCGTAGCTCTTCATGTCTTCTTCATGGAGATCGCGTTAACTGAGAGTAGTCCGCTAATCAATCCCTATGCGGCACATACGCACACTTGAGGCGGTGTCTTTGACGCCGCCGGACTCAATACCGAAGGCGCCCTCCGCAAGGGGGCGTTTTTGCTTTCGTGAAAATGAAGATTTCTTAAGAACTTTTTTAGAACTTTTTAATCGCTTCGTACTAGAGCGAAGTTTTTCGCGCTTTTTTGCGTATGCCGCTTTTCCTATCCTGAACGTGCAGCATGCGAAACGAACCCCGCCAGTTGAATACGCTCTGGATCGCCCGCAAGAGAATTGGACTCGGACAGAAATCCGTCGCCTTACGCCTCGGACACAAGACCGCCTCCACCATCTCCGAGTATGAGACCGGGCGCCTCGTCCCCAACCTGCGAACCGCGCTCAAACTCGCGGCGATTTACCACACGCCCGTGGAGCAGCTCTACGCCGCGCTAAACGCCGAAGCCGCCTCGGAAGTGGCGACGGTGGAACGGAGGTTCCCCTCAACGACGCGCACCTTTCCAACTAACCCGCAGCCCCTATGACCACTGCAGACAACCGACGCATCCTCGCCATCGATCCCGGACGCCAGTACCTCGGAGCTGCGCTCCTCGAAGGCGAAGAGTTGCTCTGGTACGCGGTCAAGACCTTTCCTGGGCGGAAAAACTTGTCGACTCTCAAGTCGCAGGTCCAGCAGTACCTCAACGCGATCGTGGAGAAATACCAGCCGAGCGCAATCGCGGTGGAAGAACCCTTCTACGCGCAGTCGCTCTTGAGCTGTAGGCTCTGCAAGCTCACGGAGGCGATAAAGACCTGGGCCAAGTGGAGGGGCCTGAAAATACACACCTACTACCCGCCGGAAGTGAAAGCCTTCTTCTGCCGTGACCGCAAAACGAAGGACTCGCTCGCGGAAGCCATGATTGCGCGCTACCCGTTCCTGCAGCGCTACCTGACGTTCCTGCCATGGAGACGGCGGTACTGGTTCCACATCTTCGACGCCATCGGCCTCGGCCTCATGTGCCAGAAGAAGATCGCTCGTTGATAGATCTCTCCCCGAAACATGGGCCCATGTGCTGTAGAGGAAATGCGCTATCACCGGAGTTTCCTTGGCACATTCTGAGAAATAGAAATGAGTTCGGGGAGAGATCGATCCGTGAGAAACGTGGCCTTCGACCCACTTTATGCTCCCGAAGTACCTCATCGTCATACGCGGAGACACCATCGACGGCATGACCGAAGAGGCGCTGCATTTTGCCTATCTCTTCCTAAGCCGCGCGCTGGAGCTCCATCGGCACGAGGGTGACGGCGAGTATGAAGCATTCGCGCTCGGGGTCCTGGTGCTGCTGCGGAAGTACCGACATCTCTACACCACCCTGCCTGAGCCCCCCGATCCGGATGGCGGCTGAACTGAGGATGCGAGTAGGTGGAACAGGGTGCTTTTCGTGCCGGAAAAACGGCTGCGTTACGCCACTCGGATTTTCAAAAGGATCTTTTTCGCGCGATTTGACGATACAGGGTCCTCAGAACAGTTCCTCTTAAATCCCTCTTAACTGCCCAGGGGAATACCCCTTATTCATGCGTCAGCTACAGACACGTCATATTCTGCTTTTTCGGATATTGAGAGACCACTGTTCCTTCTTAACCCGGAGCCAAATCGAGCGAGTTCTAACCCTGTCCCGAATCGGAACGACCAAGACTCTCCTCTGGATGCTCTCAGAAGGCTACCTGAACCGGCGCTACCGGGCTGACAGCTTCGAGCACTTCCAGACGCCGGTGTACTACCTCGGGAAGCGCGGCTGGCACGTGGTCGGAAAGCCATTGAGCGAGTATCCGGCGCACCGGCTTGGGGTAGAGCAACGTTCGGAGCGGACGTTCCCGCACACCCTGGCGCTCCATGACGTCCTGCTCAAATTCCTGCTGGAATCAGCTGTCAGGCGGATCATCCCGAGCGAAGACGAGTTGTGGCGGGAAACGATAGATTTTGGGAACATCCCCGACGCCTGGATCCAATACAGGGGCGGCGAGACGTTCATCGAGATCGATTTGGGAACCGAGCACGTTCCGGTGCTGAAGGAAAAGATCGAGCGGTACATTGCCTTCGCGAGCTCCGGGCGCTATGAGCATCTGTTCCCCGGCTGCCGGTTCAGAGTCCTATTCATCACGACGACCGATGAACGAATCGACAGCCTGCAGCAGATCACGAGATCGGATGACATCTGGTACGCGAGGATGGAGGAGTTCGTGAAAGAGGAACTGAATGCGCGCCATTGGTGCGCGCGATCGGGAGTCTATGCTCTACCTGTTACTCGGAAAAAAGAAGTGTAAGAACTGCGGGAAGCTCAATCACAAGGACGTGCTCTTCTGCTGGCTGTGCGGCCGCTCGTTCGACCTTCGCATCTGCGTCTCCGGCCACCAGAACCCGGCGTGGGTCCAGTATTGCCGTACCTGCGGTAAAGACCGCACGCTGATGTCGCGCCCGCACGAGACGAAGCAACTGAACTTCTCGCGGCACCCAACGAAGCAACTTACGTATGTGCCCAGCGGAACGGAGGGCGATAGAGTGGTCACTTGGATTCTTCTATGGTTCGGGCTGACAATCTTTATGTGTGCATCTGCCCTTCTGATCTGGTACGGATTGCGGAGTGGACAATGGGCGCAGTAGGGGTACTGTTAAGTTCGGGAACGATTTAGGTATACCTATGAGCAGCGATGGGAACTCGAAATTTGCGGAGCAGGCAGGGCAGGCAAAGACGAAGATGATCGTTGGCATGGCCATCGATTTTGCGGGCATGACCAGGGTGTTCGCCGAAGGCTCGAACACCAAGATCTTCCTGAAGCTTGAGGAATTGTTGGCAGACTTAGATCGGGTCAGCAGCCGCCAAGAATATGACGACTTGCACGCGAAGTTCTGTGCGTGGTTTACGCAGAACATTCGTACGGCGGAAAAGACATTGAAGAACGGTGCCATCAAGCCGGAGGGTCCGGCTTCGTACGGTCAGGCCGCCAAGGTGCTCGATATTTCGGCCAAGGTATTTGTCCACTACTCTGGCCTGCCTTCGGCGGAGAAGGCGAGTGGGCTTCTTCCGATCCTGCACGGCGCGATCGATACGCAAATCCTGAAGCATCTGAAGAAGAGATTTCGTAAGTCCGGCGTCAGAGCCACAACCATCGAGGAGATCAATTGCAGCGAATACCAGCTTCTGCAATCTTTGATAGGGAACGAGATACAAGAAGATTTCAAAGCCGAGATCTGCCCGGTCCAATATGACGACATCCTGTTCCTGCAGTTGAACCGCGCGCCAGTCAACTGACGGAATGTACTGGTCGCGCGAGTAACCAATCCTGTGGTTACCTCCGGTCTCAAATCTCGCCGGTTGCGACCAAGTTTTCAGACTTCGCATCTCATATACTGAAGACGGATTTGGGCTGAAGCCAGCGAAATGCTGGAGTTCGGCTTGGCGTGCCGTTGCCCGTGTAGTTCTCGTCCTGTCGCTGGTATTGAACGTAGGTATCAACATCAACCTTGACCAGCCCAATGGAGGGGCAAAACATATGGCACAAACCATCAAGAAGTCCACGCTGTCCAAGAAGTCCAACGCACGTCGCAAGACACACCGCAACGTAGCAAAACCGGCAGCGACGACGAATTGCATGGGCGTATGGGTACGCCCGCTGGCTTGAGCCCAAATGCACTCTTCACATGAAAAGACCTGCGCCGAGCGCAGGTCTTTTCATTAAAATCTACAAATTCCTCAACCCCGATTCGATGCGCGCGCAACTTCAGAATCTCAGATATTCTCTGTGGGCTTCTTTCGCCGCGGACTTGTCGACGCCGAGATAGTAGCGGCACGTTGTTTCCAGGCGGTCGTGTCCCAGCACTTCTTTGATGTGGGCTACGGAGCACCCATTGAAGAGCAGGAGCGTCGCACAGGTGTGCCTGATGATGTGCGCGGTGACCGGCTTCTCGATTCCCGCGCGCCGACGAATTCTGCCGAACCAAACACGGACGGAGTCATACTTCAGAGCGCCGCCGTTCGGCAAGGCGAAGAGCTTGTCGGAGGAGTCGCTGCGGCGATTGGCATACTCCTTGAGCCATCCAAGTGCTCGGGGGGTGAAGAACACCGTGCGTTCCTTGCGGCCTTTGCCGACAACTTTGGCTTCGCCGATTTCGAGATTCACGGCATTGCGGTCGAGCGACAAGGCTTCCGAGATCCGCATGCCGGTGCTCAACAGAACTTCAACGAGCGCGCGAAAACAAAGCCACCTGACATTGAATCGCTGATTCGGTCGGAAGACTGGAATCGCGCCCAGGAATTTTTCGATCTCACGCGGAGTCAGGAAAATGACCTCGCGCCGGGGAATCGGAGGCATGCGGATGGCCTTAGGGTCGAGCACGTCGAGGCCGAGGACGAGCCTCGAGAAGCGGAGGAAACACCTCAACGCATTCACGACGCCCCGAGTCCAGCAACTGCCTACCTGTGAGCTTGCTAGGTCCGCCTTCAGTTGCAGAATCTTCTTGAAGTCGATGTCAGCGGGCGTGATGTCGCCAAATGTCTTGAGCGTGCGCTGAATGCCCTCGCGGTAGTTGCGGATCGTGGGCTGCGTAAAGTGCCACTCGTACTCGGCGTAGGCAAGGAAGAGCGGAAGGAGATCGCGAATGGTGGCATTCGCGTATTCCGCGTTTCGCGGACTGGATTTAACAGACACGCGACCTTGCGTATCTGAGTGCGCGATGTCTGCCCTCGGCGAGGGCAGCAAGAAGCGGTCTGCCATAGGATGCAGCCCGCCGAAACTTTGAATGTTGAACGACTGCGGCTTGGCCGTGAATGTCCGCCCATCAACGCGTTGTCGTCCTGAGAAGTGCCGCAATCACGCGCACGTGGCTCCGGTATGCCGCACAATGAACGTCATGGTGCGACACAGCGAGTAAGAGAATCTGAGCTACGGGCGGATATTTTGGCTGTATGGGCGGATGGGCCCATGCGATGGGCGTACGTTTTTCGGCCGACAAAGAAGGCTTTGTCGTGCAACAGACTTGGTTTCAGCGGGAAATTAGAGATGACTATCCTTAATTCTATGATTTTTTAGCAGACCGTCAAGGGTCGGGCCGCCTGGCTTATGGCGCTAGCACTGAATACTTTTCATGCGCCTTTTTCGTGTCCGACCTGTTGAGAATGCCCAGGTAGTACCGGCACGTGGTTTCGAGTCTCTGATGGCCCAACACCTCACGAATGAACCCGATGGGGCAGCCGTTCGCCAGGAGATTTGTTGCGGTCGTGTGCCGCAGAATATGGGGAGTAACGCGTTTTTCCAAGTTCGCCCAGGCCCGTACCCGACGAAACATCGGCCCGACGCTGTCAAGATTGAGACGAGTTCGGCGCGTGCCGACGAAGAGTGCGGGATTCGAGTCAGTGCGAAGCTCTAGGTACCTATGCAGCCAGTCCAGTGCCCGATCCGTGAAGAAAATCGTCCGCTGCTTGTTTCCCTTGCCGACGATGACTGCCTCCTTCGTCTTGGTGTCGACGGAATCTCGATTCAGCGTCAGCGCCTCCGAGATCCGCATGCCGGTCGCAAGCAGTGTCTCGACCAATGCCCTGAAGCAGTATCCCGAGTAGCGGGGCTCGCCCGTCCACGTCTGAAGCCGGATGGCGGACAGGAACCGAATGAGCTCGTCCTGGCTTAAGTACGCGACTTCCCGGTTGGGCGCTCTCGGCGTTTTGACGGATGTGAGATCCAGAACCTTAACCCCGAGAACATCTCGGGCGTACTGCAGTAGGCACTTCGTTCCCACGACGATGCTCGCGATTCGCGACGGCCCGGCGCCCCGCTGATGCATTCTCGCCTTAAGCGAAATGAAGTGCCGAAGCTCGATCTCTGAGAGCGGCAGATCGCCGACCGTTTTCGCGAAGTAGCGGCACGCGTCCATGTAGTTCTCCGCCGTGCGCGGCGAGAACCGCCGCTCGGCGGACATGTACTCGGCGAATCCCGCCAAGGCTTCGCTGATGTGTGAATCCGGATTGGGGCTCATGCAGATTGGTGGCACTACTCTCTCAGCGTAAGAATTGGCATCGCAGAAAAATAGCGGCAAAAAGATCGATGAGAACCGAACTGCTAGCCAGGCAGATCGGGGCAGGGGCGTAGGGCGCACTCAAAGACATGCGCAGGCGAACGCGGGTCTTTTCATGCGGCTACGCCTTCGGAAACATGCCTGATGCGTCACGCCCAAATCTCGACCACCATGAACACCTACGGCAACGCGCTGATGGCCTCCAAGCGCGAGGCTAATGACAAAGTGGTGGGGCTCGCGCTCATGGCCCAAATCATAGGCTAATTTCTCCAATGAGTTGCCCTTTGGGGTTCAGGATGCGCACGCGCCATTTCTCGTGGGTCGTATCAATATGAATATGGAAGGGTGTGGGAAAAAGCCGGACGATGCCAGACACCATCGACTTGATTCCCAAGCTCTTGCGCCAACGATCCTGGGCCTCCCTTAGCCTCATCTCCCACAGATCAGCACTCGGCCGACGGTCGACCGGCGATGAGCTGCCATGGCTTGTTGATGGTGTAGCAGAAGTGGGATCAGTTCTCTTTGCCGCCAAGGTCAACGTGTAGCCGGATCTCGAAATCGTTCGGATGAGTTCTCTCTGTCCCAGTTTTTTTCTCAGATCTGAGAGCAGTGTATACAGGCGGTGCTCGTTTGCTGGATCACTTGGCCAGAATAGCTCCATCAATTGCTGACGCGTGACTACTTCTTGCTGATGTGTCAGCAAGAACATCAGCAATTGGTGTTGCTGCGGAGAGAGAGATGCTCGATTTTGATCCCACTCGACCCGGCGGCTCTGCTCCCAAACGCGTGTTTGACCGATTTGCCAAAAAGGCTCCATATACGTTCCCCTGCGTTCCCTCTTAGACGTCCGTGCTGCCCCGCCGGGTGCACAGAGATTGTCCATAGATTTTCCTGAGAATTTTCGGGTAGACCCGGCCGCAACGCATGCCTACAGTCAGAGCGTTTGAGTCCCACGATTTCTTCAACGCTCTCGAGGAGGCGCATGAATTTCGAGTCTCGTGATCGCGTCAGGAAACCTGAAGTCCGGGTGGCCACTGAAGAAGAGTCGGATGCCAATGTGGCTTTCGATCTGGTTGAACACGGCTTGGACCACGCGGAACGGAATGTGATGGCGTGGTGCGACCACGAGTGCCGACAGATCGAGCTGGAAGACGAACCAAAAATTCAGGAGTTAGCGCATCGGGGTCGAGAACTGCAAGCCGAGGAGGCGGAACTCGAGAACCTCCTGCGCTATAGCCCGCCGCTTACTGACCAAAGCGTGCGCCGCTTAGAGCTTATCTCAAGCTGGATCATTTTCGGGGGCTTGTTCCTGGCGAGTACCGGCCAGGCGGCATTCACGTTGGGACCCTTCTTCCGAAAGCGGATCGAAGGCTGGCTGATATACCCGTTTATCGCGCTCACTTCGCTGTTCTTTGTCCACCAAACCCTCCGGGTCTGGGAAGAGCAGAATGTTTCCCGTCTGCGGCGCTGGCTGATAAGCGCTAGCTGCGTCGTCGTCCTATCGGCCACCATCCTCTTCTCCTTTATCAGGGCTGGAATATTCGTCGAACAACTTTCTATCAATACCGCGCCGGTTCTGATCGAGGGCGAAACGATGTCTGCCAATGGAACCGATTTTTACAAGACGTACGCCTGGCCGCTCGGCTTCGCTCTGGCACTCTTCTCTCTTGGCGCCGAAATTGGTTCGGGAATGGCCTGGGGCGAAGTGAAGCGTTGGACTCCCTGCGAAGGCAAGAGCGCAACTTTGCTCCAAAAGCGACAGACCAAAAATCGAGCGGAACAGCGTCGCGTGCTCCGGCCGCTTGAGGAACTGAGAAACAGAGCGCCGCGCTTCAAAGAGCGGGTCAAGGCCAATGTCCGGAGCGCTGTTTCTCGCTGGTTGGAAAGGCATCACGACGCCGTGATCATCGCGATCCTGTTGGGAGCTCTGGCAAGCCCGCATGCCCGCGCTGCCCAAGGGCCTTGCGTCACGCTTCTGCCTGATCTGACGGCGTCGGTGGCGGATGCTCGGGGCCTAGACGGCAAGTCGGAAATGGAGCGGAACATCGCGGCGGTGACCCAAGTGCTGGCCCAGATCCCGGTGGGTTCGCAGGTTTCAGTCATCGCGATCACCAATCGTACGTTCAGCAGCCCCTACGTGCTGCTCGCGGCGCGTATCGATGGCGACCCAGGTTACTTCCAGGAACGGATCAAGACCGCTCGAACCCTCCTGGCGCGGGCCTGGCAGAAGCGCGCGGGCACGTTGGCCGCGCGATTCGGTCAGAGTGACGTCATGGGCGCGCTGGTGCTCGCGGCCCAGAGTTTCCAGGCGAGAGACTGCAGCCGCAAAACCTTGGTGATCTTCTCCGACATGCGCCAAGAGACGCCGGAACTCAACGTCGCTCAGCAGCGGCTGGTAGCCGCAGGGCCTGCGATGCTAGCGGCAGAGCAGCATTGCCTGATACCCGAACTGACAGGAGTGGAGGTCTACGCTCTGGGCGTCGATGCGGCAGATCGATCGGTGGCCTACTGGCAGAGCCTGCGCGACTTCTGGACGGAGTACTTCAGGAAATCGGGCGCGAGCCTCAAACGCTATTCCATTTTCCGGGAATTCTCTTTCGAGTGAGTAAACGCGATTGGAATAAGTGATGACTCTCGAGGCGCTCATCGTCCGCATGCTTAATAAGCCGCAAAAACCTCGTGCGCCCGACCCGCGCTGCGTCCACCTGGGCGAGAGCCAATCATTGATCGGACGAGAGAGACAGCCATTCTGCTTCTCGTTGGCGCAGGCGCTCCACGGAGCGGTGACCGGGCGCACCGGGTGCGGCAAGACGACTTTGCTGATGCGCCTGATGCAGGAATGTTTGCGCCTTGAGGTCGGCTTCTTCTCCATCGACTTTCACGGGCCAGCGACGGAGGAGTTGCTGGGCCTGATCGGGCGCGCAGCGCAGGCAAATCCCGGACACGCCCGCGAGTACATCCTGTACCGGCCATGGGCGGGCGATACGGTGATCGGCTGGAACCCGCTCAAGATCCGCGGCGAGGTGCTGTATCGCACGGTGCAGCAGTTGGTCGCGATCTTCCGCTCCAAGTTTTGGGCCAATTCTTGGGGACCGCGTCTGGAGGAAATCCTGCTCATGACACTGCTGGCGCTAGCCGACGCCGGTCTGACGCTGCCCGAGGCGGTGCCCTTTCTCACAGAAGCCGCCTTTCAACGGGCTGTCTTGCGACGGGTAACGCTGCCTGCGGTGCGCGACTTTTGGCTATTGCGCTTCGCACGTCTGTCTCCCGCCCAGCGCATCATCGCGATCGAACCGATCCTCAATAAGCTGGCGCTCTTTGCGCACGACCCGATCCTGCGCTACACCCTGGGTCAGCAGCAGGGCACACTCGACTTCGACGAAGTGCTAAGCCGGGGCCAGACGGTGATCGCCGACTTTTCCAGCGGCCAGATGAGCGGCATCAATCACCTCCTGGGTGCGCTGGTCGTCCTCTCGTTCCAAGGCGCGGTGATGCGCCGCCCAGCCGACGCCCAACCGTACCTGTTCATCCTGGACGAATTCCAAGAGGTGGTCGCGTGGGAGCATTAGCAGATTTCTTGCGCAACTTCCGAAAGTTCCATGTGGAGACGTGGCTCGCTACCCAGTATTCCGGCGATTTGCCGCCGGGAGAAAAAGCGGCGATTTTCGGCAATGTGACCAAGTACCTCGCTTTTGCCTCGAGCGCTGCCGAGGCCGCGTCCCTAGCCAAGGAATTTGGAGGGACGGAAGCAGCCTTGGTGGCGGAGATGTTGCCTGAGCTGCCGGTAGGCCAAGCGCTAGTGAAGGTGCGCGGCCAACCGGTGGTACGACTTCGCGTCCTACCAGCGCGAAAGCCAACACACCGGGAAATAGAGGCGGGCAGGGCGCTGTGTCTGCGCCTGGGAGCGACGCGTGACGAGATCGATCAGCAATTCGCGCAACGCCGACGAGATCTCAGCTCACTCGAGTCACGGGTGCGCGACGAACCGGACGATCTTCCGGGCGCGGAGGGGAGCGATTTGCCCGAAGGGTATGACTACTGAGACTCGCGCCCGCAGCACTCCTCTTACGCGCCTCGTCTTAACTCAGCGCGACCATGAGGCTCTGACCATGCTCGAACGCTTTCGCTTGTTGTCACGGGATCAACTGATGACGCTCGCCGGTTTCGGCTCGATCACGCGGGTTAACACCCGTCTCGCGCTCATGGTGAAGACGGGTCTGTTGCGGCGCAAACAGATGCCGGTGTATCCGGGTGGCGGCAGTTCCCAGGCTCTTTACTTCCTCGGCCCGCGCAGTGCCGAGGTGCTGGCGACCGATCGGCGCGTGCTGACGTCGCAGATGCGCCACAGCGCTCGCGCGGAATTGCGTCAGGTCGAGCACACGCTCGCGGCCAACCAAGTGATCGTGGAGTTCGTGGCGAGCCTGAAAGACCGCGGCCCCACCGGGACGGGAATGATCGCCTTCCGTACGGAGCTTGAGCTAAGGCGGATTTTTTCCGACCGGCGTCCGGTGCCGGACGCCTGGGTGAGTTGGCGCTGCGACGAGCTCCGGTTCAACGCCTTTTGCGAGATCGACTTGGGCAGCGAGGGTCTGATGGAGTGGCGTCAGAAGGTACTCAGTTACCTCGATTATGCCGAATCGGGACTGCACCGGGAGCGGTTCGGGTTCGGCAGCTTCCGCGTCTTGGTGCTCGCCCGAAGCCAAGCGCGTCTTGCGAACCTGCGCCGGGTGGCGGAGAGCGCCGGGAGACTTTTCCTCTTCGGCACGCTCAGCGCCATCGGCCGACAGAATCTCTTTGAACCGGTGTGGCTCAGGGCCATGGGACAAGAACTAGTGGCGTTAAGAGACGCCTGAAGGCGGCATGCGTTGGTGCAGCAACTGCCACAACTTCAACGCGGGCTGGCCGTTTCGCTGTTTCTACTGCGGAGCCGGGCTCGACGGCCGACTGTGTCCGTCCGGCCACGTCAATCCGCCTGACGCCAACCTGAATTTTTGCGGCACGTGCGGTCGGCAGCTGGAACCGAAGTGGGGGTCCGGAGGATCGCCGATTCCGTACGCGCTGGGTTTTTCGGTGATGCTGCTAACGATTGTACTGGCGTGGTTTACCTGGTGGCTCATGTCGCCTAGCGAGCCTATGCTCAACGCTCTCGTGATGCTCGCCATTCTGGCCATCGGTTTCCGCTTCGCGTTTAGCCTCGTGCCACCGTGGCTCCGCAATCTGACATTCGATGTTCTTAGTGCTTGCCTGAGCCTGATCGGTTCACTGCTGCGAGTGATCTTCGGTACCGGCATTAAAGGAGGAGGTAAGAAGTGAAAGCGGCGCGTTCGCGGAGTGATCTCGTTGGTTTGGTTCGCGATAGCGCCGAGCCGGAGCGGGTCGAGACCCGGATAGCCGCTGACCGGGGTGCTATCCGGCGTGCCAGGCTGCTGACCACGACGGAGGTGGCGGACATGCTCAGCATTTCGCCCAAAAGCGTTTACCGATACGCGGCCGAGGGCAGGCTGCCGTATATAAAGATAGAAAGCAACCTGCGCTTCGAGCGCCAAGAGATTCTCGATTGGCTTGAGGCAAAGAGATTCCGACCTGGGCTGCGTAAGCGACCGCCCAGGTAGACACTAATCGAAAACATAACTCCTACCACGGCCTTCGTTCTTTTCCGAAGTTATTGGGTCTAGTTACCTCGCCTCGAAATTCCTACGCTGGACTCAGTACCTTCAAATCCCTCTCTCCGCCGCATTCCTGCGGCATAACATCCACCCCCAACGCCCAAAAGGAGAAACGAATGGAAAACGGACAGCTCTTATCCCACGTGGACACCGATCTTGTCACGCGCGAGCAATTGGCCCTTGTGCAGGTGCCGCCAGCGACCGCCACTTGGCGACCTATCCCGCACATCGAGTTGATCGACACGTTGCAGCGGGTGCTCAACCAGAACCAGATCACCATCCGCGAGGAGCAGTTCGCCTTGCGGCACGACGGCTCGACGCTCTTCGGGGTGCTGCAGCTCGGCTACGCAGATAGGTGAGCATGTCTGCAGACATTTCGAAGAAGATCCCGAATTGTATGAACGGTTCAGTGAGAAACTGGAAAAGCTTCTTCGTGACTACCAGGACAACTGGGAGCTCCTGGCTAAGGAACTGACGGTTCTCCTTGAAGAGATTCGCCAGGGGAGGCGAGCGGAGGAGGGATTTGGCCTCGATCCTAAAACCGAAGTACCGTTTTTGGGCTTGTTGAAGAAGGAAGTGTTCGGCGTTCGAAACCTTTCGGAGTTGAACCGGGAACAACTTGATCTTCTAGTGCAGACGACCAAGGATGTCTTGGAGAGCATTCGAAAGGAAGCGATGCAAGTCGATTTTTGGAACAAGATTCCCGCCCAGAAACGCCTCAAAGGGCATATCGTGTCCCATTTGCTAACGGCCTTTCGAGACAATGCGGCACTTTTTGGCAAGAGAATGGCGTTGGGACAAAAGATCATGGAATTGGCATTTCACCTATATGGACCACGTTAAGATTCACAAAGTCGTCAGATCTCGACGCCGAACCATCGCTCTAGTGGTCGGTTCTGATGCGACTTTAACCGTCCGGGCCCCGCTGCAGACGCCGATGGAATACATCGAGGAGCTCGTACGGAGAAAGCTTCATTGGATTAAGAGCAAGATTGCCGAAGCCGAGAGGCGCCCGCCCGCAAGTCGCAAAAGATTCGAAAGCGGAGAAAGCTTCCTCTACTTGGGAGATCCTTACAGGCTCCAGATTGTAAGCAATCCAGACGTTCTCCTGACCTTCAAAAAGGGATTTATTCTTGCACGTGGACATCGAGATAACGCTCGAGAGCTGCTTATGAATTGGTACAAACAGGAGGCGCAGAGAAAGATATCAGAACGTGTCGAATGGCATGCGCGCCGGTTTGGACTAGCAGTGGGGACGGTTCGGATTACGGATGCACAAAAGCGGTGGGGATCATGCAGCCAGAACAACAATCTAAACTTCAGCTGGCGCCTGATCATGGCACCCTTGCGCGTCGTGGATTATGTGGTGATTCACGAACTTGCACACACTGTTGAGCGAAGTCACTCCCGCGCGTTCTGGAGAAAAGTAGCCATGATGTGTCCGACCCACCGCTCCGGTATGGAGTGGCTGAAGAAGAACGAACACCTGTTACAGATCTAACACGTTTTTGGCTGACGTTATGGATGAACTAAAGCTTTGGGCTCGTGGGCCGTTCGAGCTTATCCGTCACGCGGAAAGCCATCTTAGAATTGGCACCGACTTCGATAAACGGATCGCTCTCATAGGTTTCGATAACGCCATTGAAGTGGCGATAACCACGTTCTTGCAGCTGCATCCGCGTCAGCGCGGCGGTCGGCAATACCGGAAAGAAGACGTAGAGAAATGGCTTGCGAACTATCATTCAAAACTCGACTTCTTTTTCGATCATTTTCTCAAGGCGGGCACCGGCGGTGGCATCTTGGTACCGATCACAGTCGACGAAATAATATGGTTCCATAATCTGCGCAATGAGCTTTATCACTCCGGGAACGGATTCGTTCCAGAGGAGAACAGTCTGAAGGGTTCGAGAGCGGCAGCCCTATATGTTTTTTCTACTCTTTTCGAGGTCAACGCTGAAGAGGTGCTCGATCGTCAAATTGCACAACCCGAAACGCCCTCCCATGCAAATGAAGTTCTTTCGCCGCGAATGGCGTTTCTGGAACGATTTATCAGCCTCGAGAAAAGCCTCAATGCATCATTGAGGGTTGTTGGTGTGCCATTGCGGGGCGGGGGAGTGCAATCTTGGAAGGCATTTGTGCACGAGTGTGGCAAAGTTCCAGTTCATCTCAGTGGTTCGTTTGAACGGGCCTTGCAGGTGCGTAATGCAATTGTGCATGGCAATCCCATCGGGGTTGATGACAATGAATTAAACCAGCTCACGACCGAAATCTCAAGGTTGGTCGAGTTCGTCGACTCATACGCGTTCTCGCTCGACATTCTCCCAGAACTCGTTAAACGTTACGGGAAATGGGTGCGTCCCGAGATTCGCTCGGTTCGTTTGGTGCAACGCGGCGGGGCCGTGTTCCTGGAAGTTAGTACTCGCAAGGAGGGCTTCACGGACGAGAATGTCACTCGTACGGACCTGGGGTTCATTGGATCGAATCACCGGCGAATGTTTGTGCCGACCAGAACAGCCGAAGAGAATGCGGTGCGGTTTGTGGATCTTCTCGACCCCTATGACCTGATTAACTGCACGGACTTGTTCACAAACGAAGCGGGCAGTGAAATCGCCGCACAGTTTGGACCGCGTTCGAAGTGAAACGCATCCATGTTCGAGGGATTCACACAGAGCCCTAAAAGCACAGGATGGTTGCGTTTCTAGACGATTAACAGAGACAACAATTCCCTTGACACTTGACCCCGGGGGTCGGAATGTTACGCTGGAAAACGATTCTGGTCGCGGTGAATACAACTGTCAGTCGGTAGAACTCGTTTATGAAAGTCAACAAGCTCACGGTCGGTGCAATTTTCGATCAAACTCAGCGTTTAGAAGCGCCACTGTTTCAAAGGCCCTATGTTTGGAAAGAAAACGAGAATTGGGTGCCGCTTTGGGAGTCACTGCGGTCAGTTCTCGAAAAACGCGTAGGCGGACAAGAGCCCCGACCGCACTTCTTGGGTGCCATTGTCCTCGATCAATTAGGCACCCCAACAGGCAAAGTGCATGTCAGGCAGATCATAGATGGTCAGCAGCGATTAACGACATTGCAGATCGCCTTGGCCGCGATTCGAGATTTCTGTCGCGCCAGTAAACAAGAGAAATATGCCGATGCCTTCAAGAGATTTACAACGAATGACGCTCCACTGAGCAAAGATCCTGACGAGCTTTTCAAGGTCTGGCCTACAAACGCCGATCGCGAGGAATTCCGGAAAGTCATGACTGTGGGGCAGAAAGAACAGGTGGAGAGTCTTCTCGCATCCCAGCATGAAGAGTGTCTTATCGCGGAAGGCTACTTATTCTTTGTGTCCGTATTTGGAGATTGGCTACACGCATCGAACTCGGGTTCGTTTGATTCCAGACTTGATGCGATGTACACCGCATTGAGGGATGATCTCCATTTGGTTGTGATTGATCTTGAGAAAGAAGACGATGCGCAAGAGATTTTCGAAACTCTAAATGCGCTGGGTACACCGCTTTTCACCGCGGATCTTGTGAAGAATTATTTTTTCAGGCTGGCGGAATCGAAACACGAAGATACTCACAAATTGTACAGACAGTTTTGGGCAACTTACGACACCGAAAAGGGGTATTGGCGCGAAGAGGTCAGACAGGGGCGACTCAAACGCCCTCGGATTGACACGTTCCTACAGCATTATCTGACGCTCAGGACTGCAGAGGAAATAAATACCACTCAACTGTTTTCAGCGTTTCGCGACTTTGTTGCCGCAAGAGATGGCGAGACAGTGACGAAACAGATGGCACAGTTCCGGTCCTATTCCGACGTATACCAAAAATTCGACAATTTTCTCCCCGGTTGCAGGGAGGGCTTGTTCTTCTACAGATTGGACCAACTGGACACAACGACCGTCTATCCGCTTCTTCTTGAGGCCTTCAAGCGTTTCGATGGACCGGAATACAGAGATGAGCTCGAGCAGATCATAGTCGATCTAGAATCCTATTTTGTGCGACGCGCTGTTTGCGATTTAACTGCGAAAAATTACAACAAGTTGTTTGTCCAAGCGATCAGGCGTTTGGAGGCAAACAACGATTTCTCGGCAAGCGCAATAAGGCGCTTCCTTCTGGACCAATCTGAAGACACTGCGCGTTGGCCGTCGGATGACGAATTTAGCCGCTCTTGGCTAACGCTCAATTTCTACAAGCGACTGAAGCGGTCAAAGTGCCGGATGATTCTTGAGGCACTGGAAGCAGGACTGCACACAAAGAAGACAGAAACAATGCAAGTTCCGGATGGTCTTACCATCGAGCATTTAATGCCCAGAGAGTGGGAGAAGAATTGGCCACTGATCATGAATGATCCTTCTCCGGAGGTCCAAGCAGGGGCGAAAGATGCTCGCGAGATAGCGATTAATAGCATCGGAAATCTCACGCTGCTTACGAAAAGTCTAAATCCATCAGTCTCCAACGGCCCATGGGCAAAAAAGAGGCAGGAAATTCTCAAGCACAGTGCGCTTAATCTAAACCGCGAGCTTCCTGATGCGTGGGATGAAGCCAGAATCGGCCAACGGTCAAAAGATCTACTGAAGATAGCGCTAAAAATCTGGCCGCGGCCAGAAGAGGACTCGACACAAGAACAATGAGGCTCTGATCCCTTTAAAACGGCAGCCGGATTCTGTCGAGCTTTTTTTCCGTTTCCTTCGAAGGCTCCAGATATTTCTGCGTTGTTGCCAGCGACTCATGCCCTAGCCACACCTGCACGGTCCGGACGTCGATACCAGCCCGTAGCCACCGAGTCGCAGCAGTATCACGGAAGCGGTGCATGTGCCACTTCTCCCAATCGAGCCCAGCGCGCTTCGCCACGTTCTTACATACGTCCTGGATATAGCTTGAACTGCAAATCTGCTCACCTTTCGGCGACCGGAAGACGACCGGACATCCCTTCGCGGCGGGATGCTTTTTCATGATCGCAACGACCTGCCGCGCAAGCGGTACCGTCCGCTCTTCCCAATCCTTCGGTAGGAATCCGTACTCGGGTTTCGCTGTTACGTGCGCGCGCTGACCAGGAAGGTCAAGGTCGGACCAGTGGAGTGTCTGTAGCTCCCCACGGCGAAGTCCCGTTGCGAGGGCAAGCGAAAAGAACGCCTTCTCCCACTTGTCGCAGACCTTAAAAAACTTTTTCAGCTCCGCGTCCGGGTAAGCGATGGGTCGTTTTCGGAACTTCTGCAACCTGGGCACTTCCTTCACCGGATTGTCGATACGAAGCTTCCCAAAAAAATTGTGGAGGATCACGCGATCTGTGTAGAGGGTTGTGCCGGGGTCAAATCCCTTGGACTTGCGCCAGGCGAGAAATGCTTTAATGTCCTCGGCATTGATGTCCCGCGCGTCGCGCTTCGGCGCTACGTAGTCCGCGAAGAGGTTGAGGATATGGTCGTACTTTTGCCAGGTGAGCTTCTTGCGGAACGTCTTAATGTCGGCCAGGAACTTGTTGATCGTGTCCGTAAGCGGTAACTGAGGCTCGGATTCATCGACGATGGTGACGCCGGTCTTGGCTGCCTCCAGCTCCAGTCGCTTCCGCTTCTGCGCTTCAAGGGCATCGGCGGGTGTCGACCCGGCTGCGGCACGACAGCGTCTTCCGTTCTCGCGCCATTCGATGATGTAGCGACCGCCCGAACTCCACCTGATCCGGCCGCGATGGTCATGCTGCAGGGCGACGTTGCGCCAGCCCTTCGGAGTCTTGATCTGTCTCGTAATATTGACGCGTGCCACAGAGCGCCTCCCTTGGCGGGATGGACGCTATTATGGACGCTAAGGAAAAGTGAAGTCAATAACTGCTTTATATACAATCACTTTAGGCAGCCGGACCTGTAAGCCGAATTCTGTCCGCAACATTGCTGCTGCGGGACGGCCATTCCTCTGGGCCGCGCATTGCTGCGCGGCTCTAGCGACCTACCCGAAGGTTTGACGCACCGAGCCGGCA
>Ga0335085_10002389_pt1 | contig 35265 bp, 27 predicted proteins | sample Lox_Sample_45_FD_206712 | JGI IMG/M metagenome (GOLD analysis project Ga0335085, IMG submission 206712) | Soil microbial communities from Loxahatchee National Wildlife Refuge, Florida, United States - Lox_Sample_4.5 | ecosystem: Environmental > Terrestrial > Soil > Wetlands | place: USA... | reverse complement strand
AAGCAAAGAAAAAAAGCAAAAAGAAAGAGCACAGGCAAGAGTGCCTGTGCTACTAAAAGCAAACGCCGGCACATGCCGGCGCTACAAAAATGGGCCCAAAAACAGGAACGCCTCGCGGGTGCGAGGCGGAGTACTGCCCAATTAACTATACCACATTGGAATAAAATTCAAACAGAAAAACTCGGGAGAGAAGAAAGAAGAGGGGACTGCGGTTGGGTGAGTTGCGAGTGGGGGGGACGCGCGGGAAAGAGTGGAAAATGTGTTATGTTCGGGCGTTTTTGGGATTTGAAAATTGGGCAGCTTGAAGACGGAACCGGAGAAACAAATGAAGAGAAAATTGGAAGATTTGAAAGCTGATGCAGCAGTGGATGAGTTGCGGAGCGGAGACCGGCGGACGTGGTTGAAGAATGCGGCGACACTGATCGGCGGCGCGGCTACTGGGATCATGTTGACGGCGGTTGAGGCCGACGCGAGAAAAAGCGGAACCGAGAACAGCGAGAGGCAACAGACCGGAGCGAAGAAGGGCGGCGCGGAACGTGTTGACGCGAGGGCGCGGCTGATTGCGAATGACGAAAACGCAATCGTCGAAACGACGGCGGGAAAGGTGCGCGGATATACGCGAAATGGAATTCAAACATTCAAGGGCATTCCCTATGCGGGGAGTACCGAAGGAAAAGCGCGTTTTCTGCCGCCGGTGAAGCCGACTCCCTGGACGGGCGTGCGCAGTTCAATGCAATACGGATACGTTTGTCCGCAAGGTCCGCGCGGCGGTTGGGCGCATGACGAAGAGGCCTGGCTTTTTTCCTGGGACGATGGAATTCCGGCGGAGGATTGCCTGCGCGTGAATCTCTGGACACCGGGAAACGACAACAAAAAGCGGCCGGTGATGGTGTGGCTGCACGGAGGCGGATTCCAGGCAGGATCGGGGCAGGAGTTAAAATCCTATGACGGCGAGAGATTGAGCCGGCGCGGCGATGTGGTCGTTGTGAGCCTGAATCACAGGCTGGGTGTGCTGGGACATTTGAATCTCGCCGCTTACGGCGAGGCTTATGCGAACTCCGCCAATGTGGGAATGCTGGATCTTGTCGCGGCGCTGGAATGGGTGCGCGACAACATAGGAAACTTCGGAGGCGATGAGGGCAACGTCACGATTTTTGGGCAATCGGGAGGCGGAGGGAAAGTGAGCGCGCTGATGGCGATGCCGCCGGCGAAGGGACTTTTCCACCGCGGGATCGTGGAAAGCGGCTCGATGCTTAGAGGCGCGACGATGGAACGAACCGAGAAGATCGCGGAGGAGATTCTCGACGAGCTGGGCTTGAGCGCGTCGCAAGCGAGCCAACTGCACGAAGTGCCGGTGCAGAAATTAATCGAAGCGGGCGGCGCGGTGCAGAGAAAACACATGCGCGCCGGATTGCCAGACGTGCGGAAAATGGCGGACCAATTAGTTTGGGCGCCGGTAGTGGATGGGACGGTGCTGCCGCGGCATCCGTTCGATCCCGACGCGCCGCCGATCTCGGCAGGGGTTCCCTTGGTGGCGGGCACGGTGCTCAACGAGTTCTTGAGCGGAATCAATCATCCGGAGTACGAAAAGATGACCGAGGAGGAGGTCAAAGAGCGGGTCGAGAAGCAGTATGGCGACAAGGCGGAGCACATACTGGAAGTGTTCCGGCAAGGGCATCCGAAGGAGAAACCATTCGATATTCTTTCGAGAATTGAAGCGGCGCCGGTGCGGCAGGGAGCGGTGACGCAGTGCGAGCTCAAAGCGGCGCAAGGCACGGCTCCGGCGTATTTGTACTGGTTCACGTGGAAGACGCCAGTGCTGGATCGAAGGCCGCGTGCGTTTCATTGCTCGGAGCTGGCGTTTTGTTTCGACAATACCGAGCGTTGCGAAAACATGACAGGAGATGGACCGGAGGCCAGGACACTGGCGGCGCAGGTGAGCGAAGCGTGGATTCATTTTGCGCGAACTGGAAATCCGAACCATAGCGGACTGCCGGAGTGGCCCGCGTACGTGGCTGCGAAGTGTCCGACAATGATTTTTGACGCGCCTTGTGAGATGAAAGTGAATCCGGATACGTCGGAGCGGAAGGCGATAGAGATGTGAGTGTGTAGCGGATGGCGAAAAGTAGCCATCTAAAGAATGATGGGTAGGAGATTGGGATACGACCGCTATCTGACCGGGAGGATTGGATGCTTTTTGATTTTGCGAAGATTGCGCCGCGGGAACGGTACAAGCTGCTGGTGTCAACGGTCACGCCACGGCCGATTGCCTGGGTGGTGAGCCAAAACGCGCAAGGGCAGTTGAATGCCGCGCCGTTTTCATTTTTCAATGCGTTTTCGGGAGACCCGGCGGTAATCGGGTTCGGCGCGGGCAGCCACGAGCCGGGAAGGCCGAAGGACACGCGACGGAATATTGCCGAGACGCGGGAGTTTGTGGTGAATCTGGTGTCGGAAGAAGCGGCGGCGGCGATGAACATTACAGCGATTGAATTTGAAGAGGGAGTGAATGAGCTGGTGGAGGCACGGCTGCAGACGGTGGCGTCCGTGCATGTGAAGCCGCCGCGGATCGCGGTGAGTCCGGTGTCCATGGAATGCGAGTTGATGCAGATTGTGGAGCTGGGGCCGGACAATGGGCTGGTGCTGGGGCGGGTTCTGGCGATGCACGTGCGCGATGAGATGGTGATCGATGCGGGGAAACATTACATCGATACGCCGAAACTGGGGCTGATCGGGCGAATGCATGGAACGGGATGGTATGCACGGACGACGGATTTGTTTGAGATGCCGAGAATTCCGCGGAAAGAATGGAAGATGAGCGAGGAAGAAGCTGCAAGGCGAGGATGATTCGTGGATAGTGTGCGGCACCGGCAGTAGCGGAGAGGAAGAAAAACAAAGAAAAAAGAGGAGGCGGGCCAGGTCGTCCCGCCTCCTTGTGTCCCCTTTCGGGGATGTCCGGCCAGCCTGACGGAGGGCGGCCAGCCGGTCGTGTGTTGGCCTACCTATATAATCCCTGGCGGACGAAAAAAGTTCCGGTGAAAATGAAAAAAAGTGAATAGAATCACGCGAGACAGATTATGTCTTTCGGAGAGCTCGTCTGTTATGGCGCGACCAGCCAACTTAAGTCCAGATAACATATTGCGTTTTCTGCAAGTTACGAGCGGCGCAGTGTCTGCGAATGAGATTGCCGGCGGTTTGCATTTGGGAAAGCGGGAGAGGCGGCCGCTGTTCAAGATGCTGGTTGCGATGAAGAAGCGAGGAGCGATTGAGGAGCTGCCGGGGGGACGATACCTGCTGGCAGGGCGGAAAAATAAGCAGAGCGCGGAGGAGAAAGCAGTGGCTGCGAGGAACGTGCAAGGGCATGCGGGTGCTCCGGCGATGGCACGGGACGAGGTGCGTGGAAGGCTGGTGCTGCATCACGACGGGTACGGGTTTGTGGTGCCCGATGTGCCGATGCCGCAGCTGGATGGGGATGTGTTTATTCCGCGAGATGCGGTTGAGGACGCGATGCACGGGGATCGCGTAGTGGCGCGGCTGCAGCGGGTGAGCGGGGCGCACGGCGGGCAGAGGGCAGAGGGGCGGATTGTGCGCGTGATTGGAAGGGCGCATCCGTCGGTGGTGGGGCTGTTCCGGTATGGGCCGAGGGGGAATGTGGTGCTGCCGTACGATGCGAGGCTGCAGCATGAGGTGGAGATCCCGCCGGGGGAGGAGTTAACGGAGGCGTTGCGGGAAAAATTGGGAATGGGCGAGCGTGGGCGGAGGTTGGGGCGCATTGCGGAGCTGGACGGAGCGGTGGTGAACGTGGAGCTGCTGCGTTATCCGCGGGGAGGAGCGGCGCCGACGGGGCGTGTGATCGAAATTTTGGGGCGGCCGGGCGAACTTGGCGTCGACACGGAGATCATGATTCGCAAACATCATTTGCCGCATGAGTTTTCGGCGGCGGTAGTGCGAGAGGCGGAAGAGCGGGCGGAGGCGGTGAGCGAACTTGAGCGGGCGGGGAGGGATGATTTTCGGCATTTGCCGATCGTGACGATTGATGGCGAGACGGCGCGGGATTTTGACGATGCGGTGTATGCGGAGCGGCGCGCAAATGGCGGATGGCATTTGCAGGTGCACATCGCGGACGTGGCGCACTACGTGCGAACGGGGACGGCGCTCGATCAGGAGGCGCGGCTGCGAGGGACGTCGGTATATTTTCCGGACCGCGCAGTGCCGATGCTGCCGGAAGCGCTTTCGAATGGCATGTGCTCGCTGAAACCGCGCGAGGAACGGCTGGTGATGAGCGCGCTGATGGAGTTCGACGCGGCGGGGAAGTTGCTGAGCGCGCACATGACGCCGGGAGTGATTCGGTCGGCGGAGCGGATGACGTACACGGATGTGAATAAGGTGATTGAGGGCGACGCGGATGCGAATGTGCGCTACGCGGGGCTGGCTGGCCATTTTCGCGATATGAAGGAGCTGGCGCTGCTGTTGAACGCGCGGCGGAATGAGGCGGGATCGATCGATTTTGATTTGCCGGAGCCGGTGATCGAGTTTGACGAGCAGCAGCGGATGACGAATATCGTGCGGAGCGAGAGGAACATCGCGCACCGGCTGATCGAAGAGTTCATGCTGGCGGCGAATCGAGCGGTGGCGAGTTATCTGCTGCGGAGGGGAATTGCGGCGCTGCACCGAGTACATGAAAAACCAGATGCGCGGAAGGTGCTGGAATTTGAAGAAGTGGCGCGGGCGTTTGGGTATTCGCTGGGGGTGGCGGATTTGCACCAGCGGGAGATTGCGGTGCGGCATGGACGGGTACCGGCGCCGGCGAAGGCGGGGAGGCCGGATTCCTATGGGCACGGGAGAGAGCGCGGGATGCGCGTGGCGCTGCCGGGGGCGACGGAATTAAGAATTACGCCGCAGCATTATCAGAAGTTGCTGCGGAAATTGGCAGGGAAGCCGGAGGAACGGATTGTTTCGTACTTGATGCTGCGGTCGTTGAAGCAGGCGCGCTACGCGGCGGAATCACTGGGACATTTTGCGCTGGGATTCGACGAGTACACGCATTTCACTTCGCCGATTCGAAGATATCCGGATTTGACCGTGCACCGCGAATTGAAGTGGGCGTTGGAACATCCACATGCTACGGCGCCCACGGGAAGCCATGCGGGGCGCGGCGTGGAGGCGACGCTTTATTCGGAGTCGCAGCTCGAGGAAATTGCGTCGGAAACTTCGGAAGCGGAACGGAGGGCGAACGGGGCGGAGCGCGAGTTGATGGATTGGAAGACGGCGCAATTTATGGAACAGCATCTGGGCGAGGAGTACGAAGGGCTGATCATTTCGGTGCAGAAATTCGGGTGCTTTGTCGAGTTGTTCGAAGTTTTTGTCGAAGGGTTGCTGCCGATCAACGCGCTCGAAGATTTTGCGGGGGCGCGGTGCGTCTTTCGCGAGAGGGATCATGCGATTGTGGCGATCTCGGGAGGCGAAGGGCGGCGTGGCGGGGCTGGTGCCCAGCGAGGGCGCGGAGCGAAGCTCAAAGAGGTGGCCTGGCATCTCGGTGACCGCGTGCACGTCCGGGCGGAGCGGATCGACCCTATGCGGCGGCGCGTGGAATTTGCGATTGCTGAGGTCGCGTAGTGGAATGAATCGGGACAAACTGGCGTTTCGGAGCGCCCGCTTGAGTCTGTTATTCTGAAGTGTCGAATAGACAGCGGCGTGTGACTCACACGCTTGCCGCGAAACTTTCTAGAGAGGAAACATCCAACGTGAGTATGACGACAGCGACGGAACGCGGCGTGAAGCGCGTGCATAACTTTAATGCGGGGCCTGGAGCTTTGCCACTGCCCGTGCTGGAGCGGATTCGGGAAGAGTTGCTGGATTGGCGCGGGAGCGGGATGAGCGTGATGGAGATGAGCCACCGCTCGCCGGAATTCGAGAGCATTATTGCGGGGGCGGAAGCGGGGCTGCGGAAGCACCTGCAGATTCCCGAGGAATACGCGGTGCTTTTCTTGCAGGGCGGCGGAAGCATGCAGTTCACGATGGCGCCGATGAATTTGTGCTTGCCCGGGAAGCCGGTGGACTTGATTCACACGGGCACATGGACGGCGAAGGCTCTGGGGGAATTGAAGAAAGGCGTGTTGCACAATGTTGCAGCGTCGACGGAGGCGGAGAGGTTTGCGAGGCTGCCACGGAAGGACGAGATCAAATTTTCGCTGGACGCGTCGTATGTCCATATTTGCACGAACAATACGATTGAGGGGACACAGTGGACAGAAATGCCGGAGACGGGCAGCGCGCCGCTGGTGGCGGACATGTCGTCGGATATCGCTTCGCGTCCGATTGACGTGAAGAAATTCGGGATGATTTTCGCGGGGGCGCAGAAAAACTTGGGGCCGAGCGGCGTGACCGTGGTGATCATCAGGAAGGATTTGGCAGAGCGCGCGGACAAGAACTTGCCGACGACGCTGCAATACCGGACGTTCATCAAGGAAAAGTCGCTCTACAACACGCCGCCGACGTTCGCGGTATACATCGTGGGGCTGATGATGGAGTGGATCGACGCCGAGGGCGGGATTGCGGGAATCGAAAAGCGCAACAACGCCAAGGCTAAGCTGCTTTACGATACGCTCGAGGCGAGCAATGGCTTCTATCGGTGCCCAGTGGAAAGCGCTTCGCGGTCGAAAATGAACGTCGTTTTCCGAGTGGGCGGCGGGGACGAGACGGTTGAAAAGCAATTTGGCAAAGAGGCTGCGGCCGCAGGGCTTGCGGGCACGCCGGGACACCGTTCTGTTGGCGGAATGCGCGTTTCGCTTTATAACGCGGTGACGCTGGAGGCCGTGGAAGCGCTCACCAGCTTCATGCGCGAGTTCCAACGCACGCGGGGCTGAGGAAGCCAGAAAATCACAGAGGGTGGCCGGCTGGGAGCCGGCGACACCGCGGAGCCCGAAGTACAATCTAATCCAGAACAATGAGAATGACGCCAAGCGCACAGGCAGGAGTGCCTGAGGTGGACGGCGGGCAGTCTCGCTGCAGAGCCACATTCCACGCAACAAATCGTCCCCCTTGTGCTTCGACAGGACAGGGTGTAGTGTCTCTTGTCGAAGTGACAGGGGGACGCTACTGATGATCAACAAGAGGATTGAACTTCCGCAAGGGACGCTGGACCTGCTGATACTACGGACGCTGGCGCTGGAGCCGCAGCACGGATGGGCGATTTCGGAGCGGATACAGCAGATTTCAAGCGATGTGCTGCTGATTCAGCAGGGTTCGCTTTATCCAGCGTTGCACCGATTGGAGCGGCGCGGATGGATCAAGGCGAAATGGGGCACGTCGGAGAATAACCGGCGCGCGAAATACTACGAACTCACCAAAACCGGGCGCAAACAGCTCGAACTCGAAAAAGATTCCTGGAAAAAGCTGGCGGCGGCCGTGGCGCAGATCCTGGAGACGGCATAAGGGGGCTTCCGTGTTTAATGACTTATTTTTCCGGCTTCGTTCGCTTGTCCGCAGAAATACTGTGGAATCGGAAGCAGATACGGAATTGCGCTTTCATTTCGATCAACAGGTCGAGAAATACCTTAAATCCGGAATAACTCGAGAAGAGGCCACGCGGAGGGCACGACTGGAATTTGGCGGGCACGAACAGCTCAAGGAAGAATTGCGCGAAGCGCGGGGAGTAAATCTGCTCGAAACGTTTTTGCAAGATATTCGCTACGGATTGCGCATTCTGGGACGCACGCCAGTCATTACGTGCGTTGCGATCCTCTCGCTGGCTCTGGGTATTGGTGCCAATACGGCAATCTTCAGCCTTATTGACACGGTGATGCTGCGGATGCTTCCGGTGGAAAGGCCTGAAGAATTGGTGCAGGTGAGAATGCGGAGCCCTCGAGATACATCCGGGGAGAGCAACCCAACCTTTACGAATCCCATTTGGGAAGAATTGCGAAATCATCAAGATGTCTTCTCGGGCGTCTTCGCATGGGGTGAAGAGCGTTTCGATCTTGCCCAAGGTGGAGCGGTCCAAAGGGCGGATGGATTCTTTGCGAGCGGTGATTACTTTTCGACTTTAGGCGTGCGGCCAGCAGCCGGGCGATTGTTTTCGGGCGCAGATGACAAGCGAGGGTGCGCAGGAGCGGCGGTCTTGAGCTACGGATTCTGGCAAAATCATTTTGGCGGGGCGCTGAGCGCCATCGGCAGCACCCTCTCGCTCAATAATCACAGCTTCGAGATTATCGGAGTAAGCGCGCCGGGATTCTTTGGCGTGGATGTGGGAAACAAGTTTGATGTGGCACTACCGATTTGCGCCGCCGCCCAGTTCGATGGGGCCAAGTCGCGGCTGGACCAGAGATCCTGGTGGTGGCTAAGGGTGTTGGGGCGCCCTAAGCTCGATCTTACCCCCGCGCAATTGAACGCGCGGCTCGGTGTGCTCTCCCCCCAAGTGTTTTCCGCGGCTGCTCCGCAGAACTGGGACGCGAAGCATCAACAAGATTTTCTCAAGCGGACATTCGTAACAACCTCCGCAGGAACGGGGGTCTCCTATGTACGCCGGGAGTTTGGGCAGCCACTCAACATCCTGATGGGCGTCGTGGGGCTGGTGCTTCTGATTGCGTGCGCGAATATCGCAAGCCTGATGCTGGCTCGCGCAGCCGCGCGGCACAAGGAAATTGCGGTTCGGAAAGCGTTGGGCGCTTCGCGGTCACGGTTGATCCGGCAATTGCTGACGGAAAGCGTATTACTTTCGAGCGCTGGAGCCATGCTCGGCATCCTTTTCGCGCGATGGGGCAGCACCGTGCTGGTGCGTTACATTTCCACGAAAAACGACAGCGTTTTCCTCGATCTATCATTCGACTGGCGAATCCTGATCTTCACCGCGGGTGTGGCCGTATTTACCGGACTCCTGTTTGGCGTTCTGCCTGCATTAAGTTCCACGCGCGTGTCGCTAACCTCGGCGATGAAAGGCAGCCAGGCGGTCGAGACAGAGGGACGCGCGAAATTCCGGCCTGGAAAATGGATTGTGGCTTCGCAAGTTGCGCTGTCGCTGGTGCTGCTGATGGCCAGCGGCCTCTTTCTTCGCAGCTTTGTGAAGCTCGTCACAATCGATATGGGTTTCGACCGAAACAACGTACTTCTCGTCTCCGCGGATTTGCACACCGCGGGGGTTGCGCCAGAGGCGCAGGCTGCGATGTTCGACGAAATCGAGAACAGATTGCGAAGTCTGCCAGGGATCGTGTCCGCCGGCCGTTCGGTGATCACACCGGTCAGCAATCGAATCTGGAACAACCTCCTGGAAGTGGATACTCCGAACGCGCCCAAGGGCGAGGACGCAGTCGCATACTTCAACTACATTTCGCCAGGATATTTTGGGACGATGAAAACGCCTCTGCTGGCCGGACGAAATTTTGAGGAAAGTGACGCGAAGACATCGGCGCCTGTGGCCATAGTCAACGAAACATTGGCCCGGAGATTCTATTCGAACGCCAATCCCGTAGGGAAAGTCTTCCGCGTTCATGCGGAGCCGGGAAAGACTTCCGCGCCCATCCAGATCGTGGGTCTCGTCAAAGACTCGAAATACGAGTCTTTGCGTGAAGACAATTCAGCAACAGCATACTTTCCAATCGGGCAAGTCCCAGAACATGCCGCAGAGCAATCGTTCGAACTGCGTACGGCGACGCGCCCGTCATCTCTCATACCCGCCGTGCAAGAGGCGGTGGCTGGTGTTAGCAAGGCGATTCCGCTCGAGTTCGGCACGCTGGCGCAGCAGGTAGATGATTCGCTGGTGCAGGAGCGCCTGCTTGCGACGCTTTCCACGTTTTTCGGCGCGCTCGCGCTGCTGCTGGCGATGATCGGGCTCTATGGCGCGTTAAGCTATCTAGTGGCCCAACGCCAGATTGAGTTCGGGATTCGCCGGGCGATGGGCGCGCCGCAAAATGCCATTCTCGGGCTGGTCATGAAGGATGTTGTCGTCGTGCTCCTTGGCGGAATTGCAGCGGGAGTTTGCATTTCTTTGGCAACCGTGGGGCTGCTGCAAAAAATGCTGTTTGGACTTGCTCCGCGAGACACGATGACTTTGCTTGCGTCCGTCGGCGTGCTTTCTGCCGTGGCGTTTTTTGCAGGGTATCTACCCGCACGCCGCGCGATGCGCGTCGATCCGATGGTGGCTTTGCGCTATGAATAAAGCGGGCTACAACAAGGGGCGTGCCGAAACTGCTTCTTGTTGCGAGCAGTTTCTGCGCAGGCCTCATTCAACGCCTTAAACCACGCCGACCATTAAGCCAAGTCGAAGAGGAGGACTTCGGCGTTGTCTACGCCCATTAGCTCAACGGATTTTTCGGCGGAGATGGCCGCGCCGTCACCTTCTTCGAGTTGTTTGCCGTTCAGTTTTATGCTGCCGCGAGCGACCTGGACGTAGGCGTGACGGGCGGGCTTGAGCTCGTGCTTTACGGCCTCGCCTTTTGCCAGAAGCGTGGCATAGAGCTCGTTGTCCTGGCGGATCTGCACGGAACCATCGCGTCCATCCGGCGAGGCGACAAGACGCAGCTTACCGCGCTTTTCCTCCTCGCTGAAGGTCTTCTGGCCGTAGGCCGGCTTCAGGTCCTGTTTTTCCGGAAACATCCAGATTTGCAGCAGGTGGACAGGGTCGGTCTTGGACGCATTGAATTCGCTGTGCGTGACCCCGGAGCCCGCGCTCATGTATTGGACGTCGCCTGGGCGAATTACGGAACCGCTTCCCATGCTGTCGCGGTGTTCCAGCGCGCCTTCAAGCACGTAGGTGACGATTTCCATGTCGCGATGAGGGTGAGTGGGAAAGCCCTCGCCTGGAGCGACGCGGTCGTCGTTCAGGACGCGCAGGGTGCGGAAATGGACGTGCTTGGGGTCGAAATAGTCGGCAAAAGAAAACGTGAAATAGGTGTCGAGCCAGCCGTGATTAAAATGGCCGCGTTCGTGGCTTTTGCGGATGTTGATCATGCTTTATCCTCCCGGTTTGACAAACCCATAATACTCGTTATAACGATTATTGTCAAGAGGTACATTGCCCATGCCCTGTGCGTGGCTCGCGGTGGCCTCCCGGCTAGCCCCAACGCAAACATCTGCATGCACTTACGCCGAACAAGTCTCGTTCACGGCAAGGAGTCTTTGGTGTAAAGTGGAGTAGTAAGAGCCGTTTGTCTTTCCGCTTCCAAGGATCGCCTTATGGATTCCGCGCCGACCGCAACGCAGACGAAAAAGCCCGATGGAGTTTCCGCATCGCGCGAGTCACTCACGATTACGGACAACCGCACCGGCAAGAGCTATGAAATCCCGATCCAAAACGGGGCCATTCGCGCTATGGATCTGCGGCAGATCAAGGTGGACCCCAATGAATTCGGGATGCTGAGCTACGACCCGGCGTTCAACAACACAGCGTCCTGCATAAGTAAAATAAGCTTTATTGATGGCGACGCGGGAATTCTGCGCTACCGCGGCTACCCGATCGAGGACCTTGCGGAGAAGAGTACTTATCTCGAAACGGCTTATTTGCTGCTTCACGGAGAGTTGCCGACGGCGGCACAGTTGAAAGAGTGGACGTACAACGTCACACACCACACGTTCATCCACGAAAGCATAAAAAAATTCCTCGACGGCTTTCACTATGACGCCCACCCGATGGGCATGATGATTTCGACGATTGCGGCGCTCTCGACGTTTTATCATGACGCAAAGGACATTTTTAACGCGGACTCACGGCGGAAGCAGACGTACAGGCTGGTAGGCAAGATGCCCACGATTGCGGCGTTCTCATACCGGCATACCTTGGGGATGCCCTATGTTTACCCCGACAACGAACTGAGCTACCCGGGCAACTTTCTGAATATGCTTTTCCGAACGACAGAAGCCAAATACAGGCCAAACCCTACGCTGGAGCATGCGCTCGACGTCCTTTTCATTTTGCATGCCGATCACGAACAGAATTGCTCGGCAAACACCATTCGCGGAGTCGGCAGTTCGCACGTCGATCCCTATTCCGCCACGGCGGCAGCGATTGCTGCCCTCTATGGGCCGCTGCACGGCGGAGCGAACGAAGAAGTGCTGCACATGCTGCTGGAGATTGGGTCGGTACAGAAAGTGCCGGAGTTTATCAAACGAGTGAAGGCCGGCGAAGTGAAGCTGATGGGCTTCGGGCACCGCGTTTACAAGCATTACGATCCGCGGGCTCGCATCATCAAGAACGTCGCGTACCAAGTTTTTGATTTGATGGGCAAGAATCCCTTGTTGGAAATTGCGCTGGAGTGTGAACGCATCGCTCTCGAAGATGATTACTTTATTAAACGGAAGCTTTATCCGAATGTGGATTTTTACACGGGCCTGATTTACCAGTCCATGGGCTTTCCGATCTCCATGTTCCCGGTGCTTTTTGCGATCCCGCGCACATCCGGTTGGGTGGCGCAGTGGGAAGAGATGCTACTCGACCCCGAGCAGAAAATCGCGCGGCCGAGGCAGATTTATCTTGGCCACGATACGCGCCACTACGTACCTATCGACCAACGAGGCTAACCGCGGACTTCACTGCAAAATGTACATGGGCTCTCTAAAAAACATTTGGCAGCACCACAATTCAGTACCTAATCCCGTGTTGAGTCTCGACTCTTTGGACTTGCTGGGTATAGTTGACATCGAGAGGAAATATGTCACAAGCCCCAAGTAGCTCCGGCAGTTCCGGGGCGCGCCGCCGAAGCCAGCGTGTCCTAATGCAGGTTCCAGTCCGCGTCCGCGGGACCGACGCGCAAGGCAATTCTTTCGAAGAAGAAACGGAAACGCTTGCCATCAATGCACATGGGGCGCTGATCCCGATTAATGCACGCGTAACGAGCGGGAGCAAGGTGCAAATGCAGCACAAACGCACACAGGAAGAACAAGAGTGCCAAGTTGCGTTCCTCGGTCCAGTGCGCGCCGGAAAAGCGGAGATTGGGCTGGAATTTTCCCAGCCGTGCCCGACATTCTGGCGCGTGGCGTTTCCTCCCGAGGACTGGTCGTTGAAGCACCCGGATGCCCGCCCGATTACGGTGCCTTCCATTCACAAATAGCCGTTAAATCTTTGGCGAGTTTGTCCAAGTTTTCGGCGCAATGCAAAAGTAACGGGATGCGCGGCCGTCCAAACTATTCGGCTCGGAGGCACAAAATCGGATCAACGCGGGCTGCGCGTCGCGCAGGAATATAGGTTGCGAGCAGTGCGACAAGGGCCAAAAGAAGCGTGATCGCGCCGAATGTCAAGGGATCGGTGGCATTGATGCCAAAGAGCAGGCTGCGCATGAGCCTGGTAAGAATGAAGGCCGCAGCCAAACCGACAGCCACACCGGAAATGGCGAGCCTCATCCCCTGAGATACGACAAGCTTCACAATTTCCCACTGGGTGGCACCTAAAGCGATCCGGATTCCAATTTCGCGCGTTCCCTGGTTCACCAGATAGGCCATCACACCGTAGATTCCGATCGTTGCTAGGACCAATGCGACTACGGCGAAGATTCCGAGAAGGAGCATCGAGAATTTTCGGCGAGCCAACGATTCCGCAACACGATCGGCCATCGTTCGCACGGAGTACATCGGCAGATCCGGATCTATACCGTGCAGGACGTTTTTTACTGCAGGCGTCAGCGAGGCAGGATCACCTTCTGTGCGGAGGACGAGGGTCATGGCTCGCGTCGGATACTGTGTTTGGGGCAGGTAGAAGGCGATGCGCGGTTCGGAGTCCAGGGATTCATGCTTCACGCGCCCGACGACGCCGATGATAGTCAGCCAAGGCACATTAGATTCCACCATGTGAATGCGCTTACCGACGGCGTCCTGCCCAGGCCAGAGCTGTGCCGCCATGAATTCGTCGATGATCGCGACCGGCGTTTTTCCCGCGACGTCTTCTTCATTAAAAAAACGCCCGCTTCGCAACGGAATTTGTATCGCTTGAAAATAGCGTCCGCCGGAAATGCGCGCGTCGGCGTTGAGAAACTTCTCGCCCGGCCGTGGCGTTCGACCCTCGACAGTGATTGGCGTCCAAGCAAAAGACTGGCTGAGCGGAAGCGAAGTAATGCCGCCGGAAGCCGAGACGCCTGGAATCTGATCGAGCTCGCGCCAGAGCTCGCGATAGGTTTTCAATCTGGTTTGGCCGTCGGCGTACCCGCCACCATTCAGAGCCAGGTCAAAAGTCAGCACATTTTCCGGGTTGAAACCGGGAGACACATTTTGGAGACGGGCAAAGCTTCGAATCAACAATCCAGCGCCAATCAGCAGCACAACGGAGAGCGCGAGTTCGGAAACTACCAGTAAACGGCGCAGATTATTCCCGCGGCCCCATACCGCGCTCGTCCTGGCCGAGGCGTGGCTCGAATCCTTTAGCGTGGTGTTCAAGTCGATTCGTGAAACGCGCAGGGCCGGAGCGAGTCCAAAAAGAATCCCGGAAAAAATGGAAAGCAAAAACGTGAAGAGCAAAACGCGGCCGTCGATGCCAACATCCGCCAGCCGCGGAATGCTCCTGGTTCCCAGAAGGTGGATCCAGTTGACACCCCAAACGCACAAAATTATTCCTAGAACGCCTCCGCCCAGGCTCAGCAAGAGGCTCTCCGTGAGCAATTGGCGAACGATCTGCCCACGGCTTGCTCCCAGAGCCGCGCGAACTGCAATTTCCTGCTGCCGAGCCACGGCGCGCGAAAGAAGCAGATTGGCCACATTTACGCACGCTATGAGCAGCACGAATCCAACGGCGCCCAGCAGCACCAATAAAGATCGCCGTACGTCGCCGACGACCTGCTCGAGCAGCGGGACAATACCGAAGGTTAGCCCTCCATTGGGCGGATACGATTCCGGATAATCACGCCGCAGTCTTGCCGTGATCGTGTCCATTTCCGCCTGCGCCTGCGCTACGGAGACTCCCGGCTTGAGCTTTCCTATGATGTTGTAGTCTTCGTGGGTGCGAATTCCCGCCGCTTTCGGCCCCAAGGGAAATGGCAGATACACATCCGGCAGGTCTGCTCCATAGAGCGTCGGCAGAACTTCCTTCGGCAATGAAAAACTCTTCGGCAGGATTCCCACCACTTCGTAGGTTTGGCCGTTTATGACGATCGATTTGCCGACCTCACGGGGATCGCTTCCATAGCGCCTGGCCCACATTCCATAACTCAGCACAGCCGTAGCTGGCTGGCCCGGTACGTCCTCATCCGGCAGAAAGAGCCGGCCCGAGGCTGCCTGCACCCCAAGCATGGGAAAAAGATTCGAAGAGGCTCGTATCGTGCCGACACGTTCCGGTCCGCCCGCGCCGGTCAAGGTGTCATTTCCGCCCGATGCGATCGCGACGTCTTCAAGACCGTGGTGGCCGTTTTTGATATCGAGATACTGCGCAGTGGAGAACCAGTCCTGCAGAATGTCCAAACCTGGAGAACGATTCCATAGAATCACCAGCCGGTCAGCATCTTGATAGGGCAAAGGCCGGAGCAGCAACGCATTGGCGACACTGAATATGGATGTGTTCGCTCCAATACCGATGGCCAGCGACAGAACGGCGACCATGGTGAAGCCAGGATTCCTGGCGAAGGACCGGACGGCAAGACGAATATTTTGGGCCAGCATATTCAGAGTAAAGTCGTGACATCCTAGCACGATCAGCCGTCTCCGCGGATTTAGACGGAGCAAAGTGAATCTCCGCTCTCCACTGGCGTAATATCAGAAGCCGGCGTTTGACCAGCGAGAACTTGCCAGACGTCCGGGAGCAGTATGAAAAGATGAAGAAACTTTTGCGAAGAGCTGCATCATCGCTTTTGCTGATTGTGTTTGTTGCCCTGGGAACGCGTTTCGCATTCGCCTGGTATCAAGCACGGCAGTACTCGCCGCGCGTTTTGAGCCTCATTCCTTTTCAAACAGAAACGGGCCACATCGCTTACTCCATCGCCACGGGAAAGGGATTTTCGTCTCCATTTCAAAGGGACACGGGTCCTACAGCGTGGCTCGCGCCGGTTTATCCCTATCTTCTTGCAGGAATCTTCAGGCTCTTTGGCGTGTACACGCTCCATGCTTTTTTCGCAGCGCTTTTTCTGAATATTTTTTTTTCTGCCGGCGCAAGCCTCCCAATTTTCTATGCAGGAAAACGCATCGCAGGTCTCGGCGTTGCGAGCGCTGCCGGGTGGCTTTGGGCTCTCTTCCCCAACGCTGTTTTAATTCCCTTTGAATGGATCTGGGATACGTCCCTGTCCGCTCTGCTGGCCGCGGCTCTTCTTTGGGCCACGTTGCGCGTGGCAGAATCCCACCGAGTTCGAGACTGGTGTTTCTACGGATTCTTGTGGGGCTTCGCTGTGCTCACTAATCCGGCGATCGGGCTGCCGTTCCCGGTGTTGCTGGCGTGGGCCGCGTATCGCAATCGAACCAACGAACAGAAATTGGGATGGCTCGTGCGATCTGTGCTTGCAGCCAGTGTCGCTGTTCTCTGCTGCGTGCCGTGGACTGTCCGCAATTACATCGAGTTCCACAAATTCATTCCGATGCGCTCGAATTTCTCGTTCGAACTCTACATCGGCAACAACGAAAACTATGACGACCAGAACAGAACTCGGCCAGGCGCGATCACGCACGACCGCGAGATTCTACGATACCTGCGAATGGGAGAGACTGCCTTCATGGACGAGGAAAACAGAAAGGCAGTGGATTTCATCAAGTCTCATCCACGCATCGAGATGTGGCTTATCTCAGAGCGTTTTGTGGATTTCTGGACGGGGACAGCGACCCCGTTAGCTGCGTTTCGCCAAGCGGATTCCTGGTGGCTCCGCATGATTCTGCTGTGCAACGATGCCGCGCCAGTTCTTGCGCTCCTAGGCATCGTCGTTGTCTTTGTGAAGAAAAATCCTCTTGCCATTCCACTCGCCGCATTCCCCGTAATATTTCCATTGCTCTATTACGTCACGCATACCTCTTTGCGCTACCGCCATCCTATCGATCCGATCGTGCTATTGCTTGCGGCCATTGGAATACAGGGACTTGCGAACTGGTTCACGCCGAAGAACCGCGAAATGGCGACTGGGCAGCCAGGAAGCGCTTAATACAAATGAAAATAGCCGTCCTGCTGCACGAGTCGGACGGGAACGCCAAACAGCTCCGACAAGTGGTTGGCGGAGAGGATTTCCCTTTTGGGGCCATCTGCCAGGATGCGCCCCTCGCGAAGGAGGACGACGCGTTCAATTTCGGGGATGATTTCCGAAACGTGATGCGTCACCAACAAAATGCCGAGCCCGCCTTGAGCGAGCTGCCTCATGGTGTCGCGCAACTGGAATTGCGCGGCCATGTCCAGCGCATTGCTGGGCTCGTCGAAGAGCAGGGTTTGCGGATCATGGACCAGAGCACGCGCAATAAGCGTTCGCTTGGCTTCGCCCGAAGACATGCGCGAAACGGGGCGATTTGCCAGATGTGCAATCCCCAGCCTCGTCAGAGTGGCTTCCGCCCGCGAGAGATGCTCCGGGTCGGGATGATGATGCGGAAAGATGCGCGTGCTGCTGAAAAAACCAGAAAGCACTACATCGCGGCCGGTAGCGTCCGTGGTGCAGGACGCCAGCAGGTCCGGCGAGACGATTCCGAGCAGCGAGCGCAGCTCGAAGACATTCCAGCGATCGCGGCCGAGAATCGAAATGGAGGAATCTTCACGCGCCAGAGGATAGCACTCGCGTGTAATGGTTTTAATAAGCGTGGATTTGCCGCAACCGTTCGGTCCCAGGATACAAACATGTTCGCCGCTCTCGATGCGGAGCGAGACGCGATCGAGCGCCGGGCGCTCAACAGAGTCTCCGCGCACCACAGTAACGTCCTGAAGAGACAAGAGAGGCGGCGAGTTGGGTTTTGCGAAATCAGACAAGGCGAGAACTATCTTAACTGAGAGGGGCTTGCGAGCAAGGAGGGAAGCAAAGAGGAGTGGGAGTGGGGCGCAAGCGATTGAATGGCGCCAATCAGATATGACAGATAAGGGCCGCTCAAAAGCATAAAAAGGAGGTGAAAACCGCGGGGTTCTCACCTCCCGGGGTGGAGTGGGGTGTTACAGGACAAATCCTCCGGCGGCCGCGCAGCCCTGCCCTGCCAGGCAGGTCTGCGGCCTCACTCGCTAATTGAATTGCGGTAAGAGACTTACCACCAAAGGGCTTGTCTTTGAGGCTTTGTAGCACCACGATGCGCGGGTGTCAACGGCAAAAGCGGCGCCCGGAACCGGAGGGTTTGAAATGCACAGATCAATCAACGGGAGATGGAGTTTTCATCTGGTCCAAGATTTCGCGGACCGTGCGGCTCAAGTTTGTCGGGCTGTACGGTTTTTGCAGGTAGCAGCCGGTGGCTTCCAGACCTTTCGATTCCTGAGAGTAACCACTGGTGAATAAGACCGGCAGTCTTTCGTATCGCTCGGCAAGCTTCGCAGCCGTTTCCAGCCCGCCCATCTTCGGCATGACGAGGTCCAGAATGGCCAGGGCAGGGATTTCATTCTCGCAGAGATGCAAAGCTTCTTCTCCATCAGCGGCGGAGAGCACGCGGTAACCTAAGTTGACGAGCGACTGTCTGGCCATTTCCCGGATCGAGTCATGGTCTTCCGCAAGGAGAAGTGTTTCCGTGCCGTGCAGTTCCGCGGCCGATGGCGACCGGGCATGGCCATGAGACGCGTCGTTTGGAGAGGTTGCCGCAGCGGGAAGATACGCACGGAAGAGAGTGCCGTGTCCCAATTCGCTGTAAACATGGATGAATCCGCCATGTTGTTTGACGATCCCGTAGGCCGTGGCGAGGCCCATGCCGCTGTTTTTTCCATGTTCTTTCGTTGAGAAGAATGGTTCAAATACGTGCTCGCGCATTTCTGCGTCCATGCCTACTCCGGTATCGGAAACGGATAGAACAGCGTAGCGCCCCGGGGTGACATACGGATAAAACTTGCAGTAGGAACCGTCGATATCCACCATCTCCGTTTCAATGAGCAGCCTGCCGCCTTGGGGCATCGCGTCCCGCGCATTCAAACAGAGATTCATGAGTACCTGTTCGATCTGGGTGGGATCGGCCTTAATCGGGTCGAGCGGAGTGTTGATGACTTTAAGCTCGATGTCTTTGCGGATGACTTTGTCGAGGAAGCTGGCAAGGTCACCGGTTACGGCGTTTAGGTCGATAGTCCGAGGCTGTAGCACTTGCCGTCTGGCAAAGGCGAGAAGTTCGCGAGTCAGCGCCGCAGCGCGTTCAGCCTGTTCCCGGATCCGCGCGAACCGTTCCGAAATCTGGGGATAGCTTCGGCTTTGGTCCAGGCCCAGCTCGGACCAGCCGAGAATTGCGCCAACTACATTGTTGAAGTCGTGGGCAATTCCGCCGGCCAACTGGCCGACGGCTTCAAATTTTTGTGACTGATGCAGCTGGCGCTCAATGGCCCGAACCTCGGTGACGTCTTCGGCGATCATTTCAAACGAGGCAGTCAACTCTGCGACGGAAAGCGCGCGCAAATGAAGACGGACCACGATCACGCCACCATCGCGGCGCCGCCACTCCGTTTCCGCGCTGTGAACATGAGCATCCTGCCGGCACGCGGCAATACACTCCGCGTAATGCGCGGGGTAGCGGAAGACGTCGCGCACAAGCGCGGGTGGCGCCACCTCCTCCGGAGAGGCGCAGCCGAGGATGCGAAGAAGAGAAGGATTGGGATCCAGAAAAGTTCCCTCCGGCGAAATACGGCAGATGCCGTATGGGGAGTTCTCGACGAGCTGACGGTTGCGCGTTTCCGAGAGAGCGAGAGCTTCTTCGGCGCGCTTACGTTCCGTTATTTCCAGGACCACCGCGCTGATCGCGAAGATCATGCCGCTCGTCCCCCGGAGCGGATGAAAACTAACCAGCCAGGTGCGCTCCGCTCCGGGACAAGTCTGCCGTCCACCCTGTATTTCAACATTCAGGATCGATTCGCCTCGGGAAAAGACGCGTCTCAGGTAGGACTCGACTGCCTTGGCGACTTCTGGATTAACGTCGCGGGTCATCAAGCCCGGATGCTGATCCGCCGGGACGCCGTTTATTCGTGCGAGCTGTTCGTTCACCCGAAGATATCGCAGGTCAGGGCCATAAATGGCCAGTCCAATGGGAGCAGTGCGATAGATCTGCTCCAGTTCTGCGAACTGCTCACGCGCTCGCGCTTCGCTTTCAGCAAGCGCCTGGTGTGCGCGCGCATTTTCGTCGCGCAGGCTTTTCTCGTCCAGGGCACGTCTTAACGCAGCCGGAAGGCGGATCAAATGATCCTTCAGGATATAGTCGTTCACGCCCTGCTTGATGCACTCAACCGCAGCTTCCTCGCCGAGTGTGCCGGTTACTAAGAGGAACGGAATGTCCTTTCCACTGGCGCGCAGCTCTTTCAAAGCATCGAGGCCTGTCCAATTCGGCAGCCGGTAGTCCGCAAGAATGGCGTCAAATTTTTCCTCATGGAGCGCAGACAGAAATTGGTCTCTGTTTTGCGCCAAAGTGACTTCCATGTCTAATCCCGAGGCTCGCAGTTCCATCACTGCGAGGTCAACGTCTTGCGGCTCATTCTCGAGGATGAGGACGCGGAGCGGGGCCGTGCGTTCCCTCTGCGGCCGCTCGTCGAGCAGGATGGATTTCATGCGACCCTCGTGTCCTGCCAGCGAAGGCAACAAAGAATCAGGGAGAACTGACGGGCGTCTCGCCGGGCTCGGAGCATTCTTTTTTCCAGCACCAGTGCGCAATTCATGAAAGTCTATCGGCGCTGAAGCGCCTTCTCTTGAGGCTCAAATTCCCGGCTCGGAAGCACTTCGGGAATGCGCAGTTCAGTTTCGACGGCATCGAGAAACTCCGCGAAGGATCTGGGGTCGTTGGCGCCCCAATATCCCACGCTCAGGCGCAACTCCATGGGCCCCGGCAAGTGTCGGCCCTGGTTGAAAATAGTGACGTGGGATTCGACCCGCTGCCGCAGCACTACTGCGCTTGGCTCTGCCGCATCGACGGCAAGGGCCGCGAACTGCGCTTCTCCCAACCGGGCAACGAGATCACTGCGTCTGAAGCAACTTGCAATCAACTCGGCGGCTGCCCGGATAGCTTGTTCACTTCCACTGGAGCCTAATTTTTCCCGGAGCGAAACATAGTTCTCGATGATCGCGCAAACCAAAACGAGCGTGCCTCCTGCGCGCATGGCCGTCTCCATAGCTCGCGTCCCCAAGGTTGCAAAACCGTCGCGGTTGTATAGACCGGTGAGCGGGTCGCGGAGAAGGTCGGCCAGACCATCCAGTGTGTTGCGCTCGAACGCGGCTCGAAGGACTCGTTCGATGGTATGCGCGTCCATAAACCCCTTCAGGAGATAATCTATCGCGCCCTCGGAGATGCTCCGCGCGGCATAACTCTTATCGGCGACGTCGGCAAAAACAATAAGTGGGATGCCTGGAGCCGCGCGATGGACTCGCCGCACTGCATTGAGGGCATCAGGCCGGCCCAGAAAAAGATCCAGGAAAATGACTTCAGGTTCGACAAGCTCGATTGTGGCGAGAAGAGTTTGCATCGTCGAAACAACGCTGAGCTCCAATTCGCTTTCCGAATCGGGGTAGAGAGCGCGCAAGGTCCCGGCGGTTTCTCCTGGAGCGCGCTCGGCCAGCATCACACGAAGCTTTTTTCTACTCATGCGTGGAACCTCCTTTCCGCAATTGCCGGGCCTCGGGCGATCAGCCAAGAGACAAAGGCACGGAGGCCTCTGACACCTCTGCCACTTGAGTCTTCATGGCAAGGCATCTATCGGCGAGACTGGAGAGGGCAGTCTTCAGGACCGCAACGTCTAAACAGCTAACTTAAAGGAAGGGGTACAGTTATTTTCCCGCAGCCGCGGGAAGAGTCAATAGACCTCGGCAGGAGAGATGCGCATGTGCCACTGCCAGGCGGAGCGGGAGATGTACGAGCTCATGCCTGTGCTTCACTTCAACTTTCCGGAGAGAATTCGGGGGGTCGGGTTGAAAATGTCTTCGATTTTTTCGGCCAGGACAAAATCGTAATCGCTGATGCCCTTGACGCTGTGCGTGGTGAGGTCGATCACGACTTTGTTCCAGACGTTAAACCATTCCGGGTGATGGTTCATCGCTTCCGCGACCAGGGCGACGCGGGTCATATTGCCGAAGGCCGCGACAAAATCCTGGCAAGCGAACTCCTGGTGCAGCTTGCCGTTGACGACTTTCCAGCCCGGCAGTTTAGAAAGCAGGGCCTGCACTTCGGAATCGGTCAATTTCTTTGCGGGCATAATGTGGTCCTCGGATGGGGGGGGCCCAGCGGCCTCATTATGAACCGCGTGCGATATGACGGCAAGGAATGAGCTTATGTCACAATTCGGTAGAACGTCTGGCCTCGAAGCAATCGCTGATTGGACGCAATATCTGCGTTTCGCTAAACTGGAGAATTGAAGTGAGCGCGCGGAAAGCCCTGAAACATGGCTGAAATGACCGACAAAACGCAACATGCCGTCCGAGTCCGGTTTGCGCCGTCTCCAACGGGATACCTCCACGTGGGCGGCGCCCGCACGGCGCTTTTCAATTGGCTTTTTGCCCGGAGGAACGGCGGCGCAATGATCCTCCGGATTGAGGACACCGACGCGGAGCGCAACAAGCCCGAACTCGTCACCGGCATTCTCGACGGCCTGAAATGGCTGGGCGTGGAATGGGACGAAGGGCCCTTTTACCAATCCCAACGCACGGAGCTTTATCGCGAGGCCGCAAAAAAATGTCTCGCGAATGGCAGCGCGTTTTTATGCTATTGCCCGGCGGAAAAGTACGCTGGCGGAGATTACGCGGAGCCAGGCCAGGATGAAGAGCCGAAAGGCGGCGGCGCGCGACGCGTGACGCGCTGCACTTGCCGCGACGGCAAACCTTCCACGCCAGGCTTAAAACCCGCCGTCCGCTTCAGGGTTCCCCTGGGCGGCACAACCAAATTTACAGACGTCGTCTACGGCGAGTCGGAATTCTCCAACGATGAAATCGAAGACTTCGTGCTCCTGCGCTCCGGCAAGGGCGACGAGGAATTCGGCCAGTCCATATATCAGCTCGGAGTGGTGGTCGACGACATCGACATGCGCATCACGCACGTGATTCGCGGCGCGGACCATCTTTCCAATACTCCGAAGCAGGTCCTCCTCTACCGCGCGCTCGGCGCCGAGCCGCCGCTCTTCGCCCACGTCCCATTGATCCTCGGCCCCGATAAAAAGCGCCTCTCCAAGCGCCACGGTGCCACGGACGTCAACATGTACCGCGCGGATGGATTTCTCCCCGAAGCTTTTCGCAATTTTCTGGCGCTGCTCGGTTGGTCGCCAGGCAATGATGATGAATACCTGCGCACAACGGAATTGATTGATAGATTCTCACTTGAGGGCGTCAGCCGCACAAATGGCGTTTTTGACCGCCCCAAACTCGAATGGTTCAACACGCAGTATCTGCAGAAGCTCCCGATCGAGGACCTGCTCCCGGCGGTCGAGGCCGAACTGAAACGCAGTAATTTATGGAAGCAAGAATGGGCCGCCAGCTCGGCTCCCGGCCCAGATGGCCGCGATCATGCGTGGTTCTCGCGCACGGTGGATTTGCTCAGGCCGCGCATCCGGCTGCTGCCGGACTTTTCTTCGTGGTCGCGCGCCTTCTTCAGCGACGATTTTCCCATTGATCAGGCGGCCAAGGACAAATTCTGGAAGGATCCCAAGGTTCCGGAGCTGCTCGCGAAACTGGCGGACGCTCTAGCCGCGCTTCCTGAATGGAAGCATGACCCCTGCGACCACGCTTCTCGCGCGGTTGCCGAAGCAGTGGGCGTAAAAGCCGGTCTCCTGATTAACGCTTGCCGCGTGGCCATCGTCGGCCAGGCTGTCGCTCCTCCGCTCTTCGATACCATGGTGGTGTTGGGGCAGGAGCGCGTTGTAAATCGCCTGCGGAACGCTTCTGCCTAGAAGTACGAAAATTGCTTCCGACGAGCCTTTAAATTTTACGGTCAGAAATTACAACAACTTGGACAGGTCTTCCGCGGTGAGGCCAGTGTCCCGCAAAATGCTTTTCAGGACCTTGGGATGAAGAATCTTCGTGGCGTGAAACGGCACAGTCGCTCGCTTGCCCTCCGCATTCTTGTAAATCATGTGGCTGCCACTTTGGCGTGCGACCGAGAATCCGAGCTTTTCCAACACGTAACAGATCTCGCGCGCACTTAGGCGGGGGAGCTTTGTCATTAGACAGTGATTTCAACTGTCGAGAGACTCACGGAAACCTGAGGAATCTCCTCTCCCTCAGCAATGCGATCCTCAATATGCAGCCGAACAGCGTCCTTAATATTCTCGATCGCTTCTTCGTAGGTCTCGCCCTGACTATAGCAGCCTTGAAGCGCTGGACAGGAAGCGAAATACCCATCGGTATCACCTTCGATGACGATAGGGAGGACAATATTTTTCATGGCTAAGCTGATTATAGGTCTGCACGCAGCCACGGCAAAACGGAATTTGTGGGATTGTGCCGGGCCTATTCGTCGCGCAAGGCCACGACGGGGTCCACTCGTGCCGCCCGCTGCGCGGGAATCACGCATGCTGCCAACGCCACCACAATCAGCGCCGCCGCCGTTCCGGCATAAACCATCGGCGCCATCGGCGCGACGCCGAAGAGCAAAGTCCGCAGCAAAACTCCCAGTCCGCCGGCCAGGCCAGCGCCCGCGACTAATCCGATCCCGCTCAACTTCATTCCCCGCCGAAGAATCATACCCGTAACATCGAGCGGTTTTGCACCCAGCGCCATGCGCACGCCGATTTCGCGCGTTCGTTGCGCCACGGAATACGCCAGTACGCCATAGACGCCAATACACGCCAACACCAGCGCGAGTCCCGCAAAGATGCCGAGCAAAGTCATCGGCCGCCTCCGGTCGGCGATGTTTTCTTCCAGAAGCTCATCCATCGTGCGGATAAGCGCCACCGGGCGATCTGAGTCTACGGCCCAAACCGCTCCCTGCAGCGCGTTCACCATACTCGCGGGATCCTGCGCGGTTCTCACAATCAGGTAATCCGCTCCCGGCCGATTCACCTGGTTTACCGGCACATACACGGCTGGCTTCATATTCAGCAGGAGCCCGCGCTCGCGAATGTCTTTCACCACCCCCACGACCGTTCGCCACGGTTCTTTCGAGCCCGAAAGCTTCAAGCGTTTTCCGAGAGGATCCTGCCCCGGCCAATGCCGTTTCGCAAGAAACTCGTTGATCACCACCACGGGCTGGCTGGACTCGAGGTCGCGATCCTCCAGCAAGCGGCCCGCCTCGATCGTTCCGCCGAGCGTTTCCAAATACCCCGCCGTCACTTCGCGATAAAGCGCATCGTTGTCCTGACCAGGTAAGAGCGGCGGCGCGCCTTCGATCACGTAGCCTTCCGTATCTCCGATCGAAGTGAACGGGGCGTCCGATCCGAATCCCACACTCTTCACGCCGGGGAGGCTCCTCACTCGATCCAAAACATCGCGATAGAAAGCGCGCAGTTTTTCGTTCGTGTTGTATTGCTTGCCGGGCAGCGGCACGGCCATGGTCAGCAGATGATCGGGGCGGAACCCCAGATCGACGTTGCGCAAATTCCAAAGCGTCTGGAGCATCAACCCCGCACCCACAAGCAGCGCGAAAGCCATCGCGAATTGCGCCGCGACCAAAGTGTCTCGCAACCGCACTCCTCCGCGGGATTCGCCCGCCCTCGCGCCTTCCTTCAGCGATTCCTGCAGAGAGACGTCCGTCGCTCGAAGGGCAGGCACCAGCCCAAAAAACAATCCAGCCAAAATCGAAACAACTGCCGTGAAGAAGAGCACAGGAGCGCTCAGCGCAAAGCCATTTCCCGAGATTTGTTCGGGCACTAGATTTTGGAATAGGCTCCAACACAGCCTGCCCACGAGCAGCCCCGCAACGCCGCCTCCAATGGAGACCAGCAAACTCTCCGTAACGAGTTGGGTCGCAATCTGTCCTCGCGTTGCTCCGAGTGCGATCCGAACGGCGATTTCTCGCCGGCGTCCCGCGCCGCGCGCCAGAAGCAGATTCGCCAGATTTGAGCACGCGATCAGCAGCACCAGCACGGCAGCAATTTGCAACACCCACAATCCGGTCGCCGTATCTCCCGCGAATTCCTTGCGAATCGGAACGACCACCGCCCCGACTTTTGTATTGGACTCGGGATACTGCTGTTGCAAACGCCTGGCGATGACGTCCAAGTCCTGCTGGGCTCGTTTGAGTGTGACGCCGGGTTTCATCCGTGCGAAGACTTCCAGGTTGTGATTCTGTCGACGCGCGAGTTCCTCGGGCGTGAAAGAGGCCGGAATCCAGTAGTCGGTTTGGCGGTCCGGAAAAAAGAATCCACGAGGCATGACGCCTACAACGGTCGTCGCTTCGCCATCCATCAAAACCGAGCGACCTATGGTGGACTGGTCTCCGCCAAATCGCCGCTGCCAGAATGCATCGCTCAGAACTACAACTTTGCTGTGCGCCGCATCCTCTTGCGCTGTGAATGGCCTCCCGACCGTTGGCTGTACGCCGAGAACATCGAAGAAATTGGGAGTGACCCGGCGGCCGAGGGCTTCCTCCGGCGCCTGATCCCCGGTAAAGGCGGCATTCGAGCCGCGCATGGCTACCATGTCCGTAAAAACCTGGTTCTGCGCCCGCCAGTCCACGTAATTCGCAGCAGCAGGGGTATTGTGCGCGAACCCGATGTAGGAGGCATCCTCCCAGACCATTACGAGTCGGCTCGGGTCGGCGTAGGGAAGCGTCTTTAGCAACACGCCCTCTACCGCACTGAAGATGGCGGTGTTGGCGCCGATTCCGAGTGCCAGGGCCGCCAGCGCCACGGCGAAGAATCCGGGATTGCGCTTCATCTGGCGGATCGTGGAGCGAACGTAAGCGTATAGGTTCATGCCCTAGAAGACGTGGGAAAGGGCAAAATGTTCCTCATTTTCACTGGAGTTATGAGGCCTTCGCATGCGCTTTCCCTCTAGCATTCGCTTCTGGCGGGGGTTTGATCCCATCCGGATTCTGCGGTCGCGGCTATCTCGGCGGAAAAATCTCGGAGTGCACGGGCTTGGACAGGGACGAAGAAGCGGCGACGTTGAAGGTTGCATCCAGGGCCCGAGTGACCGGGGGCAGGCAGATTTCCGTGCTGCAGGCCTGGTAGCGAAGCTTCAGCGGAATGTGCTGCCCGCCTAAAGGAGCGCTATTCTCCGCAATCACCGGGAGACGCAGCGTGATGGTGCCTTCGTAGACGTTCAGCGGCGTTTTGGAAAAAGCAAAATTGTGAAGCGCGCCTTTTGGATAAGAAACCTCGCCCAATTGAAAGCCCGAGGGTGCATTTGCGCGAAGATCGGTGGCGATCAGATACTCTTCCGATTTTTCGCGCGCATTGATGTGGAAGCCGTTTCGGATTTTCATGACCACGGCGATTTGGAAATGGCTTCCCCGTCCGACCGGATCGAAGGACACATAGGTCGTCGGCGCCACAACATCCTTTGGCGAAGGAATCTGTTGCGGCGAGGAAGGAAGAGCCACGATGGCTATCAGCAGCAACGCACCAAGGAAAATGGCAGCCAGGAACTTCATAGAGAAACCGATGTCCCGAGTTGCTGGGAAACGACGCGGTTCATGACCTGGAAGAGATCTTCTCCCGTTTTTTCGAGCACGAACGCGTTTTTCGCTTCCGACCACGCGAGCTTGAACGAAGTGGAAAGAGCCGAAATCCAGATCTCCCGAATCGGCATATTCGGCGAGATCACGAATTTCGCCTCTTCAGGCTCCTCAAAAATCACTTCCAGCTTGCCGCTCTCGCCTTCGACATCGAAATCATGCTCGTCCGCAAGGACAAGCAGCCGCTTCTTCAATTCTTCGAAGGCAGCATCCGCTTTTCGCTGAAAATCTTTTTCATCCAGCATGTGTCCAGCGTATCAGAGCAACGACTCAATTTCCTTTGTGATTTCGTCCGGGCTGATTATTCCCGTAATGCGCTTTACCTGTTTGCCGCCGCGCGAGATAAGGATACTTGTGGGATATCCAAAAAGACCGCCGAACTTGTCGGCCGCAGCGTCGTTGCCTATGAGAATCGGGTAGCTCATCGGTTCCTGCTTGCCGTTGACGTCGAACCGCTCTTTTCCCACCCACGGAGCAACGACACTCTTCCCCTCGTCGTCCATCGAAATGCCCAGGACTACGAATCCCTTGGGCCCGTATTTCTGTTGCAGTTCGATGAGCCAGGGAATTTCGACTTGGCAAGGCTCGCACCACGTCGCCCAGAAATTGACCAGCACGACTTTTCCCTTGTAGTCGCTCAACGAGACGTTCTTTCCGTCGAGATCCTTGAGTGTGAATTCAGGAGCAGCTTCACCGGTGCCCGGATTATCCGCCTTGACAATGTTGCTTGTGGATTTTGTCGAGAGACGCGTCGCCCTGTCCGCAAAATAGGTGCCGATGATCAACGCCACGACCGTCCCGATAATTAAAAGAGTTTTCTTCATCTCATTCCTCAATCTTAATTATACTCGAACCTTAGATTTTAGAAATCGCGCTGGGGCCAGCGAACCACCTATTTCACGCCCGTCAAGGATTTCTCAAGCCACAAAACCGCGCTGTTCAGGAAGCCCAGCTTGCCCGCGAGCCAGGTCAGCTTGTTCACAAAAACGAGCCCGCCTATGAACAGCAGCAGAATTCCACTAAGTACTTCGACGGCGTACAGATACTTTCGAAAGCGTTGATAGAAGCTGAGAAATTGGCCGATGCCGAGAGCCGTGAGCAAAAACGGCACCGCGAGACCGGCGGAGTAAACGGCCAGCAGAAGCACTCCTCGCGCCACCGTATTACTCGCCGCCGCGAGCACCAGAACGCTCTGCAAGATTGGACCAATGCAGGGCGTCCACCCGAATGCAAACGCGAACCCCAGAAAAAAGCCGCTGAAGATGCCGGGTTTGGTCGAGGCACTCCGTAAGTGGACATCCCGGTTGAGCCACTTCGCGAGCATGGGGCCGAAGAACCCGATCACGGAAAGCGAAAAAAAATGAACAGCGCCGAGGCCTGCGACGAGATGTCCTCCGCGCGCCACAGCGTAAATTCCCAGCGCCGCTAGTACCCCGCCGAGGAGCAGCCCATTTCTCACACTGAGTTTGACCAGCAATCCGGTCAGGTGCAGCCCAAAGAGCAGAATCAAGGCGCCCGCGATGGGTGTGAGGAAAGTGCGGTGCTGCAGAAGGAACGAGCCGACCGCGCTGGCGGCTGCTCCGAACGAAATGAAGACCGCCGAGAATCCGATCACAAACGAAATCGATGAACTGAAGAGATTGGCCCGGGAAACCTGGCCGCCGCGCAATTGCTCCATGCCGATGCCGGAAAGCATCGAGATGTAGCCGGGAACGAGAGGAAGAACGCAGGGCGAGAGAAAAGAAACCAGTCCGGCGATGAAAGCTGCTGACAAAGAAACGTCGATCATCTTTTCAGAACCAAGCTGCCCTCAAATTTCAATCGTAATGGATGCTTCCGGACCCGGCCTTGGTTCAGAGGGTAGCCGAGTCACTTCGTGCGGCAAAACATGATTCTCGCTTGAACTCTTTTATTCTCCCACAAAGACGGAAAAAGAGCGCCACCCGTTAGCGCAACCACGCGCCTCGCGCACGTTTCATGCGTTCCTGCAAATCGAGCTCACCTCATCGCGCCGGGTGGCCCACGAGGGAGCGATTGAGCGACATCTGCAGTGTTTCGCCGACGCGATCAGCAGTTTCGAACTTTTCGCGCCCTTGTAGGTGGCTGGGAGCGAAGGCTTTGTGGGCCGCGCCGTTGGCAGGGCAATTGCCGTTTAACGAGAGGGCGCTTTGAAAGCGCCCGGCAGGTGGCTATGCAATGGACACCCAACAAAGTAACTGCGTTGCGCGTGGGGGTGGGATTTGCCGCGGTGAGTTTATTCGGCCGGGGGCCGTGGGCGAATCTCGCGGCGGTTGGATTGACAGTGGCGACCATCGCCCTCGATGCACTGGATGGACACATCGCGCGGCGGAAAAATCTAGCGACGCCAGTCGGTGCGCAGCTCGACATTCTCGGCGACCGCATGATCGAAAACGTGTACTTCACCTATTTCGCCGTGGTCGGAATGGTCTCGCTCTGGCTTCCGGTGTTCTTCTTTGCGCGAGGAGCGGCTACGGATTTTCTGCGCGGGTTGGCGCTGCGCTCTGGCCACTCCGGGTGGGGCACGAACGCCATGGTGAAGACTTGGTGGGGGCGAGCGTTGGTGGCGTCGCGGTGGAGCCGAGGTGTGTATGCGGCGATGAAGTGCATGTGTTTCTGCTACCTCGGGCTGGAGCTGGCGCTGACGCGCGGGCCCGTGGCGCTGGTGAGCGGGATGACGCCGGACTTGCAAGGGCTGGTTCGCACCGGCGCGCAAGCACTGACTTGGATGACCGCAGGATTCTGCCTGCTGCGCGGAGTGCCGGTACTGGCGGAAGGATGGCGATTCGTCGCGGGAGTCGGGCAAGTGCGCAGGGTCAAAAGAGTTGCGCAGGGTGCAATGTGAGGGAGAAGCGGGAGGTAGATGAGGCAAGAGAAGTAAAGGAAGTAGACGAGAAGAGCGGAGGCGTCGCGGCGTTCTTTGACTTGGACGGAACGCTTCTTGGGCCGCCATCGATGGAGAAGAGATTTTATTCGTTGCTGCGTTATCGACGAGTGATTGGTATTCGGAATGGCTGGTGGTGGATGGCGGAGTCCGCGCGATTGGCTCCGCGGGGAATCAACCAGATCCTGCATGCGAACAAGATGTACCTGCGAGGCGTTTGCGTGTCCGAGCAATCGCCGGCGAACACGGCACCGTTTCTTGCGGAGGCGATGGAGCGCGTGGCATGGCATGTGCAGGGTGGACACAGCATCGTGATTGTGAGCGGAACGCTCGAGGCCTTAGCAGAGAAGGCGGCGCGCGGGCTGGAATCAGGGCTACTTGGGCGAGGATGGGCGACACGGATTGGCGTATGCGCGACGCGGCTGGAAGAGGCCGGTGATCGATGGACAGGGCGAATCGTGGGGGAAGCGATGTTTGGTGAAGCGAAAGCGCGAGCCATCAAGCGAATTGCTGCGGAAATGGATTTGGATCTCGAAAGATGCTTCGCATATGGGGATAGCGCGAGCGACCGGTGGATGTTGGAAGCGGTGGGAAAACCCGCGGCTGTAAATCCATCGCACGATTTGGCGCGCATTGCGCGGCGGAATGATTGGCCGATTCTGTGTTGGGAGGAAAAAAAGGATTCTACGCAGAGAACACAGAGTACGCAGAGTGTGCGGAGAAAACCTGAGAGAAAGATTGTGGCGCGAATCGGTGTGGCGGAAGAGGTGAATCGAGGAGACCTTGTGTCTGGCGTGAGCACGGAGCACCTGTCATGAACGATCCGGCGCACGAGCGACGTGATGCCACAGCAGCATTTGACATGCGCCAGCAGGTACATGAACGGCATGAATAAAGACAAACAAGTAAAACAAGAGTCTTCGATCGCGTGGCGCGAGTCCGAGGCGCTACAGGGCGGGGAGTACGCTGCGATTCTCGAATTAGAAAAAAAGAACGTGGCCGCATCGCTCCGGCGGGAATTGGCGACGGCGTGGGCGGGGTGCGGCATGTTTGAGTACGTGGCGCTGGGTTACATGGGGGTTTCTGGCGCGCTGATCGTCTTGTTCGCCGAAAATCTCGCACATCCTTTGCGGCTGATCGGGGCGCAATCGTTCGTCTGCGCCATCATTCTCGCGCTATGCGGTATCGGGACGCGAGCAGCAGGAGAAGCGCGGCGAAGCGGCGAAACCTTTTCAACGCGATGGTGGCATTTCTGGCGGCACTGGTATCCGCACCTGTTTTTCCTTTTTTGTTTTGAAGAGTTGGGGCGACTGGTGCACCTGGTACAGCCAGGGTGGCAAGACTCGAAACTTATTGCATTCGATCACTGGCTGACGGGCGTGCACCCTACGGTGTGGCTGGAGCAGTTCGCGACGCCTGCGCGGAACGACTTCATGCAGTTTGTTTACCTGACTTATTTCACGTATCTGCTGGTCGTCGGCGGCATTTTGTACCACCGGCGCGACTGGAGCGCTTACTGGTCGGTGATGACGTACTCGGCGGTGGCCTACGCGATCGGATACGTAATTGCGATTTTCTTTCCAATCGAGAGTCCGTGGTTTTCAATGGCCGGAGCCTGGCACGGCCCGCTGCAAGGCGGCGCCGCGACAGCCGTCATCAATTTCATTGAACACTATGGCCGGGTGCGCGGCGCGGCGTTTCCTTCCGAGCACGTGGCCGGGGCGGTTGCGGCGACGTGGGGCGCCTGGCGGCACAGGCGGTGGCTCTTCTGGGCGATGCTTCCGCTGGTGGTGTGCATGTGTGCCTCAACGGTTTGGGGGCGGTATCACTATGTGGCTGACGTGCTCGGCGGGATGGTAACGGGGACGTTGGGCTATGTCTTTGGAGGCTGGTTGATGAGGCGGCGTCTGCTGGCACCGAGGAGCACTGACTGAAGTCTGCGCCATTCGCAGAGGTCTTTCGTCGCGATGCTCCTCAGGGCAAATACCCTCGTGCGATACTTGGTTAACCATAATCAGCACTCCCCCCTACTTTTTTTGTAAGTGTTGCATCTAAAGGGTTTAGCATTCCTGTAACTCAGTTAGAATCAACACTTACGCAAGTGTTGCGTCTAAAGCACTTAGATGTGGACCTGGAGTGCAAGAAAAGAGCGACTTGAAGTCAATAGCCAAACCCGGAAAGCGCAAGCTGGGATCCTGGGACACCCGCTAAGCCGGAAGGTCATCTTTAGAAGAACGACCTTACAGTGCGGCCTCAAGATGCATGAGACTGCAGGAATTTGAATCTTCCAGGAATCGCGGCGCGGCCTCCGAGTGGCCGATGCGACCCTTGGAAGAGCCTGCCAAAAGGAAAAGAGCGGCAGAGTGTCTGCCGCTCTTCGAGGTACATGTTTACCTGAAAACAAGACTAACAGGCATTGGCGGCGCAGTCAATGGAAATCCAGAGCTACCGGCAGGCGGCTTTAAAGCACAGAGTCTTGCCGAAAAACGGGATTACGTGATTCTGAAACCGATCAGCCACCTTACTGGTGTGAGTGCCCGAATAGACTTCGAAAGTGTGGGCGATACCGTACTTATCGAGGACGTCGTGCAGCTTGGCGGTATCCTCGCGCAAACGGTCCTGATCGCCCACATCCATCGCTATGGCGCGGTAGCGGCGCAGGCTGCCGATGTATTGATCCACAAATGCGAGGGGCGCGTTTGCGGCCCATTTCGCGAGAACGTCGGGCTGGGCCGCACCGTCTTTGACCGGAAGGTCCAGATAGAGCGGCGGGTTCTTCGGGTCGGGTGACCAAGCTGCGGCAGTCGCTAGCTGAGCGCGTAGAAAAAAACCCAACTTGGCCGAATCTTCGGGAGTCTTCACGGCTTCGAGTGCTTTTTCATCTTCGGGTTTTAGTGACACGGCGGATCGAGGGGACAAGCAACACGGGCTCATGATGTACAGGCTTCCGAACACGTCAGAATGCTTCATGCCGATGCGGGTAGCGCCGTAGCCTCCCATGGAATGGCCAACCAGGCCGCGGCTCAGCCGATTCGGAATCGTCCGGTAATGAGCGTCGATGTACGCGACCAAATCGTGCGAGATAAACTGCTCGAAATCTCCTGTAGTGACTGAACTCGAATACATAGAACCGTTGTGTACCGTCTTCGAATCCGGCAGGACGACAATCATCTCCTTTGCGCCTAGCGCAAAGGCGCCTTCGATGGTCTGCGGTACGTGGATTTCGTGGGTCCACTGCTCTGCACCGATGGAATAACCATGCAAGGCGTACACCACTGGGTAGCGCCGCGTCTTCTCCTTGGCATAACTGGATGGCAGAAACACGAAGACATCGCGGTCGACGGCATCTCCCTCCAAATTGCCTTCCAAGGCTGCTCCGTGGACCTTTATATGCTCCACCGCCAGCGGCTTCGCGCCAGGAACTATGGGAGGCACATAGGTTTCCACTTGCGCTGCAAGCCGAGGGGCTGGAGCAACCATCACCGCAAGCGTCGCAACCCAGAGCAAATTTGTCCTGATCATTTCCGTCTCCTATTCCCGCCCAAGAATCTCTTGCGAGAAGCGTTGAATCATCGGCATATTGAATTTCGTTTCCGAGGCGATGCTCTTTCAATGCGGGACGCATGCGCCGTTGCAACTCAGTGCTCTTCCGATTGAGTCCCGCTATCCAAAATCGAGCCACTACTGTTCTGGAAAAGAATAAATACTGATACTAAACGGCGGAACTGAAACTGCGCCGGGCACGGATGTAAGTTGCTGCTGGCGCACTTCCACTTCCGGCTTTTGTCCTACTGCTATAGTCGCGTCAACACTCGCTGGTGCCATTCGCCAAAGAAGGCCACGGCTCAAGAGCCTCGCTCCCGTGATCGAAAGATTCAACTGTTGCTCGGAATCCGATGGATTCAACACGGCAAACGTGAGCGTCTTGCGATCCGCGGTGAGTGCCGCACTCACATCCAGAGGATAGGTATCGCTGCCCGGATTGACTTTGGGTTGATCCCCGCCGGCGGGGTATATCGGATTGGGCTGGGGCGAATCTCCGGACACGTACACCGGGATAGTACCGAAATGTTCGCGATACATCTGGAAGAGAAGACCGGTGGGACTCAAGACCGCGTCGGTGCGATCTTCGCTGATCATTGCGGTTGCGAATGTGAACGCACCTAACTGATACAGATCCGAATGGCGAAACATTTCGTGGAACGCCCATGCATACGCTGGCACCACCTTGTAGGAGTTGGGCGGGGCGCCGATGTAGGCCCATTCGTCAAGACTGATGGGGACCGGCTTTGTTTTAAGGGCAGGAATCAGTTTCAGATATTCCTGATAATGTTCATACTTTACGCGGACCTGAGTGGCGGGGGCGCGCTCCCATTCGATAAGGCTCTGCGGCCCAGTATCGACCTTCTCACCTGTGCCAAGATCCGTTCGCTTGCCGCTCGTCGAATAGAAGTGCTCACTGAGCAGGTCCATGTTGTCCAAGCAAAGGGCAAGCAGATTGCCGCTCCAGTCTCCAGGAGAGAGGTAGTCCGGGACGATCTGACCATTGAGGCGCTTCGCCTGCTTGGAACCCGTCATGGCGTCGGGCATAGCTCCCGCAGCGATCAGCTTGATAGATGGATCAACCTTTCGCATGGCCTTTGCGAACATATTGTGTTTCAGTTCCCACTGCGCGACGGGCATAAAGCCAAGCTGCCACTCGCCCCAGGGTTCGTTGCCGATGCCCCAGAACTTGATGTGAT
>Ga0335085_10002387_pt1 | contig 35285 bp, 27 predicted proteins | sample Lox_Sample_45_FD_206712 | JGI IMG/M metagenome (GOLD analysis project Ga0335085, IMG submission 206712) | Soil microbial communities from Loxahatchee National Wildlife Refuge, Florida, United States - Lox_Sample_4.5 | ecosystem: Environmental > Terrestrial > Soil > Wetlands | place: USA... | reverse complement strand
CGTCGCGCCAGAGCGCGGCCGGCGTGCGGTTCTCGGCGTCGGCCTTCACCCCATCGCGCAAGATGGCGACGTAGCGCTTGGCGGCCTCGGCGCGCGTGAGCCCGGCGCCGGCGGCGTCCTCGTCGAACAGATAGAAGAGCGGCGCGCCACCGAAGGTGATCTCGCTCCGCACCCCCTCGTCGATCACGCTGAAGGTGTCCGCCGGCGTGAGCCCGCGGTCGGCGATCCGCTCGATCGCGATGGTGATGCGCTTCGCGCGGTCGGCGGCGGTGTACGCGCTGGTGCTCCAGTACAGCGAGAAGAGCGAATCGCCGCTGATGCTCACGACGGCGCCTGCCGGCGGCGCTGCCGTGCCGGGCGGCGCGACGGCGCCCTGTTGGAGCGCGAGGAGCAGCGCGAGGAGCGCGCTCACAGGGCGGCGGTGGCGAGGAAGGTGGGTGGCCGGCGATGCTTGCTCGCCTGCTCGTAGGCGAAGGCGAGCTTGATCAGCACGGGTTCGCTCCACGCGCGGCCGAAGAACGCGAGCCCGGCGGGCAGGCCGAACGTGTAGCCCATCGGCACGGTGATGCTGGGATAGCCCGCCACCGCGGCCGGCGAGGAGCTCCCGCCGCCGCCCCCGCAGTCGCCGTTCACGAGGTCGATCGGCGTCGCGGGGCCGTTGGTGGGCGAGATGATCGCGTCGAGCTTGTACTTGTCCATCGTCGCGTCGATCCCCTCGGTGCGCGAGAGACGCCGGCACAGCGCCAGCGCGTCCACGTACTCTTTGTCCGTGAGCGGCCCCTTTGCCTCCGCCTTGATGAACGTCTCCTGGCCGAAGAAGGGCATCTCCTGGTCGCGGTGCGCCTCGTTGTAGGCGATGAGGTCGGCGAGCGTCCGCGCGGCCGCGCCCGGGGCGAGCTCCGCGAGGTACGCGTTGATGTCCGCCTTGAAGTCGTACCGGAGCACGGTCCCCTCCGCGCGACCGTAGTCATCGTCCGAGCCGAGGGGCGCGGGATCGACGATCGTCGCTCCCGCGGCGCGCATCACCGCGATCGCGTCGTCGAGGAGCCTGTCGGCGTGCACGCTGTAGCCGGTGTAATGCTCGCGCGGGACGCCGATGCGCGCGCCCGCGAGGCCCTTGGGGTCGAGGAACTTCGTGTAGTCGGCGGCGATGTGTCCCTGCGCCCCGGCCGTGGCCGTATCGCGCGCGTCGACGCCGGCGATGGCGGACAGGACGATCGCCGCGTCGGCGACGGTGCGCGCCATCGGGCCGGCGGTGTCCTGCGTGTGCGAGATGGGGATGATCCCGGCGCGGCTCACGAGGCCGACGGTCGGCTTGATCCCCACGAGCCCGCAGCGCGACGACGGATCGACGATGGAGCCGTCGGTCTCCGTGCCGATCCCCACGGCGCAGAGATTGGCGGAGATCGACGTTCCGGTGCCCGAACTGGAGCCGCTCGGCGTGCGGTCGAGCACGTACGGGTTGCGGCACTGGCCGCCGCGTCCGCTCCAGCCGCTCGAGGAGTGCGACGAACGGAAGTTCGCCCACTCGCTCAGATTCGTCTTGCCGAGGATCACGGCCCCCGCGGCGCGCAGGCGCGCGGCGATGAACGCATCGCGCGGCACCTTCGCGCCGACCAACGCGAGCGAGCCGGCGGTGGTCTGCATCTTGTCGAGCGTCGCGACGTTGTCCTTGATGAGCACGGGGATCCCGTGCATCGGGCCGCGAACCTTCCCCGCGCGCCGCTCGGCGTCGAGCGCGTCGGCGATCGCGAGCGCGTCGGGGTTCAGCTCGAGCACCGACCGCAGCGCGTCGTTGCGCGCGGCGATGCGCGCGAGATACGCCTCGCAGGCGGCGCGGCTCGTGATCGCGCCCTTGCCCATCGCGTCCTGCAGGGCGGCGACGCTGATCTCGTCGAGCTCGATCGGCGCGCCGTCGCGTACGGGGCGCGCGAGCGCATCGAGCTGTGACGGCCACGCGAGCGCCGCGCCCGCGGCGGCCGTCGCCGCGACGAACGCGCGGCGCGTGAGTTCCGGGTCCCCCCGGCCGCCCGGCTTCACGGCGCCCCCTGATCGAAGATCACGTCCACGGGGATCTTGAGCGCCGAGAGACGCGCGAGATCCGCCTGCGCCTGCGGGCCGACCACGCCGTAGCTCTGCTGGAACTGGCCCACGCCGTCGTAATCGCCATCCCCTTGGAACTTCAGGATGGTGGCGGCGAGGGAATCGGACGCGCTGCGGAACTTGCCGAAGTCCACGCGATAGCGCCCCGTGGCGGAGTCGCGCGCGAACGCGCCCAGGCGCTGCAGGAAGTTGAACGCCGCGATGTTCGCGCGGCCGTGCGCATCGGCGGCGCTGAAGCGCATCGATCGGAAGAGGCTCGCGAGGAACGTCACGTAGTTGGCGCGGATGTCCTCCTTGCCGAGCTCTCCCTGCGCGTTGAGCGCCTGCACCATGTGGAGGCCGAGGATGTCCGCCTTCCCCTCCTCGAGCGACCCCCCTCGCTCCTTGAGCGCCGCGCGCACGGTGCCCTTGCCGCTGATCGTGTTCTTGACGCCGAGCCCGTGCGCCACTTCGTGGAACATCACGTTCTCGAAGAAGGCGTCGAAGTTGATGAACTGCTGCTGGTCGTCGGCGATCAGCGTCTTCGCGATCGGCACGAGGATGACGTCGAACTTCGCGCGCATCGCGTTCTTGAGCTCGAGCCGCCGCGCGCCCGCCTTCTGCTGCACCACCTCGTCATTCGGCAGATTGATCGCGATCGTCTTCGCTCCGGTGTTCGCCTGGCCGGCGTAGTAGAGCACGTCGTAGGCGTTCAGGTCGGAGGCGTTCCCCACCGGATCGCGCTTGTAGGCGTCGGCCACGGGGAGCCCCTTCTGCAACGCGGGGAGGAGCTTGGTGTACCGCGCGAGTCGCTCGCTCCACGCCTTGTCCTTCACGAGCACGATCCCCTCGTGCGCGGCCTTGTAGCCGAAGAGCTCGTCCTCGTAGGTCTCGACCGGGCCGATGACGATGTCCAGCGTGTTGTCCTTCATCGCCATCCACGCGAAATCGCTCGGCTGGTAGTCATCGGTGCGCAGCGCGGCGGCGCGCGCCGTGAGGTAGGTCTTGAGCCCGGGATCCTTCGCGAGCCTGGCCGCGGCGAGGAGCTTCTGCGCGGCGGCCGCGTGGCTCTTGGCGAACATCTTCGCGTAGGGGATGGCGACCAGGCGTCCGTCCGCGTCGCGCCGCACCATGGTGTAGAGGCTCTTGAGCGAGTCGCCGCGCGCCTTGGACGTGGCGGCCGCCGAGTCGAACTCCTCTTTCGTCATCCCCGCCGGATAGAAGTTCGCGCCGGCGGGCTTCGCGCCGATCTCGGGCACGAAGGGCGCGTTGTTCGCGAGCCGGTTCCACGGTCCGTAGTTGATGTCCACGAGCTGCCGGGCGTCGGCGCCGCTCACGTGCTTCATGAGCGAATCGCGGTCGCCGTAGGTCTCCATCCAGAACGGGGCGTTCATCTCGCGCGCGGCGTCGATGAGGAGCGGGATCATCTTCCGCTCGTCGGGCGTGAGCACGGTGGTGTCGGTGCTCAATTTCACCGTGGCGTACTGCGCGAGGAGGCTCGCGTCGTCGGTCGTCATCGCGGTGGGCCCGGCCTGCGGCGGCGAGGGCGTGACGTCACGCCGGCACGCGGAGGCGAGAGCGAGCAGGAACGTGACGGTCCAGCGGCGCGACATCGTGTTCCTCCGGTGCGAGTGCGCATATCCTGGCACACGCCCCAGCGCGCCGCAATCGGCCGGATTCCTACTGCGGCGCGCGCGCCCTGCGGAACGAAACCGTGAGGGCCACCGCCAGCGCCACGACGAGCACGCCCTGCGCCACGAGCGTCTCCACCGTGGGGAAGACGCCGAGGAGCTCCACCGTGGGCACGCCGGGCACTTGCGTCGCGCCGATCACGTTCGCGTCCTGCAGCTCGTGCACGCCGCGCCCCGCCATCACGAAGGCCATGAGGTAGAGCAGCCCGCTCGTGGCCGCGAAGAAGGGACGGAGCGGGATCTTCACGCCGAAGCGATGGAAGAGCGTGAACACCACCGCGAGCACGCCGCCCCCCACCGCCACGCCCGCGAGGATCGGCACGGTGAGATGCTGCGCCTCGCCCAGCAACGCTTGATAGAACAGCGCGGTCTCGGCCCCCTCGCGATACACCGCGAGGAACGACGCGAACGCGAGCGCCTTGCCGCCGCCGCGCTCGAGCGCGCTCGACACCTGCTCGCGGATGAACTTCTGCCAGTTCGCCGCCTCGACCTTCGAGATGAGCCAATAGCTCACCGAGAAGAGGAGCGCGACGGCGATGAGCATCGTGATCCCTTCCAGGAGATCGCGGCTCGCGGGGATGGCGCGCAGCGTGGTCTGGAGCACCACGGCGGTCACGATGCTCGCGAGCACGCCGATCGCGGAGCCCCACCAGATCGCGCGCAGCCGGTCGCTGTGCCCCGTCTTGATCAGGAACGCCGCGATCGCGCCGATCACGAGGATCGCCTCGAAGCCCTCGCGCACGATGATCAGCAGCGACTGGAAGAACGCCGCCCACGCGTCCTGCACGCGGTGCGAGAGCGCCATCACGTCGGGGAGGCGCATCTCGATCGCATCGCGCGCGGTGCGCGCGGCCGTGGTGTCCCCGGCGCGGATCGCGCTCTTGAACTCGGAGAAGTGCCCCTCGAGCGCCGCCACGAGCTGCGGATCCTTCGCGCCCACCGGCACCTCCAGCGGCTCGAACGCGATGTACGCGTCGAACGCGCGGTCATCCGCTTCGTGCGCGTGACCCGCGGCCGACGCCGCGAGTGACTGGTCGAGCGCCGCGCGCACCGCGCGGATGGCCGCCGCGACCGTGGAATCGGGCACGGCCACGGCACGCGGCTCGGTGTGCTTCGGCGCCTCGGCGCGGAGATAGGCGATCAGCCGCTTCACGTCGGCGGCCGGCATGGAGGAGAACGCCTCCGCGAGCTGCGCGTCGCTCCGATCCGCCTGCCAGCGGAACGAGGTCATGCTGTCGCCGAGGCCGCCGCGCGCGCGGAACAGACTGTCGCCGGCGCGCACGGCCTCCGGTGTCGCGCGCAAGGATTGCACGTATGCGATCACGGCCCACCGCTCGCTCGAGGAGAGCTGCGCCGACCACGACGGCATCTTGGTGCCCGGGACGCCGGAGCTGATCACGTAGTACATGAGCGCGGGACTCGTCTCGGCCATGGAGTCGGCGTCGCCGATCGCGGGGGGCGGCGGGATCATCCCCTTCGCCGCGGGGCCATCTCCGAGTCCACGCGGGCCGTGACACGACGCGCAGTTCGTCTCGTACGCCGTGCGGCCGAGCGCGAGATCGATGGGTTTGACGGGCATCTCGAGCGCGCTCGCGGCGCCGAGCGCGGCGAGCATGCGCTGCGCGATCGCGGTGAAGGCGGGGGCGGGGCGCTTCGCCGCGGCGGCGGCGGCGAGGGTGTCGAGGAGCGCGCGCTGGCGCGCGGCGTCGAGGCCGGTGAGCTGCCCGGCGATCGTGCGCGCCTGAGCGAGGAATCCGAGGGCTTCGGCGTATTCGGATTGCGACAGGAGCTTCCCAGAGCTGTCTATGCCTTTGCCGTACTCGGCGATCGTGACGTTGACGATGCCGGCCAGGCGCTGGGAGGCGTCCGCCGCCTCCTGGGCGGCCAGGGGGCGGGCGACGAAGGCGCCGAGGCAGAGCGCCGCGGCGAGTGCTGGGCGGCGGATAGAGGGAGGAAGGGAGGGAGCGGGGGGCCTCACGCCGGGGATGCCTCGCCGAAGGCCGCAGCGGCGGCGGGACATCCGGAGGTGAAGAACAGGGACATGGCGTACGGAGGGGTAGCGGTTGTTGAGAACGATTCTCAATTGGCGAGAAAGATAATGCGAGTAAGTAATTCGGGTAAGAAGGGAGATTCCGCGTGATAGTGCGCTAAGTCGCTACCACAGCGAAACGTCGGGGCATGGCCGGGCGTCCTTGCCGTATGGCGACCGACGAAACCGCGATCCCGCGGGCGGTGCGCGCGCGCGTGTGGATCATGGACTGGGGGAACGCCCTCGCGGTGGTCCTCGTGGTCTACTGCGTCGCGTTCATCGCGTTCGAGATGATCGCCTCCGCGCACCTGACCACGCGCTTCATCGTCGCCAAGCTCGCGTGGCTCCCGCTCAACCTCGGCACCGCCGCGCTCGCGCTCCGCGCCTCCCGCCGCGCGAACACCGATCCGCGCACGCGCCGCGCGCTCGCCTTCTTCACCGCGTTCTACGCGACGCTGTTCGTCTCGAACAGCCTCCTCTTCTGGGTGGGCGTGGTGCAGGGGGGCGACTCGGTCAACTCGCCGATCAACCTGCTCGCGTTCGTCTGCTACGTGCTCGCCCTCTGCGCCTTCCTCTCGCTCCCCATGGCGCGCCGCGTGGAGGGGGAGTACTGGAAGTTCCTGATCGACGTGTCGATGGTGATGCTCGGCGGCGGGCTGGTGATCTGGTGGTCCGTCGTCCTCAAGAGCCTCGTCGGGAACGCGGCGAGCGGCTGGGTGGGGGAGGCGATCGCGCTCGCGTACCCGCTCTTCTCGCTGATGGTCCTCGCCGGCGTGGTCACGGTGATGCTGCGCCGGCCGGCCGACGTGCGGCGCTGGGCCCCGGCGCTCCTGATCGGCGGCTGGCTCGTGTACCTCGGGCTCGACCTGCTGAACGACCTGAACATCCTCGACACGGGGTTCTACGCGGTCGGGTGGCCCGACTACCTGTACGTCGCTTCGTATCTCCTGATCATCTGGAGCTTCCGGCAGTACTACTGGCGCGTGCCGGAGATCGCGGTGGCGAAGGAGTCGGAGCCGCCGCTCGCGCAGCCGATCAGCGTGCTCCCGTACCTCGCGGTGTCGTGCGCGTACGGCGTGCTCATGTACCTGGCGATGCACCAGTGGCCGTCGCCGCTCAGCGTGCTCACGGTGGGCGCGGCGGGGCTTGCCTTCCTGATGGTGCTGCGCCAGGTGATGGCGGTGCGCGAGAACGTGCGGCTCCTCGACGAGCGCTCGGCGCGCGAGACGGAGCGGCGCTTGAGCGCGCTCGTGCAGCGCTCCTCCGACGTGATCGCGATCGTCGACGCGAACGCGATGCTCCGCTACGTGAGCCCCTCGGTGACGGGGATCTTCGGCTACCAGCCCGCCGAGCTCGAAGGGGCGAAGATGAACGCGCTCGTCCATCCCGATGACCGCGCGCACGCGGACGCCACCGTGGCCGAAGCGCTGCGCCCGCAGGGCGCGCCGGCGCCGGCGGAGTGGCGCATCCGGCATCGCGACGGGAGCTGGCGCGACGTGGAAGTGGTGCTCACGAACCTCATGGACGAGCCCTCGGTGAAGGGGATCGTCGCGAACACGCGCGACATCAGCGAGCGCAAGGCGCTGCAGGCGCAGCTCACGCACCAGGCGTTCCACGACCAGCTCACCGGGCTCGCCAACCGCGCGCTCTTCCTGGACCGCGTGACGCACGCGCTCACCCTCGCGCGACGTCATCAGCACAAGCTCGCCGTGGTCTTCCTCGACCTCGACAACTTCAAGACCGTCAACGACAGCCTCGGCCACGCCACGGGCGACCGCCTCCTCACGATCGCGGCGCAGCGCCTCCTCGCGTCGGTGCGCACGGCGGACACCGTCGCGCGGCTGGGAGGGGACGAGTTCGCGGTGCTCCTCGAGGACGCGGGGCAGGACGACGCGACGATGATGGTGGTGCAGCGCATCGTGCAGGCGCTCAAGCACCCGTTCTCGCTCGACGGACGCGAGGTGTTCGCCACGGCGAGCCTCGGCATCGCCCTGGCGGGGGACACCGAGACCGCGGCCGACCTCGTGCGCAACGCCGACATGGCGATGTACCTCGCCAAGGGAGCGGGCAAGGCGCGCTACGAGCTGTTCGAGCCGAAGATGCACGTCCAGGCGGTGGAGCGCCTCGAGCTCGAGGCGGACCTGCGCCGGGCGATCGAACAAGAGGAGTTCGTGCTCCACTACCAGCCGATCGTCCTCCTGCACACGGGAGAGGTGACCGGCGTCGAGGCGCTGGTGCGCTGGCAGCATCCGCGGAAGGGGATGATCGCGCCGCCGCAATTCATCCCGATCGCGGAGGAGACGGGGCTCATCGTCCCGCTGGGGCGGTGGGTGGTGAAGGAGGCGGCGCGCCAGGCGGCGCGCTGGCAGAAGCTTCGCGGGCTCCCCCTCACGCTCACCGTGAACGTGTCGGGGCACCAGATCCAGGGCGAAGGGGTGATCGACGACGTGCGCGCCGCGCTCGAGGACAGCGGGCTCGACGCGCGCCACCTCGTGCTCGAGATCACCGAGAGCGTGCTCATGCAGCACAGCGAGACGCTGCTGCACCGGCTGCGCGCGCTGAAGTCCCTCGGCGTGCGCCTCGCGATCGATGATTTCGGCACGGGCTACTCGTCGCTCGGGTACCTGCAGCGGTTCCCGATCGACATCCTGAAGATCGACAAGAGCTTCGTGGACGATGTCGGGATGGGGAACGGCGAGCCGGCGCTCGCGCGCGCGGTGATCGCGCTGGGCGAGACGCTGCGCCTGCAGACCATCGCCGAGGGGATCGAGCAGCGCCGGCAGCTCAACGGATTGCAGGAGCTCGGCTGCGAGATGGGCCAGGGGTACTACTTCGCGCGCGCGGTGGCGGCGTCCGCGATCGACGACATCCTGAGCGCCGACGGCGTGTCCGTGCCGCCGCCCTACGAGCGCCTGGTGCAGCGCCGGGAGCCGCTGGTCTCGTAGCGCGGGCGGGCGCCGCGCGCCCGCTGTAGGGGTCTCTCCGACAGAAATAAGCTAGGACTCCGCCTTGTTTGAGACGAGAGTTCGCGGCTAGCATTCGCGAGCACGCTCGCACCACCACTCATCACGTCGGAGCGCACACCATGCGCAGCAACGTCCGCCTATCGATCGCGGCACTCGCGCTGATCCCGATCGTCTCGTTCATCGCGGCGGCCCAAGAGGCCGGCGCCAAGCCGGTCGACATGGAACAGGTCACCAAGAACGCGCAGAACCCGGTGGCCGACATGATCAGCGTCCCGTTCCAGCTGAACTCCAGCTACGGGCTCTTCCAGCCGTACGGGCGCACGCAGAACATCCTGAACATCCAGCCGGTGATCCCGATCCATCTCAGCGAGAAGTGGAACCTGATCACGCGCACGATCATCCCGATCATGTGGCAGCCGCAGGACGCGGATTCGGGGATGGCCGCGGGACTGGGGAACGTCAACCTGTCGCTCTTCCTCTCGCCGGCCCATGCGGGGAAGGTGATCTGGGGCGCGGGCGCCGCGCTCGGCATCCCGACGCGCACGTATTCGACGCTGGGCACTCCGCTATGGACCGCTGGTCCCTCCGTGGTGGTGCTCACCATGCCGATGCCGTGGGTGTTCGGCTTCCTGGCGCAGAACACGTGGTCGTACGCGGGGCCGTCGGACCAGCCGTCGGTGAACGCCTTCTACAGCCAGATCTTCATCAACTACAATTTCGGGAAGACCGGCTGGTACGTGACGACGCAGCCGATCATCACGGCCGACTGGACGCAGCCGAGCGGGAATCAGTGGACCGTGCCGCTGGGCGGCGGGGTGGGTTTGGTGCGGCGCTTCTCGCAGAAGCTGCCCCCGCTCAACCTGCAGCTGTCGGCGTACGGCTATCCCGTGAAGCAGACGGGGGGCCCGGACTGGACGCTGCGCACGCAGGTCGCCGTGCTCCTTCCGAGGTGATCGCGGGGCGTCATCGCGACGTGCGCGGCCGGCGTGGAGCTCACGCCGGCCGCGCTTGCATCGCGGAGGGAGCGCCCGTCAATTAGCGCGCACGCGGCGTCACTCACGGCGCCGTGCCCTCGACCCGCGAGCGCCCGCATGCCGACCCTCCGGACCCTCTCGCGCGCGGCGATCGCCGCCGCGGCGATCGCTGCGCTCGCCGTCACTGCGCGGCACGTGCCATCCGCGCACGCCGGCGCGCCGCGGACGCCCGTCGCGGGATTGCGCGTGGGTGTCTCCTTCGGCGCGGCGCAGAGCAAGACGCCGCTCGATGGACGCATGCTCCTGCTCATCTCCACCGATAGCACCGAAGAGCCGCGTTTCCAGATCATCGACGCGGTGGGCACGCAGCAGGCGTTCGGCGTGGACGTGGATGGGCTGCAGCCCGGCCAGGAGGCGATGTTCGACGCGAGCGTGCTCGGCTATCCGGTGGCGAGCCTCGCGGACATCAAGCCGGGCGACTACTGGGTGCAGGGGCTGCTGCACATCTACACCACGTATCACCGCAGCGATGGGAAGGTGGTGAAGCTCCCGGCGGACCGCGGCGAGGGGCAGCAGTGGAACACCGCGCCGGGCAATCTCTACAGCGCGCCGCGCAAGGTGCACATCGATCCGTCCAGCGCCACGCCGCTTCACGTAGTGCTCGATCGCGTCATGCCGCCCATCCCCGTGGCGCACGACACGAAATACGTGAAGCACATCCGCATCCAGAGCGAGCGGCTCACGAAGTTCTGGGGCGTGCCGACCTACCTGGGGGCGGTGATCGTGCTCCCGTTCGGGTGGGACACGCATCCCAACGCGCACTATCCCGTCGCGATCCTGCACGGGCACTTCCTCACCAACGACGACGATTTCCGGGAAGTGCCGCCGGATTCGTCGCTCCCGCCGTACAACCTGGACAGCATCACGCGCTATTGCCCCAACGGGCACGAGGCGGCGCTCTGCGTGAAATGGGGATACCCGCGCTTCACGCAGGTGATGGCGTACCAGGAGTTCCAGACGTGGACGAGCGCCGGATTCCCGCGCGTGATCAAGGTGAACATCCAGCACGCGAACCAGTACTACGACGACTCGTACGCGGTGAACTCCGAGAACCTCGGCCCGTACGGCGATGCCATCAACTACGAGCTCCTCCCGTACATCGAGAAGACGTACCGCGGCCTCGGAGCGTGGGCGCGCGCGGTGTACGGCGGGTCCACGGGGGGCTGGGAGGCGTTCGCGTCCCAACTGTTCTATCCCGATGAGTTCAACGGGATGTACGCGAACTGCCCCGATCCGATCGACTTCCACGCGTACACGACCATCGACCTGTACGGCGACAAGAACGCCTTCGTGTCCATGGGGCCGTGGCGCACGACGCCGCGTCCGGCGGAGCGCGACTATTTGGGGCGGACGCGCGCGACGGTGGAGCAGGTGAACACGCGCGAGCTGGTGCTCGGCACGCACTCGCGCTCCGGCGGCCAGTGGGACATCTGGGAGGCCGTGTTCTCGCCCGTGGGCGCGGACGGCTATCCCAAGCGGATCTACGACAAGCGCACGGGGGTGATCGATCCCGCGGTGGCGGCGTACTGGCGCGATCATTACGACCTCGTGCACATCATGCGCCGCGACTGGGCGACGCTCGGTCCGAAGCTCGCAGGGAAGATGCATTTCAACGTGGGGCTCGCTGACAATTTCTTCTTGAACGACGCGGTGTATCTCGCGCAGGACTTCGCCGAGCACGCGGCGAGCCCCAAGTCGGACGCGACGTTCGACTACGGGATGCGCGATGAGCATTGCTGGAGCGGGGACCACTCGGTGCCGAACGCGGTGTCGCGGCTCACGTACGACACGCGGTTCATCCCGCTCATGGCGGCGCATTGGGAGGCGACGGCGCCGCGGGGGGCGGATGTCACGAGCTGGAGGTACTGAACGACAGTCGACGACAGTCGACGACAGTCAACCACAGTGAACGACAGTGCACGACAGTGAACGACTGTCGTCGGCTGCCGTTGACTGTCTTTGACTGCCGTCGACTGCTTTTGACTGTCGTCGACTGTCGCTGACTGCCGTCGACTGCTCTTGACTGTCGTCGCCTGTCGCTGACTGCCGTCGACTGTAGTAAACTGTACATCGATGCCCGACGAGTCCGCTCCTCAGCTCGAGGTCTTCACGTCGTTCGAGACGCTCTGCCTCGGTGCGGCGGAGCGGATCGCGCATGCGGCGCGGAGCGCGGTGTACAATCGCAAGCGCTTCCGGCTCGTGCTGAGCGGCGGGGAGACGCTGCGCGCGCTGTACAAGCGGCTCGCCGAGGACTACCGGGACCGCATCCAGTGGCCGCAGCTCACGGTGTTCTTCTCCGACGAGCGCTGCGTGCCGAGCCCGAACGCGGAGAGCAATTACGCGCTCGCGGCGGGGGCGCTCCTCTCGAAGGTGCCGATCGCGAAGCGCAACGAGCACCGCCTCGCGGGGGAGCTCGATCCGGAGAGCGCCGCGCGCACGTACGAGAAGGAGCTGCAGAAGGAGTGCCCGACGGTGGACGATCCGGCGTTCGACGTGCTCCTGTTGAACGTGGGGGAGGATGGCAGCGTGGCGTCGCTCTTCCCCGGGAGCGCCGCGCTGGACGAGAAGTCGCGCTGGGTGATGCCGGTGCGCGCGCCCGCGTCCGAGACCACCGCCGAGCGCATCACGCTCACGCTCCCGATCCTGAACCGCGCGCGCGAAGTGATCTTGATCGCCGCCGGCGCGGCGAGGTCGGCGCTCGCCAAGCGGGTCGTGTCGGGGGATGCCGCGGCCGCGAAGTTGCCGGCGGCGCGGGTGCGGGGGTTGGAGCGGACGGTGTGGTTGACGACGGCCAACGATAAGGTCTAATCAACTGCGGTCGACTACAGTCGACCAAAGTCAACGAAAGTCGACCAAAGTCGACCGAAGTGAACCGAAGGGAGCCGGCGCGCATCGCCTCGGCTCCCTTCAGTTCACTTCCGTTCACTTCTGTCGACTTCCGTCGACTTCGGTCGACTGTCGTCGACCGTAGTTAATTGACCCCCGGCATCTTCAGTTCCGCCACCATCGCATTGAACGCCGCGAGCTCTCCCTTCTCGAGCGCCGCCAGCGCATCGCGCTGCGCCTGCAGCTGCTTCGCGAGATCGTCCATGCTCTGCAGCTGGCCCGACGTGGGAGGATCGTCCGAGCCCTGCACCATCGCGTTCAACGTCAGCAGCTGATTGTAGATCCGCACGGGATACACGAGCGTGATCTCGTCCGCATGCGAATTCACCTCCGCGACGGCGGCGCGGATGGTCTCGAGCTTCTCCCGCAGCGCCTTCGCCGCGTCGGCCACCTTCTTCGCGTACGGCTGGTCGGCGGCCTGCGTCGAGCGTTCGTCGAGCTGGCGTTGCAGCGACTCGATGTGCGTCACCGTCGCGCTCAGCGTGTCGATCGCTTCGTGCACGCGCATGGCGAGCGCGAATTGCGCGGCGTAGCCGGCGGCGGTGGTCTTCACGCGCGGATCGCCGACGATCGTGAACGCGCGCGTGAGCGTGTCCTTCCCGGCGACCAAGCGCACGCCGTAGCGCCCGGGGGGCGCGGCGGGGCCGTCCACGAAGCCTTCGTCATCGACGATCCCGTCGATCTTCTTCGCCCCGGGATAGTGCAGGTCCCAGATGAAGCGATTGCCCCCTTCGCGCGCGCTCACCACCGAGTCCGCGGGATAGTAGAACACGCTGTCGCCCGCGACGCGCTCGCGCCGCGCGATGCGCGCCTTCACCGCGCTGTCCGTGATGCCGCTGTCCCCCTTGGCCTTGTCGCTCTTGTACGAGCGGATCTCCTTGCCGGCCGAATCCATGAACGTGATCGTCACGGTGCCGGTGGGCTGGGCCTTGAACCAGTAGTCGAGATAGAGCCCCACGGGGGGATTCGGCGCCGCATTCTCCGAGCGGAAGAAGCCGCCTCCCGAGAAACGCTGCGCGGGGGCGGGGGTGAACAGGAACACGTTCGCCTTGCGCACCGAGTCGGCCAACTGCCGGAGCGGCGTCACGTCGTCCAGCGTCCAGAACGAGCGGCCATGCGTCGCCGCGATCAGGTCGGTGCCGTGGATGGTGAGATCGCGCACGGACACGCGCGGCAAATTCAGCTGCAGCGACTGCCAGTGCGCGCCGTCGTCGAAGCTCACCCACGCCATCGTCTCGGTGCCGGCGTACAGCAGCCCGCGGCGCACGGGGTCCTCGCGGATCGTGCGCGTGAACTCGTTGTCGGGGATGCCGCCGACGATCTTGGTCCACGTCTTCCCGTAGTCGGCCGTCTTGTAGAGCATCGGCCGGAAGTCATCCTGCTGGTAGCGGTTGGCCGCGAGGTACGCGACGGCGGGATCGAAGTGCGACGGCTCGACGATGCTCATCTTCGTGAGCTTGCCGAGGTTCGGCGGCGTGACGTTGGTCCAGGTGGCGCCCGCGTCCTTCGACACGTGCAGGAGCCCGTCGTCGGATCCGGCCCAGAGCACCCCCGCCTTGACGTACGACTCCGCGAACGTGAACACGGTGGCGTACCACTCGGTGCCGGTCATGTCGTACGTGATCGGTCCCCCCGACGGTCCCATCGTGGACGGATCGTGCAGCGTGAGGTCGGGGGAGATCGCCTTCCACGTCTGCCCTTCGTCGGTGGTGAGGAACACCTTCTGCGCCCCCACGTAGAGGCGGTTGGGATCGTGCGGCGAGTACACGATCGGGAAGGTCCACGCGAAGCGGTACGGCACATCCTTCACCGCGTAGCCATCCCAATTGTTCACGCCGAGCGAGATGTCGCGCTCCTGCCAATTGCGCTGGTCGAAGCGCGTGATCGTGCCCATGTAGCTGGAGCCGATCACGATGTTCGGATCGTCGGCTTTCACGGCGATGTAGCCGCTCTCGCCGCCCCCCACGGGCCAGAAGTCGCGCACGCCGATCGCGCCGAAGTCGCTGCGGCTCGCGATCGACACGCTCGAGTTGTCCTGCTGCGAGCCGTAGATGCGGTATGGGAACTGGTTGTCGGTGATCACGTGGTAGAACTGCGCGGTGGGCTGCGTGTAGACGCTGCTCCACGTCTGCCCGTGATCGAGGCTGATCTGGGCGCCGCCGTCGTTGCCGTTGATGAGGCGGTTCGGGTCCTCGGGATCGACCCACATGATGTGCGTGTCGCCGTGCGGCACGCGCACGCGCTGGAAGGTGCGGCCGCCGTCGATCGAGCGCTCCACGCTCAGGTTCATCACGTAGATCGTATTGGGATCGATCGGATCGGCGGTGACGAGGTTGTAGTACCACGGGCGCACGCGGAACATCTGTTCGCCGTTGACGCGGTGCCACGTCGCGCCGGCGTCCTCCGAGCGGAAGATCCCCCCCGCGCTGTCCGTGGCCTCGACCACGGCATACACGCGATGCGGCATCTTGGGCGCCACGGCGATGCCGATGCGGCCCAGCGGCGTGCGCGGGAGTCCTTCGTTGCCCGAGAGCTCGGTCCACGTGTCGCCGCCGTCAGTGGACTTCCAGAGCCCGCTGCGTCCGCCGCCGCCGTCGAGGCCGTAGGGAGTGCGCAGCGCGCGCCACATCGCGGCGTACAGGATGCGCGGGTTCGTCGGGTCCATCGCGAGGTCGATACAACCGGTGTGCTCATCGAGATAGAGCACCTTGGTCCACGTCTTGCCGCCATCGGTGGTGCGGAAAACGCCACGCATCGCGTTCGGCCCGAACGCGTGCCCCATCGCCGCCGCGTAGGCGATGTCGGGGTTGTTCGGATGGACGCGGATCACGCCGATGTGGCGCGTGTCGTCGAGACCGAGGTGCGTCCAGGTGTTGCCGCCATCGGTGGAGCGCCACACGCCGTTCCCATGCGTGAGGTCTTCACGCCAGTCGGTCTCGCCGGTGCCCACCCAGATCACGTTCGGATCGCTCGGCGCGAGCGCGATCGCGCCCACGGAAGCGATGCTCGACTTGCCGTCGGTGATGTTGGTCCACGTCTGGCCGGCGTTCGTGGTCTTCCATACCCCGCCGTCGACGCCGCCGAAGTAGAACTCGAGTTTGCGCGTCGGATGGCCGGCCACGGCCACCGCGCGGCCGCCGCGGAAAGGACCGGCGAGCCGCCACGTGAGCCCGCGCAGCGCGAGGTCGTAGGCGGGGCGCGCGGTGTCGGCGGCGGAGGCGGTAGGGGCGGCGGCGCGCGTCTGGGCGCGCGCGGCGGGGAGGGCGAACGCGACGAGCGCGATGGCGAGCGCCGCGGCGCGGCGGCAGAGGACGGCGGACATGAACGGTCTCCGATGGCTGCGAGGAACGACTCGATGGGCCGCCAATCTTACCGATGGCGGAACGGGTGCGCCACCGGCGCCGCGAGGGTATCATCGAGCGTGGCGCGATCGTCTGGAGGAGGATGACGACAGGGATGCGGAGGCTCGGGCTGGGCGCGGCGATCTTCGCGATCGCGTTCGTGATCGGGAGCGTGGCGCGCGTGGACCAATCGGCCGCGGCGCGCGCGGTGATCGCGAAGGTCGAGGCGTGGCGCGGGCCGCGCTTCCCCTCGGGAGACACGCTGACGGTCGCCGACACGCTGCACGCGCGCTGCGGCGCGCTGAGCGGCAAGGACAAGGTGAACTGCTACGACGCGCAGCTCCTCGCGCTCCGGGTTCAGCGCGGCACGCGCTTCGCGATGGGGACGCTGAACCGGCTGACCGCGCTCGACCACGATGTAGCCTTCACCGGGCACGAGTACGCGCACGCGATCGGTATCGCCGCCTACAAGGCCTCGCGCGACGTGGCCGGCGCCTTCACGAGCTGCACCGAGATCCTGCAGTCGGGCTGCTACCACGGCGTCATCCAGACGTATCTCTTGAGCGTCCCCGCGATCGATTCCACGGCGGTGAACACGGTGTGCAAGGCGTGGTCCGCGCCCGACGCCGACCGCTGGCTCCGGTTCCAGTGCGTGCACGGGATGGGACACGGCCTCGAGATGTCGCTCGCGCACGACCTCCCGAAGGCCCTCGCCGGCTGCGATCTGCTCGTCGAGGAATGGGACCGCAAGTCGTGCTACGGGGGCGCGTTCATGGAGAACGTGGTCTTCGCGACCGACCCCAGCATGGCGCAGATGGTCATGGGAGACGAGCCCGGCGGGCACGACATGGCGATGCCGAGCATGACCAAGTACAAGATGATCGACCGGTCCGATCCGTATTACCCATGCTCGGCGATCGGCGCGCGCTATCAAGAGGACTGCTGGCTCATGCAGCCGGCGGTGATGCTGCAGATCTACGACGGCGACTTCGACCGCACGTTCAAGGCCTGCGATGGCGCGCCCGTGGAATGGCGCGCCGCGTGCTACCAGGGCACGGGCACGGAGGTGAGCGGCGCGACCACGATGAACCACGCCGATGCGATCGCCTTCTGCTCGCGCGGGAGCGCGCGGTGGCGCCCGTGGTGCTACACGGGGGTCGTGAAGAACTTCATCGACGTCACGGCCAAGAGCGCGGACGGGATCTCGTTCTGCAAGGAGATCCCCGACCGGCCGAGCCAGCTCAAGTGCTACGTGAGCGTGGGAGAAGAGATCTCCGTGATGCGCCACGCGCTCGCGGACCGGAAGCCGTTCTGCGACGTGATCACCGGCGACGCGGAGGGCCGCGATGCGTGCCTGTACGGCGCGCAGCTCCCGGTGAAGCTCCCCGCCGGCACGCCCGTTGAGTAGCGGCGCGCGCGGCGGGCGCGCGCCATGAAGCTGCGCCGCGAGCTCGGCACGCTCGCGCTCGTGTTCGTGCTCTTCTTCTGCACGTCGGGGGGCGCGTTCACCACCGAAGACCTCGTCGCGAACGTCGGGCCGGGCCTCGCGCTCGCGATCCTCGTGGCGGTGCCGCTCCTGTGGTCGCTCCCCGAGGTGCTCCTCATCGGCGAGCTGGCGAGCATGCTCCCCGAGGAAGGGGGCTACTACAAATGGGTGCGGCGCGCGTTCGGTCCCTTCTGGGCGTTCCAGAACGCGTGGCTCACCTGGGCGTACTCGATCTTCGACATGGCGCTGTACCCCGCGATCTTCAACCACTACCTCGCGTACTTCGTGCCAGGACTGGGCGTGATCGAGCGCGGGCTGATCTCGGCGGCCATGATCTGGGCGGCGACCGCGCTCAATCTGGGCGGCGCGCGGCCGGTGGGGCGCTTCTCGACCGCGACCGGCGCGTTCGTGCTCCTCTCGTTCGTCGCGATCTCGATCGCGGCGGTGCCGCACATCACGCACACGCCGTGGGCGCCCTTCGCGAAGGGGAACGGCGGGACGGCCGGCGCACTCGGCATCGGCCTCTCGCTCGCGCTGTGGAATTACACCGGATGGGACAACGCGAGCACGGTGCAGGGCGAGGTGCGCGATCCCTCGCGCTCGTATCCGCGCGCGCTCGCGATCGGATTGCCGCTGGTGATGGTGGGATACCTGCTCCCGCTCACCACCACGCTCGGCGCGAGCGACTGGACGGCGTGGCGCGAGGGGAGCTGGCCTGAGATCGCGCGGCTGGCCACCGGCTCGCTCGGGCCGGTGCTGGCGGTCTGGGTCGCGCTCGCCGGTCTCGTGAGCGCCCTCTCGATGTTCAACGCGCTCCTCCTCGCCTACTCGCGCGTGCCGCTCGCGATGGCGGCGGACGGGATGCTTCCGGCCTTCCTCGCGCGCATCGACGCGCGCGGCACGCCGGTGAACGTGGTGCTCGTGAGCGCCGCGTTCTACACCGTGTGCGCGTTCCTCCCGCTGGCGTCGCTCGTGGCGGCGGACGTGCTGCTCTACGCGCTTGCGCTCTTCCTGGAGTTCGGCGCGCTCGTCCGGCTGCGCGCGCGCGAACCGGCGCTGCGCGGCCCGTTCCGCATCCCCACGGGCACGGCGGGGGTCGCCGCGCTCGCCGCGCTCCCGATGGCGATCATGGGGGGCGTGGTGTGGCTGGAGGTCCACGATCCGGAGTTCGGCCTGCCCGCGGTGCTGTACTCCGTGCTCGCGATCGCGGCCGGCCCGGTCGCGTACGCGGCGGCGCGCGAGTTCGTGCGCGCACCGGCGGCGGCGGAATAGTCTGTCGCGCTCCGCCCGCGCGTGATAACGTCACGCGTGCCGAAGGAGACCCTCGAGCCAACGCTCCCGCGCGACGCCTACGTGGCGCCGGAGCTCTTCGCCGCGGAACGCGAGCGGATCTTCGCGCGCGAGTGGGTGCTCGCCGGGCGCGCCGAGCAGGTGCCGAACGCCGGCGATGCGCTCGACGTGAGCGTGCTCGGCGAGCCGATCGTGATCGTGCGCGGCGACGACGGCGTGCTGCGCGCGTTCTTCAATGTGTGCCGGCACCGCGGGAGCACGCTCACGCACACGGCGGGGGCCGCGGTGCCGGTGGCCTCGCACCTCGGGAAGGCGATCCGCTGCCCGTACCATTCGTGGACCTACGCGCTCGACGGCGCCCTGCGCGCGGCGCCGTTCCTCGAAGAGGCGCTCGCGGGGCGGAAGAGCGAGTTCGGACTGCATCCGGCGGGGCTCGCGGAGTGGGGGGGATTCCTGTTCGTGCATTGCGATCCCGACGGCGCACGCTCGCGCGCGCACACGCTGCGCGCGCAGTTCGGCCGCGCGATGGACAACCTCGCGAACTACCCCCTCGCGGACCTGCGCGCCGGGAAGCGCCTCGTGTACGACGTGCACGCGAACTGGAAGGTGATCCTCGAGAATTACAACGAGTGCTACCACTGCGCCGGCGTGCACCCGGAGCTCTGCAAGGTGGTGCCCGCGTTCCGCGAGCAGGGCGGTGCGGCGCTCGACTGGGATGAGGGCGTGCCGCACCGCGAGGGCGCCGTGACGTTCACCTTCAGCGGCACCACCGACCGCGCGCCGTTCCCGGGGCTGAGCGCGCTCGAGCGCGTGCGGCACAAGGGAGAGCTCATCTATCCGAACCTCATGCTCTCCGCGGCGATGGACCACGTGACCGCGTTCACGCTCTTCCCCCTCGCGCCCGACCGCACGACGATCGTCTGCGATCTGCTCTTCCATCCCTCGGAGATCGCGAAGCCGGGCTTCGATCCGTCGGACGCGGCGGACTTCTGGGATCTCGTCAACCGCCAAGACTGGACCGTGTGCGAAGGGGTGCAGCGCGGCATGACCTCGCGCCGCTTCACCCACGGCTACTACGCGCCCATGGAGCGCCCGAGCGCCGACATCCGCCGCTACGTGCGTGAGCGGATGGGAGACCTCGTGCCGGCGCCGCGCGCGCCGTGACGCCGCGCAGCGACTACGAGTACATCGTGCTCGGACTCGGCGGCCTCGGGAGCGCCGCCGCGTATTGGCTGTCGCGCCGGGCGGGGAAGGACGTGCTCGGACTCGAGCAGTTCGAGCTCGGGCACGCGCGCGGTGAATCGCAGGACCACTCGCGCATCATCCGGTTGTCGTACCATTCGCCCGAGTACGTGCGCCTCGCGTTCCGCGCGTACGAGTCGTGGGACGAGGTCGCGCGTGAGGCGGGGGAGCCGCTGTATCTCGTGACCGGCGGGCTCGACCTCGGCCCGCGCGACAGCGCGATCCCGGCGGAGCCGTACCGCGCGAGCTTGCGCGCGTGCGGCGTGCCGTTCGAGACGCTCGGCGCGCGCGAGATCATGCGGCGCTGGCCGGCGTTCACGCTCGGCGAGGACATCGAAGGGATCTTCCAGGCGCGCGGCGGCATCGCGATGGCGGCGAAGGGGAACGCGGCGCACCAGCGGCTGGCGCGCGCGCACGGCGCGACGCTCCGCGATGGCGCGCCGGTGTCCGGCATCGCGCACGAGGGGGGCGAGTTCACCGTGGCCGCGGGGGGCGCGACGTACCGCTGCCGCCGGCTCGTGATCGCCGCGGGGCCGTGGTCGAACGGCGCGCTGGGACATCTCGGCGTGCAGCTCCCGCTCGTGATCACGCGCGAGCAGGTGACCTACTTCGCGACGCCGCACCGCGCGGAGTTCGCGCCGGAGCGATTCCCGGTGTGGATCTGGCTCGACGATCCGTGCTACTACGGGTTCCCGGTGTTCGGCGAGCCCGCCACGAAGGTGGCGCAGGACTGCGGCGGGAAGCCCACCACCGGCGACACGCGCGACTTCGAGCCCGATCTCGAGAACGCCGCCGGCGTCGAGCGGTTCCTCGCGGCGCACCTCCCGCGCGCGCTCGGTCCCGTGCACGCGATCAAGACCTGTCTCTATACGCTCACCCCCGATCGCGACTTCGTGATCGACGCGGTGCCGGGGCACGACGGCGCGTTTGCGACGATCGGCGCGGGGCACGCGTACAAATTCGCGAGCGTGATCGGCCGCATCCTGGCGGAGCTCGCGCTCGATGGGCGCACGGCGAGCGACCTCGCGCCGTTCGGCATCGAGCGCCCGATCCTGAAGCTGGAGCGCCCTCCCGTCACGTACATGGTGTAGCGCATCGAGACGCCGTCTCGCCGCGCGCCGATGGGATTCGGCGACCTCGTGCTCTTCTGCGTGGTCACCGGCATGAGCGTCCGATGGATCGCGGCCGCGGCGACGATCGGCCCGGCGGGCGTCACGATCTGGGTGGCGGCGTGGTTCCTGTTCGCGCTCCCGCTCCTCTTCGCGGTGCTCGAGCTCTCGACGCGCTATCCCGAGCGCGAGGGTGGGATCTACGATTGGAGCCGCCACGCGCTCGGCGACTGGGCCGGGTTCATGACCGGGTGGACGTACTGGACGAGCAATCTCCCGTACTTCCCGGCGCTGCTCGTGTTCGCCGCGGGTGCGATGGCGTACCTCGTGGCCGGCGACCCGAAGTCGCTCGCGGCCGATCCGGCGTTCGTGCTCTCCTTCTCGCTCTCGGCGCTCTGGATCGCCACGCTCCTGAACGTGGTGGGGCTGAGCACGGGGAAGTGGCTGCACAATCTGGGGGCGGTGATGAACTGGGCGCCGATCGCGATCCTGATCGGCGTCGCCTGGGTGGCGCACGGGCGGTTCGGATCGGCGACGCGCTTCGACGCGCGCGCGTTCGTGCCGCATGGCTCGCTCAAGGATGTGATCTTCTGGGCGTCGATCGTGTTCGCGGTGGGCGGCTCGGAGGCATCCGCGTTCGTGCGGCATGAGGTGCCCGATCCGAAACATCAGCTGCCGCGCGCGCTCATCCTGAGCAGCGCCATCTGCGTGGGCGGCTACATCCTCGGGACGCTCGCGATCCTCGTGATCATCCCCACCGCGCAGGTGTCGGGGCTCGGCGGGATCATCGACGCGGCGGCGGCGGGGGGCGCGCGCGTCGGGTGGGCCGCGCTCGTGCCGATCATCGCGATGATGCTCGTGGTGTCGAACGTCGGAGGCGTGGGCGCGTGGCTCACGGCCACGGCGCGACTCCCGTTCGTGGCGGGGATCGACCGGTATCTCCCGGCGTCGTTCGGCGCGCTGCATCCGCGCTTCGGCACGCCGCACCGCTCGTTCTTCTGGCAGGCGGGGCTCTCGACGGCGTTCATCGTGCTCAGCCAGGCGGGCACGACGGTGGCCGGCGCGTACCAGATCCTGGTGAGCATGGGGATCATCTCGTACTTCATCCCGTACCTGTTCACGTTCGCGTCGGTGATCGCGGCGCAACGGCAGCCTACATCGACGGACGTGATCCGTCCGCCGGGCGGCCGGGCCGCGGCGATCGCGATGGCCGCCACCGGGTTCACCGTGGTGCTCGTCGCGATCGTGCTCGCGTGCATCCCCGATGCCGCCGAGCCCAACAAGCCGCTCGCGGTGCTCAAGGTGGTGGGGAGCAGCGTGCTCCTGCTCGCGGCGGGGCAGCTGATCTACGCGCGCGGCGCGCGCGCGGCGGCGCGGGGCTAGGCGCTCACCACGCGGCGCCGTACGCGACGGCGGCGAGCGTCGCGACGCACCGCGCCATCGGCACCGGATCGAGCTTGTCGGGCGTGTCGGCGCGCGTGTGATGGTACCAGAAGTACTTGGAGCCATCCGTCACGATGGAACCGACGGGGACCCCCGCCGCGAACATCGGGCTCACGTCCGCCTCCGATTCGCCGGGCGTCACGGTGGTCACGCCGATGCGGGCGAGCGGCTCGATCACGCGCTTGAGCGCGGGGATGAGCGAGTCGCCGCCGGCGACATCGATGCCGCTCGGCATGAACACGCCGTTGTCGCTCTCGAAGGCGAGGACGATGTCGTTGAGCTCACTCTTGTGCGCTGCGGCGTAGGCGCGCCCGCCGGCGAGCCCGCTCTCCTCGTTGGTCCAGAGCACCACGCGGATCGTGCGGCGTGGCTTGATGCCGAGCTGCTTGATGAGGCGCACCGCCTCCCACGCCGCCACCGCGCCCCCGCCATCGTCCATCGCGCCCTGGCCGACATCCCACGAGTCGATGTGCCCGCTCACGATCACGACTTCCTCGGGGCGGTCGGTGCCGCGCACCTCCGCCACGATGTTCCGCGAGCGCGCGAAGGGGAGATGGCGCGCGCCCATCTTGAGCGTGAGCACGATCTTCTGCCCGCGCGCCTGCATGCGGTGCAGCATCATGGCGTCTTCGATGCTCAGGGCCGCGGCGGGGATGCGCTTCGTGCTGTCGCCGTAGCGCAGCGCGCCGGTGTGCGGGGTTCGCAGCGAGACGGGCGTGACCGAGCGCACGAGCATCGCCACGGCGCCGAAGCGCATCGCGGAATCGGCGCCCTCGCCGCGATACTGCACCGCTTCGCCGTACGCGGCGAACGGGGCCTTCGCCGTGTCGAAGGGGAAATCGAAGAGGACGATCTTCCCCTTCGCTTCCGCGGCGTGCGCGCGCAGGTCGGCGAAGTCCTTCACCACGAGCACGGGAGCGGTGATGCCGTTCGGCGGCGTGCCGACGCTCTTGCCGAGCCCGAGCATCGCGAGCGTGTCGCGCCGCGGCTCGAGGAGCACGGCGCTCTCCGCGCCGCGCTCCCAATGCGGCACCATCACCGACTCGGCGTGCACGTTGTCGAGCCCGTCCTTCTTCATCTGGACCAGGATCCAATCGAGCGCGTCCTCCAGGCGCTTGGAGCCGCTCGGCCGATTGCCGAACGTGTCGGCGAGGAGGGCGAGGCGATCCCACGCCGCGCTGTCGCGCGTGGCGGCGTCGATCAGCTTGTCTTGATTGGCGCGCGCGGCGGCGTCGGGGACGGGGAGCGCGCGCTGTGCGGAAGATGGCGCGGCGAGGAGGGCCGCGGCGAGAAGCGAAAAGGAGAGCGGGGTGCGCATCGGAACCAAGCTAGGAGTGGACGTCATAACTGCAACTGACGATGGTCGACCATCGACAAGGCATGACAACTCATCTTCTTCGTCCGTGCGGCCAGCACGATTGGTGCCCACCGGCGTGGCGCAACGTTGGCGCTGCGCGCCGGGCCGGGTAGGCGCATCGCGAGTGGCGAGCGAGGAACCGATGGAATCGATCGTCATGCTTCACCGAGCGTAGACCATCGAGCGTCGTCGGTCGTCGTCGCGATCCAACTCGCCGCCTCCTCGATATCCCCCTTGGAAAGTGTGTGTCCCGCGTCGTCCCATCGGAGCGTCACGTCGGCGCCGCGATCTCGCAGTGCGCGCGCGAGCCGTTCCGATTCGGTGGCGGGGACGATCGGGTCCGTTCGCCCCGCGGCGAGGAACACGCGCGTCGCGGCGAGCGCGACGGCGCCTGGCGGGATCTGCGATGCGTCGACGACCATCTGCGCGCGGAAGAGTGCGGCGGTGCGCAGGACGGCGGGATGGAGGAGCAACACCGCGCCAGCGATGTTGGCGCCGTTCGAGAATCCCACGGCGATCACCGATCGCGGCGCGAAGCCGTAGCGCGCGCTCGCCGCCTCGATGAACTCGGCGAGCTCGGCGGCGCGGCGCGCGACGTCGGCGGTGTCGAACACGCCCTCGGCGAAGCGGCGGAAGAATCGTGGCGCGCCGCGCTCCATCACGTTCCCGCGCGGGCTCAGCAACGCGGCGCCCGGGGCGAGGAGGCGGCCGAGCGGGAGGAGATCGTGCTCGTCGCCGCCCGTGCCGTGCAGGAGGAGGAGCGTCGGACGGCCGGGCCCGCTCGCGGGTTCGTAACGGTGGACGAAGCCGAGCGGCTCGCCGCTCACGGCGCGTGGATGGCCGGCAACGATGGCTCGAGCACGGCGCGCTGTGATTCGAGCCAGGGCGGGAGCTTGAGCGCGCCGCCGAGCGCGGCGAGCGATTCGTCGAGCGTGAAGCCCGGCGGATCCGTCGCGATCTCGAAGAGCGTGCCTCCCGGCTCGTGGAAGTAGATCGAGTGGAAGTAGACGCGGTCGCGCACCGGCGTCACGTGCGCGCCTCGCGCGGCGAGCTCAGCCCGCGCCGCGAGCTGGGTCTCATCCGTGGCGGTTCGCCACGCCACGTGGTGGACGGTGCCGACGCCGATGGCGCCGCGCCAGAAGCCGGTGGCGATCCGCACGTCGCAGAGCGCGCCGCTCCCGCCGGCGCCGGTCTCGAATCGGTGCGTGCTCCCATCGCTGCCGCCGGCGCGGAACCCGAGCACGTCCGTGAGGAAGCGCGCCGACGGCTCTAGCGCCTCGACCCAGAGCGTGACGCCGTGGACGCCGCGGATCGCGTGCACGAGCGGGACGGCGCCGGTGCTCCATCCCTCGCCCGCTCGGTCGGTGGCCACGAGCTCGAGCGCGATGCCGTCGCTGTCGCGGAACTCGATGATCTGCTCGTCGAAGCGCTTCGCCGGGCCGTCGAACGCGATGCCGCGGGCGATGAGGCGCTCGATCCACCAGCCGAGCGATGCGCGCGGGATCGCGAGCGCGATCGCGTTGATCTGCCCGACGCCGCCGCGACCGGGCGCTCCCTCACCCCAAGGGAAGAAGGTGACGAGCGTCCCGGGGCGACCCGACGCGTCCCCGAAGTAGAGATGCAGCGTGCCGGGATCGTCGAAGTTGACGGTGCGCTTCACGAGACGCAGCCCGAGCACGCCGCCGTAGAAATCGACGGTGCCCTGCGGATCGCCGGAGATCGCGGTGACGTGATGGAGGCCAGGCGAGGTGATGCTCATGCCTGGACAACTTGGGGTTGGGACACGGCGCGCGGGAGAGAGCGACTAGAACTGCAACCGCAACGGACGATGGTCGACCATCGACGAGGCATGACAACTTTTCCTGCCTATTCCTTGGCAGCCACTGGGTTCGCGCCCGCGAGCGCCAACTCTGATGCCCGCACGATCGGACAGGAAGAGTATCAGTCCAATCCTTGTCGATGGTCGACCATCGTCCGTTGCCGTTGTCGTTGTAGCAAGGTGCCGGGTTCGGTAAGGCGGTCCGCCGTCGGGATGTTCTTCGCGCCCCAGGACGCGCCGCCGCGTTCGCGCCTTACCGAATCCCGTTCACCGTGAGGCCCAACGGGCGGGCCCCGGTCCGACCACGTGCGCGCGGCCCAGTCGCGCGAGGTTGGCCGCGAACGCGCGGCCCAAGGCGCTCGTCTCGCGGCTCACGAGCACATCGACCGCGGCCGACGTCAGGCGCGGCACGGCGCGCTCGGGCGCCGCCGCGCCGGGGCACGACGCGAAGCGCTCACGCGCCATCGCTTCCGTCGCGAAGAAGTAGCTCGTCACGAGCGCCGCGGTCGACGCGTCGCCGCCCCGGTGCGCGCGGAGATCGAGGATGATCGCCGGCGCATCCGCGAGGCGCCGGAAGGCGGAGGCGAGCGCGTGCCGCGCGGCCACCCCTACGCCGAACTCCGAGAGCGCGATGTAGCCGGCACGCCCCGCCAACCGCGCCACCCGCGTCACGCCATGCCCCAGAGCCGCAGGAGGCGGCTGGATCGGCGAGGCCGGGTGGATTCGCTGCGCGGTGGCGGTTCGCATGGTGCTCCTGAGTGTCGTCGCGCGCTCCGTGCGCGCTCACCCCGTTGGACACCGGCGCGCACGGGATGGTTTCCGCCCCGGCGCGGCGCTGTAGTTTGGGGGCGGACCCTCAACCCCCCATCCGCCATGCTTGACCTCCTCCACGTGTTCACCAAGTCGGACATCGGGCTCGGCGAGAAGATCCTTCGCACGCTCGCGGTGTATCTCTTCCTCTTGGTCGGGCTCCGGCTCGGCGGGAAGCGCGAGCTCGGCATGCTGAACCCGTTCGACCTCGTCGTGCTGCTCGTGCTCTCGAACACGCTGCAGAACGCGATCATCGGGCCGGACAACTCGGTGTTCGGAGGACTCTTCGGGGCGGCCACGCTCCTCCTCGTGAACTACCTCGTGGTGCGCTTCCTCTTCACGCACCCGAAGCTCGAGCGCTACGTGGAAGGGAGCGCCGTGATCCTGATCAAGGACGGTAAGATCCAGCGCCGCAACATGCGCCGCGAGCTCATCACCGACGATGAATTGAAGTCGCGCGCGCGCCTCCAGGGGATCGAGGACCTCAACACCGTGAAGTGCGCGCGCATCGAGGTCGGCGGCGCGCTCACCTTCGTGCCGATGACGCCCACGCCGGAGGAGAAGTGGGAGGACGAGGTGCGCCGGCGCCTCGACCGGATCGACCACGTCCTCGCGACGCTAGCCGCGAAGACGGGCGCGTGACGCGCGTTCAGCCGGCGCAGTGCCGCTGGATCGCCTTCGTCAGCTGCTTGGGGTCGTTGATGATCGTGTAGAAGTCCGCGAAGTAGGCGAGCGCGGCGTCGGCATCCTTCTTCTCGAGGAGCGTCGTGTTCGCGTAGATCGCGGTGATCGCATCGCGTTGCGCGTTGAAACGCGCGATGGCGGGGGCGAGCTGCTCGGGGGTGAAACAGAAGCTCATCCACAGGCGGTCGCGCACGGAGTGGATGGGGAGCGAGGGGTCGGGCTTCGCGTAGCGCGTGTCGACCACGCCGCTCCAGTCGAAATCGTACGGCACGGGGAAGACGATCCCGAACTGCGCGGTACGCACGAAACGCACGTTGTGCTCCCCGGCGAAGCTCAGGTCGGTGTTGCCGATCATGAACTCGAACAGCGAGAGGTCGGCGAGCGTCTCCTGGTCGAAGTCGTCGCGCGTCGCCCCCTTGGCCGGGATGCGGACGCCGGCGTTGCGCGCCGCCATGTCCCCCTGGTCCTCCACGAAGAACGCGTTCGTCGTGATCGGCGCGCGGTCGGCGTGCGCGGTGTCGGCGTACGTGACGCGCACGTAGCGCGCGAGGAATGAGAAGTTCGTGATGAGGTTGTACACCTTGTACAGCAGGTACTCCCGCGGGATGTACGCCTCGTAGTCGGCGCGGCCCGGCCAGCACGTGGTCACGAGCTTGAGCTTCTCCTGCTTCGCGAACACCGTACCCTTCACGCCCTTCTTGTCGAACTTGACCGACACCGGCGGGAAGCCGCACGTGCTGGACTTCCTCCGGAAGTGCCCGCGCGGCTTGAGACCGATCGCGATCGTATCCGCTCCGGTGACCAGGCGCCCGGGCATCCACGGCGCAGTGCTGTCGCGCGTGCCCATGTACTTCTTGATGTCCGCGGCGATCGTGAGCGCGAAGACGCTGTCCGAGGTGAAGAGCGGGGTCGGCTTCGCCGGCGCCGCGGGGACGGAGTCCTGCGCGCGCGCGCCGAGCGTGCACGCGGCGAGCGCGAGCGCGGCGAGCGCGCGGCTACAGCAGCTCGACACGGGTCGCCGTCTCGCCGAGCGCCGCGTCCACGGCGTCCAGGAGTTCCTCGGGTTTGGTGCGCTTGCCGATGTGCATCGAGAACTCCACCACGTGCTCGTCGGGCGACTCGTGCACCACCTGGCTGAAGCGCCAATGCTTCAGCTGCTGCCTCAGGATCGGCTCCACGAGCGCCCGCACCGATTCCGGCTCCGCGGTGTGCACGCGCAGCAGCTTGTCGAAGCGTTCCTTCTGCAGCTTCGAGTGGTCCTCGAGCTCGGGGTTCATCTTCTTGCGCCGCCGCCACGCGCGGTCGGCGAGCGCGTCGAGCTGCGCGGGGCTCATCTCCTTGAGGAGCTCATCGTCCACGACGGCCACGAAGCTCTGCGTGTGGCTCATCTGTTCGCGCGTGCGCACAAGGCGCTCCTCGGCCATCGTGCCGCCGAGGCCGGCGGGATTCCGCCCGAAGTCGGTGTACCAGAGGATCACCGTCACGATGTTGAAGCCCACCGAGAGCACCACCGCCACCGGCACCTGCACCCCCGAGGCGAGGCCGATCGCCGCCGCCACGAGGATGTACACGGCGTCCTTGGTGTCCTCGAGCGTGTTCCGGAAACGCACCGCGGCGACGATGCCGGCCAGGCTGAACGCGAGCGCGAGGGAGTTCTTCACGAGCACGATCACCGCCGCGTCCACGACCGGGAGCACGATCAGCGCCTGCGCGAGCGCCTGGCGGTATCCCTTCTTCGCGCGCGTGAGCGAGTACACCCAGGCCACCGGGAGCGCGATGAAGAAGGCCGCGACGATCGCGAGCGCCGCGGAGGTCGCGAGCTCGCCCTCCATCGCGGTGTTCGGCGCCTGCGTGAGGAGGTCGGTCTTCGCCGCCCCCGCGCGGCCTTGGCCCCCGCCGCCGGTGAGCTGCACCACCGCCTTGTCGAGCACGGCGTGCCAGCTCTCGGGCATGTAGGTCCAGATCGCCCACACGAGGAGCGACATGAACACGTAGTACAGGAACGTGCGCAGCAGGACGTTGTCCCAGGTGCGCCAGAGGAGCGTGTCGCGAGGGCGTTGTGGCATGGCGTTATTCTGCGAACGCGCGGCGGCGCCCGCAATGGGAGCATGGGCTACGACGCGCGCTTGGCGTACTCCTTCATGCGTGTCACCATCGCGGTGAGCCCGACTTCCCGCGCGCCGAGTCCGAGGTCGTGCATCATCGTCGGCACGAAGTCCGGCGGGATCGCGAGTGTCACCGACGGGGGCTGGTCGTTCACGGCGCTGAACACGATGGCGAGGAACGCGGCGATCGTGGGGGACGTGCGCACGTTCACGTCGGCGTAGAAGTGCAGCGTGCCGTCGTGCGCCTCGGGGAAGAGGTCGACGCGCGTCTGGCACTCCGGGATCGTGAAGTCGGAGCGGTCGAGCGCGGCGATGTGCGGCGGGAGCGGCTCGAGCCGGCGCGACCAGCTCACGAGCGCCTGCATCTTGTCCTCGCGTCCGAGCGCGCGGAACGTGCGCAGCACCTTCTCGAGGGAGGGCGGGAGCGGGACCGGCGACTCGCCTGTGGTCATGGGCACGGGAACATCGGCACGTGACTCAATCCTCGGACGCGGCGCGAGGTTCCGCCACTCCCGATTGCGACCGCGCGCATCGCGCATGATCTTCGGGCCATGACCAGGGTCGTCCGGGCCGCCCTCGCGCTCCTCGCGCTCTCCGCCTGCCGCGCGCCGCACGGCACGGCGCGTAGCGTCGGCACGGTGGAGGCGACGGAGGTGGACATCGCGCCGCTCGTGAGCGCGCGCGTGACGCGCATGCACGTGGATGAAGGGGCGGTGGTGCGCGCCGGCGACACGCTGGTCTCGCTCACGCTCTCCACGATGCAGCCGGACCTCGAAGCGCGGCGCGCGCGCCTCGCGACGGCGCAGGCGCAGCTGCGCGACCTCGAGCAGGGGGCGCGCCCCGCCGAGCTCGCGCGCGCGGCCGCGGACCTGCGCGCCGCCGAGGCCGACGCCGTGCGCGCCGACGCGGACGTGAAGCGCCTCGGCCCGCTCGCGCAGAGCGGCACCGTGAGCGCGCAGACGTTCGACGCCGCGGTGAGCGCCTCGCGCGCGGCGGACGCGAAGCGCGATGCCGCGCGCCAGGCGTACCGGCTGTTGCAGGAGGGAGCGCGCCCCGAGCAGGTCCAGGCCGCGCGCGCGGAGGTGGCGAACGCGCGCGCCGCGCTCGCGGCCACCGAAGGGAACGCGAGCGACCTCGTGCTCATCGCGCCGGTGGCGGGGGTGGTCCTCGAGCGCCACGCCGAGCCGGGCGAGATCCTGCGCGCGGGCGAGCCGGCGCTCACGCTCGGCGACCTCGCGCACCCGTGGGTGCGCATCTACGTGGACCAGCAGGCGATGCCGACCATCCGCGTGGGCGACCCGGCCACCGCGGTGCTGGACGATTATCCGAACGTGCGCATCCCGGGGCGCGTGGTCGCGATCCGCGACAAGGCGGAGTTCACGCCGCGCGTCGCGTTCACGGAGGAGGAGCGCGCCGACCTCGTGTTCGGCGTGAAGATCGATCTGCTCGACACGACGGGACTGGCGAAGCCCGGCCTCCCCGTGACCGTGAGCGTGATGGGCTCGGCGCCGCGCGCGCCCGGCGGGAGCGGGGACAAGCCGCCATCGGTCGCGATCCCGACGCGCCCGTGACGGCGGGCGGCGCGGGCCCCGCCGTCGTCACGCGCGCGCTGCGCAAGGTGTTCGGCGAGCTCGTCGCGGTGCAATCGCTCGACCTGTCCATCGCGCGCGGCGAGGTGTTCGGGCTCCTCGGCCCGAACGGGTCGGGGAAGACCACCACCATCCGCATGCTCTGCGGGCTCCTCGTGCCGACGTCCGGCGACGCGACCGTGGTCGGCTTCGACATCCGGACGCAGAGCGAGCAGCTGCGCCGCGCCATCGGCTACATGTCGCAACGCTACGGTCTCTACGACGAGCTGACGGCGTACGAGAACATCCGCTTCTACGCGTCGGTGTACGGACTGCGCGGCGAGGAGCGCGAGCAGCGCATCCGCGACCAGATGGACGAGCTGGGCCTCACGCCGCGGCGCGACCAGATGGCGGGGACGTTGAGCGGAGGATGGAAGCAGCGCCTCGCGCTCGCGTGCGCCACCGCGCACCGGCCGCAGATGTTGTTCCTCGATGAGCCGACCGCGGGGGTCGACCCCGCGGCGCGGCGGCGGTTCTGGAAGCACACGTACGATCTGGCGAAGCGCGGGACCACCGTCCTCGTGACGACGCACTACATGGACGAGGCGACGCGCTGCCAGCGCCTCGCGCTGCTCTCGCGCGGGCACCTGATCGCGCTCGGGACCCCCGACGAGGTCACGCGGCACTTCGGGGAGAAGAGCCTGGAGGATGTGTTCATCGAGCTGCAGCGCCGCGACGAGCAGGAGAACCCATGAGCACGCTCCGGGATCGGATCGGCCGCAGCGCGCTGTGGCCGATGCTGCAGAAGGAGTTCCTGCAGATGCGGCGCGACCGTCTCACGCTCGCGATGATGGTCGTGCTCCCGGCGGTGCAGCTCCTCCTGTTCGGCTACGCCATCCGCACCGACGTGCGCCACTTGCCCACGGTGGTGTGGGACGAGTCGCGCACGCAGGAGAGCCGCGCGCTCATCGAGGCCATCCGCAACACCGGCAACTTCGACATCACCGCGAACGTAACCGGACGCGAGGCCGTGGAGGATTGGCTGAAGCGCGGGGACGCGAGCGCGGCGCTCATCATCCCGCCGCAATACGCGACGGACTTGAAGCGCGGGCGCACGGCCACCGCGCAGCTCATCGTGGACGCGGCGGACCCGCTCTCGAGCCAGTCCGCGCTCTCGGGGGCCGCCCTCGCGGCGGCGTCGCACGGCGCCGAGATCCTGCACGCGCCGCCGCCCCCGCTCGACCTGCGCGTGCGCCCGTGGTACAACCCGGCGCTCCGCAGCGAGACGTACATCGTGCCCGGATTGATCGGCATCCTCCTCTCGATCACCATGATCCTCATCACGAGCATGGCGATCGTGCGCGAGCGCGAGCGCGGCACGCTGGAGCAGCTCATCGTGACGCCCATCGGCAAGCCGAGCCTCATGCTCGGCAAGATCCTCCCATTCGTGCTCGTGGGGTACACGCAGATGACCGTGATCCTCGCGCTGGCGTGGCTCGTGTTCCACGTGCCGCTCCGCGGGAGCCTGTTCCAACTCTACCTGATCACGTGCGGGTTCATCGTCGCGAACCTCGCCATCGGGCTGCTCGTGAGCACGCTGGTGCGCACGCAGGCGCAGGCGATGCAGGCGAGCTTCTTCTTCTTGATGCCGAACTTCCTCTTGTCCGGGTTCATGTTCCCGCGCGCGGCGATGCCGCTCCCCGCGCAGTGGATCGGCCTCCTCCTGCCGCTCACGTACTATCTGGAGGTGCTGCGCGGGATCCTGTTGAAGGACGTGGGCCTCGGCGTGCTCTGGCGCCAGACGCTCGTGCTCGTGGCGTTCGCGACGCTGCTCATCGCGCTCAGCGTGCGGCGGTTCTCGAAGACGATCGAATGACAGATCGCTAATCCAGGCGGGGCGGCGCGCGCGCGGCATCCGTTCGCTCCTTGCGCGGCGCACCAGGCCCCGCACATTGGAGCGCGGCAGTGTCACCCCACCCAGGAGGGACCGTGGCTACGCTCGAACTGCGTCCCCGCAGCGCGACCGAGATCGTGGATGCGTCGTTCCAGCTCCTGCGCGCCAACTTCTCCCCGCTGGTCACCATCTCCGTCGCGGCGCAGCTCCCCGTGCTCGCGATCCGCATCTGGCTGGTGCGGATCGGGCTGGGCGCGGGCACCGCGCCGAGCGAGGTCGCCGCGCAATTCGCCCAGGCGATCGGGTCCGTGCTCGTGATCGGGGTGATCATCATCTTCCTCGCGATCCTCGCGCAATTCGTGATCATCGTCGCGGCCTCGCAGGCGTACCTCGGCCTCGCCATCGATCCCGGCGCCGCGTTCCGGCGAGGTCTCCAGCGGTTCTTCTGGGTGGTCCTGACCTATCTGCTCGTCGGGTTCGGCTTCGGCGTGGCCTTCGCCATCGCGGCGTTCCTCCCGGCCGCGGTGCGTGTGATCATCGTCCTCGTCCTGGTGCTCGTCTCCCTCGTCGTCGCGCTGCGCTTGATCCCGCTCAATTGCGTGGCGGTGCTCGAGGACGCGAACCCGGTGGACGTGGTGAAGCGCACGCTCTTCCTCGGCCAGGGACTCATCGGGCACATGTTCCTGACCATGTTGCTCGGCGGGCTCATCTACTTCGGGATCGCGCTCATCGCGGGGGTACTGGTCGCGGTGCTCGCGGCGATCGTCCCGGCGCTCAAGGATCCCAACGTGGGAGCGGTGTTCCAGACCGCCGCCGCCGCGCTGGTCTATCCGCTGATCATCGCGATCTCGGTGGTGCTCTACTACGATCTCCGGATCCGCCGCGAGGGGTTCGACGTGGAGATGATGTCTCGAGCGATGCCCCGCTGATGGCGGCCGTCGCGGCGATCGACCTCCGTCCCCGCAGCGCGACGGAGGTCGTGGATGCGTCGTTCGGGCTCCTGCGCCATCATCTCCTGGAGCTGACGACACTGTCCGTCGCCGCCAGCATCCCGCTCCTCGTGGTGCGGCTCCTCTCGTCGGCGCTCGCGCCGGGCGATCCGACCATGCCCGATCCGTCGCGCGCGCTGCTCACGGTCCCCCTCGGCATCGCGGCGTGGCTCCTGCAGATCTTCGCGACGATGCCGGTGATCGTGGCCGTGTCGCAGTTCTACCTCGGCGATCCGTACGATGCGCGCGCCGCGGTGCGCCGGGCGATGCAGCGCTACTGGACGACCCTCGCGGCGCTGATCATGCGCAGCATCCTCGTCTTCTTGGGCGCGTTCGGCCTGCTCATCGGCGGGCTCTACGTCTGGCTCCGGTACGCGCCGGTCGCCGCCGTGTCGCTGCTCGAGGAGGGCGACTCGTCGAAGACCGTGTCGCGCACGTGGGCGCTGACGGCGGACCTGACGTCACACGTCTTCCTCGTGTGGCTCCCGCTGCTGGTGATCTACTCGGCGTTGGTCGCGCTGTCGTGGTGGATGCTCATGTCCGGCGCGGCGCTCGCCATCGTGAAACACACGAACGAGGTCGCGGTCTTCCAGACGGCGCTGAGCGCCTTCATCGCGCCGGTGAACGCCGTGGTGACGGTCGTGCTCTATTACGACCTGCGCACGCGCAAGGAAGGATTCGACGTCGAGATGATGTCGCGGGCGATGCCGCCCGCCGGCGCGCCCGCGGCGGGCGCTTAGCCCTTCTTCGGCGGCGGCAGCGCCTCGTGGTGCGTGGCCACGCCCCCCGACACCACGAACGCCATCACGTCCGCGCTCTCCGCCTGGAGCGGCGTCACGCGCGCGCGCGGCACCACGAACAGGTTGCCGGCGAAGTTGTAGCTCTCGGGGAGATACACCGCCACGTGGTCGGCGAGCCCGAACTCCGCCAAGGAGTCGCGCGTCAGGAATCCGATCGCCTTCACCGCGCCGTCCGGCTGCAACGACACCACCACCGGCGTGTCGAAGCGCCGCTTCTCTCCCACGAACGCGCTCAAGAGGTCCTTGCTGCTCGAATACAGCAATCGCACGAACGGGAGCCGCTGCATCACGTCCTCGAACAGGCCGAGCGCCTGCCGGGCCAGGAGGTTCGACGTGATGAACCCGATGAGCGTGACCCCCACCAGCGTGATCGCGAACCCGGCCCCCGGGACGGGGAGCCGCAGCCATCCGTCGATGATGCGGAACACCGTCCACACGATGTACAGCGTGAGCGCCACGGGGCCGGTGATGACCAGCCCGCGCAGGAAGTACTTGAGGAGCGACTTCATTTGGCCTGCATCATCACCGACGCCGCCGTCTTCTCCCACGACACGGTAAGCATCGCGCCGTTCCCTTGCGGGGTGATGGCGATCGTCATGAGGTCCAGCGGCGCCGGGAGCGCGGCCACGGTCATCGGCACGCGCGCCAGGTCCATGGACG